>Ga0169931_10000526_pt1 | contig 62861 bp, 51 predicted proteins | sample Kivu_15m_20L_FD_129675 | JGI IMG/M metagenome (GOLD analysis project Ga0169931, IMG submission 129675) | Freshwater microbial communities from Lake Kivu, Western Province, Rwanda to study Microbial Dark Matter (Phase II) - Kivu_15m_20L... | ecosystem: Environmental > Aquatic > Freshwater > Lake... | reverse complement strand
GACCAAGGGCGTTACTTTCTCAAGTGCCAATCCCCTAATCTTATCATCAACGAAATCCCGGTTCTGATATCCCACCGAGGATGCCTGCCTGCTATTCGTTCACAACGGATAGCCATCTCTCCGCTACAGTTCGGCTGTTGATCTGTCTGAACCGGGATCTCCCCACCACAACCCTCTCCCCCTTTCGGAACACTCCCGTTAGCCTTCCCTCCACCCTGAGACAGCGCCCTGGGCGTCCCTATCGCATCTCCGGGCAGGCGTCTTTCCGTCGGGTATCGGTGATCGACAGGATGCGCCATCTGCCGCTGCTGCGAGCCAGTTGGATGAGGTTGACACCGCAGTGGCTGAAGGTGCCGTTGGCGTAGAAGCGGTAGGGTGTCCAGGCGAGGGCGAGGGGACCGTCGACGAGTATGCGTTCGACGGTTGCGCGTTCATCGGCCGTGCCGGGCTGGAGGCGGCCGACGTAGGCGATGAAGCCGGCGGCGGGGCTGCTGCGGAAGGCTGCCTGTCCGGACGCGTCGGTGGCGACGGTGCCAAGGCGGGCGCTGTCGTGGAAGATGTCGCGCAGGGCAGCGGCGTCGGCACGGAGCATGGCCGAGAAGAGGGTTGCGACGGTGTTGCGGACCGTGTCCTCTGCCGTCTGGGCGCGGCAGGGCAGGGCGAAGGCCAGGGTGAGGACGGTGGGCAGCAGGCGTTTCATGCGGGACAGGTTGGAAGGGTTTGCGGGTCTGCCGTTCCGGCCACGGCATCACATGTAGCCGAGGAGTTTGAGCATGCTCTGGGCCGACTGTTCCTTGGCATATACCCAGTCGACGAGCTTTCCGTTGCGGTCGTGTTCGATGATGACGTGTTTGGGCGATGGGATCATGCAGTGCTTGATGCCGCCGTAGCCGCTGATCTGGTCCTGATAGGCGCCGGTGTGGAAGAAGCCGACGTAGAGGGGTTCGGAGGGGTCTTTGCCGTTGAGTTTGGGGAGGAAGACCTCGTTGATATGCTCTTCGGAGTCGTAGTAGTCGTTCGAGTCGCAGGTGATGCCGCCGAGGACGACGCGCTGGTAGTCGTTCTCCCATTTGTTGATGGGGAGCATGAGGAACTTCTCACCGATGCCCCAGGTGTCGGGCAGGGTGGTGATGAAGGACGAGTCGATCATGTACCATATCTCGCGGTCGTTCTGGACCTTCTGTCCGATGACGCTGTAGATATGTGCCATGCTTTCACCGACGGTATAGCTGCCGAACTCGGTGTAGATATGGGGCATTGGCACTTTGGCGGCCTTGCACGACTTCTTGATGGTGCCGACGATCTCGTTGATCATGAACTGATAGTCGTATTCGAACCCCAGGGAGTGTTTGATGGGGAAGCCGCCGCCGATGTTGATGCTGTCGAGTTCGGGGCAGATCTTCTTGAGCTGGCAGTAGAGGTTGATGACCTTGTTGAGTTCGGACCAGTAGTAGATGTCGTCCTTGATGCCCTTGTTGAGGAAGATGTGGAGCATCTTGAGCTGGAACTTGTGTTCGTAGCCTTCGATGTTGTCGACGTAGAATTCGAGGATGTCCTTGGCGCGGAAGCCGAGGCGGGAGGTGTAGAAGGGGAAGTTGGGTTCCTCTTCGGCGGCGACGCGTATGCCGAGTTTGAAGGGCGCTTTCACGGAGCGCTTGTAGTACTGGAGTTCGTCCTTGTTGTCGAGGACGGGGATGGTGTTCTTGAAGCCGGTGTTGAGGAGGCGGGCGATGCGGGAGGTGTAGGCCTTCTGTTTGTAGCCGTTGCAGATGATGTGGGTGTCCTTGGTGATCTTGCGTTTCTCGTAGAGCTTGTTGATGATCTCGATGTCGTAGGCGAAGGAGGTCTCGAGGTGTATCTCGTGCTTGAGGGCTTCCTGCACGACGAAGGAGAAGTGGGAACTCTTGGTGCAGTAGCAGTAGTAGTAGTCGCTTTCGTAGCGGTGTTTCTTCATCGCGTGGGCGAACATCGCCTTGGCCTTGCGGATCTGCATGCCGATCTTGGGGAGGTAGGAGATCTTGAGGGGTGTCCCGTACTTGTCGATGAGGTGTTTGAGGTCAAGCCCGTTGAAGGTGAGGTACCCGTTCTTGGTGTCGAAGCCCTCCTGCGGGAAGTAGAAGGTCTGCTTGACGAGGTCGGTGTAGGTCGTGCTCATGACGCGGACGGGCGGTTGTTGGTAGTATGTTTTTTCGGGCCGGCTGCAAAAGTAGTCGTTTCGGAAGACAGCGGCCCCGTGAATTTCCGGATGCGAAAAGGCCAGGCTTTGGGGGCCTGGCCTTGGGTTGTCCGCCGGGGGGCGGGTGGGTCATTTCACGCTGGCGACGATGTTGCGGAAGGTGTCCGGCTCGTTCATCGCGAGGTCGGCCAGGACCTTTCGGTCGAGGCTGATGCCTTTCACCTTGAGGCGGTTGATGAATTCGGAATAGGTGAGGCCTTCTTCGCGGACGGCGGCGTTGATACGTACGATCCAGAGGCTGCGGTAGTCGCGCTTCTTGAGTTTGCGGCCGACGTAGCTGTAGGTGAGGCCTTTCTCGACGACGTTCTTGGCGACCGTGTAGACATTCTTGCGTTTGCCGTAGAAGCCCTTGGCCTGTTTGAGGATGCGTTTGCGGCGTGCCTTGCTGGCGACGGCGTTGACGGAACGGGGCATATGCCTGGGGTTTGTCGGTTAGTGGGGGGTGAAGGGCCTCAGCGGAGGCGCAGGAGCCGGCGGACGAAGTCGAGGTTGGCGGGATTCACCTCTCCGGTGATGCGGAGGGCGCGTTTCCGGCGGTTCGACTTCTTGGTGAGGAGGTGTCCGCGGGTGGGCTTGCGGAAGCGGATCTTGCCCGTCCCGGAGACCTTGAAGGTCTTCTTGGCCCGGGAGTGCGTCTTTACCTTGGGCATGTGAGATGATTTTCGGTTCACCCTGCCGGCGTCCCCGCACAGGCGGGGAACTTGTGGGGCCATGTGGGCGCAATGGGCGGCAAAGGTAGGGTTTTCGGGTGGAATGGAAAAGTCGCTGCCGGGGGCGTCATTTCCAGCTGTTGTTGGCGGGGTTGGCGTCGGGGAAGGCCTTGTCGGGGTCTATGACGACGGAGGCGAGTTCTTCGTCGGTCTCGAGGCGGACCTTCCAGCTGGCGGTGTTCTGCCAGATCTCGACGGGGAGGGTCTTGCGGGTGGTCTTCCCGCCCTTGGTGGTGTATTCGAGGATGACGGGCATGGCCATGCGATCGAGGTTCTCGACGGTGACGAGGGCGCCGTTGGCGGCGTTGCCGTTGACGTATTCGACCTTGGTGACGGCCTGGTCGAGGCGCCAGTTCTCCAGGATCATGCCCTTCCAGAACCAGTTGAGGTCTTCGCCGACGCCGTTCTCGATGCTGCGGAAGAAGTCCCACGGCGAGGGGTGTTTGTAGGCCCAGTCGCGGATATACTTCTTGAAGGCGTAGTCGAAGCGGTCTTTCCCGACGACGTGGTTGCGGAGCAGGTCGAGGGCGTAGCCGGGTTTGAAGTAGAGGGAGGTGCCGATGTTCATTTCACGGAGCGCGTCGGGGGTCTTCATGACACCTTCGGAGAGGTCGTTGTACATGTAGCGGGCGATGGTATGGCCGTCCATCTGGCCCTGTGCGTATTCGCCGTTGTTGAAGGCCTCGGTGGCGATGCCGTTGATGAAGGTGTTGAAGCCTTCGTCCATCCAGCCGTATTTGCGTTCGTTGCTGCCGACGATCATCGGGAACCAGGTATGCCCGAATTCGTGGTCGGTGACGCCCCAGAGGGAGCCGCCGCGGGCGTTGTTGCCGCAGAAGACGATGCCGGGGTATTCCATGCCGCCGACGTTGCTGGCGACGTTGACGGCGCAGGGGTACGGATATTCGTACCAGCGGCTGTTGATCTCGATGCTGGCCTTGACGTATTCGGTGCTGCGTCCCCAGGCCTGGCGGCTGGCGGTGGCGGCGGGGTATACGGACATGGCCATGGCCTTCTTGCCGGAGGGCAGGTCGATGCGGGCGGCATCCCAGATGAAGGCTTTGGAGGATGCCCAGGCGAAGTCGCGCGCGTGCTGGATGCGGTATTTCCAGGTGAGGGTGGGTTTGGCGGGGCGGGAGGCGGGGTCGTTGACTTCATCGCGGCTGCGGATGGCGACGGTGGCGGGGCTTTCGCGGGCGGCCTTCCAGCGGGTGAGCTGGGTGGGGGTGAGCACGTCGGCGGGGTTGAGGAGTTCGCCGGAGGCGACGACGATATGGCTGGCCGGGGCGGTGATGGCGACGTCGTAGTCGCCGTATTCGAGGTAGAATTCGGAGGGGCCGAGGTAGGGGGCCACGTTCCAGCCCTGGATGTCGTCGAAGACGCAGATGCGTGGGTACCACTGGGCGATGGCGAAGATGTCGCCGTCGCGCGTCTCGAGGATGCCGGTGCGGTCGGCCCCGTAGGTGGGCACGGTGTATTCGAAGTCGATGCGGATACGGGCGACGTCGCCCTTGGGCTTGAGGGGTTTTTCGAGCCGCAGCTGCATGCGGGTGTCGGTGACGACGGGGTCGAGGGGCGTCTCGACGGCCTTGCCGTCGGCCTTGGCGATCAGCCGTACTTTCTGCACGGTGAAGCCGCCCTGGAAGTCGCTGCGGCTGTCGCCATAGCGGCTGCGGCCGGTGGCGGGGGTCCGGGCGAAGCCGCGCGAGGCGGGGTTGAAGAGGTTCTGGTCGAGTTGGAACCAGAGGAAGGGCAGGCTATGGGGGCTGTTGTTGGTATAGGTGATGGTGAGGGATCCCTTGATGCGGCGGGTGGAGTCGTCGAGGGCGGCGGTGATGCTGTAGTCGGCCCGGTTCTGCCAGTAGGCGGGGCCGGGCTCACCGTTGCCGCTGCGGTATTCGTTGCCGTACTGGGTGTAGAAGAGGGGGTGGAAGAGGGCGTTGGGGTCGTAGGCCGACTTGGGTTTGGTGTCGGTCTGGGCCTTGGCGCCGGCCAGGGTCAGGAGAAGGGCGGGGAGGAGGAGTCGGAGACGCATGCGCTCGGTTTTGGGGTGGGGTGTATTGGAGAGGATGCCGTGCCCCGCAAATAACGGCATTTGCCGGATGTGCCGGGGCTTGCGGGGCGGGTTCAGTAGAGGGTGTCGAGGAGTTTCTTGCCGCGGGCTTTGACGTCGGGGTCGCCGGGGGCGCGGGGGGGCAGGCGTTGGAGGCGTTCGAGGGCTTCGATGGCCTTGTCGCTGCGGCCGGAGGCCTTGTAGGCTTCTGCGAGGGAGAGGTAGTTGGCGACGAAGAAGGGGGCCAGCCGGCGGACCTTCTCGAAGCATTCTACCGCTTCGGGGAGGGAGGCCTTGGGCGTGTTGCCGGTGGCGATGCGGATGGCGGCCTTCTCGGGGGTGCCGAGGGCGCTCACCTCCTGATGCCAGCGGCCGAGGGTGTAGAGGGTCCGGACGTGGTCGGGGTTGCGGCGCAGGGCTGAGTCGGCATGGTCGCGGATGCGTTGGACGGTGTTGACCTTTTCTCGTACCGACAGGACGTCCATCATGCGGCTGAGGGCGAGGGCCATGGCGTAGTTGGCATCGGGCGCGAGGGAGTCTGTGCGGTGGGCTGTCCCAGCCTGTTCGAGGGCCAGGGAGAGGTATCCGCGCTTGAGGTCCTTGTCGGTCTGCCGCATGCCGAGGGTGCAGTTCATCTCGACGTTCCTGACGAGGGCGCGGAGGTGGTGGGGCGAGAGTTTGAGGGCTTCGCGGTATTTCTGGAAGGCTTCTTCCTCCTTGAGGGCCTTTTCGAGGGTTTCGCCTTCGTCGACGAGGTATCCGACGTCCTGAGCGGCGGCGGGCCGGATGAGGGCCAGGGCCAGGGCGAGGAAGGCGAGGGGCAGGGCGTTCCTGGGGTTCATCGGTTGTCGTGTTGCCACCGGTAGGCGATGCCTACGCGGCCTTCGAAGGTAGCGATGGGCGGGGAAGTCTTGTCTATGGAGATGTTAATTTCGGTGATGTCGGGGAAGGCCTGGCGGATGCGGTCGGCCAGTTTGGCGGCGACCGTCTCGAGGAGGGGTTCGGGTTCGGCCATGGTCTGCCGGAAGAGGGCATATACGCGGGTGTAGTCGATGGTCTGGTCGATATGGTCGATGGGGCCGTCGGCCGGCCGGGCGAGAGTGATGTCGGCGGTGAACGACTGACCGGCGCGGCGTTCTTCGGGGTGTATGCCGTGGAAGGCGGTGCAGCGGAGGTCGGTGAGGCGGATCTGGAGGGTGGTCATTCGGCGATGATGTTGCGGGTGCGCAGCCAATGGCGGGTGAAGTCGTCGTCGGCCATGGGGAGGCGTCGGGGGTAGCGGAAGTTGGTGAAGGCCGAGTCGGCGAGGTGGATGAGGACGATGTCGGCGGTGGCTTCGCCGGTGGCGGGGTCGATGTTGAGGAGGCCGAGGACGAAGGCGTCCGGCGATATCCAGTCGGCCGTGAGGGCGATCTGTCCGGGCCCGTGGAAGAGGACCTGTCGGGCCGTCCCGTTGCGGCTGTCGAGGAGTTTGACCATCTGGTCGGGTCCGCCGCCTTCGAGGCGGGTGCGCCCGTCGGGGGCCTGGCGGAGGAGGTGGTCGTAAGACCATATGTCGATGCTGCGGCTGCCGTCGGGGGCGTGGGCGAGGATGGGATGGAGGAGGCGGAGGGTGGCCGTGTCGGGCGGGGTGCAGGCGTCGAGGCTGTCGATGCGGAGGGTGATGCCGGAGGCGAGGAAGCTGCCGCGGCGGATGGCGGTGTCGAGGGCGCGGCAGTGGTCGATCCACGCGTCGAGGGCCGGGGTGGCCACGGTGTCGAAGGTGTCGCCCTCTGCATAGGCCAGGGGTGAGCATCGGGGCCCCTCCCCCACCCCGGCGTCGTTGGTCTTGCGCGTACCGCAGGCGGCGAGGAGGAGGAAGGCCTGCAGGGCCGTTCGGATGCTGATATGCGTTAGCGGCTTCACGTGTAGGATCGGGTTTCCGGGTTACGCCTTTGCTGCCGTCGGAGCGGGGGCCGCGGTCCCTCCGGCTTCGGTTGCGCATCACCGGTAGCGATGGCGTCAGGTGGCGAAGAAGAGGTAGGCGACGAGGATGGCGGTGACGATGCCGGCGAGGTCGGCCAGCAGCATGGAGGGGATGGCGTAGCGGGTGTTGCGGATGCCGACGGAGCCGAAGTAGACGGCTACGATGTAGAAGGTGGTGTCGCTGGAGCCCTGGAAGACGGCGGAGAGGCGGCCGGCGAAGGAGTCGGCCCCGTAGCGGGTCATGGTGTCGACCATCATGGCGCGGGCGCCGGAGCCGCTGAGGGGTTTCATGAGGGCGGTGGGGAGGGCGGCGACGAAGTCGGTACGCAGGCCGGCGGCGGCGAAGGCGCGGGTGAGGGCGTCGGTGAGCATCTCGAAGGCGCCGGAGCTGCGGAGGACGCTGATGGCGGCGAGCATGGCGACGAGGTAGGGGATGATGCGGATGGCGATGTCGAAGCCGCCCCGGGCGCCTTCTATGAAAGCTTCGAAGACGTTGACGCGGCGGAGCAGTCCGCCCGTGAGGAAGACGGCGAAGATGAGGAGGATGAGGCCGTTGCTGAGGATGGCGGAGAAGCGCTCGATGCCGGGCGGGTCGAGGGCGGTGCGGAGGTAGGCGATGAGCAGGCCGATCAGGGTGGAGATGCCCAGGACCCACGCCAGGATGACGGGCTGCAGGAGGTTGATGCGCTGGCGTAGCGAGACGACGGTCAGGGCGGCGACGGTGGCGGCGAAGGTCGCGATCATGCAGGGGATGAAGATGTCTGTCGGGTTGGCGGCCGGGGGCTGCACGGCGGCGCGCATGGCGATGATGCTGACGGGGATGAGGGTGAGGCCGGAGGCGTGGAGGACGAGGAACATGATCTGGGCGTCGGAGGCGCGGTCCTTGTCGGTGTTGAGTTCCTGCAGGCTCTGCATGGCCTTGAGGCCGAAGGGGGTGGCGGCGTTGTCGAGGCCGAGGAGGTTGGCCGAGAAGTTCATCATCATATGGCCCATGGCGGGGTGCCGGGCGGGCACGCCGGGGAAGAGCCGGCCGAAGAAAGGACCTACGATGCGCGAGAGGAAGCGGATGGCGCCGGCCTTCTCGCCGATGTTCATGAACCCGAGGAAGAGGGTCATGATGCCGATGAGCTTGAAGGAGAGGTCCACCGAGTCGGAGGCCGACTTGAAGATGCCGTCGGTGACGGCCTTGAAGACGAGGGGGTCGCCGGTGAGTACCCACTTGCCGAGGGCCAGGGCGAAGGACAGCAGGAAGAAGGCGAGCCAGATATAGTTCAGCGCCATGGGGTGAATTTCGGCTTTTTCAGGGGGCAGGGCAAGATTTTCTTGGGGTGCGCGTATCTTCGCGGGCCTCCGCGGAAGAGCCGCGGCAGCGGCGCCCGAAGGATACCGGCACACCGAAAACACAAGACGCAACATGGCATTGCAGGCAGGCATCGTGGGACTCCCCAACGTGGGCAAGTCGACCCTCTTCAACGCACTCAGCAGTGCGAAGGCGCAGGCCGCCAACTTCCCCTTCTGCACCATCGAGCCCAACGTGGGCGTGATCACGGTGCCCGACGCCCGGCTCATCGAACTGGAGCGGCTCGTGAAGCCGCAGCGCGTGGTGCCGACGACCGTGGAGATCGTGGACATCGCCGGCCTCGTAAAGGGCGCCAGCAAGGGCGAAGGCCTCGGCAACCAGTTCCTCGGCAACATCCGCAGCACCGACGCCATCATCCATGTCCTCCGCTGCTTCGACGACGACAACGTCATCCATGTCGACGGCTCGGTGGACCCCGTGCGCGACAAGGAGATCATCGACACCGAACTGCAACTGAAAGACCTCGACAGCGTCGAGAAGAAACTGGCAAAGGCCGAGAAGATGGCGCGCACGGGCGACAAGGACCAGCTGCAGGGCCTGGAAGTGCTACGCGGGCTGAAGTCGCACCTGGAGCGGGGCCTGAACGCACGCGCCATGGAGCTCTCACCGGAGGACGAGGAGAAGCATGTCCGCGACCTCTTCCTGCTGACGATGAAGCCGGTCGTCTACGTCTGCAACGTGGATGAAAAGAGCGTCGTCGCCGGCAACCGGCATACCGCGGCGGTACGTGCCGCCGTGGCGGCCGAGCGCGCAGAGATCCTGCACGTCAGCGCCGCCATCGAGAGCGAGATCGCCGTCATGGAGAGCTTCGACGACCGACAGATGTTCCTGGAAGACATGGGCCTTTCGGAGAGCGGCGTGGCCCGCCTCATCCAATCGACCTACCGCCTCCTCAACCTCGCCACTTTTTTCACCGCCGGCGTGCAGGAGGTGCGGGCCTGGACGATCACCAAGGGCATGCTGGCGCCACAGGCGGCCGGCGTCATACACTCCGACTTCGAGAAGGGCTTCATCCGGGCGGAGGTGATCAAATATGCAGACTTCACCACGCTCGGCTCCGAGGCCGCCTGCCGCGATGCCGGCAAGCTGGCCGTGCAGGGCAAGGACTACCTGGTGGAGGACGGCGACATCATGCACTTCCGCTTCAACGTCTGACGGCGGCGCTGCGGCGGTCTCTCCGAAAAGGCGAAGGGGAGGTGACGAGGCTTTCGGCCGGGTCACCTCCCCTTCGCGCAAGGGGTGCAGGATACTGACTATTGCGGTACCAGCACCTGGTTGATGACGTGGATCACGCCGTTGAGGTTGTGCCAGTCGGGCCGGAGGATGGAGGCCGGGACGGGGTTGCCGGTGCCCTTGACGCCGGTGGATGCGCTGATGGTGAGGCGCGGGGCGGTGGGGGACAACATGGAGAGGAAGGTTGTCGCCTGGGTGGGTGCGGCCGGCAGGTTAGTCGAGAACACCCGGATCAGGTCGGGAGTGACATTGGGCGGGGTGCCCAGCACGCCGCGGATATGGACATGGTAGGCCACGATCGAGACGGCCGAGTTGAGGGTGAAGAGGTTGATCGTCGCCGGGGTGGGATTGGCGATGCCGAAGGACCGGTACAGGTTGCGGAAGGCGTTGTTCGGCGGCGCGAAGAGGGTGAAGTTGGCGTAGGGGGTGGCGTTGCCGAGGAGTTGCGACACCTTGCTGCCGTTGGGCAAGCCCTGGTCTGCGCGCGAGATGGCCGCCATGAGGAAGGTGAACGACGTGTCGGCCTGGAGGGCTTGCAGGATGGTGATCGTGTTGGGCGGTACGATGACACCGGCCATGCGGTGGACGACGCCGTTGGCGGCCTGGATGTCGGCCTGGGCGACGGGCACGTTGTCGACGAAGGCCGAGGTGCCACGGCGCGAAGGGAAGTTGGTGAGCTTCAGCAGGGGGCTGGCGGCTGAGGCCTGCAGCAGCGTGGGCATGAAGGTGTTGGGATAGGTCTCCGGGATCATGGTGCTGGTGACGACGGAGCCGGGCACCACATGATACTGGAGGATGGGGGCGAGGGTCGTCAGCGGCAGGAGGCCCACGGTGGACTCCGCCTGCGGCAGGCCGAGGGCGGCGAAGAGGCGGTTGAAGGCCGTGTTGTCGGGCGCGAAGACGGTGAACTTGGTGTTCTTGTCGAGCAGGGCGGGCATGACGCCGGCCCGCGTGACGGCCGCCTTCAGATAGCTGAAGTTGGCGTCGTTGAGCAGTTCGCCGATGGAGGCCGACGTGGGAACGGGGTAGTTGATCGGCGTCGGGTCGGGGATGTTCTTATTGCAGGAGGCGAGGGTGACGCCTGCCAGCAGCGCCATCGCGGCGATCGGCCTATGGAAGGATGTTATCCGTATCATTTGATTTCGTTTGACCGGTTACGGTGGTGATCAATAGATGTTATAGGCGAAGGCCACGTAGTACACGCCGCCGATGGACGGGTTGGCGATGGCGGTGATGTAGTAGTCGTTCAGCAAGTTGGTGGCGCCGAAGCGGATGAGCGACTTGATCTCGGGGAACTTGTAGGTGACCTGTGCGTCGAGGTTGTGGTAGGCGGGCACATAGCCGTTGGCCAGCGTGGTGGTGTAGAAGAACTCATCCTGCCAGCGGTAGGCCAGGCTGAAGCCGACCTTCTTGTCCTTGCCCATGCCGCTGTTGCCGATGCTGGCGTTGAAGCGGTACTTGGGGGCGTTGAAGTTGGTGACATAGCCGTTGGGCACTTCGCCGAGTTCGTCGTAACTGGCGTTGACGTTGGCGTAGAAACCCTTCTTGAGGTTGTAGTCGAGGCTGATGCCGGCGCCCTGGGTCTTGACCTGGGTGGGCGAGTTGATGGGCACCTGCAGGATGCGGCGGCGGGAGGCCACGAGGATGTCTGTCGGCTGCGGGGCGGGCATGATCGACTGCACCACGTTGACACTGGTGATGAAGTCCTGATACTGTCCGTAGTAGGCGTAGAAGTCGACCATCAGCCGCTTGTTGACCATCAGGCCGCGGTAGCCCGCCTCGATGGAAGTGACGGACTCGGGCTTGAAGTCGCCGAAGGACTGCACCTTGATCTGGGGCGAGGGGGCGAGGAGTGCGTCGAGGGAGTAGACGGGGTTGCCCTTGAAGTTGTAGAAGTCGAGCATCGCCGGTACGCCGCCGATGAGGGTGGCGCCGCCCACGGCCAGGTTGATGAACTGGTTCTGGGTGGAGGGGAAGCGGTAGGCCTGCTGGTAGGAGATGCGGAGGTTGTGGTCCTGGGCGAGTTTCACGCTGGCGGTGGCGCGGGGCGTGAAGCGGCCCTTGAAGTTCTCGTTCTTGTCGTAGCGGCCTGAGACGGTCAGCTTGACGCGGTCGTTGAGGATGGGCTTGCTGACCTGTAGGTAGCCGCCGTACTCGCTGATGGGGATGGCGCCGGCGGAGTCGGCGAAGAGGGTGCCCTGCGAGTTGAGGAGGAAGCGGCGGTAGTTGCCGCCGACCAGCACTTCGGCGAAGTCGCCGGTGAGGTGCGTGAGGTTGTACTGGCCTTCGACGGCGTAGAGGTTGGTGCGGTCGACGAAGAGGCCGCCGCCGCGCGAGATGGGCCGCAGGCGGACGGAGTCGTAGATCTTGTTGAAGCGGGCGGAGCCGGCGAGCGGGCGGCCGACGTCGGCCACGCCGCGGGCGGCGGTGTGGGCGTTGATGTCGGTGGCGCCGTTGAGTTTGGCGGCGAGGAAGGCCTGGCCGTACTCGGTGTACCACTGGGTGGAGTTCTTCCAGCCCTCGTTGAAGAGGCGGGTCGCGATGGTGGCGTTATAGGCCTGTCCCGAATTCTCCTGGGTGGTGTAGCCGCGGAGGAACCAGTTCTTGCTGTTGAGTTCCAGCTTGTACTGGCCCATCTTGAGGTCCTTCAGGGCGTAGCGGTCGCTGCCGGTGTACACCGAGTTGCCGGTACCCCAGAAGCCGGAGGCGACGGCCTCGAGGTTGTCGGTGATCTTGTAATGGAAGGCGCCGCCGACCTTGAAGTTAATGGTGTTGGGGTCTACGACCTCGCGCTCGGTGTAGCCGGTGCGGGATACGTTGATGGCGCTGCCGGTGAGGGTAGAGATGTAGGGGGCGAGGAAGGGGGCCTGGCCGGCGATGCCGGTGAGGACCTGGCGCAGGTCGATGGTCGTCTCGTCGCCGTAGACATTGACGCCGTCGTAGTTGGGGTCGGTGGCCCGGGTGCCGGGGATGGTGTTGGTGGTGGTGCGGTTGTTGCGGTTGACGTTGCGGTAGTCGGCCGCCAGCCAGTCCTTGGCCTGGATGAACTCGGTGTTGATCTTGAAGGCGAACTTGTCACCGATCTTCTTGGCGTAGCGGACGGCCCAGTTATGATAGCCGGCCGGGTCGCGATAGCGGTTGTCGGTGTGCATGACGCCCTCCTTGACCTGGAAGGAGAGGCCCTGGTACTTGAAGGGATTCTTGGAATTGATCAGCAGGGTGCCGTTCATGCCGCCGGGGCCGTAGAGGGCGGAGGAGGCGCCCTGCAGGAGTTCCATGTTGTCGACGTCGAGTTCGGAGAGGCCGATCACGGAGCCCACGGAGAAGTTGAGGCCGGGGGCCTGGTTGTCCATGCCGTCGACGATCTGGTTGAAGCGGGTGTTGCCGCTGCCGGCGAAGCCGCGGGTGGTGACCGTCTTGAAGGTGAGGCTGGCGGCGACCATGTCGATCCCCTTCAGGTTGGTGACCATGTCGTAGTAGTTGGTCGTCGGGGAGTTGCGGATGGCGGCGGCGCTGATGCGCTCGATGGAGACGGGCGACTCCATGATCCGCGTGGGCGTCCGCGTGGCGGATACGACGACCTCCTCACCCAGGGCAGAACTCGGGGCGATGAGGATGGCGGCGGGCTGGTCGCCCGATGACACCTGCACCTCCTTCATCTCGAACCCGATGGACGTGATCACGAGGGTGACCGGGAAGCGGGTGTTGGCGGGGAGGGGGAGGCGGAAGTTGCCATTGTCGTCCGTGAAAGTGCCCACGGTCGAGCCCTTGATGCTCACGGATACGGCGCCGGCCGGCTCCTTGGTGGCGCTGTTCTTCACGTTGCCCGTGACGACCTGCCCCTGTGCGGACAGCCAGGACGGGAGCATGAGAAGGACCGCTGCGGCGAACATCGCTATTCTTTTCATAAGCAAACTGTTTTCTTGGGGATTGTGCGGCAAAGTAATGATTAATGGTAATGTTTCACAATTAATTCTTAACATCCCCCTAACATGCAACTTTCGAATTTGGTTCGGACGGATATTTGCGCGACATCCGAACAGAGGGAACCCCATCCCATGGCAACCTTCCATTTCCCCCGTCAGACGGGTTTCTACCGGGGCAAGGTACGCGACGTCTACAGCATCGGCCCGGAATGGCTGGTGATGGTGGCGAGCGACCGGATCTCGGCCTTCGACGTCATCCTCCCCCGCCCCATCCCGGGCAAGGGGCAGGTCTTGAACCGGATCGCGGCGGTCATGCTGGAGGCCACGCGCGACATCTGCCCCAACTGGCTCCTGGATGTGCCGGCGGCGCATGTCTCCGTCGGCCGCCGTTGCGAGCCCTTCCGGATAGAGATGGTCGTGCGCGGCCACCTGGTCGGACATGCCTGGCGCACCTACCGGTCGGGCATCCGGACGCTCTGCGGCGCCCCGATGCCGGAGGGCATGCGCGAGAACGACCCCTTTCCCCGGCCGATCATCACCCCCTCCACCAAGGCCGCAGAAGGGCACGACGAAGACATCACGCCCGACGAGATCCTGGCCCGCGGCCTGGCGACACCCGAGGAATGGGCGGTGCTGTGCGACCACGCCCTGCGCCTCTTCGAACGCGGCCGCGAGATGGCCGCCCGACAGGGCCTCATCCTGGCCGATACCAAATACGAATTCGGGAAACTCGCCGGCGCCGTCTGCCTGATGGACGAAGTGCATACGCCCGACTCGTCACGCTACTTCCTGTCCGACGGCTTCGAAGCCCGGCAGGCCCGCGGCGAACGACAGCAACAGCTCAGCAAGGAGTTCGTCCGCGAATGGCTCATCGCCAACGGCTTCATGGGAAAGGAGGGGCAGCAGGTGCCCGAGATGTCCGACGACTGGGTCGCCACCATCGCCGCCCGCTACGAGGAACTCTTCGAACGGGTGACGGGGCAGCCCTTCCTCCGCGAAGAACTCAGTGATGCGGAGACGGAACGCCTGGTCGTGGCGAGCCTGCAACGGCTGGGCGCCTGCTGAACGGGGCGCTGTTCGCCCTCGACACCCCTCCCCGGCATCGGCAGCCGCCCCCTGCGCAACATTATCTCACCGCAACGCCCGGCGTGTCAGCGGGATCCCCCTACCGGCATTGGGCTCAGACCCAAAGCCCTGCCCCATCCCTCCCTGTCTCCCGGCCGGCCCCGACATCCCGGCGATGGCAGCTGGCGCGACCGCTACCCGACGATGGCCTCGCCGGCGGATCGGCTGATGCCCCGTTGTTCCCATCAATGGCCCTATGACTGGATCCATCGACCCAAAGGCATCCCCGTAGGCTCGAACTGCAAATGAAGTATGTGATGTGGCTAGTGGTCAGCCAATGTCGCCATCGGTCAGCGGCCTGTCCTGCCGCTGGTTGTGGATGTTGAGCCGGCGGCGGTGCCTGGGGACGGATGTGCGCTCTCCGGGTGGGACAGCTTGGACCTCCCGGCAGTCCCGGCTGCAACAACCCTCTTGGGTACGGGCGCAGTCGGCGCATTGGATGAACAGCAGGTGGCAGGCCGGGTTGGCGCAGTTGACGTGTGTGTCGCAGGGCTGTCCGCAGGTATGGCAGTGGGCGATGACGTCGTCGGTGATGCGTTCGCCCAGGCGTTCGTCGAAGACGAAGTTCTTGCCGACGAACCGGTTCTCGAGACCGAGCTCGCGCGCCTGGCGGACATAGTGGATGATGCCGCCCTCGAGGTGCCGCACGTTGGAGAAGCCGTTGTGCAGCATCCAGGCGCTGGCCTTCTCGCAGCGGATGCCGCCGGTGCAGTACATTATGATGTTGCGGTCCTTCCGACCGGCCAGCATGTCGACGGCCATCGGCAGTTGTTCGCGGAAGGTCTCGCTGGGGATCTGGATGGCGTTGGGGAAGCGGCCCACTTCGAATTCGTAGTGGTTGCGCATGTCCACGACGAGGGTGTCGGGGTCTTCGGTGAGGCGGTTGAAGGCTGCAGCGTCGACGGTTTCGCCGGTCCGCGACATGTCGAAGGCAGGATCTGCAATGCCGTCGGCGACGATGCGGTCCCTGACCTTGATGGCGAGGACGAAGAAGGAACGGCCGTCGTCATCGACGGCGGTGTTGAGCCGGAGGTCCCGGAAGCCCGGTTCGGCGTCGAGGAAGGCGCGAAAGGCGGACAGGTGCATGTCGGGCACGCTGACCTGTGCGTTCACGCCTTCTCCGGCGACATAGATGCGACCCATGACGCCGATCGCAGTCAGTGTGGCATACCAGCGGTCGCGCAGGGCAGCCGGCATATCGATGGGCGTGTAGCGGTAGAACGAGACGGTGGTGCGCGGGGTCTTGTCGGCGCGCATCCGCTCCTTCAGTTCGCGACGCGAGACGCGGTTGTGCAGGAATGCCATGGAAGCAAAGGTACGCGCAAGCGGGACTGTCATCGGCGGGCTCCTAAGACCCAACAGGTGAGGGCAAGCTTGCTCGCCCTTGAAGGTTGCCCCCACCCTTGGAGTCAGAGAGGAGGTACGTCTATGAAAAAAACTTAGGGGGAACCGTCAGTCCTCGGGGAAGAAGGCGTCGACGCCGCGGATGCCGAGTCGGATGCCGGTGCGGGCATTCCCGTTCCGGTCGCGGGCGAGGATGGCGTCGATGCGCATGACCTTGAGGATGTTGTCGATGCCGGCGAATACCTCGACGTAGTTGCCGTCCTGTCGGGTGAGGAGGGCGTTGGTGCCGGTGACGAGGCGGAGGTTGAGTTTTCGGACGAGGGGTATCTTGTTGGTGAGGGCGCCGGCGAAGTCGTGTTCGGCGTGGATCTCGGCGTACAGGCGGTCGCGGGTGGCGAGTTCGTAGTAGCGGGCGAGTTGGAAGGTGTTGAGGTATTCGCCGGCCTTGAGGACCTGGTTGCCGTTGAAGTGGCGGTAGTCGGGGAACTGGACGCTGTTGGCATGGAGGAATCCCCCGATGGCGAGCCGGTAGCGGAAGGTGCCGGCGAGGGCGAGGGGGATGTCGTCGCGGATGGAGAGTCGCCACCGGCCGTAGTCGACGTCGGAGCCGAGGGCGTCCTTGAGGGCGTGGGTGTAGTTGAGGCTGATGACGGGGCTGCCGTTGGCGATGGGGATGGTGCGGTCCGGGAGTTCGATATAGCGGCTGCCGGGGCGCCAGGTGAGGTTGAGGGTGGCGAGGAGTGCCTGGTGGTCGGGCATGCCGATGGCGGCGGCTTCGGCGGGCAGGTTGGGGGTGAAGCGTCTGTTGGCGGGCTTTCGGCCCCAGAAGGTGGTGGTGTCGGTGTTCTGCAGCAGGTGGCGCGACTGGTAGCGGAGGCCTGCCTGGAGGGTGAGGCCGCCGCCGAGGCCGGCGGTATGGGAGACTTCGGCGAAGGCGGCCTCGTAGATCTTGAGGTAGTTGTTGCCGAAGGTGAGGGTGTTGCCGGTATTGGAGAAGAGCGAGACGGGGTTGGCGTCGTTGAACTGGAGGACGCGTCGGCCGCCGGCGATGCGGATATCGCGCGCGAGCCGGTCGCCATATCGGTAGCGAAGGCTGGCGTAGAGGTTGGTGCGGCCGTTGCCGAAGCCGTGCCGGAGGACGGGGCTGAGGGACAGGCTGCGGCGGCCGGGCAGGTCCTTGGTGAGGGTTGCGGGGATGCGGACCATCCACCCTTCGACGGTGTTGAATCCGATGTTGTTGATGAGGGGGTTGAAGGAGAGGCGGATGCTGTCCTTGCGGCGGTTGAAGGACTGTCCGGTGAGGAGGAGGGCGTTGAGGGTGAGGCGGTTCTGTCGGCGGTCGAGGGAGTCGAGGTAGGCGGGGTCCCTGCGTCTGGCTTCGAGGCTGTCGCCCTGGATGTAGTCGCGTTGCTCTTCGGGCAGCAGGGGGATGGGGCGGATGCGGTCCCAGTAGTCGGTGGGTCGGCGGTTGGAGCCGGTGTCGTATTTGAGGATGGTGCGGCCGAAACTGCCCTTGGCGAAGGCGGGCCCGACCTCGTAGTTGGAGAATACGGAGATGAAATGGCCACTGGCCTGGAAGCCGAACTGGCGGAAGACGGGCAGGAGGGTCTGGCCCTGGAGCAGGTAGACGCCGCTGCGGACGGGTGCAAAGGTCTGTTGGACGACGAGCGTGTCGAGGAACTCCATCTGGGAGGCCTTGGTGAGGGTGAGGTCGACGCTGTGGATGTTCCAGTCGTCCTCGACGATCTGGATGTATCCCTGGAAGAGGGGTTCGTAGGGTCTTTTGGGGATGACCTGTATGCGGTTGACGAGGCGTCCGTCTTCGGAGAAGGCGCCCTGGTAGCGGTAGCGGTAGAAATAGGTGGCGTTGTCTGCGATGGGTGAGACGAAGCCGCGGGGGTTGAGGGCCGTCGAGAGTTGGACGTTCTCGTCGTAGAAGCTGACGGGCTGGGGGCTGCCGAGGCCGAAGGCGTTGCTGCGACCGCTGACGCGGGTGGAGACGACCTCGACGCGTTGTCCTTCGGGCTGCCGGTACCTCACCTTGGCGAGGGTTTCGGAGAGGTAGAGGATGCGTTCCTTCCGGGTGGTGTCGCCGTCTTCGAACTCGACCTTCTGTCCCATGAACGAGCGCGGGTAGCCGCCGAGGCGGAGGAGTCCCTTGACATAGACGTCGCAGCTCCAGCTGTCGACACGGGTGCGGTGGAATTCGCGCTGGCGGATGGCATTGCGGATGATGGCGTAGGCGGGGTCCTCTCCGCCCGGCTTCACGCGGACCTCGCCGAGGGTGAGTTCCTGCAGGCGGAGGGTGAAATCGCGGGTGACGGGTTTGTCGGACACAGTGATGCGGGCCTCTTCGCGCTGGTAGCCGACATGTCCGCAGACGAGCACATGGCTGCCGGCGGGCAGGTCGAGGCTGTAGTCGCCCTCGGCGTTGGTGGTGGTGCCCTGCCGTCCGCCCTTGACGGCGATGGAGGCGAAGGGGACGGGCGTGCCGGCCTCGCTCCGCACCTTGCCGGTGACGGTGGCGGCGTCGGCTTCGGGCGCCGGCAGCGTGTGAAGGAGGGCCAGGAGGAGAAGGTGTCGGGTCATGGCGGGCTGTCGGGCGGGTGACCGGTGTTGCCCCGGGACGGCGGGGGTGGTCATGCCATGTCGGTTGTCAGGGGTTGGTCGGTGTGGGGGGCGATATCGGTGTCAAGTTTCTGCGTCAGGTGTGGCCTCCGCATCGTCGCTGGCGGGAAGGTCCTCGGGTGGGGCGGGTCTGACGGCGCGGATTAAAAAGGCTTCCGCAGAGGCCGCCGAGGCCGCCCATGAGGCCGCCGAGGGCTGCGGAGAGGGCCATCAGCAGCCAGGGGTTCTCGGCACCCAGGATGAAGGCCGACATGCGCTGGGCGAGGATATGGTCGTTGGCGATGCTGCGGGAGAGGATCCATCCGGACCAAAAAAGGAAGACGGAGGCGAAGCCGAGGAGGAAGGCGGGGAGGGGGCGCAGGCCCAGGCCGGCCATGACGGCGGCGGCGGCGACGGCCGTCGACCACCAGGGGAGGAAGAGCCCGAGTGCGTAGGCCAGGGCGACGGTGAGGAGGAGGGACAATGCGGGTCTCATGTGGAATGGATGGCGGTGATCAGGGCTTGAAGGTCATCCGGCCGAGGACGCGGGCGTCGTCGGACTCGTGGCTGCGCATGAACCAGAGGCGATAGTATTTGCCGCGGGCCCAGTCGTCGATGAAGCGGTCGTAGTGGCGGCTGCCGGGGTTGCCGTCCTGTCCGCCGGGGTATACGGCGTAGGCTTCGATGGGGTCCGAGAGCTGGACGACCATGCGCCAGCTGGGGCCGTGTTCGTGGGTGGTGGCGTTGATGATGTTGACGCCTCCGCCGATGGGGAGTCCGGGGCGGGCGAAGGGTCTGGCGGCGTCGCGGAGGAGGTGGTAGACGGTGGTGTTCTTGAAGCGTCCCCAGGCGAGGCCCTGACGAGCCTCCAGGCTGTCCAGGAGCCCCCGGGAGGCCATCCGGAGGGCGCGGTTGACGCAGGCGGCGGCGTCCTCGCGCTGCGGGGTGCCAACGTCGTCGAGGAAGCGGAAGGTGCTGTCGCCCCGCAGGAGGGCTTCGAGGAGGACGAAGCGGTCGGGGCGTTGGAGGGGTTTGCCGAAGGCGTTGAGTTCGTCGGAGAAGACGACGTGCTGGAGGCTGTCCCACCAGGCGGTGAAGATGGTGGGGCCCTTCTCCTGCGGGTCGTTCTGGAGGTTCCATTCGCGGAGGAGGCGGAGGTAGTAGGCCTCCGACCTGCCGATCGCGGCGGTGTCGGTGTATCGGAGGAGGATGGGCCTGGCGTATTCGGCGAAGAGGTTGTGGTTGTCGTTCTGCAGGCGCATCATGTCGTCGGGCGTGACGGCGGTCATGCCGGCAAGGCGGCGGTTGATCATGATGCCGCGGTAGACCTCGTAGGTGCCCGGGATGAAGTAGGGATAGGTCGTGTCGGCGGGTCGTTGGTTGGCGCTGCTGATGTATCCCTGTTCGGGATTGACGACGTGGGGGTTCTCTTCGGCGGGGATGAATCCCTGCCACATGTAGGTGCTGTCCTGCCCGGGCATGAGGAAGAGGCCCTGGTCCTTCCAGCGGAGGGGGAAGTGGGCCTGCTGCCAGAGGGCGATGTCGCCGTTGCGGGCGGCGAAGAGCATGCTCTGTCCGGGCACGTTGAAGTGCCGGATGGCGGAGAGATAGTCGTCGTAGTTGCGGGCGCGGTTGAGCTGGTGCCACATCCGGAGGATGTTGGAGGGGTCGTGCGCGACCCAGCGGAGGGCGTAGGCCTTGCCGTCGGGGGCCTTGCCGGGGTGTGCCCTGTCGTAGATGACGGGTCCGAAGACGGTGTAGGGGACGGTATCGAGCACGGGGGATGCGCCCTTGACGCGGATCTCCTCGACACGGCTGTCGGTGGCCTTCCATCCGCCGTCGAACCAGTACGCGTCGCGCCTGTCGTCGCGGAAGCGGATCTCGTAGTAGTCGCGCACATCGCGGCCCGCGTTGGTGAAGCCGAAGGCGATGTCTTCGTTGAAGCCGATGACGATGCCGGGGATGCCGGGGAAGGACACCCCGTAGGCGTTGAACGCGGGGGTGTGGATCTGCATCTCGTACCAGATGGCCGGCAGCGAGAGGCGGAGGTGCGGGTCGTTGGCGAGGATGGGTGCGCCGCTGGCGGTGCGGCTGCCGGCGACGGCCCAGTTGTTGCTGCCGTTGGCGGGGTCGGGCTTGAAGGCTGGGATGGGCAGGCTGGTGTCGCGACGGCGGTAGTAGGCCGAGTCGAGGTCCGCCGGCAACTTGAGCTGCGCGAGCGGCTTCGGGTAGGCGGTACCGTTAGGCACGACGGGCGATAGCGAGTCGGACACCTCGGGATAGAGGAGGCGGAAGTCCCTTTCGCCCAGCAGGGCCAGGGCACGGGTGTACTCGAAGTCGCGGTCGTAGCCGGCCAGGTCGTTGGTCATGGCCTTGGTGAAGAGGGCCGTCTTGAGGTTGGTCCACTTCTCGGGCCGGTAGCCGAGGAGTTTGTATTCGAGCGGGAGGGCGGCCTCGTCGAGGGAGGCGATATAGGCATTGACGCCGGCGGTATAGCTGTCGCAGGCCTCGCGCGTGTCGGCGTCCGCCTCGATCATGCGGAGGGCGTTCTCGGCTGCGTAGGTCATGCCCATGCGGCGCATCCCGCGGTCGTAGTCGACCGCCCGGGGACCCACGACCTCGCTGATGCGGCCGGCGGCGGCCAGGGTCTGGAATTCCATCTGCCAAAGGCGATAGCGCGCATGCAGCCAGCCCTGCACGAAATAGGCGTCGGCCTCCTGGCGGGCGAACACGTGGGGCACGAGGCGCTCGTCGAAATACACGTCTACTGGACCTTTCAGTCCCGGGAAGGCGAGTGCCGCATCAGGACGGGCATCGACCGGATCCGCGTTCTGCCAGATGCCTTCCTGCGGACTGAGCAGGCGCCCCAGCGGAGCGGGAAGGACGGAGCGGGTGTCCAGGACATGGGCAGCGGCGGCCGTGACGGCTACCGCGAGGCAGAGGAGTAGGTAACGCATGGGGCGCATCGTTGCTACGCGAAGGTAGAGAAAAGGGGCCAACCCCCGGGACGGCGCACACGGCGGCCGCTGGCCCGGCAGACCTACCTTTGCAGAAAAACGGACGATGTCGAACGAAGAGGACGTACGCAGCATCCTTCGGCTGCAACTGCCGACCGACCCGCGATGGGTGGACCTCGCAGCCCTGTCGCTCGAAGAGATCCTCACCGACCATGCCTTCTGCGAACAGAAGGCCACCACCAGCTGCATCTCGCTCATCCAGGCGAACCCCGACAAGGTCGAACTCGTCCGCGAACTGTCACCCGTGGTCACCGAGGAATGGGGACATTTCCGCCAGGTACTCGCCGAGATGGACCGGCGCGGACTTCGCCTGGGCCGACAACGGAAGGACGAATATGTCAACGCCCTGCTGGCCTTCCAGCACAAGGGCGGCACACCCGAAGAACGACTCATGGACAGGCTCCTCATCTGCGCCCTCATCGAAGCACGCAGCTGCGAACGCTTCAAAAGGCTCAGCGAAGGCCTCGAAGACGCCTACCTGCGCACCTTCTACCGCCGCTTCATGGAAAGCGAGGCGGGACACTACACCCTCTTCATCACCCTCGCCGACACCTACATGGGCAAGGAACGTGTTCGGGCCCGCTGGCGGGAATGGCTGGCCTACGAAGCCCAGGTCCTCTCCGGCATGGAAGCCCGCGGCGACCGGATGCACTGACCCGCAGACCTCCCCTACCCCAGCCCGACCTACCCTCCACCATCAGATTCCGTGCATCCCGGCACACCCCGGACATGCCCGCAAACCCGGGCCGACGAACACCCCATCACCCCGGCCGTCCCGCTCAACTGACGCCCTTCCCCGCCTGATACAGGCACAAGAAAGGTACACCCTCCAAGGGTGGGGGTACCCTCCAAGGGTGGGGATGGGTATTGCCCAGCCTCGCTTAACCGATAGATGAAACAGCGGACCTTCCCATCGGAGGCGTGGAGGATGGTGTCCAGGCATTCGAGCGAGTCGATGGTGCTGCTGGACAGGAGGATGCCCGTGGTGGGAAATCGACTGGCGGAATCCGGAAGTGCTGTGAACCGCCCCCGATGCTCCAGTCGCTCCTTCGCATTCAGTGGGTCCAGGAAGGACCAATGCAGGCGCCAGGCATGCGCCTCTCCTTCCCTGACATACGCATCGATCCTGCGCCTGGCAAAGGCGGACCACAAGGCCTGTACCGCATCACGCTTCTCCATCCACAGGAAGGCGGGTGCGATGAGAAGTGCCGCGAGGACCATTGCGGTCCGGGGTCTGGCATCCGCCCGGGGGAACACCCTGCCAAGCCCCCACACAGCATAGGCAAGGATCACCAGGCCATTGGCATGGAAGACCCGATCGAAGGGAAGCTGCCGCAGCAGCAACATCATGGCAAGGGGTGCCAGCAGGAACACGAACCATGCATGGCATCGGCGGAACAGCGCATATCCGACGGTGAACGCCGTGAGGACGACACCCGCCAGCCCCGGCAGCACCACCCAGTCGCCAACGCCCAGGGCATGCCGCAGCACCTCCGGCATGCCGACGGACGAGACCGGCTGTACGAAGCGGTTGGACGTGAGTGCCCCGACCCCTTCGTTGAGCAGGATCGGCGCATAGAGCAGTACGACGGAGGCCCCACCGAGGGTGACGGCCATCAGGACCTTTCCCGCATGCTGCCATAGCCATCCGGCCTCCGAGGCGACGAACATCAACGCCAAAGGCAGGGCGGCATACAGGTAGCCGGGGCTGGTGTACAATCCCATGATGCAGGTGATCAGCAAGCCCCCGAAACGATGCCCCACCGGCAAGGCGTCCCTCCCCATGACGGCCGCCAGCCCCACAACGGCGCATAAACCCTGCAGGGAATAGCCCCTCGCCTGGAAGGCAGAGACGAAAAGACAGTCGGACCAGCAGAACAGGGCGGCGAAGACGGCCGTGAAGAGGTGGCTTCCCTTCAGGATGACTCGCGAGACGAAGAGCAGGGTCAGCAGGGTGGCGAGGATGGAAGGCAACCGCACGGCCGCTTCGGAACGGGTCCAGCCCAGCAGCATCCAGGACATGTTGGTCAGCAGCGAGTGGAGGACATGGTTGTTGGGCGCAGGATAGGTGGCGAGCGAATGCAGCAAGCCCCGTCGGGTGAACTTGAGGAAGGTGTAGGACTCGTCGTACTCGAAGGGCAGCGCGATGGCCAGGCAGGCCAGGGGTAACGACAGCAGCCACAGCCATCCCGGCGCGCGAAAGGAACCTCGGAGGAAGCAGGCGTAAGCCCATAGGAACGACCGCAGGCGATGCCGCCAACGCCACACGATGGACGTCCACAGCAGGCCGGCGGCGAGGATCCCGGCGGACAACGGAAGCAGATGCGATGGGAAAGCCATGGTCTATTGCTTTTGAGCTTGCGAAATCTCTTTGGCAGCGATGCCAGCGTGAAGTCATGGGCGTATCCGGCGAAAAGCTCGCCGGCCGCTGTGTAGGTGGCGTCGGTCGTGACCGTCGCCCGGGTGCCCGACCGTCGTTCGGGCCAATGGGTCTAAAGGTTGTATCGAAGGATGCACCAGATGGCCCGGAACCCGTCGCGCCAGCCGATCTTCTTACCTTCCGCGAAGGTCCTGCCGTAGTAACTGATGCCTACCTCGTAGATGCGGACGCCGGGCACCCGGGAAACCTTGGCCGTGACCTCGGGCTCGAAGCCGAAGCGTTTCTCCTCGAGCCTGAGCCCCTTGATGAACGGGGCCCTGAAGACCTTGTAACAGGTCTCCATGTCGGTCAGGTTCAGGTTGGTCATCATGTTGCTGAGGAACGTCAGGACCTTGTTGCCGATGGAGTGCCAGAAGAAGAGGATGCGGTGGGGCTTGCCACCCATGAAGCGGCTGCCGTAGACGACATCTGCGAAGCCGTCGATGATGGGCTTGAGCAGGATGTTGTATTCAGCCGGGTCGTACTCCAGGTCGGCATCCTGTATGAGTATGACATCACCGTTGGCCTCGGCGATGCCGGTATGGAGGGCTGCGCCCTTGCCCATGTTGCGTTCATGACGGAATATCCTGATGATGTCTTCCGCCCCCTTCTCCCGGATATAGTCCGCCAACCGTTCGGTGGTGCCGTCCCTGGAGCAGTCGTCGACCACCACCACCTCCTTGACGAGCCCGCCCGTCAGTTCGACGGCAAGGACCCTGTCGAGGATGAGATGAATCGTACGGGCCTCGTTGTATGCCGGGATGACGATGGAGAGTTTCTGTACCAAGGGATCGCTGTTTTTTCGGTGGGGGGAGTGGGCGGGCCGGTCTTTGCTTCCGCGGTCAAATATCTAAAAGATTATCCAAAAACATGTATTGCAACAACCCTCGGTTGCCATGTGGAGCGCACCCGTTCGGCCGTCGGCGTCGCTGGACGGGTCGGCAGGTGATGAGGGGCTCAGGTCTGCCCTTTATCCTGAAAGTAGGCCATCTCGCGGGAGAGGTCGACCCAGGGGAGCCTTGCGGCGAGGTCGTGGGCGAGGGCGAGGTGTGTCTTCCGGAAGGCGGCGTGCGCCGGGGTGCCGGGGTGCAGGGGACGGTGGGCCATGGCGGTCCGGAGGCGGGCGACCTCTTTCATCGCCTCCCGGGCCTGCGGCTCCACCCAGGCGGCGGTGAAGTGTTCCCATACGTATTCGGTCGCCAGGTGGTTGGGGTGTACCATGTCCTCCATGTAGAAGCGGTGGTCGCGGAGGTCGTCGATGACGAGTTCGTAGGCGGGGAAGTAGGCCACGTGGCCATGCCGTTCGCAGAGGGCGTGTGCGGCGGTGATGAGGGCGGCCTTGCTGCGGTTGTTGTCGACGAAGCCGTCGCGCAGGTGGCGTACCGGGCTTACGGTGATGATCAACCGAATATCGGGATGGTGTTCGGCGAGGTCGTCGACCGTCGAGGAGAGGCTGTCGAGCACGGCTTCGGCGGAGAGGCGTTCGCGGGTGAAGCGGGCGGCGGGGACCTTGTGGCAGTTGGCGACGATGCGTCCGTCGGCGAGCCGGTAGACGAAGGCGGAGCCGAGGGTGAGGACGAGCCAGCGGCATCCGTGCAGGAAGGCGTGGGCGCGCGCGAGGGAGGTGTTGATGGCCTCGAGGGCGGCATCGGGGTCGGGATCTGCGAAGCGCCCGTGGTGGTCCCAGCTGGCCCAGAGGCCCTCGTGGTGGAACAGGTCGTCGGTACGGTAGGGTTCGGGGTGGATGGCGCGTCGCAGGGAGGTGGCGATGCTGTGGGGGTTGAACAGGATGCCGTTGGGGTTGTCGAGCGTGTCGAAGCCGTGTCGGCGGAGCCTGTCGGCCATGTGTTCGGTGAAGCAGGAGCCGGCGAGGAGCATGGGGTCGCGATGGCGGATGCGGACGGCTGCCGGGGGCGGCACGAGGGGGATGTGGAACTGCATCGGGCTCGGTGGGTGTTCCGGGAGGCTGTGCTTCAGGCGGGCCGGTGGCGCTGGGTGAAGGCTTCGTGCAGCATGATGCCGGCGGAGACGCTCACGTTCAGGGAGTCGAACCCTTCGGCCATGGGGATGCGGAAGCGGGCGTCGGCGGCCTTGAGGAGGTAGGGTTGTATGCCCTTGTCCTCGCTGCCGAGGATGAGGCATGAGGGGCCGGTGAGGTCGATGGCGGCGAGGGGCTGAGGCGCGCGCATGTCGCCGGCGAGGACCGAGAAGCCGTTGAGGTGGAGGGTGTCGACGGCCTTGAGGAGGCTGGGGACGCGGGCGACGGCGATATGGAGTAGGGCGCCGGCAGAGGCTTTGACGGCGTCCTCGTTGAGGGCGCCGACGCCCTTGTCGGGGATGATGACGGCCTGTGCGCCGAAGCAGCGGGCGGAGCGCGAGATGGCACCGATGTTGCGGATGTCGGTGACCCCGTCGAGCATGAGGAAGAGGGGTGTGGCGCCATCGGCGACGAGGTGGTCGATGGTCTGCTGCAGGTCTGCGTAGGTGACGAGGGCGGTGACGGCGGCGACGCCCTGGTGGTTGCCACGGGTGAGGGCCCGGAGTTTCTCGGCCGGGACGATGTTGACGGGGATGCGCCTTTCGGCGGCGAGGCGCTGGATCTCGGGGATGATGTCGCCGGCGGCGAAGCGCTGCAGGTAGATGCGGTCGATGGGCCTGCCTTCGCGGAGGGCTTCGACGACGGGTTGGCGGCCGATGACGAGGGCGTTGGCGCCGGGGGCTCCTTCGGGGTTCATGCTTGGGATTGGTCGGTCGACTGCAGCCGGCGTATCCAGAGGTGCTGGATGGCGGCCACGCTGAGGGAGTCGGTGATCTGGTGGGTTTGGACCATCCGCCAGGCCTCGTGCAGGGGCACTTTGCGGAGGCTGAGACGCTCGGTCTCTTCGGGCTCGGCCCGACCCTGGGTGAGGCCTGTCGCCAGCCAGACGATGCCGAACTCGTCGGACACGGAGTTGGAGAGGTGCATTTCCAGGATCTTCTCCCAGCCGGCGGCCTCGAGGCCCGTTTCCTCGCGGAGTTCGCGACGGGCGGAGGCGAGGGGGTCGGTGCCTTCGGGGCATCCCCCCTCGGGGATCTCCCAGGAATAGCGGTCGATGGTGAAGCGGTATTGACCGACGAGCCACAGCTGCTCGTCCACGTCGAGGGCGGCGATGCCGACGGCGAGGTTCCGGAAATGCACCTTGCCATAGATGCCGGGGCCTCCGCCAGGGTGGATGACGTCGTACTCGGTCAGCGAGATCCAGGGGTTCTCGTAGACGGGGCGCTGCCCGGTGACCGTCCAGGGGTTCTCGGTCTCGTGCATGTTCAAAGATACCGGAAGTGGTGGAACGGGGTGGTGGAAAAAGACGTCCCCGCCCGGGCGGGGCGGGGACGATGGTGTCGCTGTCGGGCGTCTCACTTGATCTTGAAGGCCTTCTTCACCTTGTCGACATAGTCGAGCTTCTCCCAGGTGAAGAGTTCGACGGTGACCTTCTTCTCGTTCTCCTTGCCTTTGTTGAAGACCTTGGTCTTGGTCTCGTTCTTGCGTCCCATATGGCCGTAGGCGGCCGTCTCGGCGTAGATGGGGTTGCGGAGCTTGAGGCGCTGTTCGATGGCGTAGGGCCGCATGTCGAAGATCTTCTCGACGGCCTGGGCGATGGCGCCGTCGGACATGTCGACCTTGGCGGTGCCGTAGGTGTTGACGTAGATCCCGCAGGGCTTGGCGACGCCGATGGCGTAGGAGACCTGTACGAGCACTTCGTCGCACACGCCGGCGGCGACGAGGTTCTTGGCGATGTGGCGGGTGGCGTAGGCGGCGGAGCGGTCGACCTTGCTGGGGTCCTTGCCGCTGAAGGCGCCACCGCCGTGGGCGCCCTTGCCACCGTAGGTGTCGACGATGATCTTGCGGCCGGTGAGGCCGGTGTCGCCGTGGGGTCCGCCGATGACGAACTTGCCGGTTGGGTTGATGTGGTAGGTGATCTTGTCGTTGAAGAGCTTCTGGATCGAGGGCTTCAGCTGCTTCTTCACGCGGGGCATGATGACCTCAATGATGTCCTTGCGGATCTTATGGAGCATCTTGGCGTCGCTGTCGAAATCGTCGTGCTGGGTGGAGACGACGATGGTGTCGATGCGGACGGGTCGGTTGTCGTCGTCGTATTCGATGGTCACCTGGCTTTTGGCGTCGGGGCGGAGGTATTTGAGTTCCCTGCCGACGCGGCGGGTGCGGGAGAGTTCCTGCAGGATCTTGTGGGCGATGTCGAGGGCGAGGGGCATGTAGTTGACGGTCTCGCGGGTGGCGTAGCCGAACATCATGCCCTGGTCGCCGGCGCCCTGGGCGTTGGCACGTGCCTCGAAGTTGTCGCGGGTGGACTTGCGGTCGACGCCGCGGTTGATGTCGGCGCTCTGTTCGTGGATGGCGGAGAGGATGCCGCAGCTGTTGGCCTCGAACATGTATTCGGCCTTGGTATAGCCGATCCCGCGGATGACGTCGCGGGCGATGTCCTGGACGTCGAGGTAGCTCTTGGACTTGACTTCTCCGGCCAGCACGACCTGACCGGTGGTCACGAGCGTCTCGCAGGCCACTTTGGAGTCGGGGTCATAGGCCAGGAAGTGGTCGATGAGCGCGTCCGATATCTGGTCGGCTATCTTGTCGGGGTGGCCTTCGGAGACGCTCTCCGAGGTGAACAGATAAGGCATGGCGTGTTTCGGTTTGGGTAATGGTGCAAATATAGGTGCTGAGGGCCGGTGTCGGAAGGGGCCTGTCAGATTCGGGTGTAGACGACACGGAGGCGCATGGGTTGTCGGCTGTGGCTGCCGCCCCCGAGGCGCACGCGGCCCGCGGCGAGGGGGTTGACCCCGAAGGCCAGGTTGAGGCTGGGGTAGCTGACGAGGTAGGGCGCGTAGAGGGCGATGGGCGGGTTGGGCCGGCCGCGGGTGAGGATGGACTGGACGTGCCGGGTGATGTAGATGCCGTAGGACGTGTAGGGGATGGCGCCGGGGCCGGCTGCCGTCTTGCGCAGGCCGCCGAGGAAGGAGGGGTCGTAACTGCCGGTGGGGAAGCCGTCGGGACCGAAGGGCACGCGGGCCTTGAAGGCCGTGTCGAAATAGTCGGCGTAGAGCAGGATGGGCGGGCTGAGGGGGCTGGCTGGCGGGGCCTGGGCGACTTCTCCGGCCACCAGTTCGGCGAGGTGGACGATGACATTGCCCTTGGCGGCCCTGAAGGCGTCGAGGGCGGGGATGGACACCTGGGCGTACGAGCCCGGTGTCACCTGGAGGAAGACCAGGCTGTCGCCGGTCGCCGAGGGGGCGGTGTATTTCTCCATCTCACTGCCCTTGCGGTTGCGGGCGATGCGGTTGGCGGATCCGCTGAGGAGGGGATTGTCGAAGGGGAACTTGCGGGCAAGGGTGTCGGTCTTTCCGTTGCGGACGACCTTGTAGTATATGCCCAGGTAGGTGTTGGTGTCGCTGAGGGCGAAGCCCAGGAGGGCGTTGGCGGCGGCGCCTGCGCCCGTGGTCTGGGGCACGACGGCGAAGCCCTTGAGGTAGTCGCGGAAGAGGGAGTCGCTGGCGAAGGGGCGTCCGTCGGCAGAATCCTGACGCAGGAGTTCGCGGCCGAAGTCGTCCGACAGCCGGATGCGGAGCTGGCGGGCGATCTTGTAGGTGAGGACGGGGACGGAGTCGTTCAGTGCGCGGGGGATGATGCTGCGGGTACCCAGTCGGCGGGTGTAGGGGAAGTCGGCGTTGGTGGAATAGGACGTATCCCGGCGTATGCCCTGGTCGAGGCGGAAGACGTCGAAGGCCTGCTGTGCGAGGGTGTCTCCCCAGGTGCGGTTCCATTTGAGGCAGAGGACGACCGAGTCGAGGCTTAGGCTGTCGGGGACGTTCTCGAAGTAGAACTTGTACGTGGGCGGTTTGAGTTCGAGGAAGATGGAGGCCGTCGTCTGGCCGAAGAGGGGGTCTGCGGTGATGGCGCCGAGGACGTGTTCGGAGGCCCTTCCCGAGAAGTCCTTGCCGATGAGGGGTAGGGCGGAGTCGGACAGCAGGAGGTTGTCGGTGACGACGGGCAGTAGGGTGTCGAAGGTGTTGATGCGGTCGACGGCGGGGATGAGGTCTGCGCCCAGGTCGGTCGTCTTGATCTTGGTGCACTGTGCGAGGAGCAGGAGCAGTACGAGGGAGAGGGGTGCAACCAGGGGTCTCATGAGCGCCGGCGGGGATGATTTGGAGGGCATGGGAGGTGACGGGTGGCCCGGCTACTTGCCGGCAAGGTCGCCATACAACTGTAAATACTCTGTTAAATCGGAGTCGGGCTGCCAGGGGAGGATGCGTTTGCCCTTGACGGTGGCGAATTCCGCGACAAGGGCGGGGTCCACTGCGTCGTCGCCGTAGGACAGGGCGTCGGAGTAGGTGGCGGCCCCACGGAAGAGGGCGGTATTGTCGTTTCCCCGATAGGGAACCATGTCCTTTTCCTTCATGCTGGCGTGGATGAGCGCCTTCTTGGGGAAGTCGTCGCCCAGGTTTCCGGGGAAGGTGTTGTGGCCGAGGGTGAACAGGACCTTGCTGTGGCTGAAGACGGGCTCCTTGCGGTAGGCGGTCTTGAGGTAGAGGGGGATGAGCGACGTCATCCATCCGCTGCAATGGATGATGTCGGGCGGCCAGCCGAACTTCTTGACGGTCTCCAGGGTGCCCTTGCAGAAGAAGATGGTACGGAGGCCGTTGTCGTCGAACCAGTTGTCGTTCTCGTCGGTGAAGACGTGCTTGCGGCGGAACATGTCCTCGTTGTCGAGGAAGTAGACCTGCAGGCGGGCGTTGGGCAGGGATGCGACCTTGATCTGGAGGGGGTAGTCGTCGCCGTCGATGGAGACGTTGATGCCGGAGAGTCGGACGACCTCATGGAGGCGGTGGCGGCGTTCGTTGATCACCCCGAAGCGGGGCATGATGCAGCGTACCTCGTAGCCGCTCTCGTTGGCCTTGATCGCCAGTCGGTTGGCGACCTCTGAGAACTCGGTGAGCTCCAGGTAGGGCGACATCTCGTTGGCGATGAAGAGAATCCTTTTTTTGGCGACCATCTGGGCGGTTTATGGGGGCGGCGGAAATGCAAAGGTAATGAATCCCGTAAAAACAGCTTTCCGCAACCGGGCCGCGGGGGAAGGGGGGATCGGGGGGCGGCCGGGGGGTAGGCGGCTATGGACTTTACGGGGGGAGTCGTCTACCTTTGGTGCGGATGTGCCTGTTCGGGCCTCCCGGGAAATCCATCATATGAAAAAGGTCCTGTCCATCGCCCTGCAGTACATCGTCTTCCTGGGTCTCGGCGTCGGGCTGATCTGGTGGTCGGTCCGCAACCTGTCGGACGACGATGTCCGGAGCCTGAAGGAATCGCTCCGCGGGGCCAACTACCTGATGGTGCTCCCGGCGATGGCGATGCTGCTCCTCGCCCACTACAGCCGGGCGCTGCGCTGGCGCATCATGATGGAGCCGCTGGGCTTCCAGCCCTCGCGGGCCAACACGTTCATCGCGGTGCTCCTCGGGTATTTCTTCAACCTGCTGGTGCCGCGCATGGGCGAGGTCATGAAATGCACCACGCTGGCGCGCTACGAGCGGACGCCCGTCGACCGGCTGATCGGAACGATGGTGGCCGAACGGGCGCTGGACGTGGTATGCCTGGGGCTGTGCTTCGGCATCGCCATGGTGACGCAGCTGGACCTGATGGACGCCGCCCTGGGCGGGCTGTCGGCAGGCGGCGGGGGCTCGACGGGGGGCGGCCGCACGCTCCTTTTCGGGCTCGTCGGTGGCGGACTGGCCGTGGCCGGATGGTTCCTGATGCGCCGGTACCGGCACATCGGCCTTGTCGCCCGCATCTGGGCCCTGGCAGAGGGTGTCTGGCAGGGGCTGACGAGCATACGGCTCATCCGCCGGCGTACCGAGTTCATCATCCATACCGTCTTCATCTGGACGATGTACCTGATGAGCATCCGGGTGGGCTTCTACGCGATGGAGCCCGTGAGCCAGCTGGGCATGGGCCCTTCGCTGACGCTGCTCTGGACGGGCAGCCTCGCGATGATCGTCACCCAAGGCGGCATCGGCGCCTACCAGATCGCGGTGCAGAAGTCGCTCCTCCTCTACGATATCGCCCCCGTGGCGGGACTGGCCTTCGGATGGCTGCTATGGGCCTTCCAGACGGTGCTCATGCTGGCGACGGGCGTGCTGTCCCTCATCCTCCTGCCCATCCTCAACCGCAACCGCGCATGAAGGCTTCCCAGGCATACCGCGACAAGGTCCTGACGGTCGACGAGGCCGTCCGGACGATGGCCCGCTGGCGGCTGCTGGGCCGCAGCGTCGTCTTCACCAACGGCTGCTTCGACATCCTCCACGCCGGCCACCTCGACCTGCTGGAACGGGCCGCCGCCCTGGGCGACCGGCTCGTGGTGGGCATCAATTCGGACGCCTCGGTGCAGCGGCTCAAAGGGCCGGAACGCCCCGTCAACCCCGAGGGTTTCCGCGCGCGCATGCTGGCCTCCCTCAGCGGGGTCGACGCCGTCGTCGTCTTCGGCGAGGACACCCCACTCGCCCTGATCGAGGCGCTCCGACCGGACGTCCTGGTGAAAGGCGGCGACTACCGGGCGGAAGACGTCGTGGGGGCCGGCGTCGTGGCCGCCCATGGCGGACAAGTGGAGATCGTACCCCTCACCCAGGGGCATTCCACGACCGGCCTCATCGGGCGTATCCGCGCCCTTTGACGAAAACTTAACATCGGGGGGGACCGCGAATCCCTAATTTTCCGCCAAACAACGCCTGCAAACGAGGCGACATGCCCCCATCCCGAAAAAGACCCGCCCCGGCGGACATGCCCGACGCACCCCGTGCCAAGGACAAGGCAAAGCCCAAGGCCAGGGCGAAGCCCAAGGCCAGGGCGAAGCCCAAGACAAAGGCGGGGCCAAAGACGAAGGTCGGCAAGTCCGGACACGCCCCGAAGCCGGCCGAACGGCTGTGCCACGACGTCCCCCGCGACCTGACCTGGCTGTCGTTCAATGCGCGGGTCCTGCAGGAGGCCGCCGACCCCTCCGTCTCGCTGCGCGACCGCATCCGGTTCCTGGGCATCTTCTCCAACAACCTCGACGAGTTCTTCCGCGTACGGGTGGCGGCGCTGCGGCGCATGGTCCGCTACGGCAGCCGGGCCAACATGCACCTGGAGCGGTCGCCCCGCCAGATCCTCGATGCCATCCAGCACATCGTGATGGAGCAGCAGGAGGAGTTCAACCGGATATGGGAGGGGCTGCAGCGGGATCTCAAGAGGGAACGCATCCACCTGGTGAAGGAGGGGCAGCTCGACAGGAGGCAGAAGGAGCATGTGGACCGCTATTTCGAGGAGCAGGTGCGGCAGAACGTCATCCCGCTGATGATCGAGAGCATCCCGAAACTGCCGTACCTCCGCGAGAAGTCGCTCTACCTCGCCGTCGTGATGACGCGCCGTGACGGGTCGGTCCCGCGCCGCTACGCGCTGATCGAGGTGCCCACGCGGGTCCTGCCGCGCTTCGTCGAGATCCCGCCCAAGCGGCCCGGGGAGCGCCACCTGATCCTCCTGGAGGACGTGATCCGCCACAGCCTGCCGCGGATCTTCTCGTTCTTCGGGCACGACGGCTTCTCGGCGCATGTGGTGAAGGTGACCAAGGACGCCGAGTTCGACCTGGACGTCGACGAGACCCGGAGTTACATCGACAAGATAGAGAAGGGCGTGAAGGCGCGGCGCAAGGGAAGGGCCGTGCGCTTCGTCTACGACAGGGAGCTGGACCCCGGGCTCCTGACCTACCTGGTGCATCGCCTGGGCCTAGGGCCGAAGGACCCCTTGATCCCGGGCGGGCGCATCCACAACTTCAAGCATTTCATGGACTTCCCCGACGGGGTCTTCCGCCGGTCCGTCGCCCGCTCGCAGCCCATGGCGCATCCCGAGTTCCGGGGCAGGGGCCGCGTGACGGACGTCATCCTTCGGAAGGACGTGATGCTGCACACGCCCTACCATTCGTTCGACCCGATCATCGACCTGTTGCGCGAGGCCGCGATGGACGACGAGGTGACGTCGATCCACATCACGGCCTACCGACTGGCACGGCAGTCGAGGATCGTCAACGCCCTCGTCAACGCCGTCCGCAACGGGAAGCAGGTGACGGTCGTACTGGAGCTGCGGGCGCGGTTCGACGAGGAGAACAACATCGAGTGGAAGAAGGTGCTGGAGGAGGAGGGGGTGCGGGTGCAGGTGGGGGTGCCGGGCATGAAGGTGCATGCCAAGCTCTGCCTGATCCGCAAGAAGGCGAAGGGCGGCTGGCTGTCGTACGGGTTCGTGGGCACGGGCAACCTCCACGAGGGTACGGCGCGGGTGTATGCGGACCATTTCCTGCTGACGGCGCGCGAGTCGGTCATGGCCGACCTGGCCCGGGTCTTCCGGGCGCTGGAGAAGCCGGAGCAGCGCCTGGCCGGGCTCGCCGAATGCCGGCACCTGCTATGCAGCCCCCATCGGATGCGGAAGGCGCTCCTGGAGTTCATCGGGGCGGAAGTGGCGCGGGCGCGACGGGGCGAGGCCGCCTCCATCGTGCTGAAGCTGAACTCGGTCTCCGACCGCGAGCTCATGGAAGCGCTCGACGGGGCCGCCGCGGCCGGCGTGCGCATCCGCATGGTGGTGCGGGGCATCTGCTGCATGGTGCCGAAGACGGCCCCCGACCCGGCACCCATCACCTGCGTGAGCATCGTCGACACCTTCCTCGAGCATGCCCGGGTGATGGTGTTCCATAACGGAGGACAGCCGCGGGTGTGGATATCGTCGGCCGACTGGATGTTGCGGAACCTCGACCACCGGGTGGAGGTGGCCCTGCCCGTCGAGGACCCGGCGATCGCCCGGGAGCTGACCGAGATCCTCGGCATCCAGCTCTCCGACAACGTGAAGGCCCGACGCATCGAAGGCAGCCTCCGCAACGAATACGTCCGGACGAAGGGCCGGAAGGTGCGCGCACAGGTGGAGATACGCCGCTACCTGGAGGCCGGCGGCGACCGACGGGACGAGGGTGCCGCACCCCCGTCGCAGCCCGAGGCCGGGACCTGATGCGCCGGCGATGGCGCCCTCGGGGGGCCGGTGCCCCCGTCAGGCGCCGTTGCGTTACCTTTGCCCGACCGGACCGGCAACCCCATGCGACTGGCAGCCATTGACATCGGATCGAATGCGGCAAGGCTCCTCATCAGCGAGGTGCAGCACGACCAGGCCGGCGAGCCCGTCTTCGCCAAGCTGAACCTCGTGCGCGTGCCCGTGCGCCTCGGCTTCGACGTCTTCGACACGGGCCGCATCACGTCGGAACGGGAGGCCATGCTGGAAGCGTCGCTGCTGGCCTTCCGACACCTGCTGCGGGCCTACGAGGTCAGCCATTTCAAGGCCTGCGCCACCTCTGCCATGCGGGATGCACGCAACGCCTCCGAGGTGCTGGCGCGCCTGCATGCGTCGACCGGCTTCGACATCGAGGTCATCACCGGCGACGCCGAGGCCAGCCTGATCTACGAGAACCACATCGCCGAACACATGAGCCGCGACGACGCATACCTGTACATCGACGTCGGGGGCGGCAGCACCGAGCTGACCCTCTTCGCCGATGGCCGCATGGCGGCAAGGCGGTCGTTCGACATCGGCACCATCCGGCTGCTGAAGGGCCGCCTGTCGGAGGACCGCTGGGACGACATGAAGGACTACCTCCGGGATGCCACGCGCGGCCTCCGGCATGTGACGGCCATCGGCTCCGGCGGCAACATCAACAAGATCTTCTCCCTCTCCAAGCGCAAGGAGGGCCGCCCCCTGACCCTCGAGATGCTGCGCGACTTCCACAAGGAACTCTCCGCCTGCAGCCTGGAGCAGCGCATGGCGCTGTACCAGCTACGCGAGGACCGGGCCGACGTGATCGTGCCGGCCCTGCAGGTCTATATCAGCGCCATGCGCTGGGCCGGCTGCGATGAGATCCACGTGCCCAGGATCGGACTGGCCGACGGACTCGTGCAGCACCTCTACCGGGAGGTCATGCGCGACTGAGCGGGACGACAGCACGAATCGAAAAACACATACGACATGGACATCCTAGGACAGCTCGGCATCGAGTCCTTCAACCCCGGCACGTCGACCGGGCGGCATTGGATAGGCTCCACCGGCGTGCAGGTGCCCTCGCACTCGCCGGTCGACGGCAGCCTGATCGCCACGGTCTTCTCGACGGACCGCGACGGCTACGAGGCCGTCATGGGCAAGGCGGCCGAGGCCTTCTCCGAATGGCGCAGCTGGCCGGCCCCGAAGCGGGGCGAGGTGGTGCGTCAGGTCGGCGACCGGCTGCGGGCCCACAAGGAGGCCCTGGGCCGCCTGGTATCCTACGAGATGGGCAAGAGCCTGCAGGAGGGGCTGGGCGAGGTGCAGGAGATGATCGACATCTGCGACTACGCCGTGGGCCTCTCACGCCAGCTCTACGGGCTGACGATGCATTCCGAGCGGCCGGGCCACCGCATGTACGAACAGTGGCATCCGCTGGGCGTCGTGGGCATCATCTCGGCCTTCAACTTCCCCGTGGCCGTATGGAGCTGGAACGCCATGATCGCATGGGTATGCGGCGATGTCTGCGTATGGAAGCCTTCGGAGAAGACGCCCCTCTGCGGCGTCGCCTGCCAGCGGATCGTGTCGGAGGTGTTCGTCGCCAACCGGGTGCCCGAGGGGGTCAGCGGGCTGGTGACGGGCGGGCGCGAGCTCGGCGGCTGGATGGCGGCCGACACGCGCATCCCGCTGGTGTCGGCCACCGGCTCCACCCGAATGGGCCGGGCCATCGCCGCCACCGTCGCCGGCCGCCTGGGACGCAGCCTCCTCGAACTCGGCGGCAATAACGCCGTGATCGTGTCGCGGCATGCCGACCTCGACCTCGCCCTCGTCGGCACCGTCTTCGGCGCCGTCGGCACCGCCGGGCAACGATGCACCACCACGCGACGGCTCATCATCCACGACGAGGTCTACGACCTGCTGAAGGAACGCCTGGTGAAGGCCTACGGCCAACTGCGCATCGGCGACCCGCTCGACCCCGCCAACCATGTCGGGCCCCTGATCGACCGCGAGGCCGTCGACGCCTACCTCGCCGCCACCGAGGCCTGCCGCCGACAGGGCGGGCAGTTCCCCGTCGAGCCGGGCGTGCTGGAGGGACCCGCCTACGCCAGCGGTTGCTACGTGCGCCCCTGCATCGCCGAAGTCTCCGCCGACATGCCCGTCGTCCGCGAAGAGACCTTCGCCCCCATCCTCTACCTGCTGCGCTACCGCGACCTCGAAGAGGCCGTCCGCATCCAGAACGACGTGCCGCAAGGCCTCTCGTCCGCCATCATGACACTCGACCTCCGCGAGGCCGAGGCCTTCCTCTCGGCCTCGGGGAGCGACTGCGGCATCGCCAACGTCAACATCGGCACCAGCGGCGCCGAGATCGGCGGCGCCTTCGGCGGTGAGAAGGAGACGGGCGGCGGCCGCGAGAGCGGCAGCGACGCCTGGAAGGCCTACATGCGCCGGCAGACCAACACCATCAACTACTCCACCAAACTTCCCCTGGCACAAGGCATCCGGTTCGACATCTGACCGGCGGCGGAACGTCAACATCCTCACAATTCCCCCACCCCGCCGGCCCGAATGGCGGGTTCTGACTACCTTGCACTTCCCACCCCAAATGACAAGCCGATGAAGACCCGACTTTCGACACTCGCCCTGCTCACGGGCATGGCCCTCCTGGCAGCCACAACCGCCGCCGCCCAGTCCGCCAGACCCGCCACGCCGAAGGGATGGCACCTGCTCGACCGCGAGGCCGACGGCGTCTACGGCATCAGCCTGGAGAAGGCGTACGCCGAACTGCTGAAGGACCGCAAGCCGCGCAAGAAGGTCGTGGTGGCCGTCATCGACTCGGGCATCGACACCGCACACGAGGACCTCCGGCCCGTCCTCTGGCGGAACCCCGGCGAAGTGCCGGGCAACGGCCTCGACGACGACGGCAACGGCTATGCCGACGACGTCCACGGATGGAACTTCCTCGGCGGCCCCGACGGCCGCAACGTCGGCAAGGACAGCTACGAGGCGGCCCGCGTGTACTACGCCTTCAAGAAGACCTTCGGCGGCACCACCGACACGGCGACCCTCGGCGAAGAGGACATGGCCCGGTACCGCCTCTACCTCCGCGCCAAGAACCAGATAGAATCACAGGCCAAGGAAGCCTCCATGTACGTCATCTTCCTCAGCAGCATCGTCGAACGGCTGCCGGGGGCCGACTCGGTCCTGAAGGCCGCCATGGGCAAGGCCATCTATACCGGCAACGACCTCTCGGGCTTCAAACCCCAGAACGCCGATGCCTCCAAGGCCAGGGGTGTCCTGATGGGACTCTTCCAGCAGACACAGCAGATGGACATGACCAACCGCATGCTCATCGACGAGGTGACGGGCTTCTACGAAGGTGAAAAGGCCAAGGTCGAGGCCGCCCAGAAAGAACCCCGCGACTACCGCGGCGAAGTGGTGAAGGACCGCTACGACGACGTCGAGGACCGCCGCTACGGCAATACCGACATCATGGCCTCCGACCCCAGCCACGGAACACATGTGGCCGGCATCATCGCCGCCCTTCGCGACAACGGCCTCGGTGCCAAGGGTGTGGCCGACCACGTCGAGATCATGACCATCCGCGCCGTGCCCGACGGCGACGAGCACGACAAGGACGTCGCCAACGCCATTCGCTACGCCGTCGACAACGGCGCCTGGGTCGTCAACATGAGCTTCGGCAAGAGCTTCTCGCCCCGCAAGGCCTGGGTAGACTCCGCCGTCCGCTATGCCGCATCGAAGGACGTGCTCCTCGTACACGCCGCCGGCAACGACGCCAAGGACATCGACGTGGAAGACAACTTCCCCAACAGCCGCTACGGCAACGACAGGTCGCGCACCGCCCCCAACTGGATCACGGTGGGCGCCAGCGGCCCCACCGAAAAGGAACTCACCGCCTCCTTCTCCAACTACGGCAAGGAGGTCGACGTCTTCTCGCCCGGCGTCGAGATCTACTCGACCCTGCCCGGCGGCGACCAGTACGGCAACCAGCAGGGCACCAGCATGGCCAGCCCCGTCACGGCCGGCATCGCCGCCCTGCTCCTCTCCCATTACCCCGAACTCTCGGCCGTCCAGGTGAAGGACATCATCCAACGGAGCGTCACGCAGGTGACCTCCAAGGTCCGCAAGCCCGGCACCGAAGTCGATGTCATGCTCTCCGAGATCAGCCGGACCGGCGGCATCGTCAACGCCTATGAGGCGCTCCGCCTGGCGGCCACCGTCAAAGGAACCCGCCTGACAGGCCCGAAAGGGCCCGTCAGGCCCGGTCCGAAGAAGAAAGGATAGGTCTTGCCGGAAGCTGCAATTCGATGGACCGGCCCGGACAGGACGAATACGCGAAATTCTACGGCACCTATGTGAATCGGGTGCCCGAGCCCAACCTCATGGACCTGCTCCGGGGCTCGGAAGAGGCGTTGCGTGCCGACTTGGCCGGCATTCCCGATGCGCAGGCTGGTCTCCGCTACCTGCCCGGCAAATGGACGGTGTGGGATGTCCTGCGCCATTGTGCCGACACCGAGCGGGTCTTCGGCCTACGGGCCCTGTGGATCGCCAGGGGTGACGACCGGCCCATCCCGGGCTTCGACGAGCGGCTCTACGCCGATACCGCCTCGCAACGGCCTGGACCACCCGACCCGGTCAAGGAGGAACTGCTCCTCCTGCGCCGTGCCAACATCCTTCTCTTTGCATCCTTCGGGGCGGACACCCTGCTGCGGAAGGGCGTCGCCAACGGGAGTGCCGTCAGCGTACGTGCGATCGGCTACATGCTGGTGGGGCATTGGCGCCACCATCTCGCCGTGCTGCGGGAAAGATACGGGCTGGCCCCGTAGGCTCCGGAAGGCGCGGCCCGTACACGTGGCGTTGCCGGTCAGCGGAGCGCGTTGCCGGCGCAGGCGCCCTGGCGACCGGTGATCATGTCGGAGAGAAGATACGCGCTGGCCCCGTAGGCTCCGGACGGCGTGGCCCGTACAGGTGGCGTTGCCGGTCAGCGGAGCGCGTTGCCGGCGAAGGCACCCTGGCGACCGGTGATCATGTCGGAGACGATGTTGACCGTCTCACCGAGGTGGATGTCCTTGGAGAGGTTCCTGACCCATTGCTTGCGACGTTCGAGCTTGTCGGCGTCCGCCTCGAGGCGGCGGCTGTCCTGCGGGAGCATACCGATGTCGAGGGATTCCTGTGTCTGTCCCGTCTCGTCGACCCGTTTGACGGCCTCGCGGATGGCCTTGAGGTCGGCCCGGTACCTGGCCAGGTTGAGGCTGTACTCGCGGTCGGGGTTCCTTTCGAGCACGGCTACGGTCTCGCGGATGGCCTTGAAGGACGGGTGCGCCGCGACGCGGGCCTGGCTGGCGCGGTTGATGGCGGGGATGTCGAGTCCCGGGTTCTGCCTTTGGAAGGGCAGGGTGCGGATCTCATCCCAGGCGAGCGCCTCGGGGTTGTCTTTTTCGCGGAACCGGAGGTATTCGTAGGTGTCGGGGATGACGATGTCGGGGGTGACGCCCTTGAGCTGGGTGGAGGCGCCGGTGATGCGGTAGAATTTCTGAAGGGTGAGTTTGATGGTGCCGAGGTCGCTGTTGCCGGAGCCGTTGATGGAGGTGGCCCTGTCGATGCCGATGTTGCGCTGGACGGTGCCCTTGCCATAGGTGGAGCTGCTGCCGACGACGATGCCGCGGCCGTAGTCCTGCATGGCGGCGGCGAGGATCTCGGAGGCGGATGCGCTGAACTGGTTGACCATGATGGCCAGGGGGCCGTCGTAGAGTACGCTGCGGTCGCGGTCGCGCAGGACGGCCGGGTTGCCGTCGCGGTCCTTGACCTGGACGATGGGCCCGTCGGGGATGAAGTATCCGGCGATCTGGACGACGTCGTAGAGGGAGCCGCCGCCGTTGTTGCGGAGGTCCATGACGATGCCGTCGACCTGCTGTTCCTTGAGTTTGGCGATCTCGCGGGCGATGTCCTGCGCGCTGCGGGGTCCGTTGGGGTTGTCCCAGTCGGCGTAGAATTCGGGCAGGAAGATGTATCCGATGCGGCGGCCCTGGCGTTGTACGACGGCACTGCGGGCATAGGTCTCGTCGAGGACGATCTCGTCGCGGATGAGGGGGACGACCTTGACGGTGCCGTCGGCGCGTTTGAGGGTGATGCGCACTTCGGTGCCCTTCTTGCCGCGGATGAGGCGCACGGCGTCCTCCACCTCGAAGCCGGTGACGTCGACCGGTTCTTCGACGCCTTGGCCGACCTTGACGACCTGGTCGCCGACCTTGAACTCGCCCGACTTCCAGGCGGGCATCCCCGCCACCAGGGTGGCGATCTTGATCATGCCGTCCTCGGCGCGCAGGGAGGCGCCGATGCCGAAGAAGCTGCCACGCATCTGTTCGTCGAAGGATCGCTTCTCGACGGGGGGCATGAAGGTGGTATGGGGGTCCATGTGGGTGGCCACCGTGTTGACGAGCAGGTTGAAGCGGTCCTCTTCGGAGAAGCGGGTCCTGAGGCGGGTGAAGTTGCGTTCGATGGCGGCGGAGACCTTGCTGCGGGCCTCCTTCTCGAGGTCGGCGTCGGACCTGTCGGTGAAGCCGGGCTTGCCGCGGCCCTGGTCGCGCTGCTCCATGAGGTCGGACAGCCGTTCGAGGGTCATGTATTTGAGTCGCTTGCGCCAGGCCTCCCGGCGGGCGGCGGGGGTGGCGGGCCAGTCGGCGTCCTTCGCCTCCAGCCGCACGCTCTCGTCGGCCGTGAAGGAGAAGGGCTGTGCGAGGACCTCGCGGTAGATCTCCGATGCCTCGCGGAGACGCGTCAGGTAGGCCTTTTCGACGGCGTAGAAGAACAGCACGGGGGCACCGTGGAGCTCGTCGTCGATCTGGGTCTCGAAGCGCCTGAGCTCGCGGATGTCCTGTGCGAGGAAGATGTTCCTGTCCTCGTCGAGTTCGGTGATGTACTTGCGGAAGATGGCGCGGGAGAACGCGTCGTCGATCTTCTTGGGACTGTAGTGCGCGTCTTCGAGGAGTTCGGTCACCTCCTGGAAGATCTTCTGGTACTTGTCGGGCGGGTCGATGATGCCGGAGGTGCTGGCGGCGAAGAGAAGGCCTGCGGCGAGGAGTATGGCGACGAAGGGCACCGTCTTTCGGGTGAACATGCGGGATAGGGTTTGGGAGAGGCGCATCGGTCAAAAATACGGCAATTGAGTTCTGCAGGGCAGGCCTCGCCGAAGGTGGCCACCAAAGATTTTGTTAATCCGCGACGCAGGGTTGAAAACGGGGAATCCCGGGCGGCGCCGGGATTCCCTGGGGAGGATGATGGGGCTCGAACCCACGACCCTCAGAACCACAATCTGATGCTCTAACCGGCTGAGCTACACCCTCCGTGTGTTCTTTGGGAGAGCGAAGTTAGTCCGGGTGCGGCTGAAAAAAAAATCCGATTTCGGCGTGGCGGGGATTGTGTTCCTTTGCGGACGCTAAAACCTCCGTCCATGAGTCCCTGGCTGGCCCTGATCCCCCTGATCTCCGCGTTCATCGGCTGGGTGACCAACTGGGTCGCCATCAAGATGCTGTTCCATCCGAGGCGTCCCTACCGGGTGCTGGGCCTGACGGTACAGGGCATCTTCCCGAAACGGCAGCGGCAGTTCGCGGAGCGGCTGGGGCGTATGGTCAGCGAGGAGCTGTTGTCCTTTGCCGACATCGAGACCCGGGTGACGAGTCCGGACAACCTCCGTCGGCTGATGCCGGTCGTGGAGCAGCATGTCGACGAGTTCCTTCGGCGGCGGCTGACGGAGCTGTTCCCGGTGATCTCGATGTTCATCGGCGAGAAGACCCTCGGCGAGCTGAAGGGGCATTTCATGGACGAGCTGGAGCGGCTGTTCCCGATACTCATGCGGCGGTACATGGCGAACCTGGAGTCCGAGCTCGACCTGGAGCGGATCGTCGTCGACAAGGTGACGGCCCTGTCGAGCGACCGGCTGGAGGCATTGCTGATGTCGGTGATGTCGCGCGAGTTCCGCTTCGTGGAGGTCCTGGGCGGTGTGCTCGGCTTCCTCATCGGGCTCTTGCAGGTCGGCCTTACCCTGCTGGCCGGCTAGGGCCTGTCGCCTCCATCCATCCCCGTTTGCCGCCATTCAGCCTGCGAATAGAACAATCCGCAAGGTTCGGGGGTTACTTGACGTCAAATCCCCCAAACATCACCGAATGAAATCCACCCTCTCCCTGCTCCTTCTCCTTTTCCTGTCCGTAACGACCGCGATGGCCCAGTTCCCGCCCTCGGGCGCCCGCACGGGCGGCGCGCAGAATATGAACATGGGACGTTTCTACGGCCGCATCCTGGACAAGGCCACCGGCAAGGGGATAGACGCCGCTTCGGTGCAGCTCCTGCAGAACCGTTTCGACACGGTCAGCAAAAAGCGCAAGGAGGTGGTGGCCGGGGGGCAGCTGACGCGGTCCAACGGCGACTTCAGCATCGATGGACTGCCGATTTCCGGTCAGTTCAAGCTGCGGATATCCGCCATCGGCTACGTGACCCTGGAGCAGCCCGTCAAGTTCGAACTCGGCGGGGACATGAGCCAGATGATGAGCCGGATCGACAGGGACCTAGGCGACCTCCGCCTGGAGGTGGACAGCAAGCAACTTGAAGAGGTCAAGGTCACCGGCACCAAGCCCTTCATGCAGATGGGCGTCGACCGGCGCATCTTCAACGTCGAGAAGAGCATCGTCTCGACGGGCCAGACCGCCACCGAGCTGATGCGCAACATCCCCGGGGTGGACGTCGACATCGACGGCAACGTGAGCCTGCGCAACGCCGCTCCGACGATCTTCGTCGACGGTCGCCCGACCACCATGACGCTCGACCAGATCCCCTCCGACGCCATCGCCAGCGTGGAACTCATCACGAACCCCTCCGCCAAGTACGACGCCTCCGGCGGCATGGCCGGCATCATCAACATCGTCCTGAAGAAGAACCGGAAGGCCGGCTACAACGGCAACATCCGCAGCGGCGTCGACTCGCGCGGCATGCTCAACCTCGGGGGCGACCTGAACGCGAAGCAGGACAAGGTCAACATGTTCGTCAGCGGCATGGTCAACCAGCGCAAGTCCATCTCCGAGGGCGTGTCCGACCGCACCGAGACCTACTCCTCCCCCACCCTGCGCTACAACCAGGCCAGCGATGCCGTCAGCACCGGCTTCTTCGCCTTCGGCAGGGCCGGGTTCGACTACTTCATCAACAACCGCAACACCCTCACCGTCTCCGGCAACTTCGTCCGCGGCAAGTTCGACAACGCCGACCGGCTCGACATCCGTACGGATACCGTCTACAACACCCTCACGCGGACCGACTACTCCCTCCGCGCGTCCGACTTCGGCTCCAACTTCCAGAATTTCGGGCCCGCCATCGGCTACAAGAAGTTATTCAAGAAGTCGGGCATGGAACTGACGGCCGACCTGAACCTCAACTTCAGCCGCAACTGGAGCGACGGCAACTTCAACACCCAGTACCTCGACGCACTCACCAACGGCGTCAAGGGCCGACCCGTCGAGCAGCGGCAGCAGGGACGCGGCAACAACGTGTTCTACACGGCGCAACTCGACTTCACCAACCCGATCACCGACAAGTCGAAGGTGGAGCTGGGCCTCCGCGCGGCCGTCCGCGAGGTCACCAGCGAGAACCTCAACTACATCTACAGTTTCACCCTGGCGCAGTTCATCCCCATCGCCCAGATCAACGCCAACTACCGCTACGACGACCACGTCTACGCGGCCTACGGCACCTATTCCAACGTCATCGGCAAGAAACTCACCTTCCAGGGCGGATTGCGCCTGGAGAGTTCGCGCTACCGGGGCACGCTCCTCACCAACAACTCCAGCTTCCAGAACTCGTTCCCCTTCAGTCTCTTCCCCAGCACCTTCCTCACCTACCGCATCAGCGAGACGCAGGATGCGCAGTTCAGCTATTCGCGCCGCGTCAACCGGCCCAACTTCTTCCAGCTCCTGCCGTTCATCGACTATACCGACTCGCTCAACATCAGCCGCGGCAACCCCGGGCTGCTGCCCGAGTTCACCAACTCGCTCGAGATGGGCTACCAGGTGTCGTTCAAGAAAGGCCACAGCCTGCTGTTCTCGGCCTACTACAAGGGGAGCGACGACCTCATCACCCGCTATCAGGTCAAGGAGGCCAATCCCCTCACCGGACGCGACGTGATCATCAACACCTTCGTCAACGCCAACAGCAGCCGCGCCTACGGCCTCGAGCTGACCTCGCGCAACCCGGTGGCCTCCTGGCTCGAGCTCACCACCAACTTCAACCTCTTCAACTCCGCCATCAACGGCGGCAACCTGGGCCAGAACTTCAGCAGCGACATGAACAGCTTCTTCGGCAAGCTCAACGCCGCCTTCAAGCTGCCCGGCAACTGGAGCATCCAGCTGAGCGGCGACTACCGCAGCCGCTCGATCCTCCCGCAGGGCAATTCGGGTGGCAGCGGCGGCTGGGGCGGCGGTGGCGGTGGCCGCAGCAGCGGCGGCCGCAGCGGCGGCGGCGGCGGTGGCGGATGGGGCGGTTTCGTGCAGACGACCGCACAGGGCTATGTGAACCCCAACTACGGCGTCGACATCGCCATACGCAAGGAGTTCCTCAAAGAGCGGCGCGGATCGTTCACCGTGAGCATGAACGACCTCCTGCGCACCCGCGTCTACAGCACCTACTCCGAATCGCCATACTTCACGCAGGAGTTCAGCCGCCGCCGCGACTGGCAGGTGCTCCGCGTCAACTTCAGCTACCGCTTCGGAAAGTTCGACGTGTCGCTCTTCAAGCGCCGCAACAACGGCAGCGGGATGGACGGCATGCAGGAGGGGATGGGCATGCAGCAGTGACCTGTGCCGGTCCTCGGCAACGGGAGCCTCTCCGACGAGGGGGGCTCCCGTTCGCTTTTCCGGCCTTTAGGGGCGTTGGCCCGAACGGGTATGACACGGAGGGGGCCGTCAGGGGCGGGCCATCCAGGCGCTGACGGCGTCGCGCAGGGCGGCGAGGTCGTTGGCGGAGAGGGAGAAGCTCTTGCGGATGACCGGCAGCAGCCGGTTGACGGGGTCGCTGTCGTCGTCGGAGGCGCCGGCCACCACGAGCAGCCGGTGGGGGACGCCCATGGCCTCGCAGAGGCTCACGTAGCTGTCGTTGACCTTGGCGCGGAGGGTGAGTTCGACCAGGCCCCGGAGCCTGTCGTGGAAGAGCGCGTTGGTAAGGCCGGCACCATGGGAGCCGACGATGACGGCCGCCCGGCGTAGCTTGGCGACCTGGTCGGAGAAGGGCTCCCGCTCCGGCACCAGCACCTCGCAGGGGAAATGTGCCGACAGGTGGGCGACCATCTCGTCCTCGTTGAGGATGCGCCTGTCGCCGGTATGACCACGGGAGACGACGAGGACCGTGGCGGCGCCCGCATCGCCACCCCTGCCGCCGTTCCGGTAGAACTGCAGCAACGCCGGGTTGGGGAGCGTGTATCTGCCCTGGCGCAGGATGCGGATGTTGGTGAGGCCGGAGAAGTCGCCGCGCAGCGTCTCAGCGGGGTGCAGGACTTTGATCCGGTCCTGTCCCGCCCAGCCGAAATGGTCGAGGAAGCGGCGGAAGAAGGGCTTCATGGCGGGGATGACGATGGGCAGGTCGGTGTGGTGCAGTGCCCAGTGGAGGGTGGGCAGGACTTCGACGAGGAAATGGTAGTAGTTGTCGGCCCATACCTGCGGCGTGAGGAAGTAGCGGTCCGATGCCGGGGCCGTGGCCTGGCGGCCAAGGCGCATCCGGCCGGCGAGGTAGGCGCGTACGGACAGGAACATGAGCCTGCCGTTGCCGCGGGCGTAGTTGACGGGCAGGCAGAAGGTGGTGTCGATGCGCAGGCGTCCGTCCGGGTGGGCGTCATGCGACAGGATGTACCCGCCCGGCAGCAGTTGGCCTGCGACGGTATGCAGATGGGGTTGGGCGAGGTCCGAGCCTGACTGTTCAAGCCGGGCGAAGGTGGGGCCGCCGAGGGCGGTGAAGAGGCGCACCCTGAGCTTCCTCCTGAGGTATCCGATGGATTTGTCGAGGAAGAGGGTTGGTTTCATGACTGGGGTGTTGCGGGGGTGTCGCACCCGGGCGATGGTCGGTTTCCGGTGTCAAGATATGACATATCGCATGCAGGTGCCAGATGCAAGTTCCGTGGCCGTTGCGGAAGCGTCTGGGGGCAGGTCCGTTCATCGCCGTCCTTCGAGCATGGGCACGAAGGAGAAGGTCTCGAAGCGTTCCTCGTCGCATGCGCCGTCGGCCCGTTTGGTGAGCCGTAGCATGCGCTGCATCTCGGGGCCTTCGTTGACGGGGACGACCATGATGCCGCCGGGACGGAGCTGGTCGACGAGGAGCTGGGGCACTTCGGGCGCGGCGGCCGTGATGATGACCCTGTCGAAGGGCGCAAAGGTGGGGAGGCCGCGGAAGCCGTCGCCGAAGAAGAGTTGCAGGGCGGGGAACTGGCGGAGGTAGGCGAAGTTGCGGTTGGTGTCGTAAAGCCTGCGCTGGCGCTCGATGGTATAGACGCGTGCCTTCATCTGGGCGAGCACGCAGGCCTGGTAGGCGCTGCCGGTGCCGATCTCGAGGACTTTCTGAAAGGGTTCCACGCGCAGCAGTTCGGACTGGTAGGCGACGGTGTAGGGCTGCGAGATGGTCTGCGACTCGCCGATGGGGAAGGCGCGGTCCTCGTAGGCGACCCGGTCGAAGGCGGAGTCGAGGAAGAAGTGCCGGGGCACCGTCTGGATGGCGTCGAGGACGCGCTCGTCGCGGATGCCCTTTTCCCGGATGCGTTCGACGAGCGCGCGGCGAAGTCCCTTGTGGCGGTAGTTGTCTTCCTTCGGTGTCATGTTGGGCCCTGCAATTTGCCACATTTCGATGCAGTTTTCCAAGTCGGGCGGGAATCCGTGATGTTTTTTTTGCGGGGGCCTCCGGGCCCGGATAACTTGTGCGGCAAAAACCTACCATGGAAAACACCGCTACCATCCTCCGGTCGACCCTTGTGGCGTCGGCCCTGTCCGTCCTGCTGGGTGTCGCCTGCCGTCCGCGCGACCCGGAGATCGCCGAATCGGTGCGGTCGAAGGTCTCGACCTTCGCCCAGGGCATCAGCGTGGAGGTGCGCGACGGGGTGGCGACGCTCACGGGCGAGGTGGCCGACAGTTCGATGCGATCGTCTGTGGAGGGCACCGCCAAGGGCGTGCTGGGGGTGCGTTCTGTCGTGAACCTGGTCCGGGTGGCGCAGGCCCTCCCGGTGGCGCGTACGCCGGAGGCCTTGCGGGAGGCCATTGCCGTGGCCCTGGAGGGGCAGGGGATCCGGGGTGTCACGGTGGATGTCGACACGTCGATGGTGGCCACGCTTTCGGGCTACATCGACATCGCCCAGGACAGCCTGGCCCTGCGGCTTGCACGCGAGGCTGGCGCTTCGGGGGTTGTCGACCGCATGCGGGTGGTGAAATGAGTCCGCATGCCTTGTCGCCGGGGGCGGGATGGGGGATGCCCTTCCCGTCCCCGCTTCAGACGCCGAGGTCGGACGTCATGGCCCGGATGGACGCGTCGAGGGCGGCTTCGGCGGCGGGGATGTCTTCGATGGCGCCGACGGCGGAGCGGACGCTGAAGTAGAACTTGATCTTGGGCTCGGTGCCGGAGGGGCGGGCGCTGACCTTGCCGCCGTCGGCGAGGACGAACTGCAGGACGTTGCTGCGGGGCAGGGTGATGGGTTCGACGGTGCCGGTGAGGAGGTCGCGCGATGCTCGCTTCTCGTAGTCGAGGAGCCGGACGACGGGCACGCCGTTGAGGGTGCGGGGCGGGTCGTTCCGGAAGCGTTCCATCATGGCGGCGATCTGCTGCTGGCCGTCCATGCCCTTCCTGGTGATGGAGACGAGGTGTTCGCGGAAGAGGCCGTGGGCGAGGTAGAGTTCCTGGAGTTTGCGGTGGAGGCTGCGACCCTTGTCGCGCTCGTAGGCGGCCATCTCGCAGAGCAGGGCGACGGCGCTGACGGCGTCCTTGTCGCGCAGCCGGTCGCCGATCATGAGGCCGTAGGACTCCTCTCCGCCGACCACGTAATGTTCCACGCCTTCCTTCTCGCGGATGAGTTCGGCGATCCATTTGAAGCCGGTGAGGACGTTGTGGCAGCGGACGCCGTGGGATGCGGCGATGCGGTCGATCATGTCGGTGGTGACGATGGTCTTGACGACCATGTCGGTGGGACCTGCGATGCCTTTGGCCTTCCGGGCCTCGATGAGGTAGTTGAAGGCGAGGACGGCCGTCTGGTTGCCGTTGAGGAGCACCCAGCGGCCCTGGTCGTCCTTGACGCCGATGCCGACGCGGTCGGCGTCGGGGTCGGTGCCGAGGAGGATGTCGGCGTCGATGGCCCTGGCCAGTCCGAGGCCGAGGCTCATGGCCTCGCTCTCTTCGGGGTTGGGGTAGACGACGGTGGGGAAGTCGCCGTCGGGGCGTGCCTGTTCCTCCACGATGTGCACGTTACGGAAGCCGAATCTGCGGAGGACTTCGGGAACGAGGCGGATGCCGGTCCCGTGGATGGGGGTGTAGACGATGCTGAGGTCCTGTTGCCGGCGGATGACGTCGGGGTGCACGCTGAGGGAGCAGACCATGTCGATGTAGGCTTCGTCGACGGCTTTGCCGACGAGGGTGATGCGGTCTTCGCCGCCCGTCCAGCGGACCTCGTCGACGGAGGCGATGGCTTCGACCTCGCGGATGACGTTCCTGTCGTGCGGGGGCACGAGTTGGCCGCCGTCGAGCCAGTAGGCCTTGTAGCCGTTGTATTCGCGGGGGTTGTGGGAGGCGGTGCAGACGACGCCGCCCTGGCAGCCGAGGTGGCGGATGGCGAAGGAGAGTTCGGGGGTGGGCCGGAGGTCTTCGAAGAGGAAGACGCGGATGCCGTTGGCGGCCATGACGTTGGCCGTGATCTCGGCGAAGCTGCGGCTGTTGTTGCGGGAGTCGTGCGCGATGGCGACGCTCACCTCGCGTCCGGGGTGGCAGGACCGGAGGTAGTTGGCATAGCCCTGGGTGGCCATGCCGATGGTGTAGCGGTTGATGCGGTTGGTGCCGACGCCCATGATGCCGCGGAGGCCGCCGGTGCCGAATTCGAGGTTGCGGTAGAAGGCGTCCTCGAGGGTGGCGGGGTCTTCCTGCCGGAGTCGCGCGATCTCGGCGCGGGTGTCGGCGTCGAAGCTGTGCGACAGCCAGGCCTGTATGCGTTCGGTGGTGGCGGTGTCCATGGGGGCTGGGGTTTGGCGGGTTTCGCGGTCATGCGGGCGCAGAAGGCCCTTGCGGGGCTAAAATAACCATTGGCCGGGATATCTCACAGGGGTGGCGGGCGGTGTTGCGCGGGCTTGGCTATTTTTGCGGAGGCATGTCCCTACGCACTCCCTTCCTGACCGGCATCCTTTGCGCGGCCTGCCTTTGCAGGCCCGGTGCCGTCGCCCAGCCCCGGGCGGGCCTGGCGGTCGGGGAGCCGGGGCGCTACGGCCTGCACGGGGGCGGCCCTGACAGCCTGCGGGGGCGGCGCGTGCTGATCGGTGCCGTCTCGGGCGGCTTCACGGCGGGCAGCTTCCTTTATCTCAACAGGGCGTGGTATGCCGACTACGCCCGGGGTGGCTTCCATTTCTTCGACGACTGGGGCGAGTGGATGCAGGTTGACAAGATGGGGCATCTGCTCAGTACCTATTCGGGCTGCCGCGTGGCGGGCGACCTGTGGCGCTGGGCGGGGCTGGAGCGGAAGCGGGCGGCCTGGGTGGCGGCCGGCAGCAGCATGGCCTACCTGACGATGGTGGAAGTGCTGGACGGCTTCTCCGAGAAGTGGGGGTTCAGCCCGGGCGACATGCTCTTCAACGCGGCCGGCACCGGGCTCTACCTGGGCCAGGAGCTGGGATGGGGGGAGCAGCGGCTGACGGTCAAGCTGGGGTACCGCGGCATCCGTCACGACGCCTCGTACCGGTCGCGCACGGACGCGCTCTTCGGCACGGGCGGGGCGGAGCGGTTCCTGAAGGATTACAACGCCCAGACACTGTGGCTGAGTGCCAACCTGAGGTCGTTCTTCCCCGAGAGCCGGCTGCCGGCCTGGCTGAACCTGGCGGTGGGCCATAATGCGCGGATGATGCTGGGCGGGCGGGAGAACGCATGGACGGATGCGTCGGGGGCCTTCGTCGACCGGCGCGACGTGCAGCGGTACCGGCGCCTGCTGTTCTCCTTGGACGTGGACCTGTCGAGGATTCCCGTTCGCGACCGGCGGCTGCGAACGCTCCTCTCGGTGGTGAACATCGTGAAGGTGCCGGCCCCCGCCCTCGAATGGGACCTGCGGGGCCGACTTCGGGCACACGTCCTGTACTACTGACGGAAGGTCAGGCCAGGTAGGCGCCGAGGATCTCGCCGTCCTGCACTTCCACGACGACGTTGTCGCTGAGGGTCGTCGCCAGGCGGTGCCCGACATAGTCGGGATGGATGGGATAGGTCTTGTGGCTGCGTTCGACGAGCACCAGCGTCTGGATCTTCCTCGGGTAGCGTTCGAGGAAGGGCTTGAGGGCGTACAGCAGGGTACGGCCGCTGTTGGCGACGTCGTCGACCAGGATGACGACCTCGTTGTCGACGGGGATCTCCGGCTCGAGGAGGGTGGCGGCCGGGCGCCGCTTGTCGATCGTCAGCGACACGAGGGACGTACGGACCGGCGAGATCCCGGCCAGCAGGGCCTGCAGGCGTCGGGCGACGGTATGGCCGCTGTCGCGGATGCCCACGAGGATGAGGTGTTCCTCGCCGGGGTTGTTCTCGAGGATCTCGAAGGCCATGCGCCTGAGCTTCATGGAAGCCTGCGGGCCGGTGAGGATGTATTTTTTCTCCATCTTTGCGGTAGGGCGGCGGATGTCGCGCCGCCCGTCTTCCGTTCACAAAAATAGCCCGCCATGGGATTGCTGCAGCAGGTCGCCTTCACGCTGATGACGGCGGTGTCGACGTGGGTCTTCGCCCGGAGGGCCATGGCCATCCGCCGGAACATCCGGCTGGGGCGGCCGGAGGACCTGTCGGACCGTCCCGGTGAGCGCCTCCGCAACCTGCTGCTGCAGGCCTTCGGGCAGCGAAGGATGTTCCGCAACCCGTTGGCGGCGACGATGCATCTCGTCATCTATGGCGGGTTCGTGATCATCAACATCGAGGTGCTCGAGATCGTACTGGACGGGGTGCTGGGCACGCACCGGCTCTTCGCGCCCCTGCTGGGCGGGGCCTACCCCTGGCTGATCGGCGCCTTCGAGGTGCTGGCGGCGGGCGTGGTGCTGGTATGCATCGGCTTCCTGGCACGCCGCCACCTGATGGGTGTCCGGCGTTTCCAGGGTTCCGACCTCGACGGCTGGCCGCGGCGCGACGCAGCCATCATCCTGATGGCCGAGATCGTGCTGATGGGGCTCTTCCTGACGATGAACGCGGCCGACACGCTGCTGCAGGCGCGGGGGTACGGTGAATATGCGGCACATCCCACGGGCGACCTGCCGGTGTCGGCATGGCTGCAGCCCTTGCTGTCGGGCCTGTCGGTGCCGGGGCTGGTGGCGGTCGAGCGCGCCTGCTGGTGGCTGCACATCGCCGGCATCCTGGCCTTCCTGAACTATCTCCCCCGCTCCAAGCACCTGCACATCCTCCTGGCCTTCCCCAACGCCTGGTACGTCCGGCTGGCGCCGGCCGGCCGCATGCCCAACATGCCCGAAGTGCAACGGGAGGTGGCCTACGCGCTGGACCCCGCCCTGGCGGCGACGGCGCCCGCCTCCGAGGAGGCGCCGCCTCGTTTCGGCGCGCGCGATGTCGCCGACCTCACCTGGAAGAACCTGATGGACGCCTACAGCTGTACCGAGTGCGGCCGATGCACGGCGGCATGCCCCGCGAGCCAGACCGGCAAGCGGCTGTCGCCCCGCCGCATCATGATGGCCACGCGCGACCGGCTGGAGGAGGTGGGGGCCGGCATCGACCGCCACGGCAACCTGACGGACGACGGCCGCAGCCTCCTCCGCGACCACATCTCGGAAGAGGAACTGCACGCCTGCACGACCTGCAACGCCTGCGTGACCGAATGCCCCGTCGGCATCAGCCCGCTCGACATCATCCTGCGGATGCGGCGCTACCTCGTGATGGAGGAGGGGGCCGCGCCACAGGAGTGGACGATGATGTTCGGCAACGTCGAGAACAGCTTCGCCCCCTGGAAGATCGGCAGCGGGGAACGCGAGACATGGGGCAGGGACTGAGGCGCGACAGGCAACCCCTTGACGAAAAAAAGAACTGGCATGGACATCCCCATCATGAGCGATCGACAGGCCCGGGGCGAGGTGCCCGAAGTGCTGTTCTGGGTCGGCTGCGCCGGCAGCTTCGACCCGAGGGCCCGCCGCGTCACCAAGGCGCTGGCGGCCATCCTGGACCATGCCGGCGTGTCCTACGCCGTGCTGGGCCGCGAGGAGATGTGCACCGGCGACCCCGTGCGCCGGGCCGGCAACGAATTCCTCTTCCAGATGATGGCCCACCAGAACATCCGCGTGCTGGACGGCTACGGCGTGAAACGCATCGTGACGGCCTGTCCGCACTGCTTCAACACGCTGCGCAACGAATACCCCGAGCTGGGGGGGCATTACGACGTCGTACACCACGCGGAATTCCTGCAGCGGCTGCTCGACGAGGGCCGCATCCGGCTGCGCGAGGGAGGCCCTTTCCGGGGACGCAAGGTCACCTACCACGACTCCTGCTACCTGGGGCGCGCCAACGGCGTCTACGAGGCGCCCCGCCGGGTGCTGGAGGCGCTGGACGCGTCGCTGGCCGAGATGGGCCGCTGCCGGAGCCGGGGCCTCTGCTGCGGAGCCGGCGGCGCCCAGATGTTCAAGGAGGAAGAGAAGGGAGAGCGCCGCATCAACCGCGAACGGACCGACGAGGCCCTCGCCACCGGGGCCTCCGTCGTCGCAGCGGCCTGCCCCTTCTGCAATACCATGCTGACGGACGGCGTCGCCGCGGCCTCGGGGCCCGAAGCGACCCCCGCGCCGGAAGTGCTCGACATCGCCGAGATGATCGCCGCCTCGCTGGCCGAGGTCAGGCCCTGAACCGGTCCGCCACCGGCGGACATCCAACCGAAACCGCGAACATGAACTGGGAATACAGGAGTCTGCTGCCGGCGGCTTTCGCGCCGGATTCGAAGGTCTGGATCTATCAGGCGAGCCGCCTCTTCACGCTGCCGGAGGCGCTGCACATCGAAAGCGTCCTCGAGGCGTTCACGGAGGGATGGCAGTCGCACGGCGCCCCGGTACGGGGTTTCGCCACGCTCTTCTTCGGCCGCTTCGTCGTGATCCTGGCCGATGAGACGCTGACGGGCGTGAGCGGTTGCAGCACCGACGCCTCGGTACGGGTGGTGAAGGGCATCGAGGCCGAGACGGGGGTGCCGATGTTCGACCGGCGGATGCTGGCCTTCGTGCGCGAGGGCAAGGTCGAACTCCTGCCCATGGGCCAGCTGGCCTATGCCTGGGCGAACGGCTTCATCGGTCCCGAGACGCTGTTCTTCGACAACACGGTGTCGACGAAGCATGCCCTCGAGGAGAGGTGGATGGTGCCGGTGGGCTCGAGCTGGCTGCGGACCCGGCTGGGGCCTTCACCCGCCTCAACCGCCTGAGGCGGCGGGCACCTGCGGAAGGAAACGCCTGGCGGCCGAGAGGGTGCCCGACATGTTGTACCCGATGGTCAGGCGGTAGTTGCGGGTACGGCTGAGGTTGTAGCCCTCGGTGCGGAAGTTGGTCCCTTCGGTGACCGTCCGGTATTCCTGTTGGATGAAGGGGTCGACGGCCTGTGCGGTGACGATGAGTCGGCGTTTGAGGAAGCGGTACTGCGCGCCGAAGACCATGTTGACGGTGCTGCGGACGGTGCCTTGGGGATTGGCATAGCGGTTCAGTCCCACGGAGGCCGTCGTGTTCCAGACCTGCGGGTGGGGTGCGTAGGTGAGGTTGACGCGTCCGAAGATGGAGGCGGCGTTGCGGTAGCGGTTCACCAGGATGTCGCGGGTGCCGTATCGGTTGTAGGTATAGGAGGCGTTGCCGTTCATGCGGAAGCCCCGCGACATGTCGAGGTTCATCCATCCGTTGACCTCGAATTCCTCGCGTCCGCTGATGTTCTGCCAGGTGACATGGGTGCGGCCGTCGTCCTGCAGGGTACGGACGGTGGCGAATATGTCGTCGACGCGGTTGTAGCCAAGGCCGGCGTTGGTCTGGAAGCGGTCGTGGTTGCGGCCGAAGTTGAGGTCGAGGCTGTGGGTGGGCGAGGGCAGCAGGTCGGCGTTGCCGAAGCGGAGGTTGTAGGGGTCGGTGTAGTCGATCGTCGGGTTGAGTTCCCGGATGCCGGGCCGTCGGAGGGTGGCCCGGTAGATGAGGCTGAGGCTGGTCTTGCGGTCCCAGTAGCGGGAGATGTTGGCGAAGGGCAGCCAGTTGCCGTAGTCGTTGCGGACCATCTTGGCATCGCGGATGAGGTCGAAGAGGATGTCGGTGGATTCATAGGTGAGGCCGGAGGTCGCCCAGAAGCGGTCGGCGAGCCGCTGGCGGAGGGAGAGGGTGGTGGCGACGACGTCCTGCCGGAAGCGGAAGACGTTGCTGAGGGCGGGGCGGGGTGTCTTGGCCCCGCCGCCGGCGGGGATGTCGAAGGATTGGAGGTCGACGAGGGTGGCGTTGCGGATGAAGGCGGCCGCGGTGGAGAGGATGGTGCGTTCGGGTTTCAGGGGTCTGTCGTAGGCGAGGCGGAGGGAGAGGTTGCGGCTGTCGGTGGCCTCGTCCTGCTGCTGGGCGGAGTCGCGCCCGGGGAGTGGCTCCCCGAGGCCGTTGTAGAAGCGCTGGCGGAAGTCGCGGAGGCCTTCGGTTCCGGATTGCCCGGCGCTGCCGTTGAAGCGGAGTCTTTCGCCCTGGCGGCGGCCCTTGCGGGTAAAGGCGACGGCGACGTCGGGGTTGACGTTGTGGCCGTCGTTGGCGACGTCGCGGGTGCTGCTGCGGTGCACCTGCCCGTAGCGGTTCTCGTTGCGGTAGCCGATGGTGTTGGCGTTGAGGTAGCGGTGGGCGTTGAACTGCAGGGTGAGGCTGAGGCTGTTGCGGTCGTCGAGGTCCTGGTCGATGTTGAGGCGGGCCTGTGGGCGCCTGGATCGGCTGTCGGAACGGTTGGTGGTGAGCAGCCGGTTGGTGGAGTCGGGGAAGCGGTTGACGCGGGTGGAGCCGCTCTGTCCGAGGATGATGCCGTAACCGGTACCGGCGTTGAACTGCACGGAGAGACCCTTGCGGCGGATGCCGAAGTTCCCGTTGAGGCCTGTCTCGCCGCGGGTGCCGCCGGTGAGGTTGAGTCGGCCGTTCCAGCCGGTGCGGCCCTTCCGCGTGACGATGTTGATCACCCCGCCGGGTTCGTTGGCATACTGTGCGGGCGGGTTGGTCATGACCTCGATCTTCTCGATCATGTTGCCCGGCAGGGATTCGAGGAAGTCCTGCATCTGTCGGGCGTTCATCTCGACGGGCTTGTCATCCACCAGGATGCGGGGCTCGCGGCCGCGGACGGTGACCCTGCCATCGGGGTCCTGCGCCACGAGGGGGATGTTGCGCATCAGCTCGGCGGCGTTGGAGCCGGCGGAGAGGGGCGATTCGGTGGCATTGAAGACGATGTTGCCGTCCTTGGACTCGATCAGGGGCTTCTCGGCATGGATGACGATGGTCTCGAGGCCGGTGGTTCGTATGCCGAGGATGATGTCGGGCAGCAGCCACACGGGCTTTTCCGGACGAAGATGCAGGCTGTCGACGGTGAGGGGGTCATGCCCGGAGAAACTGAACTGCACCTGGTACCATCCGAAGGGGATCCCGTCGATGGCGAATTCGCCCATGGCGTCCGTCAAGGTCATGCGGCGGACGAGGCTGTCGGCATCGGTGCTGCGCGACCGGAGTTCGACCGTCGCACCCGCCAGGGCGGTGTTCCCCGAGGCGGACAGCACGCTTCCCTGCAGCCGTCCCTGGGCAAGGGCCGGCCCGTACCCGACGCCGAAGGACGCCAGGATGAGCAGCAGAATGTTGTTATGACGGCCTCGCATGGGGTTTCGCCGATCGTTCGCTCTTCGGTGAAAGTACCACAAATAGACAGACTTCATCGGGTAGCCTGCCATGGGGCCGGATCCCTGACAGGGCGACACGGGCGGGGATCCGGCCACCCCTGCCCCGGCCCACCCTTGGAGGGTACCCCCACCCTTGGAGGGTATGCCGGTTTCTTGCAAGCGCATCCCGGTCATGGCCGAAAGGGCAAGTACGGTGTTCATGCCGGGGGTGGCTGCATGCGGGTGCGAGGCGCCGGGATGTGTTATGGACCCGGACAAAGATGGCGGGCCTGCTGGAGTGTGCTTGTGTGCATGGGTTTGGATGGACCGGCTTTGAGGATGGCGTTGGCGGTTCCCCTGCGCTTCCGGGACCACGACGTCGGGTCTCGGGCGGGGAAGCCGGGAGGTGCTGGCAACGGTCTCCCGGGGGATCCAGCACAGGAACATGCCATCACCCGGGTTGCCGTGTCACAATGGCATCGTGGGGTTTTTCCGTAATTTTGCCTTTTGGGGCGCAGTCGGCGTTCCGGGTCGAAAACCAATGGAGGAAAACACATGCAAGGCACCCTGACATCGGGTACGGAAGCGGGCATCCGTGACCCTCACCGCTACAACGGCGAGGTGTTGTCGGACGATGCCGCGGCGGTCGGTGGCGTTCGTCCCGGCAAGTTGTTCTACATCGAGAGCTACGGCTGCCAGATGAATTTCAGCGACAGCGAGATCGTGGCCTCCATCCTCCATGCCGAAGGCTACCGCGCCACGCGGGACGCTTCGGAGGCCGACCTCGTGCTGATCAACACCTGCTCCATCCGCGAGAAGGCGGAGCAGACCGTCCGCAACCGGCTGTCGGAGTTCCGCCGGATCAAGAAGGGTCGTCCCTCCCTGACGGTCGGGGTGCTGGGCTGCATGGCGGAGCGGCTCAAGGCGAAGCTCCTCGAGGAGGAGCGGCTGGTGGACCTGGTGGTGGGGCCTGACGCTTACCGCAGCCTGCCGGCGCTCGTCACAGCGGCCGAGGACGGCCACCGCGGCGTGAACGTGCTCCTCAGCCGGGAGGAGACCTATGCCGACATCTCGCCCGTGCGGCTCGACGACAACGGCGTGACGGCCTTCGTAAGCATCATGCGCGGCTGCAACAACATGTGCTCCTTCTGTGTGGTGCCCTTCACCCGGGGCCGCGAGCGCAGCCGCGATGCAGCGTCCATCGTGGCGGAATGCGCCCAGCTCTTCGACAGCGGATACCGGGAGGTGACCCTGCTGGGCCAGAACGTCGACAGCTACCAATGGGTCGACGAGGCGGGCGGGCGCACCGTGGACTTCGCCGCACTCCTCGCGATGTGCGCCGGGGAGCGCCCGCTGCTTCGGATCCGCTTCAGCACCTCGCACCCCAAGGATATCACCGACGAGGTGCTCCATACGATGGCGGCCCATCCCAACATCTGCCGCTACATCCACCTGCCGCTGCAGAGCGGCTCCACCCGCGTGCTGCAGCTGATGAATCGCAGCTACACCCGCGAGTGGTACCTCGCCAAGGTCCGACGCATCCGCGAGGTCATGCCCGACTGCGGCATCAGCACCGACGTCATCGCCGGCTTCTGCACCGAGACGGAGGCGGACCATGTCGACACGCTCGACGTCATGGAGCGGTCGCGGTTCGACTTCGCCTACATGTTCATGTATTCCGAGCGCCCGGGCACCCTTGCCGCCAAGCGGTATGCCGACGACGTGCCGACGGAGGAGAAGAAGCGCCGGCTCGGCGAGGTCGTCGCCCTCCAGAACCGACTCTCGCTGGAAAGCAACCGGGCCGACCTGGGCCGCGTCTTCACCGTACTCGTGGAGGGCGACTCCAAACGCAGCGACGCCCACTGGATGGGGCGCAACAGCCAGAACAAGGTCATCGTGTTCCCCAAGGAGGCAGGCGACGGCCTGGCCCCGGGGAGTTATGTGGACGTACGCGTGACCGACTGCACCCAGGCGACCCTGCTGGGGGAGCGGGCGGGCTGACCCCAACGACGAAAAACACACCGGATGGACGTACAGGGCATCAAGAACCGGTTCGGCATCATCGGCAACTCGCCGGCGCTGAACTATGCGCTGCAGGTGGCCTCACAGGTGGCCAACACCGACCTCACCGTGCTCATCGTGGGGGAGAGCGGCGTGGGCAAGGAGGTCTTCTCGCAGATCATTCACGCCCTGTCGGCCCGCAAGCACAACCCGTTCATCGCCGTCAACTGCGGCGCGATACCCGAAGGCACCATCGATTCCGAGCTCTTCGGACACGAGAAGGGCTCCTTCACCGGTGCCGTCGACAGCCGCAAGGGATACTTCGAGACCGTCAACGGCGGCACGCTCTTCATGGACGAGATCGGCGAGATGCCGCCGGGCACGCAGGCCCGCCTGCTGCGCGTCCTGGAGGCCGGCGAATTCATCCGCGTGGGCTCCTCCAAGGTGCAGAAGACCGACGTACGCGTCATCGCCGCCACCAACCGCGACCTCCTCGATGCCACCCAGACGGGCAAGTTCCGCGAAGACCTCTACTACCGCCTCAACACGGTGCCCATCCGCGTACCCTCCCTCCGCGAACGCCGCGAAGACATCATCCTCCTCTTCCGCAAGTTCGCCGTCGACTTCGCCGAAAAATACATGACCTCCCCCATCCAGCTCGACGACGAGGCCCGCGACGCCATCACCGCCTACGGATGGCCCGGCAACGTCCGCGAACTCAAGAACATCGCCGAACAGGTCTCCGTGCTCTCACGCGAGAAACTCGTCAGGGGCGCCGACATCAGACGGTTCCTGCCCGAACGAAGGGACAACCGGCTGCCCGCCCTGCCCGCCCGACAACCGCAGGAGTCGGGCGACTACATGAACGAACGCGACATCCTCTACAAGCTCTTCTTCGACATGAAGAAGGATGTCACCGAGTTGAAGAAGATGTTCGTCGAGATCGTCAAGAACCCCGGCGCGGCAGGCAGTGTCATGGCCGGCGACAGCCTGCTGCACGAGATGAATGGCGGATCCGTCGAGGTGGAGCCCGCCGTCCTCAAGCCCTCCATCCCCGCGACGGTGCATCCGATGCTGCTCCCGCAGGGCATGGTGCAGGACCATGTCGAGGTGGAAGAGTCGCTCAACCTCATCGACATGGAGAAGGAACTCATCGAGAAGGCCCTGCGCAAGCACAAGGGCAAGCGCAAGGATGCCGCCTCCGACCTCGGCATCAGCGAACGCACCCTCTACCGGAAACTCAAAGACTACGACCTTGACCACTAGCAGCCGCACCCTCCGCGCCCTGGCGGCGGCCGCCTGCCTGATGCTCTTCAGCGGCGCGACCTGCCGCTTCTCCATGCGCGACGTGTCCATCCCCCCGGAGGTCAAGACCGTCCGCGTGGCCTACATCGACAACCGCGCCCGTTACATCAACCCCCTGCTGAGCCCGCGCCTGACGGAGAAGCTCCGCCAGAAGATCGTCAACCAGACACGGCTGTCGCAGACCAACGGCGAGGCCCACTACGAGATCTCCGGCACGGTGAGCGATTACTCGGTGAGCACCTCGGGCATCTCGGACCGGCAGTCGTCCATGAACAACCTGAACGTCACCGTCAGCATCGTCTTCCGCAACCGCCTCGATGAAAAAAAGAACTTCGAGACCGCGATTACCCGTAACTTCCCCTTCTCGTCGGGCATGAGCCTCCAGCAGGCCGAAGCCCAGCTCAACGACCAGATGGTGAGCAACCTGGTGGACGAGATCTTCAACCGGATCTTCTCCAACTGGTAGGTGCACCCGAATCCATATCCACCCACCCGATGCAGAACCCCCTCATCCACATCGTCAGGTCGGTCTTCGGCAAGCCCCGCCTCGGGGACGTGCCGCGGGAGGCATTACACCTCCTCACAGAACGGCATCCCTACTCCGCCCCCCTCCACCTCCTCTACGCAAAACGGCTGCTGGAGCAGGTGGACACCCGCTATCCCGATGCCGTGAGCCTGGCGGCGCTGCACTTCTCCAACCCCCACTGGCTGCAGCAGCAGCTGCGGTCCGCCGACGGGGCTGCGGAACCGGAGGAAGAGACGGCCGAGGCCGACGCAGGGGCCGAGGATGGAGCGGCGCCGGCAGAGCCGGCTGACAGCTCACCCGATGGCGTCACGGAAGACCTGCCCGGTGATGTTGAAGACCACGGCATCGAGACCGACCCGCCGGTGACGACCGCCATCGATATCGGAGCCGAAACCCGCCCGGAGGATGGCAGAGATGCCACAGCGGACGGGGAGGCGACTGACGCCGACATGTCCGTCGATGCGACAGTCGAGGTGCTGGAAACAAGCGAGGCCGACCCCGAGCCGGTCGCCGTATCCGAGAGCCTGACCATCCCGACGGCAACCATCGACGACAGTCCTTCGCTGGCGTTGACAGGGGAGATGGGGGGCTTGGACCATCCGCCGTCCCGGGAAGCGGATGACGTACATGTGCATGCCCAGAGCGAACTGATCCATGTCTCGATGCCGGAAGAACTCGAGGTGGATACCCCGGGACCGTCCGATGGGGATGCCGCGATGCCGTCGGTAGCAGCATCGGCTTCCATCGACCCGGAGGCGACAGCCGAGGTGGCGGCTGGCGCGCCCCTGGCGGGTGAGGACCCCGCTGTGGGGGAAGGCACCTTCGAACTTCCGGTGGAGCCCCTGCATCTGACCGACTATTTCGCCTCCCAGGGCATCGACGTGGGGAGCGAGCTGGAATTCCCCGTCGACCCGGCGCCGCGCCGGAGTTTCTCGGGCTGGCTGCGGACGATGAAGCGGCTGCAGCCGGATCGTGACGCCGCGATGCTGAACGAACAGGAGGAGGCGGCCATCCGGTCGGAGGCCGAGGCCTCGAACCTCGACGAGGACGTGATCACCGAAGCCATGGCCGAAGTATATGCCCGCCAGGGGCTGGTCCGGAAGGCCATCGCGGTCTACGAGAAATTAGGTTTGCTCGATCCTGACCGATCGGCTACTTTTGCAGACAGAATTTCACAACTGAAAGGTCAACTGCCATGAGCCTCCTGTTCCTGATCCTCATGATCCTCGCCTGCCTGCTGCTGGCCCTTGTCGTGCTCGTCCAGAACCCGAAGGGCGGTGGGCTGTCCGGCAACATCGCCGGTTTCAGCAACCAGTTCATGGGGGTCAAGCAGACGACCGACGTGTTGGAGAAGGGCACCTGGGTGATGGCCGCCGTGGTGGCCCTCCTCTGCCTGTTCTCGCCGCTGCTGGTACGTGACGGCGACACGGCCGACGACAAGCTCATCAAGAGCATCAACCCCAACACGACCAACAGCGCGCCCGCTCCGGCCCCCGCGCCGATGGCGCCGCTGCCATCCCCGGCCAAGTGATGCCTGTGATGGACGGGGCATCCCGTCCGCCCGCCTCACCCCTTCCCGCATCCGGAACAACCGCTGTCAACATCGACAGCGAAACTTGTATCTTCAGCGATATCTGCCTGCCCCCAAAGGGCTGGGGGCGTCCCTGTACATGCGACAATAGATGTCCAAAGGGCTGAAACACCGGATGGCGTGGGGGTTGGTCCTCACCCTGCTGTCGGCTGTCGTGCTGCTGGCCGTACAATGCTTCCGGCCCGCCACGGCGTTCGACGAAGGGCACCGACGACTGCGCCTGACGGCCGACAGCGTCTCGCCGGCCGGCGTGGCGTCGGCCTTGCGGCAGCAGGGGGTGCT
>Ga0169931_10000523_pt1 | contig 63165 bp, 46 predicted proteins | sample Kivu_15m_20L_FD_129675 | JGI IMG/M metagenome (GOLD analysis project Ga0169931, IMG submission 129675) | Freshwater microbial communities from Lake Kivu, Western Province, Rwanda to study Microbial Dark Matter (Phase II) - Kivu_15m_20L... | ecosystem: Environmental > Aquatic > Freshwater > Lake... | reverse complement strand
TGCGACGTCGGCAGCCGGTCTTCACGTAGACCGACAGCAGGTGGGTCTTGACCGTGTTCACGCTGATGCCGAGGGTGCGGGCGACCTCCTTCACGCTGTCCGCCCGCAGGCAGGCGACCGCCACGCGGGCCGAGGCTTCGCCGAGATCGAACAGGTCGTGCAGCAGACGCGGGTCGGGCACGCTCGCGTGGCCGTGGTCGACCAGCAGCCCGAGCACCGTGGTCGTGCGCGCGACCCGCGGGGCCGGAACGTCCGCGGGCGCCACCGCCGACAGCCGCAACGACAGGCGCGGGCGTCCCCCGCCGCCATCGCCGATGCCGAATACCGCGCTCGCGTGCGCCCGCCGGTCCTCGTCCGCCGCCCGTCCGGCGATCGAACGCACCGATGACTCGATCCGGGTCTGCAGCACCGCATCCGCCAGCCGGATCCGCCCCGGGTCACCGGGTCGACCCGAGGGCGGCGGCACGACCGCCTGACCCACGGCGCGCAGCAGTCCGTGCGCCGAGGCGTTGGCAGCGACCACCGCGGCGCTCGCGTCGAACAGAAGCACGCCGGTCGACAACGCCTCGGCCGCGTGCGACAGCAGGTGCCGGTGCCCGTCGGATGCGGGTGGACGCGACACCGGGACGGCGTCGCCCGGCGTCACCAGGGAGAGCGGTCGCTGGGACATCGCGCTGTTTTACCAGCGCGCATCGCGACCCGACACCGCCCACTTCGGTGAGACGCGCGCGCTGCATGCCGTTTTGGCGACCCTGCGCAGCGCGCGCGGCAGGTCAGCCCAGTCGACGGCGGCCGACGTCGGGATCGACCGCACCCCGCGCGGCCGCGGGGCGCTCGTCCTGCAGTTCGCTCAGCGCCATCAGCAGCCGCACGAGCTGCGCCTGCTGCGTGCAGCCGGTCTTGTGATAGACCGCCGACAGGTGCTTCTTCACGGTGTTCGTCGAGATGCCGATCAGCCGGGCGACGTCCTTGACGGTGTCCAGCGTCAGGTACGCCTCGGCCACGCGGGTCTCGGCCTCGGTCAGCCCGAACAGTTCGCGCAGCACCGTCGGCTCGATCCGAGGCTCGCTCGCGCGGTCGATCAGCACACCGAGCACCGCCGGGTGACCCGGGTCGGCTGCGGGCGGGTCGTGCGTTCCGACGAGCGGGGACAGGTGCAGGATCAGCCCGGGCTGCCCGTTTTCGAAGGTCAGGATCAGTGCCTGCGTTCGCCGCTCGGCGAGCCCGTCTCCGAGCGGCACGCCGAGCCGTGCCGGCGCCACCGCGCAGCTGCGCACCGCGCGCTCGAACCGCTGGTGCAGCGACGATCGCTTCAGTCGCAGCCGCATCGTCCCGTCGGTCGGGTCGCCCGGCGTCGTGAGCTCGACCTCCGCCCGGCGCTCGAGCGCCCGGCGCGCCGCGCCGTTGACCGTCAGCACCGTGCCGATCGCGTCGAACAGCATCAACCCCTGCTTCAGCGCGTTGGTCGCGTGAGCCAGCATCGGATCGCCGAGCTGGACCGGAGCGAGCGCACGCACAGAGGCGTCCTCACCCAGAAGACGATGAGCAGCGACCATGATCTCAGCCAGGTGTGGCGAACCGCTGGGGCGGTGAAGACTGCACCACCCGATGAGGTAAGTGTGTCAGCGCTCCATGACGCGCGCATCACGCGTTCTTGCTAGAAGAAGCCGCGACTCACACGATCGGATGACGCGAGCGCCGCCGCATCCGGGTCACTCGTTGCGCTCGCAACCACGGGGATGATGGCGCAGGGGGTGTGAACCTGCGCGGAAGGGGTCGCGCCGGGGTTCCGGACGCATGCCCCGACCCCGTTCGGCGCAGAAAGGGGTCGCCCCGGGGGTGGCGGGCGCGCCGCGGCGCCCTGCGGTGCGCCGCGGCGCCGATGTCCGCACCGCCGACGGCCCGATCCGGTGAAGTCCGTGTCATCCGTGGTGAATAGGATACGCTTACGGCATGAAAGTCACGGTCATCGGAGCCGGCTACGTCGGGCTCGTCTCGGGCGCCTGTCTCGCGGAGATGGGCAACGACGTGCTGTGCGTCGACGTCGACGTCGGCCGGATCGAATCGCTCGAGCGCGGCCAGGTGCCGATCTGGGAGCCCGGGCTGCAGGACGTGGTCCGGCGCAACGTCGCAGCCAAGCGCATGAAGTTCACGCTCGACCCGGAGCGCGCGGTCGAGCACGGCACGATCGTCTTCATCGCGGTGGGCACGCCGCCCGACGAGGACGGGTCGGCCGACCTGCAGCACGTGCTTTCGGCCGCGCGTTCGGTCGGCCGGCACATGAACGACTACAAGGTCGTGGTCGACAAGTCCACGGTGCCGGTGGGCACCGCCGACCGCGTGCGCGAGGCGATCGCCGGCGAGCTGCGCGTGCGCGGCGTGCAGGTGCCGTACGCGGTCGTCTCCAACCCGGAATTCCTGAAGGAGGGGGCGGCGGTCGAGGATTTCATGCGGCCGGATCGCATCGTCGTCGGGGCCGACGACGAGCAGGCGATCTTCCTGATGAAGGCGCTGTACTCACCGTTCCAGCGCAGCCACGAGCGCCTGGTGGTCATGGACGTGCGATCGGCCGAGCTCACCAAGTACGCCGCCAACGCGATGCTCGCCACGCGGATCTCGTTCATGAACGAGCTGGCCATGCTCGCCGAGTCGGTCGGCGCCGACATCGAGCAGGTCCGCCAGGGCATCGGATCGGACCCGCGGATCGGCTACCATTTTCTCTATCCGGGTGCGGGCTATGGTGGATCGTGTTTCCCGAAGGACGTGAAGGCGCTGATCCGGACCGCGGCCGACCACGGGCACGCGCTGCGCGTGCTCGACGCGGTGCAGTCCGCCAACGACGCGCAGAAGCACGTGATCGACCGCAAGGTGGTGGCGCGCTTCGGCGAGGACCTCCGCGGCCGGCGGTTCGCGCTGTGGGGCCTGGCGTTCAAGCCGAACACCAACGACATGCGCGAGGCGCCCAGCCGCGTGGTGATCGAGGACCTGCTCGCGCGCGGTGCGAGCCTCTGCGCGTACGACCCGGTCGCGATGCGCGAGGCGATGCGGCTGCTCGGCGAGCGCCCCGGGCTGTCGTTCGCCGACGCGCCGATGGCCGCGCTCCAGGACGCGGACGCGCTGCTGATCGTCACCGAGTGGAAGGAGTTCCGCAGCCCGGACTTCGACGCGGTGAAAGCCGCGCTGAAGCATCCGGTGATCGTCGACGGCCGCAACATGTATCCGCCGGCGCTGCCGCGGGCCGCGGGCCTCGAGTACCACGCGATCGGGCGTCCCTGAGCACCGCGGACGCACGATGAGGGTGCTGGTCACCGGCGCGGCCGGCTTCATCGGCATGCACGTCGCGCGACGGCTGCTGGACGCGGGCGCCGAGGTGGTCGGCGTCGACGACCTGAACGCCTACTACGACCCGGCGCTCAAGCGGGCCCGGCTCGCGACGCTCGAGGGCTCGCACGGCTTCTCGTTCCGGCGGCTCGACGTCGCCGACCGACCGGCGATGGCCGCGCTGTTCGACGCCCACCGCTTCGAGCGTGTCGTCCACCTCGCCGCGCAGGCGGGGGTGCGTCACTCGCTGAAGGATCCCCACGCGTACGTCGACGCGAACCTGGTGGGCTTCGTCAACCTGCTCGAGGGGTGCCGCCACGGCGGCGTGGGTCACCTGGTCTACGCGTCGTCGTCGAGCGTGTACGGCGGCAACCGGCGCCTGCCGTTCTCCGAGCGCGACCCGGTCGACCATCCGTCGAACCTGTACGCGGCGACCAAGAAGGCCAACGAGCTGATGGCGCACGCGTATGCGCACCTGTTCGGGTTGCCGGCCACCGGGCTGCGCTTCTTCACGGTCTACGGCCCGTGGGGCCGGCCGGACATGGCCGCCTTCCTGTTCGTCGACGCGATCCTCGCCGGGCGGCCGATCGACCTGTTCAACCACGGCGACATGCGGCGCGACTTCACTTACGTCGACGACGTGGTCGAGGGGGTCGTCCGGGTCCTGGACCATCCGCCGGCGGCCGGCCCCGACGACGATGCGCTCGAGTCCGACCGGTCGTCCAGTGCCGCGTCGCACCGCGTGTTCAACATCGGCAACAGCGAGCCGGTGCCGCTGCTCGAGTTCGTCGCGGCGATCGAGGCGGCCCTCGGGTGCCGCGCCGACACGCGGCTGCTGCCGATGCAGGACGGCGACCTGCCGGCGACCTTCGCGGACACCTCGGCGCTCGAGGCGCTGACCGGCTTTCGGCCGCACACCCCCGTGCGCGAGGGCGTGCGCCGCTTCGTCGACTGGTACCGCGGCTACTACCGGCGATGACCGGCCGGCCCGAGGCCGGGCCGGCGGCGGGCTCAGGCGTACTCGGCGAGCGCGGCCTTCATCGTCTTCAGCGCCTTGGCCTCGATCTGGCGGATCCGTTCGGCCGACACGCCGAACTCCACGGCGAGTTCGTGCAGTGTCTTGGTGCCGCCCTCGTCCTCGTCGCGCAGCCAGCGCGCCTCGATGATCCGCCGGCTGCGCGCATCGAGCGACTCGAGCGCCTGGCGGATGCCCTCGCCCTGCAGGCGGTCGAACTCGCGCGCCTCCAGCAGCTGCGTGGGCTCGCTGTGCTGGGCCTGCAGGTAGGAGATCGGCGCGTAGTCGTCTTCGCCGTCGTCGCTCGACGGGTCGAGCGCGACGTCCCCGCCGCTCATCCGCGTCTCCATCTCGACCACGTCCTGGCTGCGCACGTTGAGCTCGCGGGCGATCGCGTCGACCGCATCCGGGCTGAGCGTGTGCGCGTCCGGCTTGTGCGAGCGCAGGTTGAAGAACAGCTTGCGCTGCGCCTTCGTGGTGGCCACCTTGACCAGGCGCCAGTTGCGCAGGATGTACTCGTGGATCTCGGCCTTGATCCAGTGCATCGCGAAGGACACCAGCCGCACGCCGCGGTCGGGATCGAACCGCTTGACCGCCTTCATGAGACCGATGTTCCCTTCCTGGATCAGGTCGGCATGGGGCAGGCCGTAGCCCAGGTACTGCCGGGCGATCGACACGACCAGGCGCAGGTGGGACATCACCAGCTGGCGGGCGGCGTCCAGGTCGGACGCATCGCGCAGCCTGCGGGCGAGCGAGGCCTCCTCGTCGGCGGTGAGCATCGGCAGGCGGTTGATCGCCGAGATGTACGCGTCGATGTTGCCGACCGCCGGCACCGCCGCCATCGCACCGACGGCGCGGGAGGGAACTGCCAGAGCTGTCGAGGAGTGAGTCATCCAGGTTCCTTTCGTCGAGGAGTGGACCGGTCGAAGACGATGCTAGCACTCGTCGGTCGTGAGTGCTAATTGATCCTGACAATCGGCCCGATCGATGAAATTAATTGGGGTCGGATGAAAGTTTACCTGATCCCGCCCCGGGCCGTCGGGCCGCCGCAGCACGGAGTCGGTGCGGGCGTCATCCGGTCGTGTGGGCAGGCCCCGCGGCAGGGCGCATGTGGAGCGCTGGGCGGGTAGGACGGCCGCGGGCGGGGCGGCGGCGGGGCGGCGGCGGGGCCGCGGGCGGGGCGGCGGCGGGGCGGCGGCGGGGCGCATGAGTCGCAGCCGCGGGTCAGCGTTCCCGAAGTCCGTCGCTCGCCCGCGCGAGCGGCTTCAGAAGGTACTGCAGCACCGTTTTGCGCCCGGCGAGCATCTCGACGCTCGCCACCATGCCGGGCAGGATCGGCAGCTCGGCGCCGTCTGGGCCACGCAGCGAGTTTGCGCGCGTGCGGACCAGAACGCGGTAGAAGGCGCCGGTCTCGTCCGGGTCCGCGGCTGCCGCCAGCGCGCCGCGACGATCGTCCCGCAGTGTGTCCGGGCTGATGAATTCCACCGTGCCGTCGAGTCCGCCGTAGATCGCGTAGTCGTAGGCGGACAGCTTCACCACCGCTGCCTGCCCCGGGCGCAGGAACGCGACGTCGGCCGGACGCACGAACGCCTCGATCACCAGCGAGTCCTCGATCGGCACGATCAGCATCAGCTCCTGGCCTTGCTGGACGACGCCGCCGATCGTCGACACGCGGATCGACTTGACGGTGCCGCGCATCGGCGAGCGCAGCTCGGTGCGCCGGTACGCGTCGGCACGCGCGGTGGCCGCCTCGCGAGCCTGGGACAGCTCGGACTCGACCCGGTTCAGCTCCGAGGCGGCGTCGGCCTTGAAGCGGTTGCGCCGGTCGGCGAGCTGCAGGGCCTGCTCGTTGCGCAGCCGATTCAGCCGCAGCGCCTCGACCTCGGACACGAGGCCGCGCGAGACCAGGGGCTCGACGATCTGGATCTCGCGGTCGAGCAGCGCGATGCCCCGCTCCAGCGCCGCCAGGCCTTCGTCCAGGGCGACGCGCCGCGCGTCGAACGCCTGGGTCTCGCGGCGCACGAGCGCGGGGTTGCGCACCTCCTGCGGGAACTCGGGCCGACCGCCGTACGCCTCGGCGCGCAGACGCGCCGCCTGCGCGGCGAGCGCCGAGACCTTGCTCTGCAGCTCGCGGAACTGGGCCGCCGCGCGCGTGTCGTCGATGCGCAGCAGCGGCTGGTCCTTCTCGACGCGCTCGCCCTCGCGCACCAGCATCTGCGTGAGTACGCCGGTCTCCAGGCTCTGGATCACCTGCTCGCGGCTGGACGGGATCACCCGCCCGTTGGCGCGCGTGACCTCCTCGAGCTCGGCGTGGGCCGCCCACGCGACGAAGGCGCCGAGCAGCGCCGCCAGGAGCGCGACCGACGCGAACGCGAGCCACGGCGGGCGGCGGCTCGGGCCGGTCAGGCGCGGCGTCGGGCGAACCCCGCGCGCCGAGTCGTCGGCGTCAACGCGCCACACCACCGTGCTCTCCGGTCGTCGCCACGGCCGCCGACGGCGAGGGCAGCGCGATGCCGCGCGCGAGCTGCTCGAGCACCGCCCCTTTCGGCCCGTCGAGCATCACCTGCCCCGCTTCCAGGACGACGATGCGATCGACCAGCTCGAGCGCGGCCGGCCGGTGCGTGGCCACCAGCAGCGTGCGGTGGGCGCCCCACTGCGCGAGGGCCGAGAGCACCGCCCGCTCGGTGGTCTGGTCGAGTCCGCTGGTGGGCTCGTCCAGCAGCACGACCCGCGGCTCGCGCAGCAGCAGCCGCGCCAGGGCGACCAGCTGCTTCTGGCCGCCCGACAGCCCGGTGCCATCCTCGCCGAGCGGCATGTCCAGCCCCCGCGGATGCCGGGCGACCACCGCATCCAGCCCGAGCGTGCGCAGCACCGCGGCGAGTCGCGCGTCGCCCGCGTCGCGCCGTGCGAGCTCCAGGTTGTCGCGCAGCGTGCCGAGGAACAGGCGCGGCGTCTGCGGCACCAGCGCGATCGCCGATCGCAGCTCGGCGGGGTCGGCCTGGCGCGCGTCGATGCCGTCCAGTCGCACCAGACCGGACTGCGGCGCGTACAGCCCCGCGGCGAGCCGCAGCAGCGTCGACTTGCCACTGCCGGTGCGCCCGAGCAGCGCGACCCGCTCGCCGGCGGCCAGCCGCAGCTCGAGCCCGCGGAACAGGCCGGGCCCGTCCCGGTCGTGGGCGAAGTCGAGCCGCTCGAACGCGAGCTCGCCGCGCACCGCCGGCAGCGACAGGTAGCTTCGGTCGGGGCTGCGTTCGACCGGCCGGTCGATCAGCGCCTGCAGCCCGTCGAATGCGGTGCGCGCCTGCTGCAGTCGCACCGCCAGCGCGGCGACCTGCGCCATCGGCGCGATCGCACGGCCCGAGAGGATCGTGACCGCGATCAGCGCCCCGAGCGTCAGCTCGCCCGCGTGGATCAGGTACACGCCCCAGACCACGGTCGTGACCGTGACCGCCTGCGCGACCAGCGTGGTCGCGTTGACCACGAATGCCGACAGGTGGCGAGCCCGCATCGCGGCGTCGGCGACCGACTCGCTGAACCACTGCCAGCGCTGCTGCGCGAAGCCCTCGGCGGTGTTGACCTTCAGGGTCTCCAGGCCCTCGACCGACTCGACCGCGAGGCCCTGACGCTGCGAGCCGTCCTTCATCGACGTGCGGATCGCCCGCGCGAGCGGCCACTGCACGAGCAGGCTGGCGGCGAGAACGACCGCGATCGCGGCCAGCGGCACCACCGCCAGCGGCGGCGCGATCACGAGGATCACGCCGACGAACAGCAGCACGAATGGCAGATCGACCAGCGCGGTCAGCGTCGCCGAGGTCATCACGTCGCGGATCGCCTCGAAGTCGCGCAGGTTGCTCACGAACGCTCCCGAGGACGCCGGCTTGCCCTCCAGCCGCATGCCGAGCAGCCGCGCGAACAGCCCGGCCGACACCTCGAGGTCCGCGCTGCGGCCGGCCGAGTCGATCAGCCAGCCGCGCAGCGTGCGCGCGGCGAACTCGAACAGCAGCGCGATCGCGGTGCCCGCGGTCAGCACCCACAGCGTCTCGTAGGTTCGGTTGGGCACGACGCGGTCGTAGACGTTCATCACGTACAGCGAGGTCGCGATCGCGAGCAGGTTGATCACCGCGGTGGCGAGCGCGACGTGCAGGTAGTGGCCCCGCAGGCCCCACAGCACCCGCCAGAACCAGGCGCGCGCGCTGCGGATCGACGGCACGTCCGAGCGGCGGTCCGGTTCGGGCTCGCGCCGCACGCACACGCACCAGCCGGCAGCCGAGGACGCGAGCGCGGGATCGGCGGCGTCGCGCGCGTCGGCGATCACGGCGAACCGTCCGTCGTCGAGGGCGGCGAGCGCGGGCAGCGCGTCGGCGGGCAGCTGGTCGGGGCGCCCCGCGACCCGGCGTGCGAGCAGCCCGTAGGAGCCGAGCGCGCGCGCGAGCGCGTCCCAGTCGAGCGAGCCGTCGCGCCCCGCGACCAGCTGCGAGTCGAGCGCCGCGGCCGAGACCGGGCGGCCCAGCCGGCGACCCAGCTCGGCGAGCGCCTCGGGCAGCGGCAGCGGCGTGCTCGTGCTCATCGGACCGTCCCGGGTACCGGGCCCAGCGCGTCGCCGTACGGGGGCACCTTGACCGGCTCGGGCGGCGCCAGCGTGGGCAGCGTCGCCTGGGGGCCCTCGAACCACGCGACCAGGCCGGCCTGCGCGTACACGATCCGGTAGCGGGCGAGCGCCTGGTCGACCTGCTGACCGGCGAACGCGGCCTCGGCATTCGCGAGTTCGGCGTAGGCGGCGAGCAGGTCCAGCAGGTTGCGCCGACCGACGCGGAACTGCTCGAAGTAGATGCCGACCAGCTCGCTTGCCAGCTCGATCTGCCGGCTGGCCTGGGTCATCCGCCGTCCCGCCGCGACGAAGTCCTGGTGGGCCTGCTGCAACGCCTCGAGCACCGCGAGCTCGGTGTCCTGCAGCGTCGCCTCGGCGCCGAGCTGCGCGGCCACCGCGCCGCGTTCGGCGGCGGTGAGCGACGGGTCGAACGCGGGCCAGGACAGCACGATCTGCGAGCCCGGGTCGCGCCCGCCGTACGCCTCGAGGTCCAGGCGCGGGCCGCGCGAGCGCCGCAACGCACGCGCGTTCGCCTCGGCGGCCTGCACGTCGCGCCGGGCGGCGACCACCGCCGGGTGGTCCTGCAGCGCACTCGCGTCCGGCGCCGAGGGCTCGATCGACGCGACCGCCGGCAGACCGAACCGCTCCGGATCCGCGGGCACCGGGTAGAACCGCGCGAGCGCCTGGCGCGCGGTGGCCAGCTCGGCGAGCCGATCCTCGAGCGTGCCGCGCACGCCCTGCGCGCGCGCCTGCGCCTGGACCAGGTCGAAGCGCCGGCCGGCGTCGATGCGCACGATCTGCTCGAACAGCGACACCAGCTTCAGGTGCCGATCCAGGTTCGTGCGCGCTGCGTCGGTCAGCCGGGCCGCGCGCAGGACGCGCAGGTACGCCTGGGTCGCGCCGAAGGCGACGTCCTCGCGGGTGACCGCCTCGCGCCGTTCGGCCGAGCCGGCGCGCTGCTGCTCCCGGTCGATCGCCGAATCGATCGCGCCGCCGGCCCACAGGTTGACCCGCGCCCGCGGCAGCGGCTGGCTGACCGCGGCGCCCCCCACCCGTGCGGCGCCGCCGACGTCGATCACCGGCAGGTGGCGCGCACGCGCTTCGTCGATGCGGAACTCGGCGACGTTGCGGTTGGCCTGCGCGACCCGGATCGCGGGGAAGTCGGCGAGCGCGCCGCGCACGACGGTCTCGATCGACGCCGCCTGCGCTCCCGGTGCTGCGAGCACGAGCACGGCCGCCGCCGCGCGTGCGGCGAGGGTCGGGCGCGATGGGGCGGGGCGAGGCATGCGGACAGCATAGAGCATGTGCCGCGCCGCCCTGGGCGCCGGTCGGCCGCGGACGCGGGGACGGCGTCTTGCGGCCGACGACGGGCGCACGCGTGTCGGCGCCGCAACCGCGCCGTGGGTCCGCACGCGCGCGACCGCGCCGCGCCGGTCCGGTCGGTGCGGGTCAGAGCACCGTGAACGCGTAGACCTCGGCTGCGCCGCCGGGGACGAGGTCGAGGGGCAGCGAGTTGCCGGCCGTGTCGGTGATCGTCGCGCTGTAGCTGTAGCTGCCCGCGGTCAGGGGCACGGTTTCCTGGAAGCTCGGCGTGGCTCCCGCAGCGGCGGTGAAGGTGGTGACCAGCGACGTGCCGCCCGGCCCGGTGCGCGACAGCAGGATGCTCTCGCCGGCGCCGAGCACCGCGCTCAGCGTCAGCGACAGCCGCGGGGTGGTGTCGTCGGTGGAGCCGCCCGCGGCCACCGCGGTCTCGCCCGGCCCGGGGACGTTGTCCAGCAGGCTGGACGCGGTGACGGTCTGCGTCGGGGCGAGCGTGTCGTAGGACTGCGTGCCCACCTGACCGGCGGTGTTCGCGTTGCCGGCCAGGTCCGTGAAGGCGCCCGCGCCGACCGACACGGTGATCGCGCTGCTCGCCACCCCGGCGGTGGGTGTGACCGTCATCGTGTAGGTGTTGCCGCCGGCCGCGGCGAACGGGGTCGTGATCGTACCGCCGGTCGGCGCGGGAATGTCGCTCGCATCGAACCCGGTGACCGCCTCGCTGGTCGTGAACGTGAAGGTGACCGGCTGGTTGGTCACGGCCTCGGGGCGGTTGTCCGTGATCGCGACCGTGGGCGGTACGCGGTCGTAGGCCTGCGACGCGGTCGCGCCAACCGTGTTCGCGTTCCCGCCGCTGTCGATCGCCGCGCCGATCGGGACCGTGACCGCGATCGTGCCGGTCGCGTTCGGCGTGGGCGTCACGGTCATCGTGTAGGTGTCGCCCGAGCCGGCGAGCGGCGTGGACACCGTACCGCCGGTGACGTTCACGTCGGACGCCGGAGTGCCGAACCCGGTGACCGGCTCGCTCCAGCTGAACGTGAAGGTGACCGGTGCGTTGGTGACCGCCGCGGGCGTGCCGTCGGTGATCGTCAGCGTCGGCGGCGAGCTGTCGGTGTTGAATCCCTGGGTCGCCGAGGCCGCGAGATTCGTGTTGCCGGCCGCATCGTTGGCGGCACCGGCCCGCACCGCGAAATCGATGACGCCGCTGCTCGGGACCGCGGGGGTGACCAGCACCGTGAACTGACCGGGGGTCGCGGTCGCGGTCACCGGCCCGACGGTCGAGCCCGGCGGCAAGCCGTTCACCGTCAGATCGGCGTTGTCGAAGCCGGTGACGGCTTCGCCGAACGCGACCGTGAAGGTCACCGGCCCGGTCGCGATCGCGCCGGGCACGTTGTCGGTGATCGTGGCCACCGGCGCGAGCGTGTCGAACGACTGCGTGGCGACGGCGCTCGCCGGATTGGGGTTGCCGTTCGCGTCGGTGGCCGCGCCGGCGGGGACGCTGACCGAGATCGTCCCGCCGTTCACGCCCGGGGTCGGGGTGACCACCATCGAGTACGCGGTACCGCTGCCGGACAGCGGGGTGGTGATCGAGCCGCCGAGCACGGTCACGTCGGCCGGCTGAGCGCCGAAGCCGGTGACCGCCTCGGTCCAGAGGAAGTTGAAGGTGACCGGAGCGGCGGTGACCGTGGGGCCGGTGGTGTCGCTGATCGCGACCGTCGGCGGCGTGGTGTCGGTGTTGAACGCCTGCGACGCCGCAGCCGCCACGTTCGTGTTGCCGCCCGCGTCGGTCACCGCTGCCGCGCGTACCGACACGCCGATCGTGCCGGTGGTGTTCACCGCCGGGCTCACCAGCAGCGTGTAGGTGCTCGGGCTGACCGTGGTGAGCGTGCCTACCGCCGAGGCCGGCACGCCGGTCACGGTGATGTCGTTTAGCGCGAAGCCGGTCACCGCTTCGCCGAAGCCGAAGGTGAAGGTGACCGGCCCCGTGGCGGTGCCGGGCGCGTCGTCGGTGATGCCGACGACCGGCGCGAGGGTGTCGAAGCTCTGCGTGCCGTTCGCTCCGGAGGTATTCGCGTTGCCGTTCAGGTCCAGCACCGCAGCCGCCGGCACGGCCACCGAGATCGTCCCGCCGTTCACCCCGGGCGTGGGGGTGACGACCATCGAGTAGGTCGCGCCGCTGCCCGACAGCGGTGTCGTGATCGTGCCGCCGGTGACCACCACGTCGGACGCCGGAGTGCCGAACCCGGTGACCGGTTCGCTCCAGGTGAACGTGAAGGTGACCGGCGCGTTGGTGACCGACGCCGCGGTCCCGTCGGTGATCGCCAGCGTCGGCAGCGACGAATCGGTGTTGAACGCCTGAGTGACGCTCGCCGCCGGGCTCGCGTTGCCGGCGGCGTCCACCGCCGCCGCTGCGCGGACAGCGACTCCGAAGCTGCCGCTGGTGTCGGGCGCGGGCGTCACCACGAGCGTGTAGCGTCCCGGAGCGATCTCGGTGATCGCGCCCACGGTCGAGCCCGCAGGCAGGCCGGTGATCGTCAGATCGTCGATCGCGAAGTCCGACACCGCCTCACCGAAGTCGAAGGTGAACGTGACCGGACCGCTCGCGGTGCCCGGCGCGTTGTCGGTGATCGCGAGCGTGGGCGGCGCGGTGTCGAACGCCTGCGTGGCGGGGGCGGCGAGTGCGGTGTTGGTCAGGCCGACCGCGTCGTTCGCGCCGCCGGCGGGTACCGCGACCGTGATCGTTCCGGTGGCGCCCGCGGCGGGCGCGACCACCAGCGTGTAGGTGGTGCCGCTGCCCGCGAACGTGCCGGGCGTGCCGCCGGTCACGGTGACGTCCGACGCGGTGAATCCGGTGACCGCCTCGCTGAAGGTGAAGGTGAAGGTGACCGGCCCGCTGGCGACGCCGGGCACGTTGTCGGTGACCGTGACCGACGGCCGCTGCGTGTCGTAGCCCTGGATCGCCGTGGCCGGCCCGGCGGTCGGGTTGCCCGCGCCGTCGACCGCCGCACCCGCCGGCACCTGCAGCACGATCTGGCCCTGCTGGACGTTCGGCGTCGGCGTGACCGCGAGCGTGTAGGTGGTGCCGCTGCCCGCGAACGCGCCCGCGGTGCCGCCGGTCACCGTGATGTCCGACGCGGTGAAGCCGGTGACCGGACGCTCGAAGGTGATCGTGAAGGTGACCGGGCCCGTGGCCGTGCCGGTCACGTTGTCGGTGATCGTGGGCGCACCCGGGATCGCGGTCTCGAGCACGACCTGACGCGTGGAGGTCGGACCGGTGTTGCCGGCCGCGTCGACCGCCGCGGCGCTCACCGACGCCAGCCCGGCGCCGGTGATCTGCGCGGCGGCGAAGGTCACGGCCCACGCGCCGTCGGTGCCCGCGGTGGTGGTCAGCGCAACCCCGCCGAGCGCGACCGACACCCGGCTGCCCGCTTCGGCCGAGCCGCTCACCACGACGCCGGCGGCGCGTTCGGCGGCGTTGATCACGTCGTCGCCCGCGACCACGTTGATGATCGGCGCGGCTGGCGGCGACGCATCCACGGTGAGGTTGGAGCGGGTCGCGGGGCTCACGTTGTTGGCCGCGTCGCTCGCCTGTGCGAGCACGCCGTAGGCGACGTTCTCGGCCAGTCCCGCCGACGGCAGGCTGCCGAACTGCGGGGTGGACGAGGTGTCGACCTGCCAGCGGCCGTCGGCGCCCGCGGTGGTGGTCCAGGTCGCGTCCGCCGCGTCGGTGAAGACGCCGTTGCCGTTGACGTCGATGCGCAGCGTCACGCGCGCGCCGGGCTCGGCCTCGCCGGTGATCGTCGGGCGCGCGCCGCGGACCACCGCCGGGCTGGTGATCACCGGCGCGGCGGGCGGCGTGGTGTCGGTCGCCCCGCCGCCGCCGCCGCCACCGCCGCCGCCGCCTGCGGCCGCGCCGGCCGCTCCGGCGAGCAGCAGGCCGCCGCCGACCGCGCCGATCATGCCTCCCGACAGCCCCCCGCCGGAGTCCAGCGCGGGCGCCGCGGGCAGCGCCGCCGCGGCCACCGCGGTCGGGTCGGACGAATAGAGCAGGAACGAACCGTCGCTCAGCGCCGCGACCGGAGGCGTCTCCTCGGTGACGATCGTTCCGGTGGCCTCGCCCAGCCCGGCGAGCGACACCCGGCACTCGGCGCCCGGGCGGCAGGCGCCGAAGAAGTTCTGCAGTTCGATCTCGCGTCCGGCCGCGCCCAGTCCGTCGATCACCAGGTGGTTGTCGACCCGGCGAACGCGCAGGCCGGTGAGCCGCTGCGGCGCATCCGACTCGTCGACGAAGCGGAACCGGTCGCCCGGACGAACGATCACGGTCGTGCGCTCGGCACCGACCGCGATCCGCTGCGGCGCCGCGTCGCGGGACAGCTGGAGGATCTGCAGTGTCATGGGTAACCCCGGTCACGCACGCGCACGGAGCGCGCTCAGTACGCGTTGCGGTCGCCGCGAAACGCCTGCCACACGGTCTTCCAGACGATCAGCAGGTCGAGCCGCAGCGACCAGTTGCGCAGGTACTCGAGATCGAAGTCTATGCGACGACGCATCTTGTCGATGGTATCAGTCTCGCCGCGCGCGCCGTTCACCTGGGCCCAGCCGGTGATGCCGGGCTTGACCTTGTGCCGGATCATGTAGCCCTTGATGAGCTTGCGGTAGGTCTCGTTGTGAGCGACCGCATGCGGCCGGGGACCGACCACGCTCATCCGCCCCTGCAGCACGTTGAAGAACTGGGGCAGCTCGTCGATCGACGTGCGCCGCATGAAGCGTCCCAGAGGCGTGATCCGTTCGTCCTCGCGGGTGGCCTGGCGGACCTCGCTGCCGTCCTCCACGACGTACATCGAACGGAACTTCCAGACGATGATCTCCTGCCCGTCGAGTCCGTAGCGGCGTTGACGGAACAGCACCGGACCCGGGCTGGTGATCTTGACCGCGAGCATGGCGGCGAGCATCACCGGCGCGGTGACCAGGATCGCGACCGAGGCGAGCGCCATGTCCGACAGCCGCTTGATCAGGCCGGTGGTGCCGTGGAACGGGGTCTCGCAGACCGCCACCACCGGCATGCCGACCACGGTGTCGACCCGAGCCTGGATGATGTCGTACATGAAGATGTCGGGCACGAAGAAGATCGACGCCGTGGTGTCGCGTAGCTGGTCGAGCAGCTTGAGGATCCTGGGCTGCGAGGCCATCGGCAGCGCGATGTAGATCTGGTCGACCCGGTGGGTGCGGACCCAGTCGGCCACCTGCCCGAGGCTGCCGAGCACCGGCGCCTCGAGCGCGACGCCGATCCGGTCGGCCTCGCGATCATCGAAGTACGCGGCCACCTTGGTCTGCGCGATCGGGTCGGAGGTGAGCGACCGGGCGAGTGCCCGGCCCAGGCCGTTCGCCCCGATCACGATCGCCACCTGCTCGCGGCGCAGCGCGACCAGCTTGGGCAGCACCCACGGCATGAACAGGTGCGCTGCGGTCTGCGCGAGCAGGGTCGCCATCGCGAAGGTGGCGAGCAGGTTCGGATCGAAGATGCGCAGCGCGTCGGTGGCCAGTCCGATCGCCAGCAGCAGCGCGCACACCAGCCCCCAGTTCGCGGCGATACGCCGGACCACGCCGGGCGGCTGGCGCCGGAACGGCAGCTCGCCGGGGTAGGAGAACGCGAACGCGAGCGCGGCGAGGACCGTCGAGTCGGTGCCGAACTCACGACCGAACAGCTCGTGCGCCGCGATCAGCGCGACGACCGCGATCGCGGGATCCGCGACCCGGCCGAGGAGCGCGGCGATGCTCGTGCTGCCGGTGCGCACGTGCGCGGTCGGCATCGGAAGGGTCGAGGGTAGGTGCGCCGCCATGGTCCGATTGGAAAAGGCCCGGGAAACTGCTACTTTTCGGCTGCCACCGCAAAGGGGGCGACGCGATGATCCGGGTGGACGCACCCGACGCGTGTGCGCTTTTCCTCGAATACCGACAGGAAGACGATGCCCACTTCACGAGCTTCCCGATTCTGTGCCTTCATCGCGGCCTGTGCGCTGCCGCTGGTCGGCTCCGCCCAGCCGGTGACGATGCCCACGCAGGTGAGCGACGTCCTCAGCATCGACGTCGGTGGCGGGTTCGAGTACCACGACAACATCTTCCGGGTGCGCGGCGGCCCGAGCGACACGGTGCTGCGCGGGCTGCTGGGTCTGCGCTTCGAGCGCGAGGTGAGCCTGCAGCGGTTCTCCGCGACGCTGACGCTGGAGCCGGTCAAGTACCTGGACTTCGACCGCTACGACTACGTCGGCTATTCGCTCGGCGTCGCCTGGGACTGGGAGGTCGGACGGCCGGTGTTCGGGCGGGTCGAGGCCCGTCTGTGGCAGATCCAGTCGCCGTTCGATTCGGTGGGTGCGGGTGTGAACAACCTGCAGCGCAACCGGTTCCTGCGCGGGCTGGCGGGCTTCCGTCTGACGCAGAGCTGGTCGGTGATCGGCGCGGCGGACCTGCTGGCGTCCGACAACTCCGCATTCGGGCAGCGCTCGGCGGACTTCGACCGCACCGCCTACGAGGCCGGCTTCCGCTACGCGCCGGGTACCGCGATCGAACTGGACTTCGTCTACCGGCGCGAGAACGGCTCGTACCCGAACCGTCAGGTGTTCGACGTCAACGGCAACCTGCTGCCGGGCGCGGTCGACAACGGCTACTCGCAGGACGCCCTCTTGATGCGCGTCGGCTACCGGCCCTCGGAGGCGACGCGGATCGGCGGCTCGATCGGGTTCACCCGCCGCGGTTACGACAACATCGGGCAGCGCGATTTCGACGGCGTGACCGGCAGCCTGGACATGGAGTGGCCGCTGTCGGGTCAGGTGCAGATGCGCGGCTCGGTGTTCCGCTCGATCGACACGGCCGAGCTGCTGACCGCGAACTACATCAACGTGACCGGGTTCACGCTGGCGCCGATCTGGCGGTTGACCAGCCGGGTGACGCTGGAGGGCGTGGCCGGCTATTCGGTCCGCAGCTACGACGGCGACCCGGGCTTCATCTTCACCGGGGCGGCGGTCCGGGAGGACAAGCTCATCGAGTTCGGCATCCGGGTGAGCTACGAGTTCGCCCGCCGGGTGTTCCTCACGGCCGACCTTCGCCGCCTGGACCGCTCGTCGAACTACTCCGAGTTCGACTTCACCGACAACTTCTTCGGGCTGGGCGTTCGCGCCTCGTTCTGACGTACGTCGCGGGACGCCGTTCGCGCGGCGCAACTGTTGCGATGCGGATTCGGTCACGCCGCGGCCGCCCGCCCGAGTTTACGATTCGGGATACGGGTCGGGTCCGCTTCGGGCCGCATCCCGGCGTTCCAACACGAGGGTGTCGTCAGATGAGTCTCCTGTCCATCTCCCGCCTCAGGCAGCGCGTGGCCGCGCTGCTGATCGGTCTGGCCGCGCTGGCGGGCTTCGCCACGGCGCCGGTCGCCCAGCAGCCCGCGTCCGCCGAGGCTGCGCGCGACGACTACGTGCTCGGGGCGGGTGATGCGATCCGCATCCTGGTCTTCCAGAACCCCGACCTCACGGTCGAGGCGCGGGTCTCCGAGGCCGGCGTGATCTCGTATCCGCTGCTCGGCGCGATCCGAGTCGGCGGGCTGTCGCCGACCGCGGTCGAGCGCCTGATCGCGCAGCGGCTTCGCGACGGCAAGTTCCTGCAGAACCCGCAGGTCACGGTGAACATCACCACCTTCCGCAGCCAGCAGGTGTCGGTGCTGGGCAACGTCACGCGGCCCGGGCGGTATCCGCTGGAGACCACCGGAATGCGGCTGTCCGAGGTGCTGTCGCTCGCCGGCGGCGTGGCGGCGACCGGTGCCGACGAGGTGGTGCTGGTGACCACGCGTCAGGGCAAGCCGATCCGGATGGAGATCGACCTGGTCGACATGTTTGCATCGGGCGATCTCACCAAGGATCCGCAGATGCAGGCGGGTGACGTGATCTACGTGAACCGGGCACCGCAGTACTACATCTATGGGCAGGTGAACCGTCCCGGCATGTACGGCGTGGACCGCGGCCTCACCCTCGCCCAGGCGATCGCCAAGGGCGGCGGTCTGACGCTGCGGGGCACCGACCGGGGCGTGCGCGTGCATCGCCGCTACGGCAGCAAGCAGATCCAGATCCTCGAGCCGAAGCTGGACGACCCGATCCGCCCGGACGACCTGATCTTCGTGCGCGAGAGCGTGTTCTGATCCGGGCCGCCGGACCTCGGTCCGGAGGCCGTGACGACCGGGCGCCGCGAGGCGCCCCGTCGTCGTTCAGGCAGACGGCTGCGCGCCCGGCCGGCTCGCGTCGGTCGGCCACAACGGCCGGTGCGCGTTGCGGCCGGCTGCCCCGCGTGCGCGCGCCGCCCGGCAGCCCCGGCCCGCCGCCCGTCCGGCGTGCCGGCTTCCGGCCGCACCGACCGGGCCCCTGGGTCGAATAATCCGGATCATCCCTCCGGTCTGCCATCCATGCGCGGCGAATTCCAAGCCTTCCTCGGGCGCCAACCGATCGTCGACCGACGCGGCGAACTGCTCGGCTACGAGCTGCTCTACCGCGCGGCTGCGCACGATGACCGCGCCCGCTTCGATGACGAGGACAACGCGAGCCTGCAGGTGCTGTCGACGCTGCTGCACGACCTGGGTGCTTCGCAGGTGCTGGGCGGTCGGCAGGCGTTCATCAACGTCGGCCCGAATTCGCTGCGCGACACCGGTGCGCTGGTGCTGCTCAACCCGCGCCGCACGGTGCTCGAGCTGTCGCGGGCGATCGTGCCGGATGCGGAGCTGATCTCCCGGCTGAGGATGCTGCGCGAGATGGGGTTCGGCATCGCGGTGTCGGCCGAGCCGCCGATCGCGTCCCTCGAGCCCTGGCTCGCCGGACCGGAGGGCACGCCGGTCGTCAGCCACCTGAAGGTCGACCTGCAGCGCGTGTCGGCGGCCGTGCTGGGCGAGTGGTTCGCCGCGCTGCGCGCGACGCGCTGCGTGGTGATCGCCGAGAAGGTCGAGACCCAGGAGCAGGCGCAGCGCTGCCTCGGCCTGGGCATCGACGGCCTGCAGGGCTGGTACGTCGGTCGGCCCGAGGTCATGGGCAGCGTCAAGGCCGGGGTCTCGCACGCGGTGATCCGGCGGGTGCTGGACGCGCTGTCGGCGCACCGCGGGATGGACGAGGTCGAGGCCGCGATGCGGCTGGACGTGGCGCTGTGCTGGCGGCTGCTCCGGTACACCGCGGCCTCGAACTTCGGGATGATGATCCCGGTCGACTCGCTGCGGCATGCGATCGAGCTGGTGGGGGCCCGCCGTCTGGCGCGCTGGCTGCAGCTGCTGCTCACCACGGTCGACGAGCCGTCGGTCGCCGCGGCCACGCTGTCGCGGGCTGCGGTGATCCGCGGCCGGATGCTGGAGCTGCTCGGTGCGGAGTACTTCGAGGGCACCGACTGCGACAACCTGTTCCTGGTCGGAGCGTTCTCCATGCTGCCTTCGATGCTGATGCAGCCGATCGGCGAGATCGTCGCCCCGCTCGCGTTGCCCGAGGCGGTCGCCGACGCGCTCACGCAGCGACAGGGCCGCTACGGCCCGCTGCTGGAGCTGGCCGAGGCGATGGAGGCCGGCAGCAACGCGCGGGTCGAGGCGTTGTGCGAACGCCTAACGCTGTCGGGCGACCTCCTCGTGCGCGCCCACCGTGCGGCGCAGACCGCCCTTCGAAACGAGGTGATCACGTGATGCAGACGCACTCCGCGCCGGCGACCGCGACCGAGCCGCTCCCGGATGGCTCGGCCGAGTCCGCGTTCCTCGGCCGTCAGCCGATCCTGGACCGCAACCAGCAGCTGATCGGCTACGAGCTGCTGTACCGCGGCGACCGCGATGCGACGCAGGCGCTGTTCGTCGACGGCGATTTCGCCAGCCTGGTGGTCATCGCCTCGCTGCTGCAGGACATCGGCGCCGAACAGGTGCTCGGCGGCAAGCTCGCCTTCGTCAACGCCGGCCCCGAGACGATCGAGGAGGACTCGCCGCTGTCGCTGCTGCAGCCGGCGCGGACCGTGATCGAGTACGACCTGCGCACGCCGCCGGCGGACGCGCAGCTCGAGCGGCTTCGGGCGCTGCGGTCACAGGGGTTCGGCGTCGCGCTGACGCTGGAATCGCCGGCGCTGCTGAAGCAGCCGGTGTTCGCGCTCGCGAGCCACGTCAAGGTCGACGTCCAGCGGGTGTCGAGCGAGCAGCTGCCGCTGGTCATGAAGCTGCTGAAGGCGGCGGGCGGCCGGCGCGTGCTGATCGCCGAGAAGGTCGAGACGCGCGAGCAGGCGGCCGCGTGCATCGCCCTCGGCTTCGACTGCCTGCAGGGCTACTACTTCGCCCGCCCGGAGACCCTGACCGCGCGCCGGCTCGAGCCCGCGCGCGCCGCCGTGCTGCAGGCGATCAAGCTGCTGCTGCGCAACGCCGACATCGGCGAGGTGGATGCCGCGCTCAAGCGCGACGTCGCGCTGTCGGTCAAGCTGCTGCGCTACATGAACAGCGCGGGCGTCGGACTGGGTACGAAGATCGATTCGCTGCGCCATGCGATCGGACTGCTCGGCTACGCCAAGCTCGCCCGCTGGCTCACGCTGCTGCTCGCGAGCTCCGACGGCGGGCGCGACCCGACCGCGCCGCTGCTCGCCCGCACTGCGATCGCCCGGGGTCGGCTGATGGAGCTGCTCGGCGAGGGCCGGTTCGACGCCGCGCAGTCCGACCAGCTGTTCATCGCAGGCACGTTCTCGCTTCTGCCGGCGATGCTGATGATGCCGATGGACGCCGCGCTCGCCGAGCTCGAGCTACCGCCGCAGGTCACCGAGGGCCTGCTGCACCGCACCGGCGCGTACGCGCCCTACCTGATGCTCGCGGAGGCCTGCGAGGACCCGTCGCTCAACGGCGTCGCGCAGCTGTGCGGGGAGCTGCGGATCGAGCCTCGGGCGTTGAACCGCGCGCAGGCGCAGGCGCAGGACTGGGTGGCGAAGCTGGGCCTGTGACCGGCCCCGGACGGGTGCGCGCCGGCCCGCGGTTCCCGGTCGCGGCCGCTCGGCCGGTCCCGGTCGGCCTACACTGGCGGGCATGGTCCCCGGCTACGTCCCTCTGGTCGTCGCCACGCGCGGCGATGCGGTCGAGAACGTCCACTACGGCGCAGCCGCCGTGGTCGATCGCGGCGGCCGCGTGCTGCACGCGGTCGGCGATCCGCACGCCCTCGTGTTCACGCGTTCGACGCTGAAGGCCTTCCAGGCGCTGCCGTTCGTGCTGGACGGCGGCCCGCGTGACCTCGGGCTCTCCGACGAGCAGGTCGCGCTCACCACGGCCAGCCACTCCGGCGAGCCGTTCCACGTCGCCGCGGTCGACGCGCTCCTCGCGCGGGCCGGGCAGCCGCCCGAGGCGCTGCAGTGCGGCTGCCACGTGCCGTACGTCTACGAGACCCTCGGGCGCGTGCCGCCGGCGGACGCCCGGTTCGACGCGCGGCACCACAACTGCTCGGGCAAGCACGCCGGCTTCCTCGCGTACTGCCGGCTGCACGGGCTCTCGACGCACGACTACCTCGAGCGCGGGCATCCGCTGCAGCGGCGCATCCGCGAGCAGGTGGGCGCGCTGCTCGGCCGGCCGGCGGCGTCGCTGCCGGTCGGCACCGACGGCTGCAGCGCGCCGAACCTCGCGCTGCCGTTGTCCGGCCTGGCGCGGCTGTGGGCGATGCTGGCGGGGGGCGGTGCGGGTGCAGCGGTGGACCCGGCGCTCGAGACGCTGTTCGGTGCGATGACCGCGCACCCCGAGGCGGTCTCCGGCACCGGCCGCAGCGACCTGTACTTCGCACGCGCCGGGCGTGGCGACTGGGTCGCGAAGGTCGGCGCCGACGGCGTGCAGGTGGTCGGTGTGCGGTCGCGTGGCCTGGGGGTTGCGCTGAAGATCGCCGATGGCCGCTCCGAGGCCCGGTTCGTCGCGGCCTTCGCCGTGCTGCGGGCGCTCGGGCTGGTCGCGCCGGACGACCCCGAATTGTCGCGCTACGCGCGGCTACCGATCCGCAACGTTCGCGGAACGGTCACCGGCGAGATGCGCGCGGTCTTCGAGCTGTCCGAGGTGCGCTGAAGCCGGCGCGGGCGGGCGCGGGCTCGGCGCCGGTCAGCGGGTCGGGCCGAAGGCCGACAGCAGGCTGTCGTCTTCGTCGAAGTCGCGGGTCGCCGCCGCGCGGCGGGCACGACGCGCGCGCACCACCCACAGCAGCGCGAGCGCGAGCACCGCCGCGAGCGCAGCACCGATCCAGACCCACTCGCCGAGCCAAGCCCACCCTGACGCCTCGGGCACGACCGGCGGCGGGGCGACCCCTGCCAGCGCCGCGCGGGTAGGGGCGTCGGTCGCGGTCCGGCCGGCGGAGGCGTTGGCCGAGGCGAGTGCAGGCGACGGCGCGGCGTCGCGCAGCCGGGCGAGTTCGCCGCGCAACGCCCGTTCGCGCTGCTCGGTGAGCTCGATCAGCGTCTTCAGGCCGGAGACGTTCTTCTCGAGCTCCTCGATCCGCGAGGTGGCCTCTCGCATCGCCGCATCGAACGCCGCCTGCGTCTGCGCCGCGCGCGTCCGCCGCGCCGCCGCCGCCCCGCCGGTGGGCGGGGCGAGCACCAGCTGATCGGCCGCGCGGGTCCGCGACGCCGGGGCCGTCGGCGGCGAGGTCGGACCGCGTGCGGTGGTGCTCGGCAACGCACGATCGTCCGGCGCACGGGCCGCCGGTGCTTGGCGGTCGAGCCTGGTCAGCCGCCACTGCTGCCAGACGGTCCGCCGAGCCTCGTCCGGCTCGTACGCGCCGATCAGCAGCGCGTCCGGCACGTCGAGCGCCGCCCCGGGCCGCAGGCGGCGTGGATCCCCGTCCTCGAACGCGGACGGGTTGCTGCCGAACAGCGCGACGATGGTCTGCTCGAGCGTGGCACCGCGGGGTCTCACCGCCCGGGCGACGTCCACCAGCGTGGCGCCCGGGGCGACGGTGCGTCGCTCGATGAAGCCGTCGGGCAGCCGGGCCGACGGGCGCTCGGTCGACGTCGACGGGGCCGGCGACCCGGCCGGGGGGAACGTGGCGGCCGGCGACGCCGGCGGCGGGGTCGCTGGGGCGGCCGCCGTCGCGGCGGTACTCCCGACTGCGGGCGTGGCGCGCTCGGGCAGGGGCACTGCGGCGGTCGACGCGGGCGCGGTGTCCGGGGACGACCCGGCCAGGGCGGGCGCGGTCACGTCCGGTGTGGCCAGGGCGGCCGCGGCCGGCCCTGGGGTCGGCGCGGCCAGGGCGGGGATCGGCGCGGCGTCGGTCCGGGCGGGTGCGGCGAGGGAGGGCGCAGGTGACGCCCAAGACGGCGCTGGCGAGGCCGACGGCTCGGCGACGGCGCCGCGGTCCGCGGAGGGCGCCGGCGCGTCGGTTGCCGGTCGCGCGATCCGCGGCTCGGCGCCGCGGTCTGCGGCCTGCAGCTGGAAGCCCCGCTGGTAGCGGCCGCCGCGCGAGCGCACGTCCAGCACCAGCGTGAGGCGGTCGGCGGTCACCGGCGCGTCAGTCGTGACCAGCACCTCGGCGCGTCCGTCGGGTCGGCGTCCGATCGCGATCCGGGCGGTCGCGAGCACCGGGTCCCAGTCGAAACCGAGCTGTTCGTAGCCGCTGCGCGGCAGCAGCTCGACCGACTCGAGTGCCGAGGCGTCGGTTCCGCCGTCGACCGCACCGATGGTCGCCCGCAGCGGCTCGCCGAGGTTCGACTGGACTTCGACGCTGCCGAGCAGCACGATCTGTGCGGTGGCGGGGCCGCACAGCGCGACGGCGAGCGCGAGCGTGGCGAGGACGTGGAGCAGCCGGGCGAAGCGGTGTGGAGTCATCATTCGAGTCGTCCGAGTCGGACCATCGTGGTACCCGGCGTCCGGTGTGCGGTCGATGGCATCACCAGCACCGTGCCGTCGTAGGGGGCGCGGATCGTCAGCTCGCCGTCGATCGCGATCGGGTCGCCGGCGTTCGGGATCACCTCCAGGCCGCGGAACGGTGCGACGAAGCGGAATCCCGGACTGCGCGCGACCACCGCCTCGGTCACGCGGATCACCTGCTGCTGCGGCGCGGGCGCTGCACGCAGCAGCGGCTGCAGCTGTGCGTCGTCGAACGCGCCGACCGCCGAAAGGAAACGGAGCATCGTGTCGATCGCGACGTCCGCCGCGCTGCGCTCCCAGTGCTGCCCGCACTCGATCAGGATCGCGGTGCGCGGGTCCGACGGATCGCCGAACCCGCCGCGCTCGATCATCCGCAGCCCGGCCGGATGTCCGGTGTCGATCAGCAGGTCGCCGGGCACGCCGAGTCGCCGCGCGAGCGTCGCGCCCTTCTCGCCGCCGCGTCCCGCCGCCCCGCAGACCATGATCGGTCGACAGGGCTCGTGCATCGAGTGCAGGTCGAGCAGCCAGTCGGCCGCATCGACGAAGGGGCGCAGCGCGCGGGCGCGGCGCAGCTCGGTCGAGTCGCGCGGGCCGTCCAGCACCGCGTCGTCCCACACGCGGTTCAGGTCCTCGTCGACGAACCGGCTGCGGTCCGGGTCGGAGGGGTCGAACCGGCCGAAGGCCTCGACGTTCGCGAACGCCGCCACCAGCGAGCCACGTCGGGGCCGCAGACCGCACGACAGCAGCCAGTCGAGCGCGATCGCACCGCACAGTTCGTTGCCGTGGGTGAGCGCCTGCACCATCACCCGCGGGCCGGGGCGGTCGGAGTCGAGCCGCCACACGTGGTCGACCCCGGTGTTGCCTTCGCGCCAGCGGGCCAGGTCGGGGGGCGAGAGCTCGATCGGGCGGGCCGCGGTCATCGGGTCAGCGTCCTCGCGTAGGCGGCGACCGCGGCGGTCACGCGCCGCAGATCGGCGCGCAGGCGCTCGAAATCCGCCGTCGGCTCGAGCGCGGCCTCGTCCAGGTAGAGGCGCTTGTTGAGCTCCACCTGCAGGCTGTGGCGGCCGCGCGGCGGGTCGGAGAACGCGCGGACCAGTTCGACGCCCTTGTACGGATCGTTGACCGCGACACGGTAGCCGAGCGATTCGAAGGCCGCCCGTACGGTGGCGGTGAGTTCGGGTGCGCAGGTGCTGCCGTCGCGGTCGCCGAGCACGACGTCGGCGCGCTCGCTGCCCGCGCCGCCTTCGCCCATCGCGCCTGCGACCGCACGCATCGAGTGGCAGTTCAGGTGGACGCACGCGCCATGGCGGGCGTGCGTGCGCTCGATCAGCGCCCCGAGCGCGCGCTGGTAGGGCCGCAGCGCCGCATCCAGCCGCGCCTGCACCTCGGCGGGCGTGAGCGGCCGGACGTAGATCGGGCGGCCGTCCTCGAGGGTGCGCCACACCACCGCCTTGCCGATCCGCGCCTTGCCGCTCGGGCGCAGCGGGCCGGGCCAGGGTGCATCGAGCAGGTCGGCGTCGACGTCGTCCTCGTGCCGGTTCGGGTCGACCCAGATGCGTGCGAAGTTCGCCGCGAGCATCGTCGCGCCGCAATCCAGCGCGTCCGCCCAGAGCCTGTCGACGAAGTGGTCCTCGGCCTCGCGCAGCGCGTGCTGCGGGACCGCGAGCGGTAGGTCCTCGGGCAGCCAGCGGCCGGAATGCGGAGCGTCGAGCACGAGCGCGATCGGCTCGCCGACGGGGGGCTCGATTCCGAACGGCTCGCGCAGGCTCATTCTCGACGGGGATCCGGCGCGTCGGACGGCGCGCCAGCCGCGATGGTACGCGCACTCGGCCCACTCGTGCGACGCACGAGCAGACGAAGGCGCTCAGACCGTATCGTGCAGGTGGCAGGCCGAGCCGCGCCCGGGGCCGACCGCGCGCAGCAGCGGCACTTCGGTGCGGCAGCGGGGCATCGCGTGCGGGCAGCGCGGGTGGAAGTGGCAGCCCGGCGGGGGCGCGAGCGGCGACGGGATCTCGCCGCGGATCGGCTGGTAGGCGCGGCGACGGCGATCCAGCCGCGGCACCTCGGCGAGCAGCGCCTGCGTGTACGGATGGGCGGGCCGCTCGTACAGCTCGCCGATCGGCCCGGTCTCCATCACGCGGCCGAGGTACATGATGACCCCCCGATCCGACAGGTGACGGACCACGCCCAGGTCGTGGCTGATGAACAGGAACGTGAGTCCGAGCCGCTCGCGCAGCGCCATGAACAGGTTCAGCACCTGGGCCTGGATCGACACGTCCAGCGCCGCCACCGCCTCGTCGCAGACCAGGAAGCGCGGCCGCACCGCGAGCGCCCGCGCGATGCCGATCCGGGCCCGCTGGCCGCCCGAGAACTGGTGCGGGTAGCGGCTCGCGTAGCCCGGATCCAGCCCGACCTGGCCGAGCAGGTCGGCGACGAAGCCCGACGCGTCGGCCCGGGTGACCAGGCCGTGCGCGACCGGCGCCTCGGCGATCGCGTCGCCGACCCGCATCCGCGGATTCAGCGACGCGAACGGGTCCTGGAAGATCATCTGCACCGGCGGGCGCCGCCCAGGCTGCAGCCGTACGACCTCCCCGGCCAGGCGCACCTCGCCCGAGGTCGGCGGGTGCAGGCCGGCGATCACGCGTCCGAGCGTCGACTTGCCGCAGCCGGACTCGCCGACCAGCCCGACCACCTCGCCGTCGCCCACGTCGAAGGACACGTCGTCGACCGCGTGGACCACCTGCTCGGCGAGCGGTGCACCGAGTCGCCGCGCGAAGCGCTCGACCGCGTCGAGCCGGCGCGCGAAGCGGCGGGTCACGCGGATCACGCGCAGCAGCGGTTCGCCCATCGGCGGTGAGCCTGGCTGCGCTGCGGGTGCACCCGGTGGGCCCGCGCTCACGTCGCGTCCTCCCGGGCCTCGAGCGGCCGCACGCAGCGCACCTCGCGCGCCTCGCCGCGGCGCTCGAGCGCGACCGGGCGCGCGCAGTCGTCCGCCGCCCTCGCGCAGCGCGCGCGGAACGCGCAGCCCTGCGGCAGCCGCGCGAGCGACGGCGTCGTCCCGGGGATCTGGCGCAGCGGCCGGCCAGGCGGGTTGTTGGCCGGCACCGAGTCGAGCAGGCCGCGGGTGTACGGATGCAGCGGCGCGTCGAGCAGGTCGCCCACCGGGCCCTGCTCGACGATGCGGCCCGCGTACATCACCGCGACCCGGTCGGCCAGCCCCGCGATCACCGCCAGATCGTGGGTGATCCAGACGAGCGCGGTGCCGGCCTCGCGCACCAGTGCCTGCATCTCGTGCAGGATCTGGCCCTGGACCGTCACGTCGAGCGCGGTGGTGGGCTCGTCGGCGACGATCAGCGCCGGCCGGTTCAGCAACGCGATCGCGATCGCGACCCGCTGGCGCATGCCGCCGGAGAACTGGTGCGGGTACTGCAGCAGGCGCTCGTCGGCCGACGCGATGCCCACCCGGGTCAGCACGTCGGCGCAGCGCGCCCGCGCCGCGCGCGCCGACACCCGCTCGTGCGCACGCACGGTCTCGACCATCTGCGTGTCGATCCGCAGGACCGGGTTGAGCGTCATCATCGGGTCCTGGAAGATCATCGCGATCCGGTTGCCCCGAAGGCGACGCAGCGCGTCGTCCGGTGCGCCGACCAGCTCGCGACCCTCGAAGCGAATGCTGCCCGAGGCGATGCGCCCGGGCGGGTCGATCAGCCCCAGGATCGAGAAGCCGGTCACCGACTTGCCCGAGCCGGACTCGCCCACCAGCCCGAGCACCTCGCCCGGTGCCACGTCGAAGCTCGCGCCGTCGACCGCGCGCAGCACGCCGTCGCGGGTGGCGAACTCGGTCACCAGGCCGTGCACCGACAGCAGCGGCGCGGCGCTCACCGGGACAGCCTCGGGTTGAGCTGGTCGCGCAGCTGGTCGCCGACCAGGTTGATCGCCAGGATCGTGAGCAGCAGCGCGACGCCCGGGTACACCGAGATCCAGTACTTGCCCGACAGCAGGAACTCGTAGCCGTTGGCGATCAGCAGCCCAAGCGACGGCTCGGTGGTCGGCAGCCCCAGCCCGAGGAACGACAGCGTGGCCTCGAGCGCGATCGCGTGCGCGACCTGCACCGTGCCCACCACGATCAGCGGCGGCAGCGCGTTGGGCAGCAGGTGCCGCAGCACGATCCGCGCGGGCGACAGCCCCAGGCCGCGCGCCGCCTCGACGTACTCCTTGCCGCGCTCGACCAGCGCCGCCGAGCGCGCGGTGCGCGCGTAGTACGCCCACTGAACGGTCACCAGCGCGACGATCACCTTGTCGACGCCCTTGCCGAGGGTGGCGATCAGCACGAGCGCGACCAGGATCGCCGGAAACCCGAGCTGGATGTCGACGATGCGCATCAGCACCTGCTCGAAGCGGCCGCCGCGGTACGCCGCGACGATGCCCAGGCCGCCGCCGATCGCCAGCGCGATGACCCCGCTCGCCAGGCCGACGGTCAGCGACACGCGCAGCCCGTACAGGATCGCGCTCAGCATGTCGCGGCCCTGGCCGTCGGTGCCGAGCCGATAGGACAGGCTGCCCGCGCTCGCCTCCGAGCCGGGTGGCAGCCGGGCGTCCATCAGGTCGAGTGCGGCGAGGTCGTACGGATCCTGCGGCGCGATCCAGGGCGCGAACACCGCCAACAGCAGGATCGCCGCCAGCATCGCCAGCCCGGCGAGCGCGAGCCGCGAGTGCGCGAAGTCGCGCGCGAAGCGGCGCCACGGCGGCTCGGCCGGAGGCAGTGCCGCGTCGTCCGGGGCGGGCGGCTCGCGGGTCGAGGCGCTCACGTCAGGTCCGGTTCGTGTCCAGCCGGACACGCGGGTCGAGTACCGAATAGAGCAGGTCGACCACCAGGTTGATCACGATGAACAGCGCGACCGTGATCAGCAGGTAGGCGACGACCACCGGCCGGTCGAGCTGGAAGATCGAGTCGATCACCAGCTTGCCCATGCCCGGCCACGCGAAGATCGACTCGGTGACGATCGCGAACGCGATCACCGAGCCCAGCTCCAGGCCGATCACCGTGACCAGCGGAATCAGGATGTTCTTCATCAGGTGCACGCCCAGCACGCGGCGGCGCGACAGGCCCTTGGCGCGCGCGAACCGCACGTAGTCGAGCAGCACGTTCTCGCGCACCTGCGCACGGGTGAGCCGGATGATCAGCGACAGCTTGAACAGCGCGAGGTTGGTCGCCGGAAGGATCGCGTGCCGCAGCCCCTCCCAGTGCAGGATCGACAGCTGCAGCCCGAGCATCTCCACCGTCGGACCGCGGCCGGTCGACGGCAGCCAGCCCAGCTGCACCGCGAACACGATGATCAGCATCAGGCCGACCCAGAACGTGGGCAGCGAAAAGCCGAGGATCGAACCGGCCATGATCGCCTTGGCGATCCGGGACTCCGGCTTCAGCCCCGCGTACAGGCCCAGGGGAAGGCCGAGCACGATCGCGATCAGCATCGCGAGCACCGCGAGCTCCAGCGTGGCCGGCATCCGCTCCAGGATCACCTCGATCGCCGGGCGGCCGTAGACGAACGACAGGCCCAGGTCGCCGGAGAGGGCGTTCCTGACGAACAGGCCGTACTGGATCCACATCGGCCGGTCCAGCCCGAGCGCCGCCCGTGCGCGGTCCTTCTCGATCTGGTCGGCCTGGGGGTTGACCAGCATCTCGACCGGGTCGCCGACCAGGAAGATGCCGACGAAGACCAGCGCCGAGGTCACCGCCAGCACCAGCACGGTCTGGGCGAGGCGGCGCAGCGCGTAGACGAGCATCGCTACGCCGCGGCGGGCGCGCCGGCCGCGCGCGGGGGGCCGCAGCGCGGGCGGGGCTCGGCCGCACCGGGCCGGCGAGCGACGGTCACTTGCCCGGCTTCACTTCCCACGCGAACGTGTACTGGTCCGCGCGGGCGGTGTAGGACAGCCCGCGGCGCATGCCCCAGACCGACACCTCGTAGTGGATCGGGATCACGCCGAGCTGGCCGACCGCGCGCTCGCTCGCCGCGGCGAGCAGCATCCGGCGCTTGGTGTCGTCCACCTGGGTCATCGCGGTGGTGATCATCGCGTCCAGACCCGGGTCGCTGTAGCGGCCGCGGTTGGCGCTGCCCAGACCCTGCGCCGGGTCGAAGGTGCCCACCAGCGCTCGCAGCGGCGACGAGGTGTCGCCGGTCTCGGAGCCCCAGCCGACCAGCATCAGCGAGAACTCGAGCTTGGAGCCGCGCGTGAAGAACACGTTCGAGGGCATCGTGTCGACGCGGGTCTCGATGCCCACGCGGGTGAGGAACTGCGCGATCGCCTGGACGATCTTCTCGTCGTTCACGTAGCGGTTGTTCGGGCCGTGCAGCGTGATCTGGAAGCCGTTCGGGTAGCCGGCCTCGGCGAGCAGCCGGCGCGCGCCCTCCGGGTCGAACTTCTGCACCGGCAGGTTCTTCGACGTGCCGAAGAACTGCTCGGCGAGCAGCTGGCCGGCCGGCACCGCCTGCTTCTCCATCACCCGGTCGACGATCGCCTCGCGGTTGATCGCCATCGAGATCGCGCGGCGCACCCGGACGTCGCGCAGCGGGTTCGCCTCCATCGGCTTGCCGTCGCGCGTGCGGATGAACGGCGAATTCCTCTCGCGCCCGGTGTCCATGTGCAGGTAGATCAGCCGCGTCGACACCGCGCCGACCGTGGTCAGCTTGGCATCGGCCTTGATCTTCTCCATGTCGGCGGTCGGTACGTTCTCGATCATCTGCACGTCGCCGGACAGCAGCGCGGCGACGCGCGCGGCGTTGTTGGAGATCATCCGGTACTGCACGCGCCGCCAGGCCGGCTTCGGTCCCCAGTACTGGTCGTTGCGCTCGAGCACCACCCGGTCGCCCGGCTTGTACTCGGCGAACCGGTAGGGCCCGGTGCCGATCATCGCCTTGCCCGAGTTGAAGTCCTCGGTCTTCGCGTCGGCCACGCTCTTCGGGATGATCTGGACCGCGGTCATGTCGCGAGGCAGCAGCGGGTGCGGCAGCGCGGTCTTCATCACCAGGGTGTGCGGATCCGGCGCGGTGATCGAGGTGACCGGCTTCACGAACAGCGCGAACGACGCCGGGCTGTTCGGCACGTTGGGCGCGCGCCGGAAGGTGGCGATCACGTCCTCGGCGGTGAACGGCGTGCCGTCGTGCCACCGGACGTTGCGGCGCAGCTTGAACTCCCAGGTCAGCTCGTCGAGCGTGCGCCAGGACTCGGCCAGCCCGGGCTTGAGGTTGTAGTTCGAGTCGGTGGAGATCAGGTTCTCGAAGACGTGCTTGGCGAGCGAGTTGTTCGGCGTGAGGTTGTGGAAGTGCGGGTCCAGCGAGGACAGGGGCGCGGCCAGCGCGACCACCAGCTCGGAGGTCGGCTGCGAGGCGGTTGGCGCGGACGCGGCGAATCCGGCGGCGAGCAAACAGCCAGCGGCGAGGCGACGGATCATCGTGGGGCTCCCCTGGGTTTCCGGTCGGCCGCGGGACCGCGACCACGCCCCGCAGCTTAACCGGTCGCGCGGGCGTCGAGGAACCCCGGGGCGGCGCGCACCGGGGATCGCGTCTCGGCCGTCGGGGGAGGGCGCGGGTATCATCCGCGGAACAGGATCGGACACCCGAGCGATGAACGAGCGACTCGACGATGCGGCGGTGCGCCGCGGCTACTACGAGCGGATCTCGGCTCATTCGCTCAAGCCGCTGTGGGAGGTGCTCGCGACGCTGGTGCCGCCGCAGCCGGCGACCGACGCGGTGCCCGCGCTGTGGCGGTGGCGGGACGTGCATCCGCTGGTCGCCGAGTCGGGAGGGCTGATCACCGCGCGCGAGGCCGAGCGGCGCGTGCTCATCCTCGAGAATCCGGGCCTGCCCGGCCAGAGCACCACCACTCCGACGTTGTACGCGGGGCTGCAGCTGATCCTGCCCGGCGAGATCGCACCCGCCCACCGCCACACCCAGTCGGCGCTGCGGTTCGTGGTCGACGGCGAGGGCGCGTACACCGCGGTCGACGGCGAGCGGGTCACGATGTCGCCGGGCGACTTCATCGTGACGCCGATGTGGACCTGGCACGACCACGGCAATCCGGGAACGCAGCCGGTCACCTGGCTCGACGGTCTGGACATCGCGGTGGTGCGCATGCTCGGTGCGCAGTTCCGCGAGAACCTGGACCACGAGGCGCAGCCGCTGTCGCGTCCGCAGGGCGACAGCAGCGCGCGCTACGGCGCGAACCTGGTGCCGGTCGACTACCGGCCGCACGGGGGCGTGACGCCGCTGTTCAGCTACCCGTACCGCCGCTCGCGGGCCGCGCTGCTCGCGCTGCGCGACGGGCCCGAGCATCCGTGCCACGGCGTGAAGCTGCGCTACGTGAATCCGGGCACGGGCGGCGCGCCGATCGCCACGATCGGCGCGTTCCTGCAGTGGCTGCCGCGCGGCTTCGCGGGCCGTCCGTACCGCAGCACCGACGGGACGATCTTCAGCGTGGTCGAGGGCTCGGTCCGGGTCGAGCTCGACGGGCGCAGCTTCGACGCCGGTCCGAAGGACACCTTCGTGATCCCGTCGTGGTGCCGGCACCGGCTGCACGGGCTCGAGGACGCGGTGCTGTTCAGCTTCTCCGACCGGCCGATCCAGCAGGCGCTGCACCTGTGGCGCGAGCACGAGGGCGACTGACATGATCACGCTGCACACCTACTTCCGCAGCTCGGCGGCGTTCCGAGTGCGCTGCGCGCTGAACCTGAAAGGCATCGACTACGCCTCCGAGATCGTCTGGCTGCCCGGCGACGGCCAGAAGTCGCAGGCGTACCGGTCGCTCAACCCGCAGGGGCTGGTGCCGGCGCTGGTCGTCGATGGGCGGGTGCTGAACCAGTCGCTGGCGATCATCGAGTACCTGGACGAGACCCGGCCCGGTCCGAAGCTGCTGCCGGAGGACGCGGCGGGCCGCGCGCGCGTGCGGTCGCTGTCGCAGCTGATCGCCTGCGACATCCACCCGGTCAACAACCTGCGCATCCTCAGGTACCTGAAGGACGAGCTCGGCGTCGATGCGCCGCGCGTCGACGCCTGGTATCGGCACTGGATCGCCGAGGGGCTGTCGGCCTTGGAGCGCGAGCTCGGGTGTGGCGGCACCGGGCGCTACTGCCACGGCGACGAGGTGACGATGGCCGACTGTTGCCTGGTGCCTCAGATCTTCAACGCCCGGCGCTTCGAGTGCCCGCTGCACGCGTATCCGACTACGATGCGGGTGTTCGACGCGCTGATGGCGCTGCCGGCGTTCGACGCCGCGCAGCCGTCGCGTCAGCCGGACGCGGCGAGGGCCTCGTGATCGCGGCGTTGCGCTCCGGCGCGGGCGCGCGCCACGGGACGGCCGCCCGCGGGGCGCGGCGGCCGGCGGCCGGGATCCGATCGCGCGACACGGGATGCCGCCCCGCACGCTGCGTCCGCGGCCGTTGAGGCGCCCGGCCCGGGCCGCGCGGCTCGCGCTCGCGGCGGCGCTGCTCGGCGCGTGCGCCGGGCCGCCCGCGGTCGACCGCGCCGGCGACGATGCCGGCCGCGTCGACCCCGCGGCGCTGCTCGCCACGCTGATCCCTGGGGATCCGGTCGCGCGGCGCGGCCATGGCGCATTCGAACCGCTCGACGGACTGGACACCGACCGATGGGTCGGCGTGCTCGGCGGCGCGCCCTACCAGATCGAGGTGCCGCGGCGCTGGAACGGCACGCTGGTGCTGTATGCGCGCGGCGAGCGCGACCCGGCCGCCGCGCCCACGGTGCAGCCGCCGCCCGTGCGCGAGCACCTCGCCCGACAGGGCTACGCGTGGGCCGCGACCGGCTACGCATCGGGCGGCTACGACGCGGGGGCCGCGCTCGAGGACGTGAACGCGCTCGCACTCGCGTTCGCCCGGATCGCGGCCGACAATGGCCGACGCCTGGACGCGCCCGCGCGGCGCGTGATCGTCGGGCAGGCGATGGGCGGTCACGTGGCCGCCGCGGCGCTCGAGCGCGGCCTGGCCGGACGGCTCCGCCACCGGGTCGGGTACGACGGCGCGCTGCCGATGTGCGCGCCGCTCGCCGACCGCGCACTGTTCGACGGCCACGCCGCGGTCCTGGCCGCGGCGCTGCACCTGGCCGGCGAGCCCGCGCGCGCCTGGCCTTCCGCCGACTGGCCCGATCTCGAGCGGCGGCTGAGCGAGCGGTTCTTCGTGGCCTTTCCCGGCCGCACCGCCGACGGCGTGCTGACCGCCGACGGCGAGCGGCTTCGCGCCATCGTCACCCAGCTGGGCGGCGGCGCGCGGCCGGGCGCCGACCTCGCGTTCACGCTGGCCTCGGCGCGCGGCGGGCAGACCCCCGAGGTCTGGCGCGCGTTCGCCGGCGAGGGGGCGCTCGGCGCCGCGCTCGCGAGCGGGATCGCGGACACGCGGGGGATCGTCTACCGGGTGCCGGGCGACGCGCAGGCGAGCGCCGCGCTGAACCGCGACGTGCACCGGTACGCGGCGTCGTCAGCCGCCGAGGCGCCGCGATCGGGCCGGGTCGGCGCGGTCCCGCCGCTCGAGGGGCGCATCGACGCGCCGATGGTGACGCTGCACGCGCTGGGCGACGGCTACGCGTGGTTCGCCCACCAGCAGCAGTACCGTCGGCGCGCCGAGGCCGCGGGCCAGTCGCGTCGGCTGGTGCAGCGGGCGGTCCGCGGCGTCGGGCACTGCGACTTCACGCGCACCGAGCAGACCGAGGCGTTCGACGCGCTGATGGGCTGGGTGCTGGAGGGTCGCCGCCCCGAGGGCGACGAGGTGCTCGACCCGGCCGCGGTGGCCGCCCCGCGCTACGGCTGCCGCTTCACGCGCGCCCCGACCTCGGACGACCCGCCGCGGGTGCGCGCGGGCCGTGGGCTGCTGCCCGACTGCGCGGCGGGCGGCGCGGGTCCGGGCGCCTGAGCGGCGCGACCGGCCTGCGGTTCAGCCGACCAGCGCGGCGGCGAACTCCTCCGCGCTGAACGCCTGCAGGTCGTCGATGCCCTCGCCCACGCCGATGAAGTAGATCGGGATCGGGTGTTCGCGCCGCGTGTGGGCGAGCGCCGCCAGCGCGCCGCCCTTGGCGGTGCCGTCCAGCTTGGTGACGACCAGGCCGCTCAGCTGCACCGCTGCGTCGAACGCGCGGACCTGCGCGAGCATGTTCTGGCCGGTGTTGCCGTCGAGTACGAGCAGCACCTCGTGGGGGGCCCCGTCCATCGCCTTGCCGATCACGCGGCGCACCTTGCGCAGCTCGTCCATCAGGTGCGTCTGCGTCGGCAGCCGCCCGGCGGTGTCGACCATCACGACCCCGACGCGGCGGGCGCGGCCGGCCGACACCGCATCGAACGCGACCGCCGCGGGGTCGCCCCCCTGCTGGGAGATCACGTCGACCTCGTTGCGGCTGCCCCACTGCGCGAGCTGCTCGCGCGCCGCCGCGCGGAAGGTGTCGCCCGCGGCGAGGAGCACCGACTTGCCCTCGCGGCGAAGGTGCCGCGCGAGCTTGCCGATCGAGGTGGTCTTGCCGGCCCCGTTGACGCCGGCGATCATGACCACGAGCGGTTCGGCGCGGTCGATGTCGATCGGCTGTTCGAGCGGAGCCATGAGTTCGGCGAGCAGGCTGCGCAGCGCGAGGCGCACCTGATCGGGCTCGGCGAGGCGTTCGCGCCGCACGCGCTCGCGCAGCCGGGCGAGCAGCCACTGCGTGGTGTCGACCCCCGCGTCGGCCATCAGCAGCGCGGTCTCGAGTTCCTCGAACAGCGCCTCGTCGACCTTCACCCCGACGAACAGGCCGGCGAGGCTGCCGCTGGTGCGCGACAGCCCCGCCTTGAGCCGGGCGATCCACGGCGCGCGGTCGGGCAGGGGCGCGGGCGCTGCGGCAAGGTCATCGGGCGCGGCCGCGACGGGCAGGGGTGCGGGGATCGCGGGGCCGGTGGGCGCTGCGGGCGCCGCACGGTCCGCGGGGGCCGCGGTACGTGCGACCGGAGCGTCGGCCGCGCGGTCGCCGGGGGTCGGCGCGCTCGCCGCCGTCGCGGCCGCGGGGCCGGTCGGCGGGCCCGCGTCGTCGGCGGGTGCGCCCGTCCACAGGCCTGGTCTGAACCGAGCCCAGAACCCGCCGCGGGCGGCCGGCTCGCTCGCGGCGGGATCCGCCGGCGCGGAGGCGGGGGCCCGCCGGTCCAGCGGCTCCAGCGGCTCCAGCGGCTCCAGCGGCTCCAGCGGCTCCAGCGGCTCCAGCGGCTCCAGCGGCGCGGCCGCGAGCGCCGCGGCCTCGAGCGCGGCCTCGTCGATCGCGCCCTCATTGCCCGCGGTCGGGTCGATCGCGCGCGGATCGTCGGGTACGCCTCCCCCCGCCGAGGTCGGGGAAGCTTCGCCCGCGGGCGCCCCGGACCCGGGGTCGACCGGTTTCTTTCGACGCAGGAATCCGAACATGGCGGCGGCCCCGCGCGCGCGCAGGGGGGTTCGGGAGTCGGGGTAGACTCGGGGCCCCGATTCTACGCCGCACCGATGATCCTCCCGACCGCGCACCGCATCGCGAGCGGTCTCGCAGCCTTCGGCCTGGCCTCCACGCTCGCCGCGGCCGCCGCTGCCCAGTCGCCCGCCCCCGCGTCGCGGGCCGACGCCGCGGTGGCGGCCACGCCCGCCGGCGCACTCGAGCGCACCCTCGCCAACGGGCTGAAGGTGCTGGCGCGACGGGACAACCGTGCGCCGACGGTCGTGCACCTGGTCGGATACCGGGCCGGGTCGATGGACGAGGTCAACGGCCGTACCGGCGTCGCCCACGTGCTCGAGCACATGATGTTCAAGGGGACCAGGACGCTCGCGCCCGGCGAGTTCTCGCGCCGCGTCGCCGCGATTGGCGGGCGGGAGAACGCGTTCACGTCGCGCGACTACACCGGCTACTTCCAGCAGATCCACACGTCGCGGCTGGCCGAGGTCATGGCGCTCGAGGCCGACCGCATGGCGAACCTGCAGCTCACCGAGCAGGAGTTCGCGCCGGAGATCCGCGTGGTGATGGAGGAGCGGCGCCTGCGCACCGAGGACCGTGCGACCTCGCTGCTGTACGAACAGCTGATGGCGACCGCGTTCGTCGCGCATCCGTACCGCCATCCGGTGATCGGCTGGATGAGCGACCTCACGTCGATGACCGTGGCCGACGCTCAGGCCTGGTACGACGCCTGGTACACGCCGTCCAACGCGGTGCTGGTGGTCGCCGGCGACATCGACCCCGAGGCGGTGTTCGCGCTCGCCGAGCAGACCTACGGCCGCGTGCCGGCGCGACCGATGCCGGCGCGCAAGCCCCAGGAGGAGCCGCCGCAGCGTGGTTTGCGCCGCATCCAGGTGAAGGCGCCGGCCGAGAACCCGTATGTCGCGATGGCCTTCCGCGTGCCCGCGCTGCGTGCGGTCGACGGCGACCGCGAACCGTACGCGCTCGAGCTGCTGTCCAGCCTGCTCGACGGCGGCGACAGCACGCGGTTCACCCGCAACGTGGTGCGCGGCTCGCGCGTGGCCAACCGCGCGGGAGCCAGCTACGACATGACCCAGCGCGGCCCCGCGCTGTTCATGCTCGACGGCACGCCGGCCGAGGGCCGCACCACCGAGGAGCTCGAGCGCGCGCTGCGCGCCGAGATCGCCCGCATCGCCCGGGAGGGCGTTCCGGCGGCCGAACTCGAGCGGGCGAAGGTCCAGTACGTCGCCGGTCAGGTCTACAAGCGCGATTCGGTGTTCGCCCAGGCGATGGAGCTCACGCAGCTGGAGATGGTCGGCCTGTCGCACCGGGACGCCGACCGGCTGCTCGAGGGGGTGCGGTCGGTGAGCGCCGCAGAGGTGCAGGCGGTGGCTGCGAAGTACTTCGACGACGACGCGCTGACGGTCGCGACGCTGCTGCCGCAACCGGTGGGCGAACGCCGGCCCGCGCCGCCGCCCGCCGGCCTGCGGCATTGATCCGCGGGAGCGCACCGATGGCCCACCCCTGCATCACGTTGCGCGGCGCCGCCCGAGCGGCAGCGGTCTTCGCCGCGGCCGCCTTCGCCGCGCTGTGGACCCCGATCGCGCTCGCGGTGCTTCCGATCGAGCACTGGACCACGTCGCAGGGGGCACGCGTCTACTTCGTGCGCGCGGACGCGATCCCGATGCTCGACGTGAGCCTGGATCTGGACGCGGGTGCGCGGCGTGACCCGGTGGGCCGCGCGGGCCTCGCGTCGATGACCGCGGGCATGCTCGCCCGCGGGGTGCGGGGCATGGACGAACCGGCGATCGCCGACGCGTTCGCGGACCTGGGTGCGCAACGCGGCGGCGGGGCGGGGGCGGACCGGGCGGGCGTGTCGCTGCGCACGCTGTCCAGCCCGCGCGAGCGCGAGGCGGCGGTCGCGCTGCTCGCGCGACTGGTGTCCGAGCCGGTCTTCCCCGAGGCGCTGCTCGCGCGCGAGCGCGAGCGCACGATCCAGGCGCTGCGCGAGGCTCGGGTGCGTCCGGATGCGATCGCGCAGCGCGCGTTCTGGGCGGCGATGTACCCGCAGCACCCCTACGGACGGGAGCCCACGCCCGAGTCGGTCGCCGCGATCACCCGCGACGACCTGGTCGACTTCCACCGTCGGCACTACGGTGCCTCGCGCGCGGTCGTGTCGATGATCGGCGCGATCACGCGGGCCGAGGCCGAGTCGATCGCCGACACCCTGACCCGCGGCCTGCCGCGGGGCGAAACGCCGGCGCCGCTGCCGCCGGTGAGCATGCCGGAGCCATCGACACGGCGAATCGCCCACCCCGCGTCGCAGAGCCACATCCTGATCGGCGCACCGGCGCTGGAGCGCGGCAACCCCGACTTCTTCCCGCTCACGGTCGGCAACTACGTGCTCGGCGGTGGCGGCTTCGTGTCGCGGCTGACCGCCGAGGTGCGAGACAAGCGCGGCCTGTCCTACAGCGTGTACTCGTACTTCTCGCCGATGGCCCAGGCCGGGCCGTTCGTGCTCGGGCTGCAGACGCAGCAGGCCCAGACCGAGCAGGCGCTGGAGGTCGTGCGCGCGACGCTCGAGCGCTTCGTGCGAGAGGGCCCGACCGAGGCGGAGCTCGAGGCGGCGCGTCAGAACCTGGTCGGCGGCTTCGCGCTCAGGATCGACTCGAACCGCAAGATCCTGGACAACCTCGCGACGATCGGCTGGTACCGGCTGCCGCTCGACTGGCTCGAACGCTGGCCGGACGCGGTCCGCCGGGTCACGGTCGCGCAGGTCCGCGACGCGTTCGCGCGAACGATCGACCCTCGCCGGCTGGTGACCGTGGTGGTGGGCGCCGGTGATGCCGCGCGCTGAGCCGCGGTCGGCCCGCGACGGCCCGGGCCGGGGTGCCGCCGGCCGCGGCGGCCGAGGGCAGGGCAGCACGCGGCAGGGCAGCACGGGGCAGGGTGGCCCGGGGCGCGCCGGCTCCAGCGGCCGGACCGCGGCGGCGCCGTCGCGGGTGCGCATCGTTGGCGGCGCATGGAAACGCACCCTGCTGCCGGTGGCCGACCTGCCCGGGCTGCGGCCCACACCCGACCGGGTCCGCGAGACGCTGTTCAACTGGCTCGGCCAGGACCTGTCGGGCTGGCGCTGCCTCGATCTGTACGCCGGCACCGGCGTCCTCGGCTTCGAGTGCGCGTCGCGCGGTGCCGCGCGCGTGGTGCTGGTCGAGCGCGACCCGAGGGCGCTGGCCGGCCTGCGGGCGGTCCGCGACCGCCTGGACGCCGGCTCGGTCGAGATCGTTGCGGGCGACGCGCAGGCCGCGCTCGATCGGGCGGGCGGGCCGTTCGATCTGGTGCTGCTCGATCCCCCGTACGGCAGCGGCGAGCTCGCGCGCGTGCTGCCCCGCGTCGCGACCCGCCTGGCACCCGGCGGTGCGGTCTACGTCGAATCGGACCGGCCGCTGGTGCAGGGCGCCCCGCCGCTCGCGGGCGAGCCGGCCTGGGGGGTGCACCGGGCCGCCCGCGCCGGACGGGTCCACTATCATCTGCTGCACGCCGGCACCGGCTGACGGGAGTCCACGATGGCGATCGCCATCTATCCAGGTACGTTCGACCCGATGACCCGCGGCCACGAGGACATCGTGCGCCGCGCCACCGGCATCTTCGACCGGGTCGTGGTCGCAGTCTCCGACAGCCGCGCCAAGACGCTGTTCACGCTCGACGAGCGGATCGCGATCATGCGCGAGGTGCTCGCCGCGTATCCGAACGTCGAGGTCGCGGGCTTCTCCGGCCTGCTGCGCGACTTCGTGCTGCGTGAGGGCGCGCGGGTGGTCGTGCGCGGCGTACGGGCGGTCTCGGATTTCGACTACGAGGCCCAGCTCGCCGGCATGAACCGGCACCTGATGCCCGAGGTCGAGACGATCTTCATGACCCCCGCCGACCAGTTCCAGTTCGTCTCCGGAACGCTGGTGCGCGAGATCGCGCAGTTCGGCGGGGACGTCGCGAAGTTCGTCTCGCCGTCGGTGCAGCGCCGCCTCGAGGCGAGGCTGCATCCGGAACGCGACGCCCGGTGATCGGACGATGGCGCTGCTGATCACCGACGAGTGCATCAACTGCGATGTCTGCGAGCCCGAGTGCCCGAACGACGCGATCTCGATGGGTCCGGAGATCTACGTGATCGACCCCGCGCGGTGCACCGAGTGCGTCGGGCACTTCGACGCTCCGCAGTGCCAGCAGGTCTGCCCGGTCGACTGCATCCCGCGCGATCCGGCGCATCCGGAGACCCCCGAACAGCTGCTGGTCAAGTACGAGCGGCTGCAGCGCAACGGCTGACGCCCGAACGCCGCGGGCAGCCTGCCGTCGCGCGCCGCGGTGGCCGACCCGGTGGCGCTCAGACCCGTTGGTAGGCGAGCGGATAGGGACCGGCGCGCGACCACTCGGCCGCTTCCAACCGCAGCGACTGATCGGTGAGCGGGTGGCGCGCCGCCCAGTCCGCGTCGATCTCGACCCGCGCCGCGCCGCCCTTGACCCGCAGCCGCACGTACGGCGGCAGCTGGCCGTCGCGGCGGCGGTGCAGGATCACCGCGAGCCGCAGCGCGAGCACGCGCAGCCAGTCGTCGGTGTCGACCAGCACCGGCCGCAGCTTGGTGAGCCCGCCGCTCTGGCCGAGCACCATGCCGGCGATCCGCGACTGCTCGTCCTCGGAGAAGCCGGGCATGTCGCAATGGCGCAGCACGTACGCGCCGTGCTTGTGGAAGTCCGCGTGCGCGATCGACATGCCGATCTCGCGCAGCATCGCGGCCCATCCGAGAAGCCGCGTGCCGCGGGCCACCGACTCGAGCGGGCCGCGCGCGACCTGCTCGTACAGCGTGGTCGCGAGCGCGGCGACCGCGCGCCCGTGGCGCTCGTCCAGCCCGTAGCGGCGCACGCACTGCGCGACCGTGACCTCGCGCATGTCGGCGCCGGTCGAGCGTCCGAGCAGGTCGTAGAGCACGCCCTCGCGCAGCGCGCCGTCGCAGTAGTCGAGCGCCCCGATGCCGAACTCCTCGAACGCGGCGGCCATCATCGCGAGCCCGCCGGGCAGCACCGGGCGCCGATCCGGCTTGAGCGCCTCGAGCCGGACCCGGTCGACGTGGCCGGCCTTCACCAGCGTCTGTCCGATCCAGCCGAGCGCGTCCTGCGTGAGCCGCGCCTCGCCCCAGGTGGCCTGCGCGATCTGCCAGAGCGACTTCGCGGTGCCCGAGGTGCCGATCGCATGCGCCCAGCCGGTGCCCCGGTAGCGCTCCGACAGCGGCGAGAGCTGGTCGCGGCAGGCGAGCATCGCATCGTCCAGCGTCGCACGGGCGACTTCGCCGCCGGGAAAGAAGCGCTGCGACAGGCCGACGCAGCCCAGCGGCACCGATTCGAGCAGCTCGGACGCGTAGTCGGTGCCGACGATGCACTCGGTCGAGCCGCCGCCGATGTCGATCACCAGCCGGCGCCGGCCGTCTGCCGGTAGCGCGTGCGCGGCCCCGAGGTAGATCAGCCGCGCCTCCTCGCGGCCGGCGATCACCTCGATCGGGAAGCCGAGCGCCTCCTGCGCGCGCTCCAGGAACGCGCGCGCGTCCGAGGCGACTCGGAACGTGTTGGTCGCGACCGCGCGCACGCGGTCGGGCGCGAAGGTGCGCAACCGCTCGCCGAAGCGCGTGAGCGACGCGATCGCCCGGTCTTGAGCGGCCTGCGACAGCGTACCGCCCTCGCCGAGGCCCGCGGCGAGACGCACGGTCTCCTTGAGCTGATCGACCGGGCGGACCTGGTCGCCCAGCGGCGACGGCTCGACGCGCCCGACGACGAGCCGGAAACTGTTGGAGCCGAGGTCGACGGCGGCGAGGAGGGAGGACTCGGGCATCCGTGTCATTTTGCCGCAGAATGATACGAGTTCCGGCTGAAGCGACGGGCATCGGAGCGAGCCGCCCGGGGGGCATTCATGGAACCGTCATCGACGCCACCGAAACTCGCACGGATGCTTCCGCCCGACCCCCCCGGCTCGCTGCGTCTGCTCAACCGCGAGCTCGGCATGCTCGCGTTCAACGAGCGGGTGCTCGCGCTCGCCGACGAACTGTCGATCCCGCTGCTCGAGCGGCTGCGCTACCTCACGATCGTCAGCAGCAACCTCGACGAACTGTTCGAGGTTCGGGTGGCCGAGCTCAAGGAGCTGATGCGCGAGGACCCGAACACGCAGCTCGATTCGGGGCCGGTCGGCGAGGCACTTCGGCAGGTGACCCGGCAGGCCGGCGCGCTGATCGCGCGCCAGTACGAGCTGCTGAACCGGACCCTCACGCCGGCGCTCGCCGAGCAGGGGATCGCGATCCACCTGAGCTCGACCTGGAGCGACGCGCAGCGCGCCTGGGCCGAGCAGGTGTTCGTCGAGCAGATCGAGCCGCTGCTCACGCCGATCGCACTCGACCCCGCGCATCCGTTCCCGCGGATCCTGAACAAGAGCCTGAACTTCGTGATCGAGCTGGACGGCGACGACGCGTTCGGCCGCAAGGCCGACATCGCGATCGTGCAGGCGCCGCGTGCGCTGCCGCGGGTGCTGCGGGTGCCGCCCGACGTGTCGGGCGCGCCGCACGGCGTGATGCTGCTGACCTCGGTGGTGGGCGGCTTCGTCGATCGGCTGTTCCCCGGGCTCTCGGTCCTCTCGGTCAACCAGTTCAGGGTCACCCGCAACAGCGAGCTGTTCGTCGACGACGAGGAGATCACCGACCTGCGCCAGGCCCTGCGCACCGAGCTCGTGCAGCGCCACTACGGCGACGAGGTACGTCTGGAGGTATCGGCGGGCATCGGCGAGCGCGTGTTGCGGCTGCTGCTGTCCGAGTTCGAGCTGACCGCGGCCGACTGCTACCGCGTCGACGGGCCGGTGAACCTGGTCCGGCTGCAGCAGGTCATCGACCTGGTCGACCGTCCCGACCTCAAGTTCCCGCCGTTCGAGCCCGGCGTCCCGCCGCCGCTGCGCACCCGCGACCTGTTCGCCGCGATCCGTGCGCAGGACGTGCTGCTGCACCACCCGTACGAGTCGTTCGTTCCGGTGATGGACTTCCTGCGCAGCGCCGCCGCCGACCCCCAGGTGGTGGCGATCAAGCAGACGATCTACCGCACCGGCGCGGATTCGGCGCTGATGGAGTCGCTGCTGCAGGCGGCGCGCGCGGGCAAGGAAGTGACCGTGGTCGTCGAGCTGATGGCACGCTTCGACGAGGAAGCCAACATCAACTGGGCGCAGCGGCTGGAGGAGGCCGGCGCGCACGTGGTCTACGGCGTGGTCGGCCACAAGACCCATGCGAAGCTCACGCTGCTGCTGCGGCGCGAGTCCGGGGCGCTGCGCCGCTACGCGCACCTGGGCACCGGCAACTACCACCCGCGCACCGCCCGGCTGTACGAGGACTTCGGGCTGTTCACCGCCGATCCGGACATCTGCGCCGACGTGCACGAGGTGTTCCGCCGGCTCACCGGCACGGGCCGGGCGTCGGACCTGCGCTGTCTGCTTCAGGCGCCCTTCACTCTCGCCGCGCACGTCCTGTCCGCCATCAAGCGCGAGGCGGACGCGGCGCGCGCCGGGCGCAAGGCGTACATCGCCGCGAAGGTCAACGCGCTGCTGGATCCGGCGGTCATCGAGGCGCTGTACCAGGCGAGCCAGGCGGGCGTGAAGGTCGACCTGATCGTGCGGGGCGTGTGCGCGCTGCGGCCCGGCGTGCCGGGGCTGTCCGAGACCATCCGGGTGCGCTCGGTGATCGGCCGCTTCCTCGAGCACAGCCGCATCTACCACTTCCGGGCCGACGGCCGCGACGAGGTCTGGCTCGCATCGGCCGACTGGATGGGCCGCAACTTCTACCGACGCGTGGAGATCGCCTTCCCGGTGCGCGACCGCAAGCTCAAGGCCCGGGTGCTCGCCGAGGGGATCGCGGTGCACCTGCGCGACAACGCGTCGGCCTGGACGATGGCCGCCGACGGCAGCTACGAGCGGCGGCGCCCGCGCGGGCAGCGCGTGATCGTCTCGCAGCAGCAGCTGCTCGAGAAGCTCGCGGCGCGCTGACGGGCCGCCCCGCGGCGTGCGAGCGGAGCCGGGGGGCCCCGAAACGACGACGCGCGCGCCGGTGGCCCGGTGCGCGCGTCGGTGAGGCGCACGGCGCGACGATCGCCGCGCCGTGACCGCGGATCAATGCGTCGGCGGCAGGATCACGCGGTCGATCACGTGCACGACTCCGTTGGTCGCGAAGACGTCGGTCGCAACGATCGTCGACTCGCGGTGCTGCGCGTCGGTGATCCGCAGCGCACCCGCGCGCTCCCGGATCACGAACCGCGCGGCGCCGCCGAGCGCCGGGGTGATCGGCTGGCCGAGCGGCACTTCGGCGCGCAGCACGCGGGCGCCGAGCACGTGGTACTGCAGCACCGAGCGCACCAGCGCCCGGTTGGCCGGCACGAGCAGCGCCGCCGCAGTCGCGCGCGGATCGTGCGTCAGTTCGCGCGCCAGCGCATCAAACGCGTCGTTGGTCGGCGCGAACACCGTGAACGCACCCGGGCCGGACAGCAGGTTCACCAGGTCGCCGTCGATGCTCGCGAAGCCGAGCGCCGCGACCAGGCTCGAGAACTGCGGCGCCGCCGCGGCGACCTGCACGATCGACTGCGTGGCGGGCAGGATCACCCGATCGATCACGTGTACCACGCCGTTGGTCGCGTCGACGTCGGTGGCGACGATGCCCGCACTGCGGCCGCGGCCGTCGACGATCGTCGGTCGCGCCCCGCCGGTGTCGATCCGGAAGAACGCGCCGCCGCCCAGGACCGGCTCGACCGCACGCCCGTTGCGGATCGCCGTGGCGAACACCTCGGACCCGAGCACGTGGTACTGCAGCACCGACCGCACGAGCGCACGGTTGGCCGGCACCAGCAGGTCGGCGGCGGTGGCCGCGGCGTTGCCGGTGAGTTCGCGGGCGAGTGCGTCGAACGCGTCGTTGGTGGGCGCGAAGACCGTGAAGCTGCCCGGTCCGGACAGCAGCGCGACCAGGTCGCTGCCGGCGAACTGCAGCGCTGCGACCAGGCTGGACAGATTGGCGTTGCCGGCGGCGATCTCGACGATCGAGCGGTCGGCCACGGCGGCGGGCGGCAGGATCACGCGGTCGATCACGTGGATCACGCCGTTGCTCGCAGCCACGTCGGTCTGCACGATCGATGCAGTCCGAAAGCGCCCGTCGGTGATCCTGAGGCCGGAGCCGGCCGCGTCGATCCGGAAGGTGTCCGTACCGGCGAGCACCGGGTCGATCGGGGAGCCCAGCGACACGTCGGCGCGCCGCACCCGCGCGCCGAGCACGTGGTACTGCAGCACCGCGCGGACCAGAGCGCGGTTGGCCGGCACCAGCAGGTTGGCGGCGGTCGCCGCCGGATTGCGGGTGAGCTCGCGGGCGAGGGCGTCGAACGCATCGTTGGTCGGTGCGAAGACCGTGAACGGCCCCGGGCCGGACAGCAGGTTGACCAGGTCACCGGTACCGTCGCTCGCGAACTGCAGCGCGGCGACCAGGCTGGAAAACGCGGGCAGGCTGGCCGCGGTCTCGACCACCGTCTTCGGCGCGGTGCTGGGGGACGTCGCGGTGATCGCCGGTGACGGCGCGGGCGTCGCGGTGGCCGCGGTCGCGGGTGCGGGTGCGGGTGCGGGTGCGGGCGCCGGGGTCGCCGCGGGGGCGGGCGCCGGGGTGGGCGCGGTCGCGCCGGCCGAGAGCACCGCGGTCGGTGCGGCCGGCGCGGTGGCGACCGGTGCCTCTTCGCCGCCGCCGCAGGCGGCGAGTAGCGCGGCGAGGACTGCGGTGATGATGACGCGAGATCGGGTGAAGCGTGCGTACATGGCGGTCTCCGTTGTGACTGAACAGTCCCAAGTTGTACTGAACAGTCACAAAAGCATACAGAGTTGAACTATACGGTCACATAATGACCGACTAGTACGCTGGGAAATCCCTCCGCTCCGCCCGCGCGCCTCGTCGGCGCGGACGGCGCGGACGGCGCGGACGGCGCGGACGGCGCGGACCGGGGTGCCCGCCTCAGGCGCTGCAGCGGGCCGCCCGAGCGTCCCGAGCCGCCCGAGCGCCCCGGGCTGGACCGGGGTGGACCGGGCTGTACCGGGCTGGACCGGGCTGGACCGGGCGGCAACGATGCGGGACCGCGGTCGGCAGTCGCCTCGTTCGCGGTCGGTGTGGACCGGGCCTCAGATCAGCGCGGCGTGCCGGTCGCCGGTGGCCGGGACCGGTCGGCCGGTGCGGGTGCGGGCTGCACCGCCTGCGATGCGGGCGTGCCGCCGCCTTGCACCCCCAGCGCGCCGCCCGTGCCCAGCCCGCCCCGCACGGTCTGCGCTCGGTAGTTGCGCACCGAACGCACGAGCTGGTTGTACGAGTCCATGAAGGCGGCGGTGATGATCCGGCCCTCGGGCGTGTTGCTGTAGCCGCCGCCGACCGTACCGATCGCGCTGCCGAACAGGCCCACGACCCCGCCCACGTCCCAGTTGCGCGCGGACCCGGTGGCCGCGGCCAGCTGCACTCCCGAGCGGTTGTCGATCATCAGCAGCGTGGTCGCGGCCTCGTTGGCGCGTACGGTGCCCCCGACCGCGGACGCGACGTTGCCGATCACGCCTCCCACGCCGACGCCCAGGCCCTGGGTACCGCGCTGGCTGAACGCAACGCTCGGCTGCATCGTGTAGTCGGCCGCGACGATCTGGCCGGGGCCCATCCCGCTGCCCGGCCGCATCTCGCCGCTGCGCTCGAGCTGGCGCTCGCGCAGCATCGCGTTGCTGGACTGGCCGCGCTCGACCACGACGAAGCAGTTCGACTGCTGGACCATCATCCGCAGCAGCGGCGTGGTCGGCCCCAGGCGCTGGCGCTGCAGGTCGAAGTACCAGGCCGCGCGGAAGTCCTCGTCGATCGCCACCGTGCCCAGCGCCTCGCTGCAGCGCTCGAGCTCGGGATTGGCGCCGCTCGCGGTCTCGCCAGCCGCGCCGCCGGTGGCCGTGACCCCGCCGCCGCCGCCCAGGGTCGGGGCGGTCTGGCATCCCGCGAGCGCGAGCGACAGCGTGAGCAGGCACACGCGCACCGGTACGGCGAGCGGTGCGCGCGCGGATGCGGAAGAGCGGAAACCGCGGGCTTTGGTGGCCATCGTCTCACCTCCAGAGGATCGGACCGGGTGGGGGGAACACTACCGCAACCACCGGCCCGGGCCAATCCGACCGAAGACCGATTACCGCGCGCGGACCGGTCGATACAATCGGTGCGCGCGGGCGCTGCCTCGGCCGCGAGCCCCCGGAGATCACGATGAACGGTGCCGACGCCCTGATCCGCACGCTGCTCGACGAGGGCGTGACGGCCTGCTTCACCAACCCGGGCACCTCGGAGATGCACTTCGTCGCCGCGCTCGACCGCACGCCGGGGATGCGCTGCGTGCTCGGTCTGTTCGAGGGCGTGGTCACCGGCGCGGCCGACGGATACTGGCGGATCGCGAGGCGGCCCGCGTCCACGCTGCTGCACCTGGGCCCCGGCCTCGCCAACGGGCTGGCCAATCTGCACAACGCGCGCAAGGCGCGCTCGGGCATCGTCAACGTGGTCGGCGAGCACGCGCGCCCGCACGTCGCGCTCGACGCACCGCTCACCTGCGACGTCGAGGGGGTCGCGCGGCCGATGTCGGACTGGGTGCACACGATCGGTTCGTCGGCCGGCGTCGAGGCGGCGACGCGCGCCGCGGTGCAGGCGGCGACCGCCCCGCCCGGGCGCGTCGCGACGCTGGTGCTGCCGGCGGACTGCGCGTGGACCGAGGTCCCCGCCGGCGCGCCGTCCGTGCCGCGTGCACCGCGGCAGGCGCCCGGCGCGATCGATGCGCGGGAGGTCGAGGCCGCGGTCGCGGTCCTGCGATCGGGCGAGCCCACGCTGGTCCTGCTCGGCGGCGAGGCCTGCAGCGCGCCCGCGCTCGAGGTCGCCGGGCGGATCGCCGCGGCCACGGGCTGCGCGCTGATGACCGAGTTCGCGGTCGCGCGCCTCGCCCGGGGAGCCGGCCGTGTGATCGCACCGCGCGTGCCCTACGTGGCCGACGCCGCGACCGCCGCGCTCGCACCGTACCGCAACGTCGTGCTGGTCGGCGCGCGCGCGCCGGTGTCGTTCTTCGCCTATCCGGGCAAGCGCGGTCGGCAGGCGGCCCCGGGCACGCGCTTCGTCGAGGTCGCCGACCCGACGCAGGACCTGCAGGCGGCGCTCGGGCAGCTGGCCGACGCGCTGGGCGCGCGTACGCGGGCGCCGGTCGGGGTCGCGTCGCGTGAGCTCGGCGCGCTGCCGGGCGGGCCGATGACCCTGGAGGGGATCGGCCGCGTGATCGCCGCGCTGCTGCCGGAGCAGGCGATCGTGGTCGACGAGGCGGTCAGCAGCGGCCGCGCGTTCGGTCCGATGACCGCGACCGCCGCACCGCACGACTGGATGAGTTCGGTCGGCGGTTCGATCGGCTTCGGGTTGCCGACCGCGATCGGCGCGGCGATCGCCGCGCCCGATCGCAAGGTGCTGGCGCTCGAGGGTGACGGCAGCGCGATGTACACGGTGCAGTCGCTGTGGACGCTGGCGCGCGAGTCCCTCGACGTGACCGTGCTCGTGTTCGCGAACCGCGCCTATCGGATCCTGCTCGGCGAGTACGCCGGCGTCGGGGCGGGCGCGCCCGGTCCGCGCGCCCGGCGCATGCTCGAGATCGCGCCGCCGGCGATCGATTGGGTCGGCCTCGCGCGATCGCTCGGCGTCGAGGCGGCGCGGGCGACCGATCTGGACGCGCTCGCCCGCGAACTGTCGCGCGGGCTTGCCTCGCCCGGCCCGTTCCTGGTCGAGGTGGTGCTCTGATCCGCGGGCCGGGCGGCCGCCCCGCGAGCGGCGCCCAGGCCTTGCGGATGCGCAGGTGCCCGTAGGGCGGTGGCGCCCCCCGCACGCCGAAGTCGCCGTGGCCCACGGTGTGCGCGAACGCCGCGCCGAAGCCGGTCTCGAACACGAACGCGATCGGGCAGTCGTCGACCACGAGGCGCTGCATCTGCGCGTACGGCGTCCTGCGCACCGCGTCGTCGCGCTCGCCGGCCCGGCGGGCCCAGGTCGGGAAGTCCGGCGAGATCCGCACCGTGTGGTCCGCGCCCACCTTCGCGAAGGCCGACCGCAGGGACTCGGCGAGCGTGCGCGGGTCGTGCGGGTTCGGGGTGTCGCAGGCCAGCGCGAGCCGCTTGCCGCCCGTTCCCGGCCTGCCGCTCCCGCCGTCGGGTTCCGCCGGCGCGCATCGCGTGCCGGTGAGGGGGAACCGGCATGCCGATGGCGTTCCGGAATCCGCGGATCCGGCGCTCGGGCGGCCGAGCGCCTCGCGGCGGGGGCGTCCGCCCGACGCCGCCCCCGCGCGAGCGCGCGTTCCGTTCGGCGCACCCCGCGTCGCGCCGGTCGCACCGATGCGTGACAATCGGGCGGTCATGACCACGTTCCACGGCTGGCGGATGGTGGCGGCCGGCGGCGGGCTGCAGTTCCTGCAGGCCGGCCTGATGCAGCAGGCCTTCGGCGCCTACGTCGCCGTGCTGTCGGTGGAGCGCGGCTGGAGCAAGACCTCGCTGTCGGTCGCGGCGGCGCTGCAGTCGGTCGAGACCGCGATCATCGGCCCGCTGCTCGGCTGGCTGTGCGACCGGTTCGGCCCGCAGCGGCTGATCCAGGTCGGGATCGTCGTGTTCGGCAGCGGCCTGGTGATGCTGGGGCTGATCGATTCGCTCGCCGGGTTCTATGGCGCGGTGGTCGTGATCGCGCTGGGCAGCAGTCTCGCCGGGTACTTCCCGATCAACGTCGCGATCATCCAGTGGTTCGAGCGCAAGCGCGCCCGCGCGCTGTCCGCGACGGCGCTCGGACTGGCGTTCGGCGGGACGGTGGTGCCGCTGGTCGCGCTGTCGATCGTGACGTTCGGCTGGCGGGCGACCGCGATCGGCTCGGGGCTGCTCGCGATCGTCGTCGGGCTGCCGCTGTCGCGCCAGTTCCGCGGCCGGCCGGAGGAGCTCGGCCAGACCGTCGACGGACTGCCGCCGCGTCGCGAATCCGCCGGGGCGATCGGCGCGGGCGCGTCGCCCGCCGCGGCCCCGGCGGCCGGCGCCCCGGCCGCGGCGCCGGACCGCGCGGCAGCGGCGGGCGAGTACACGCTGCGCGAGGCGCTGCGCACCCGGGCGTTCTGGCTGGTCTCGGCCGGACACGGCGCCGCGCTGCTGGTGGTCACCGCGGTCAACGTGCACGCGATCACGCACATGAAGGAGAGCCTGGGCTACTCGGTGTCCGAGGCCTCGCTCGTGATCATGCTGATGACGCTGGCTCAGATCGCCGGGGTGCTGATCGGCATCGCCTACGGCGACCGGTCCCCGAAGCGTCTGCTGGCCGCCGGCTGCATGGGGCTTCACGCGATCGGGCTGCTGGCGCTGACCTACTCGAGCGGGGCGGGGATGCTCGCGTTCTTCGCGGTGCTGCACGGCGCCGCCTGGGGGCTGCGCGGGCCGCTGATGCAGGCGATTCGCGCCGATTACTTCGGTCGCCGCTCGATCGGGATGATCATGGGGATCTCGTCGGTGGTGACCGCGGTCGGGCAGATCTGCGGCCCGCTGGTGGCCGGCGGGCTCGCGGACCTGACCGGCGACTACCGGCTCGGCTTCACGCTGCTGGCGCTGCTTGCGCTGGGTGGCGGCGCGGCGTTCGTCGCGGCGGTGCCGCCGCCGCGCCGGGCCGCCGCCTAGCGACCGCGGCGCGACGCCCCGGCCGGCGGGGTCAGGCCGACGCGGCCTCGAACAGCCGCCCGCCCTGCACGGTGCCCCACACCGGTACGTCGCGCAGCCGTTCCGGGGGCACCGTGAACGGGTCGTCGTCGAGCACGGCGAAGTCGGCCCGCTTGCCGGCCTCGATCGAGCCCACCTCGCCGTCGAGCTTCAGCGTGTAGGCCGCGCCGAGCGTGATCGCGCGCAGCGCGTCGGCCACCGCGATGCGCTCGAACTCGCCGAGCACGCGGCCCAGCGCGGTGCGCCGGTTGACCGCGCACCAGGCCACGTGCAGCGGCTGGAGCGGCGTCACCGGGGCGTCCGAGTGGATCGAGAACGGCACGCCGATCTCCATCGCCGAGCGGCACGGATTCATCCGTTCGGCCCGCTCGGGGCCGACGGTCTGCGCGTAGTGGGCGTCGCCCCAGTGCCAGTGGTGGTTCGCGAAGAAGTTCGCGCACAGCCCGATCGAGTGCATGCGGCGCAGCAGCGCCCGGTCGGGCAGCTGGCAGTGCTGCAGCACGAATCGGTGGTCCGGCGACGGATGCCGGCGCAGCGCCCGCTCGAGGCAGTCGATCGCGAGCTCGCTCGCCTGGTCGCCGTTGGTGTGCGTGTGCACCTGAACGCCGGCCCGCAGCGAGGCCTCGTACAGCGCCTGCATCGCCTCGGGCGTTACGTACCACAGGCCGTTGGGCGCGCCGTTCGCGTAGCCCGGCGGCCGCAGCCGCGCGGTGAATCCCTGGATCGAGCCGTCGGCGACCAGCTTGATCGCCCCGAGCCGCAACCGGTCGGTCGAGCGCGCGCGGCACGCGAGCGCGAACGCCACCAGCTCATCCACCGGCCGGCCGTTGCCGTAGATCGCCGGCACGATCCGCAGCGGGAAGGACTCGGCGCCGGTGACGCGCAGCATCGCCTCGAGCGCGGCCGGCGGCATCGGCGCCGCCAGGTCGGTCGAGGTGGTGACCCCGGCGCGAACCGCAAGGCGCGCGTAGGCGCGGATGCCGTCCTCGTCGCCCGCGGTCGCGCCGCGGTCCATGCCGATCTTCACCAGGACCGGCGAGTAGGCCTCCGGGCCGCGCAGCTCGCCGTTCGGCAGCCCGTCCTCGCCCAGGGGAACGCCCGGGTGGTCGATGCCGCTCCGAAGCTGGCCGGCCAGCTGCAGCGCCGCGCTGTTCGCGTTGACGATGTGCCCGCTCGCGTGGATGACCGCGACCGGCCGCTGCGCGCTCACCGCGTCCAGGTCGTGCCGCGTCATGCGCCGGGCGCCGAAGTAGAGCGGGTCCAGACCCCATGCGAACAGCGGCTGCGACCGGTCGGCGAGCCGCTGCTCGCGTTCGCGAAGCCGGTCGATCACGGCCTCGATCGACCGCAGGCCCGGCCAGACGACGCCGTCCGGGTCGGCGCGGTCGAACCAGCCGCAGTACGCGTGACGCCAGCGGGTGCCCTCGGTCAGGTGGCCGTGGCCCTCGACGAAGCCGGGCAGCAGCACCTTGCCGGCGAAGCGTTCGTCGACGTCGAGATCGCCCCAGCCGCGCAGTTCGTCGAGGTGGCCGACGCCGAGCACCCGCCCGTCCCGCACCGCGACGTGGCTGGCCTCGGGCCGGGCCGGGTTCATCGTGTGGATGCGCCGGGCGCGGTAGACCACGGTCTTCACGGGGTGCTCCTCCTCGGACGGATCGGCCGCCCGGCGCCTGCGCCACCCGGCGGGTCGTTCTTCCGGTGGGAACGCCCGTTCCGGAACGTCGACAAGCCTACGGGCCCCACGACACGAGTCAAGCCCGCACCGGAGTCCGGTCTTGGAAAAAATGATATTTTCAAGACGCTGGCGGTACCCCCTTATCCGCCGATGGGAGACTCAGCATGGTCGACCTGATCCGCAGGCGCCTGGCGGGTGCCGCCGCCGCCGGCGCGAGCCTGTCCGCGTTGCCCTCGCCCGCCATCGCGCAGAGCCCGCGCGGCACGCTCGTGATCGGCAGCCCGTATCCGTCGCGCACGCTGAACCCGGCGGTCGCGACCGGCATACCGACGATGATGCCGGGCATCCAGATCTTCGCGTCTCCGCTGCGGATCGGCGCCGACTGGAAGCCGCAGCCCTATCTCGCCGAGCGATTCGAGCTGTCGCCGGACAACCGCAGCGTGAAGCTGCAGCTGCGCCGAGACGCGGTCTTCCACGACGGGCGGCCGATCACCTCCGAGGACGTCCAGTTCTCGATCGAGTCGCTGCGCGACTCGCATCCGTTCCGCACGATGTTCGGTCCGGTCAACGCGGTGACCCTCGAGGACCGGCACACCGCGGTCGTCCGGCTGAAGGAGCCGCATCCGGCACTGCTGCTCGCGATGACGACCTCGCTGTGCCCGATCCTGCCCAAGCACGTCTACGGCGACGGGCAGCCCCTTGCGACCCATCCCCGCAATGCGCAGCAGCCGGTCGGCTCGGGCGCGTTCCGGGTGGTCGACTTCAAGCCGGGCGAGAGCCTCACACTCGAGCGCTTCGACCGGTTCTTCCTGAAGGACCTGCCGCGCACCGACCGGCTCGTGCACCGCTTCTACAAGGACCCCACGACGATGCTGCTGTCGCTCGAGCGCGGCGAGATCGACTACGCGGTGGCGATCGACGTGCGCGACGTCGAACGCGCACGCAAGGTCGCGTCGCTGCGCGTCGACGGCGACGTCGGTCCCGCGATCGGCGCGCTGTGCTGGATCTCCTTCAACTGCCGCCACCCTCAGCTCCAGGACCGCCGCGTCCGCCAGGCGATCAACTTCGCGATCGACAAGGAGTTCATCGTCTCGCAGCTGCTCGGCGGCCTGCACTTCCGTGCCACGGGGCCGATCGCGCGCAAGTCGCCGTTCCACGAGCCGAACGTCGAGCGCTACGCGTTGAACCTCGCGCGCGCCAACGCGCTGCTCGACGAGGCCGGACTGAAGGCCGGCGCCAACGGCGTGCGTCTCACGATCAACGTCGACGGCACCCCCGGCAGCGGCGAGCACCGCACGATCCAGGAGTACCTGAAGCCGGCGCTCGCCAAGGTGGGCATCGTCGCCAACCCCCGGTTCTCGCCGGACGGCGCGACCTGGGTGCGGCGGGTGTCCTCCTACCAGTTCGACCTGAACGTCGAGGGCGTGTTCAACTGGGGCGATCCGGTGATCGGGGTGCACCGTTCGTGGATCACCTCGAACATCCGCGAGGGCGTGATCTACTCGAACACGCACCGCTACTCGAGCCCCGAGGTCGACCGGCTGTGCGAGGAGGCGGGGCGCGAGATGGATGCGGCGAAACGCCGCGCGCTGTACGTCAGGCTGCAGCGTACGATCGTCGACGACTGCCCGGCCGCCTTCGTGTACGAGACCAATTCGCACGTCGCGATGTCGCGGCGCTTGCTCGAGCCTCCGTCGGGCATCTGGGGCTCGCTCGGCGAATGGGATCGCACCAGCCTGCAGCGGGGCTGACCCCCGGCCTCGACGCGCCGGGTCCGACCGGGCCTCGAACCCGGCCGCCGGCCGGGGTGGAACCGGCCCGCGGGCACGCGCGCTTCGTTCGGCCGCCCGCACCGGGTGCGGGCATCACCTGGCGAGCCAGGTCGCGTACTGGTAGTACAGGGGCAGGCCCAGCAGCAGGTTGAAGGGCAGCGTCACGCCGAGCGAGGCGGTGAGGTAGATCCCCGGGTTGGCCTGCGGCAGCGACGCCCGGCAGGCCGCGGGGGCATCGATGAACGAGGCGCTCGCGCAGATCGCACCGAACACGAACGCGCCGCCCACCGACAGTCCGACGGCGTGGGCGAGGGTCACGCCCGCCAGGCCGTGGAGCACCGGCATGATCACGCCGAAGCCGGTCATGAACAGCCCCGCCTGCCGGAAGCCCGCGATCCGGCGTGCGGCGGTGATGCCTATCTCGAGCAGGAACAGCATCAGCATGCCGCGGAACAGCCCCTCGTAGAAGGGCGCGATCTGCTGCCACTGCCGGTCGGTCGCGACCGCGCCGATCAGCATGCCGCCGGCCAGCAGCAGGATGCCGCGGCCCCGGATCACGCTGAGGATCAGATCGGCGGCGCGCACGCCGGAGCCATCGGTGCGCCCCATCGCGATCCGGGCGAGCACCAGCGAGTAGACCACGCCGAACTCCATGATCGCGACGATCGCGGCCATGTAGCCCTCGGCCGGGGTGCGCATCGCGGTCGCGAAGCTCATCGAGGCGAAGAAGGTCGCGGTCGACACCGAACCGTAGTGCGCGGCGATCGCCGCGGCGTTGCTGACGTCCATCCGTCCCAGGCGACGGCTCACCAGATAGGCGAGCGACGGGATGCCGAAGGTCATCACCCCGGTGATGCCGAGCAGCGGCCAGACCGCGGCCACCTCCGCACGCGCCAGTTCGCGCCCGTCGGTGAGCCCGAGCGAGAACAGCAGGTAGATCGCGAGCAGCTTGACCACCGGCTCCGGCAGCTCGAGCTCGCTCCTGACGGCGCCGGCGAGCGTGCCCAGCAGGAACGCGAGCACGATCGGTTGCAGCAGATGGGTGAGCAGCAGGTCGACACCGGGCATCGCACGTCCTCGCCGGGGTCTGGGTCGCGGGACGGGCGCAGCCGCCGCAGCCGCAACCCTAGGCGACCCGGAGCCCAGGGTCCAATTCACCTTTACGAACACATCGTTTGATTGAATTAAACTGATCGGCATGGCCGACCTGAACTACCATCACCTGCGCTACTTCTGGATGGTGGCGCACCAGCGCCACCTCACCCGCGCGGCGCAGGCGCTTCACGTGTCGCCGTCGGCGCTGTCGATCCAGCTGCGTCAGCTCGAGTCGCGGCTCGGGCACGCGCTCTTCGAGCGTCGCAACCGGCAGCTGGTGCTGACCGAGGCTGGCCGGATCGCGCTCGAGCACGCCGACGCGATCTTCACGACCGGGCAGGAACTGCTCGGCGCGCTGCGCGGCACGCCCGCGGTGACGCGCCCGGTGCTGCGGGTGGGCGCGGTGGCCACGCTGTCGCGCAACTTCCAGCTCGGCTGGCTGTCGCCGATGCTCGAGGCCCAGCAGGTGCGGATCCGCCTGGTCTCCGGCACGCCGCGCGAACTGCTCGCGCAGCTCTCGGCGCACACGCTGGACGTGGTGCTGTCCAACGAGGCCGCACCGCGCGACACCGCGGCCGGCTGGGTCAGCCGACGGATCGCGCAGCAGACCCTGAGCCTGGTCTCCCGCCCGCCGCGCCGCGGCTCGCGCGCGGCCGCGCCGCTGCGGTTCCCGCGCGACCTGGACGGCCAGCCGCTGCTGCTGCCGAGCCCGGAGAGCGCGATCCGTCCGGCGTTCGACCTGCTGCTCGAGGAGGCCGGGATACGCCCGCAGGTGCTCGCCGAGGTCGACGACATGGCGATGCTGCGTCTGCTGGCGCGGCGCACCGGCGTGCTCGCGCTGGTTCCGCCGGTGGTGGTGCGCGACGAACTCGAGGGCGGCACTTTGGTGGAGCGCTGCTCGATTCCGCAACTGCAGGAGAACTTCTACGCGGTCACGACCCGGCGCCGCTTCACGCACCCGGTGCTGCGCACCATGCTCGGGCTCGACTGACGACGAACGGTGCGACCGCGACGGTCCCGACCTCGAACGCTGGATCGTCGGGCCGTCTGCACGGCCGGATCATGCCCTCGCCGCGCGCGCGGGTGACCGTGCCCGGGCCGCCGAGGGCGCTCGGTCCGACGCCCGCGCGCGCGTCAGCATCGGCGCGCGAGCGCGACCGCCACCGCCGAGCCGGCGCTCACGCCCGCGCACCAGGCGCGCAGCCACCACGGCGCCGCCCCGGCGAGACTCGCGACGGCCTCGTCGCGGTGCAGCCGCTCGTCCTGCTGGCAGCGCAGCAGCAGCGGCAGCAGCCCGTCGGGTCCGCCGTGGCGGCGCAGGTGGTCGATCTGGGACGCGTAGTGCGCGTCGACGAAGGTCTCGACCGCGGCGATGGTCGCGTGCACCGCGCGCCGGCCGGCCAGTGCGGGCAGCGCGCCCGTGAGCCATCCGGCGAGCCGCCAGGGACCGAGCAGCCGGCTGCGCTGCCGGGGCGGCAGCCAGGTCTCGAGCAGCCGCAGGTGCTCGGCCTCGGTCTCGCCGTGGCGGCTCGCGAACGCGAGCATCTCGGCGTCGCCGCGCCGGGTCGCCACCGCGGCGATCCCGCGGTAGATCGACACCGCGCCGGTCTCGCCGGCATGGTCGGAGCGCAGCTCACGCACCAGGTGCGGCGACAGCGCGGACCCGGCCGGCGGCTCGGCGCGCCGGGCGAGCGACTGCAGGGCCGGCCGCACGCGCAGGAAGCCGTCGTAGGCCCGCTCGAGCGTCGCCAGGCCGCCGGGCAGCCGGGCGAGCCGGGCCAGCCACCGCCAGCCGGGCAGCCGGCTCCACATTTCCACGAAGGCCGCGGCGCCCTGCAGGCGCGAGCCGTCGGCGCGCTCGACGTGGAACCGCGCGAGCAGCGCGGCGCGCTCGGCGTCCCCGACCTCGCCCGGGCGGCTGACGTCGACGAAGCACAGCCCGGTCTCGCCCTGGCGGCGCGCCAGCCCCTGCACGTGCGCGATCTCGCGCCGGCACAGCGGGCACTCGCCGTCGTACAGGACGGTGAGCGGCTCGGGCGGCGACTCGTGCGTCACAGCAGCTCCCGGGCGTGCGCGAGACCGGCCGTGGTCGCGGTCCACCACCGCGAGAAGCTGTCGCAGCGCCGCGAGACCGGCGGGAACAGGGTCGGGGCGGGGTCCAGCTTCGCCACCCGCCGCAGCCCCTCCGACACGTGCGGATCGTCGACGCTGCGCACCCACGCGGCGCCGGCGAGCGCGGCGGACAGCCCGGCGCCGTCGACGCACCAGCGCCGCGCGGTCACCTCGGCCATCGCGGCGTCCACCCAGCGCCAGCGCGCCTCGGGCCACGGCCAGCTGCGGTGGTGCTCGCGCAGCGCGACGCCGATCACCACCGCGTTCGCGTCCAGGTCGAGGGGGGGCGCCCGCAGCGCCCACGGGTGCACCAGCCACACCCCCCGGCCGCGCAGCCGGACGAGGTCGTCGGCCGAGGGCGCTCGGAACCCCAGGTCGGCCGGCGGTTGCGCGTGCAGCGACGGCTCGATCGGCTGCGGCGCGCGCGCGGTGCGGTCGGGCGCGGGCGCGTCGTCCCGTCCGCGAGCGGCGAGCTCGAGCGCCTCGTAGGACCGGTCGATCGCGGTGCCCGGACTGTGCCAGGTCGCGGGGGCGTACCGCGCCACGTTGTCGGCGTTGAACAGGTAGGGCTTGCGGCTCGCGGTGCCGGCCACCCACTGCCAGCTCAGGTGGTTGCTGGCGAGGTCGCCGTCGAGCAGGTGCGCGACCATCCAGTCGGCACCGGCGCGCCAGTGCACGCCGCGCAGGTGCACCACGTAGCTGGCGAGCCACATGCGGGCGTGGTTGTGCAGCGTGCCTCCGGCGTAGAGGGTCCGCACCGCCCGGTCGATCGCGGGGATTCCGGTGCCGGCGTCGCGCACGTCGGGCGGCAGCACCGGGTCGTACGCCTCGTCCGCCCGGGGCCCCGCGTGCAGGGACCGCAGGATGCGATCGCCCGCGTGGCCCCACACGTGGCGGAAGTACTCCCGCCAGCCCAGCTCGAAGACCAGCTTGTGCTGCACCGGCAGCGACGCGCGCTGCAGCACGCCGCTCAGCACCTCGGGCAGCGTGACCACCCCGTGGGTCAGGTAGGGCGACAGCCCGGTCACCGCGCCGTCGAGATGGTTGCGCGTGCGTGCGTACTCGGCCGGCCGCACGCGGTCGATGCGCGCGAGCGCCGCGGCACGCCCGGGCGGGTGCGCCTCGTTCCACGCGAGCGTGCGCTCGGGCGTCGGGTCGGTCACGTTCAGTTCACCTCGCCGCGACGGATCGCCGCGGCGCGTTCGCCGATCGCGCGTCGTTCGGCCTCGTCCAGGCGCGCGACGTTCTTCACCTGCAGCGCCATCCGCGGGTTGGCCGCCAGCGTGGCCTCGTGGCGCAGCAGGAAGTCCCAGTACAGCGTGGTGAACGGGCATGCGGCGGCGCCGGTGCGGCGCGCCGGATCGTAGCGGCAGCCGTTGCAGTACGGGCTCATGCGCTGGATGTACTTGCCGGTGGCCGCGTAGGGCTTGCTCGCCATCAGCCCGCCGTCGGCGTACTGGCTCATGCCCAGCGTGTTCGGCAGTTCGACCCACTCGACCGCGTCGACGTACACCGCCAGGTACCAGGCGTGCACCTGCTGCGGCCGCACGCCGTACATCAGCGCGAACAGCCCGGTGACCATCAGCCGCTGGATGTGGTGGGCATAGCCGTGCGTCAGGGTCTGACGCAGCGCGTCGCGCAGGCAGGCCATGCCGGTGTCGCCGCTCCAGTACCACGCCGGCAGGTCCTGCTGCGCGCCCAGCGCGTTCAGTGCGGCGTAGCCGGGCATGCGGGTCCAGTAGATCCCGCGCACGTACTCCCGCCAGCCCAGGATCTGGCGCACGAAGCCCTCGACCGCGGCCAGCGGCGCGGCGCCGTCGCGATAGGCGGCCACGGCGGCCGCCACCACCTCGCGCGGGTTCAGCAGCTTGAGGTTCAGCGCCGCCGACAGGTGCGCGTGGTACAGCCACGGCTCGCCCGGCCACATCGCGTCCTGGAAGCGGCCGAACAGCGGCAGACGCTCGGCCACGAAGCGCTGCAGCGCCGACAGCGCCTGCGCGCGGGTCACCGGCCAGGCGAAAGTGTCCAGCGCGCCGGGGTGATCCGGAAAGCGCGCCCGGACCTGCTCGATCACCTCGCGCGTGACCGCGTCCGGCGCGAACTCCGCGCGCCCGGGAAGGGGCCCGGGACCGGCGGCGCCGAACGCCTCGCGGTTGTCCTCGTCGAAGTTCCAGCGGCCGCCTTCGGGCTCGTCGCCGCCGGCGCCGCCCACGAGCACCCCGTGACGCTTGCGCATGTCGCGGTAGAAGTACTCCATGCGAAGCGATTTCCGGCCGCGAGCGTGGGCCGCGAACGCGTCGATGCTGCAGAAGAAGTGGCGGTCCTCGCGCAGCTCCAGAGCCACCCCGCGGGCGCCCGCGACGGCCCGGATCGACTCGAGCACACGCCAGTCGCCCGGCCAGGTCAGCACCAGTCCCCGGGGCCGCAGCCGCGCGAGGTCGGCGGTCAGCTGCGCCGCGAGGCTGCCCGGGTTGCCGGGGTCGTCGAGCCGGGTGTAGTGCACCCGCAGGCCGGCGCCGGCCAGCTCGGCCGCGAAGTGACGCATCGCGGCGAGGAACAGCACGGTACGCGGCCGGCTCGAGGCGACGTGCGTCGACTCCTCGGCCACCTCGGCCATCCACACGGCGTCGCGCGTCGCGTCGAATCCGTCGAAGGCGCTCGAATCGCGGTCGAGCTGATCGCCCAGCACCAGCACCAGCCTGCGCAGCTCAGCCACGGCGACCCCGGGCCCGCCGGCAGGCGTCCGAGCAGAACTTGACCTCGTCCCAGGTCCTCGCCCAGCGCCGCCGCCAGCTCATCGGCCGACCGCAGGCCGCGCACGGCTTGCTGGGCAGGTCGGCCTTGTTGCCGCGGAAGGTGTCGGTACGGGGCTTCATCGAGGCTGGGAGCGGTTCGGACGGCGGTGCCGCAGCGGCGCCGGCGGCCCGGCAGGATACACGTCAAACCCGTGCCCGGGCGCGATGGCGGGTCAGGGTGCGCGGCCATCGGCGCGGCGCACGCCGCTCGTCGCCGGGACCACGGGACGCCGCGCGGGAAGCGGCACGCGGCGGGCGGCAAGGCGACTGCCGCGCCGGGGGCTGCCGCCGTACACTCGGGTCTCGCCCGAGCCCGCCCTGTGATGACCCCGCCGAACGACCACCCCGAGATTCGCGACGCCGTGCGCGCGCTGTGCGCGCAGTTCCCCGACGAGTACTTCCGCAAGGTCGACGCCGAGCGCGCCTATCCGGAGGCCTTCGTCGATGCGCTGACCCGGGCCGGCTGGATGGCCGCGCTGATCCCCCAGGAGTACGGCGGTTCGGGTCTGGGCCTGACCGAGGCCTCGGTGATCATGGAGGAGATCAACCGCTGCGGCGGCAACTCCGGCGCGTGCCACGGGCAGATGTACAACATGGGGACGCTGCTGCGGCACGGTTCGCAGGCGCAGAAGCGCAGCCTGCTGCCGCGGATCGCCACGGGCGAGCTGCGCCTGCAGTCGATGGGCGTGACCGAACCGACCACCGGCACCGACACGACGAAGATCAAGACCGCCGCGGTGCGGCGCGGCGACCGCTGGGTGGTCAACGGCCAGAAGGTCTGGACCTCGCGCGTGCAGCACAGCGACTACATGATCCTGCTCGCCCGCACGACGCCGCTCGCCGAGGTCGCGCGCAAGGCGGACGGGCTCTCGGTGTTCCTGGTCGACCTGCGCGAGGCGCTCGGCCGCGGGCTCACCGTGCGGCCGATTCCGAACATGGTCAACCACGAGACCAACGAGCTCTTCTTCGAGGATCTGGAGATCCCCGACGAGCACCTGATCGGCGAGGCCGGCAAGGGCTTTCGCTACATCCTCGACGGCCTGAACGCCGAGCGCACGCTGATCGCAGCCGAGTGCATCGGCGACGGCTACTGGTTCGTCGAGCGCGTGGTGCGGTACACGAAGGGGCGCGAGGTCTTCGGCCGTCCGATCGCGCAGAACCAGGGCGTGCAGTTCCCGATCGCCGAGACCTACGTCGAGGTCGAGGCGGCGAACCTGATGCGCTGGAAGGCGTGTGCGCTGTACGACGCGAACCAGCCGTGCGGCGCCGAGGCGAACATGGCGAAGTACCTGGCGGCGAAGGCCTCGTGGGAGGCCGCGAACGCATGCCTGCAGTTCCACGGCGGCTTCGGTTTCGCCTGCGAGTACGACGTCGAGCGCAAGTTCCGCGAGACGAGGCTCTACCAGGTCGCACCGATCTCGACCAACCTGATCCTGGCGTACGTCGCCGAGCACGTGCTCGGCATGCCGCGCTCCTTCTGACGTCGGCGAGCCCGGGGGGGGTGATCGCCGCCGGTCAGGGCCCGGGTACGAGTCGGCCGGCGTCGATCCGCACGGCGGCCCCGGTCCGGAAGGCAGGCATCGCATCGAGCGCGAACGCGCGGTCGATGCCGTCGTCGGATCGCACCAGCACCTCCCACCGGGTGCGGGTGCCCAGCCAGCTCGCGGCGGTCGCGCCGAGCGTGCCGGTGATCGCCGACAGCACCGAGGCGGCCGCGATCTGACCGGTGCCTCCGCCGATGTTCGCGCCCGCGATGCCGCCGAGCGCCGCCCCGCCGATCGCGCCGGCCAGGGTTGCGAGCGTGCCCGCCTCGGTGACCTCGCGAATCGACGTGACCGTGCCGCCGCCGGTGTACGGGGGGCGTGCGGCGGGGGTTGCGCAACCGACCAGCAGCGTGGCGAGCAGCAGCGCGTACAGCACGCGGAGCGTTGGCGAGGGATGCATCGGGGGGGGCTGCGCGTCGTTGGGCCAGGCCGCACTGTACGCCCGGCGAGCGGTGTGCGCGCGGGTCGTTTCGCAATCGCCGCCGGGCGTGCGGCGGGCCGCGTCGACCGATCCGGCTGGACAGCCGCGGGGCTGCGCCGTACGCTCGACGCGGGTGGGGCCCGCAGGTGAACCGATGATCGAACGCTACGCACACTACCGGACCCTCGGCTTCGCCGAGCACCCCAACGGCGTGCTCGAGGTGATCATGGGCGGCCCGGGCCGCCTGGCCACCGCCGACCACGCCGGACATCTCGAGCTCGCCCGGATCTGGCGCGACATCGGCGACGACCCGCAGGTGCGTGCGGTGGTGCTTCGCGGCGAGGGCAAGGGATTCTCGGCCGGTGGCGACTTCTCGCTGGTCGAGGACATGGCGAACGACTTCGAGGTCCGCGCG
>Ga0169931_10000522_pt1 | contig 63178 bp, 56 predicted proteins | sample Kivu_15m_20L_FD_129675 | JGI IMG/M metagenome (GOLD analysis project Ga0169931, IMG submission 129675) | Freshwater microbial communities from Lake Kivu, Western Province, Rwanda to study Microbial Dark Matter (Phase II) - Kivu_15m_20L... | ecosystem: Environmental > Aquatic > Freshwater > Lake... | reverse complement strand
CCTTTTGCCCGTTGTGCCCCCCACACCGGGCATTTTTCATTTAAGGGGAGCGGCGTTTGGCTGCATATAGCGCGCGTTTTTCGCGAAGGCTGTGTGGGGCCCCCCTTTTACACTAGCCTTCGCGAAAAACACCCACTCTATCACGCCACCCGGTCACTCCCCAGGGCGCAGTTATCAATACGGCTTCATTTGTTTACAGAGAAACAAGAAAGATAGCTGTTATGGTAGATGCACAGTCTGTACAGAGGGGGATGTAGGAAATCTTAAGATATACTTTATGGTTGTAAATAGGCAGTCATACGAGACTAAAAAAGCCCTCCTGAGCAGGAGGGCTTTGTTTACTAGTTCAATACTTTCATCTCCTATTAAGGGATGTTTAGTCATTTTTTTCAAAAGCGGCCCAACCATTTCGTAAGTTGAGATCTTCAGCGATCAGCTTGTAATTGCAATCTTGAAGGAGTTTTTTATAATTGAAATAATTTTTAAAAGCCAAAATATCATCAAGCAGAATGTACTTGGCTCCGTAAACATACTTAAGTTCTGCTTCGCCTGTAAATTCTGATCCATCAATTAACACGATATCGAAGCAGGAGATGCCGTTTTCTTTTTTGATCGTTTCTATGCCATTTTGATTAACCCCGGACGTGGTTAAATAACGGATGTCTTGTTCAAGCCACTGCAAAACCTCATGCAACGCATAGTTTCTTAGGCGAGAATCGTATTTTTTGTAAAAGTTTACTACATCTTTTTTTTTGGGAAAATCTCTAAGAGGAACGGAACTTACATTGTACACAGAAATCTGGGGGTGATTTTGGTAACTAGATTGCAAAATTTCGAATCGAGTTTTAGATACTTCCACACAATAAAGTCTAGGCTTGCTTTGATTTTTAGAAATTCCTCGCAGAAACGCTGAGGTAGATCCCTCTCCACAGGATGACCCGATTTCCAGGATATTTTTCACGGTGGGTCGAGAGGATAAATCAATAATTTTCTCGTAGAAGGTATCATTTAGTATCTCAGGAGGAATGTAGTAATCTAATCCAAAGATCCAGCTGGAAATGAAAAGAAAAATAGCTTTTTTCATAAGTACCTCAATTTAGGTTTGTTTACCGAATTTTTTACTTTTAATGAGAGTATTTCTTCGTGTTATTGGATAGTTAGGGTGCTCATTTGAAAAATGTTGCCATCGAGGGTTAATATAAATTCTATCGAACCCCCTTTTTCTCATGTTAAAAAAGAACATAGCGTGTTCACAGTTATAGGCATTTTCGGGAATTTTAGAGTTATGAAATCCTGAATCTTTCCAAGCTAGAAGATTATTTTTGTATATTTGGATTTCTTTATCAAATTTTTCTGGATTTAAACGATAAATACAATCATTAGAAAAATCTTTATTTAAAAGATCGTCTAAGTAGCTGGGACTCATTAGTCCCTCGTATTTGATTCCGTCTAGGTTTATTTTATTTAAAAAGCATAACCCACCAAATGCCGAATCGACTAGGACCCATCGATCTTGCGATAAGTAATTAGCATAGTATGTGCCAATTCTTGGCAAAAATTCTGCCCATGTAGGAACTGTGATAATTTCTGGATTAAGGAGAAACTTAGCCCCTCTTATAGCATACAGATCGTAGGTAGCAGCAGGCATGATAGCATCCCATTCATGCTCTGGATGGCGTAAAGTATCGAGCATTTGTTCAATATCCCAGTTACCAAAAGAATCAAGGTCTGCCATCAGAATAATGTGATAATCTTCGAATTCTTTGGCGCATGCTTTTTCTATAAGGATATTTCTAGCGCGAGCTATGATTTCTGTTCTACAATTTCCTATAGGGGATTTGATTAATTTTGATAGAAAAGTCTGGTCTAAATTTTCTGAAAAAAATAAGAGCTTAGGCTCCGTTTTTTTCCATTTAAGAAATAACTCTTTTGTTTTATCACTTGAATTATTTTCATATATAATAATTCTGTAGTCAGAAAAAAAAGAGACGAATTTTGTGATGTTTTTTTTTGATTGACAAAACCCTTTTTCAATATTTTTTACTGGTGCTAAGACAAGTATTTTTTCAGTTGAAACTTTATCATTACCATTTATCTGAGATACAACGATGAAAAAAGAGAGAAATAAAAACACCGCTTAAACTCAATTTTATATCGATGATAGCACAATAAAGAATAGAATCGAGTAAAACTTTTTTTCTCGATATAAGCTCTGCTTTAGGTAAAAGTCGATGAAGATGGTTGAATTGCAGGTGCGGGTATTACGCCCCTACTGCAATAGCTTGTAATTTTCAAATTCAGGAGATAGCTTTTATCTCCAGCTTTTTAATCTTTCTTAAAATTAGTTGAGACGTTGGGGATAATAACATTATTGAATCCACCCACACCCGGGGAGTGTACCTTAAAAGATCCACCAGCTGCCACAGCAGGTCCCATTAAGAGTGCCCCTGCTCCAAATCCAATATATGCCAGACCTTTTACAATAGAACTTTTGTTGCTTATGTCAGTGATGTGTTTATTTTTAACAAACAAATTCCACGAGAGCTCGACTCCCACTTTTAGCCCAACTAATGCACCTAAAACTCCACCTATGTAGGCTCCAAATTTTGTCGTTTTCCAAAGGAAAGCTTTTGTAGCTACCCAAAGTTTGGGTTTCGCTGTAGGATCTGGAACGGGGCGATTTTTTGGAATTTCAACCCCTGATGGGTCACCAAGAACTGCACTCACAGTAAAGATGATGCCTGCAACCAATAAAACAACAGCACCCACAACAACAAATGCGGGTAGGGCGATAGCTCCACAAAGAGCCCCTACGGCACCATAACCCACCATACAACTGGCTGTAATAGTTAATGCTGCAAGACTTTTGAGGGCCACGGTGCCCACTTTTTTGGCCAAATTTGCCCCTTTAGCCAAAAATGAGGGATTTTGAGTGTCTAACTCATTGCCTGATAGTTGATTAGGATTTGGTACAGGGTGCATAATTTCCTCCACAAAGGAGATAGTATACACTTTAGGTTATTTTATTGTAAAATAATTTATTATAAGTTGTGCATCCTAAGGGCAAAATTTGGCAATTCCGTCCCTGCTGGCACTAAAAAGGGCAGAGGTCTCCTCATCAGACTTAGAGATAGTCTCAAGGAGGGTTTTCCCTCCTAATTGTTGCAATCTTTGTTTGAGACCCTTCCCACAGAGCGGTTCGCAGTAGAAACGGTTTGTATCAATAATAAACGAACGGTTGCTTATCAGTTGTTCCAAAGAAACAGCTGCTAGCTCCATCGGTTTTCGGCCTTGAAAATAGATGTTCGAAAGGTAGATAAAATCTGCTGGTCCCAGATCTTTTACTTTTGCTACCCATTTGTTAATCGCTAAAGAGTCGTTAAAGTTTACGCAGGAAAAGGTGATATTTCCCCTTTGAGCCATTTTTTGCATTTTTTCGAATCGATGTCGATCGGAGAGCCAGGAGCTTGAGACAAAGCCTGTTTGGGGGAAGGTATCATGGAGACTAAAATCTACTAATGAGGCACGAAAGTTATCCACATAATTTTTGGCTATAAGGTCACTATCCTCAAGCCCCTCGAAATAGTACCGATACTCGCTGGAAAGGGTCTGGATAACAAAATCTTGCATGGCATCTTTAGAGGGGCAGATTTTGAGAAAGGAGAGGGTTTTTTTCATAAAGTGCTCCACTTTCTGTGAGCAGTCTAATAGAGCCAAGTATTGCAGTTGTTTCTCCCCTGCATCAGGGCGGACTGCGGCCAAATCCCAAGAAAAAAAGCCTGAGACACCCAAAGATAATTCCCCTTCAACAGGAAGAAGCGCCAGTTTGGTAAGCGTTTTTAAAGAATCTTCCTCATTAGTTATAAGATAAAGGCCATAGTTCAAATTTGTTTTAGCCGGGCTATAACTGTCAAATTCTCTGAGGCAATCTACTAGGGATGGGGTCATGGGGGGCGACATATCTTTACTAGGGGGTTAAGTTTAACCGATTTTCCTGTTTCAATGTAAGTTTTTTTAGGAAAAACCTGGATTTTGAGTTCTAAAAACAAAAATTTTTTTCGATCGTTCCTTTTCATTTAAGGAGTTTTGTCTATTATGGAAAAAAAAGGGGTATTATGAGGACAACCAAACTGCCTGTTTATGCATTTTTTTTCATGCTTACCGCGTTTGCGGCTTTCTTCGGCTCCATATTTGGGGTAGACACCAATATGAATTGGTATCAAACCCTATACAAACCTGCTATAGTACCACCTCCGGTTGTATTTGCAACCGTTTGGCCAGTGCTTTACGTGCTGATTGCCCTAGCCGGAGCACGCATTTATCTATCAAAGGGGAAAAACAGAAACTCTGCATTGAATCTTTGGGGAGGGCAGCTGGTCGTTAATGCCCTTTTTTCCCCTCTCTTTTTTGGATTGAAAAGCCCAATTCTAGGTTTCTTAGACACATTAGTTCTTTTTGTTTTGTTAGCGCTGTTGCTAATAAAAACATTTGATTTAGATAGAAGAAGCTTTTATTTTTTAATTCCCTATTTTCTTTGGGTAGGATTTGCGATGACGATCGCATTTCTCATCATGTATACCCCTTTTAGCTAAAAATTGGACCCTCCTTGAAAAAGGAGGGGAAAATCTAATTTGAGGGTTGAGATGTAAGGGTGAAGGTGCTAGTGCGTAATGGAACCCACTTTTTTGTTGTCTCATCATAATAAGTCTGCACATTACTGTACCCTTTTTTTGTGGGATTAGCTACCACCCGAGTTTTAACCATTTTTCCTAAAGCATTCGACATCCCCTCGGCTTCAATAGTATATCCTCCATCTTTTTCCATGGTAAGAGTTCCGATCATATAGCCCCCCTGAGATCCGATCTCAAAAACTCTTTGCTGGCCGTTAAAGTCTTTGAAAAATGTAGTTTCGTAAGACATAGCTTTTTGGAAGGGCTGATTGTTGCTATCGGTATAGGTTAAAACCGTATCGGTAACCCATTTTTGTCCCATTACCTCATTGCGTACTTTTCTGGTTCCTGTTTCGGTCTTACCATTAGGGTATCGGGGGGTTCCAATTGTCTGAGATTGTAACTGGTAGATCCCCTCCTTCATAGGGTAAGGGGTACTATCTACGGTCTTTGCATCTTTAGCTACAAGTAAAGAAAAGAATAAAAAAAATCCAATCATTGTCTAATCCATTTATTTTTTATATTGACTAAAGAAAATTAATTTTAACATCAAAACTTTTTTAAAGGCCTTTATACAAAAAAAGGTATATGATCTCCTTTTGCAGAATATCTTTTTGCATGAAGAATATACCCTCCTTGAAAAGGGGGGTTTGTGGCAGTTTTAAGATTTGGGCATATAAATGTAGGTGGTGGTGCGCAAAGGAACCCACTTTTTAACTGCTTCATCGTAGTACGTCTGCACCGAGTCGTACCCTTTTTTTGTTGGGGTAACTACAACTTTTGATTTAACCATTTTTCCAACACTATTGGACATCGCTTCGGTTTCCTGAACGAAACTACCATCCTTTTGGATTGTTACTGTTCCAAGGCCATAACTTCCTTGGGAGCCAATCTTGAAGAATTTATCCTCACCATTAAAGTCTTTGAAAAAGATGGTTTCATAGGTTACAGCTTTTCTATACGACTGATTGTTACTATCGGTATAGGCTAATGTGGTATTTGTTACCCATTTTTGCCCTAAATCCTCATTTATAACTTTTCTTGTGCCTGTCTCGGTCATCCCGTTTGGATAACGTGAGGTCGCTACAGTTTGAGATTGCAATTGGTAGACACCCTCTTTCATCGGGTAATTCAAGCTATCGACCGTTTTTGGATCGCTAGCTACAAGAAAAGAAAAAACAATAAGTTTCCGATCATTTATACCTCCTAAATCCCTAAATGGAACTTAGAGAACCATACGATTCATGTCAAACCGTTATAATTATTTTTGCTGTATACTGAAAAAATGCAGAGGGATCTATACACAATTTCCGTTTCTTCACACGGGCGTTATTTATTCCATTTTGCACAGGTATCCACGGCAAAACGCATTTTAGCAACAACAATTAAAATTATTTTAAGGTGATTGGAAAGGTTTATGCACTGTTTAATAAAAACTACATGGCTCAATACAAATCTACAAACCGCTTGGGAATTTTTTTCTTCGCCGGATAATTTGGCCGTAATTACCCCTGAGAATCTCGATTTTCATATCCTAGATCGCTCCTTGAGCAAGGAGATGTTTGCAGGTCAAATTATTGAGTATACGGTGCGCCCTTTCCCCTTTTTCAAGGTTCACTGGGTGACCGAAATTAGCCACGTGGAGCCATTGAAGATGTTTGTAGATGAGCAAAGGTTTGGCCCCTACGCTTTTTGGCACCACAAACACTTTTTTACTCAAGAGGGGAGTCGTGTGAAAATGGTGGATATAGTGCACTATAAACTCCCTTTCGGATGTTTAGGCCGAATGGTGGAGCCTTTTGTTGTCAAACCCCGCTTAGAGGAGATTTTTGCTTTTAGAGAAAAAACGATTCAAAAACTTTTTCCTTCAAAATAGCAAAAGCAAAACGCAAGTAAAAAAAATCGGGTCTATACGATGTCTAGATCCATAAAGGGAAGAGATCAAAAAAAGATAATTTTTCAACTTTGAAAAAAGGGTCAAAAAAAACGGGTTCTAGAGGGGTTTTAAAAAAATATTTTGAAAAGTTGTTGCACAAAAAATCGTTCTCTTAATATGGAAAGAGCTATAGACGAACTATAGAGGGCATTTATGGCACTAAAACAAACTGCAACGCACATGATGGAGCTTTTAGAGAAGGTTTATGAGGATCTTGTAAAAGCTGTAGAAAAAGAGAACAAAGCTGCCGCACAACGCGTCAGAACAGGTTCAATCAGATTAGAGAAGGTGGCAAAACTTTTCAGAAAAGAATCTGTTAAAGAGATGCCAAAAAAGAAAAGAGCGACAAAAGCAAAGGCCAAAAAGGCTGCTGCTAAGGGAAAGAAAAAATAGACTTTTCTTACCTTCTTTTTTTGAAGTTGAACCCGAAAAGAGATTTTCGGGTTTTTTATTCCCCTCTTTTGGTAAAATTTCCCCCTTATGGAACAGTGTGTTATTGAAAAATGGACCGATAAAGGGCACGGAAGAGCCTTTCACGAGGGGAGAGTGATCGATATCAAGGGAGCCTTTTTAGCCGAGACGGTACAAGTTGAGGTAAAGAAGGGGAAACGGGGTGTGAAAAAAGGGATTTTACAATCGATAAAAATCCCCTCTTTGGAGCGTATCCCCCCCAAATGTTCCCATTCTCAGATTTGTGGAGGTTGCAATTTGCACGGGTTGAGCTACTCTTCGCAAGTGGCTTTGAAACAAAAAAATGTGGAAAAACTTTTTTTTACACATAAAGTGGAACCTATTTTAGAGGCTCAAGATCCGTTTTACTACCGCAACAAAATGGAATTTTCTTTTTCCCAAGATAAAGAAAAGAGAAAATATCTCGGGCTTGTGGAAGAGGACTCCAGAGGAAAAGTTTTCTCACAAAATAGTTGTGCCCTTTGTCCCGAGTGGATGATTTCGACTCTCAAGGCGGTGTTTGACCACTGGTGCACTACAGAATTAGATGCCTATTACCTGCATACCAATACCGGCTCTTTGAGGACTTTGACGTGCCGAGCCGGGGTAAATACGGGGGAGCGGATGGTTATTCTAGGTCTTTCGGGAAACCCCCTTTATGCCCTCAGTTATGAGGAGTTAAAAGGTTTTCAACAGGCGATAACCGATGCCAACAAATGTTGCGAAGATATCAGTATTTTTGTCGTATTAACACATGTTGAGAAGGGTACGCCTACTTACACATCGGAGATACACTTGTCCGGAAAGGATCACTATAAAGAGATACTATGTGAAAAAACTTTTCTTGTGTCGCCACAAAGCTTTTTTCAGCCTAATCCAAAGCAGGCTCAGCTTTTGTACGAAACCGCATTTTCCCTTTTAAAGCCTAATAGCGCCGACAGGGTCTTAGATCTTTATTGTGGTGTTGGTTCAATCGGGATATGTCTTAAAGATCGTGTAGATCGGGTTTTGGGTATAGAGCTGAACAGGTATGCCGTTTGTGATGCTAAACGCAATATTGCCATCAACTTGATGGAAAATATAGAGGTGGTCGTAGGGGATGTGAAAGATGTTTTGGTGCAGCATAAAGATGCTCCGTTTGATAGCATCATCCTAGACCCGCCAAGAGCCGGACTTGATGAGCAGGTCATTCAAACACTTCATCAGATGCAAGCGAAAAAAATTCTCTATATTTCTTGTAATCCAAAGAGTTTGGCAAAGGACCTGCAATTGATCGAAAATTGCGGTTATAAAGTAGAGTGTTTACAGCCTGTTGATCAGTTCCCGCAAACTCTACACCTAGAGATGATTGCCCTTTTTACCCTAAAAAACCTCTAGAAGTACAAAACGATTTTTACTACTCTTTTTTTGATCTGTCTTTATCAATAAAAGGGTGTTGAAAATGGTTTTCTTGGATTCTAGTGCAGGTACTACACAATCGGTAGCTCAAAATCTGATTCTGCTAGCAGTAATGTTTCTGCTTTTATATTTTCTTTTTATCAGACCCGAGCAAAAAAGGCGTAAAAATCTACAGACTCTGCAAGAGAGTTTACAGGTTGGCCAAAAAGTGTACGCGGGTGCGATTGTGGGGACAATCAAACACTTAAAAGAGACGACCTGTACTCTTGTTACAGGAAGCGCGGAAATAGAGATTCTGAAAATGGCGATTAGTTTTGTTGAGCTCCCCAAAGAGGAGGAACAGCAGCCGATCTCTTAATAGATAAAAGCCCCCGAAAAACGGGGGCTTTTTTTTAGGAAATTACTCTTTGCAAAGGAGCGTCTCGAAAAGCTTCATAGAGCGATTCAAGAAGGGTTGCAGCGCATCGTTGTGCAACTCCTTTTGGGAGAGTAGGGAAAGGTCATAAAGCTGTTCTAAAAGCTCTTTTGCCAGATCGGGTCGATTTTTTTGGATCTCTTCGATTTTGGAGACCATCGGGGAATTTGCGTTCAAAACAAAGGTCTTTTTCCCAAAAAGATCCTGAGAGAAATCCTGTTTTTGCAAACGCATATAATCTCTAAATCGACGCTGATCTTCATCAATCATTACAAACCCTGGTACCGATGAGGAGCTCAAAGGTTTGAGTTCCACTTCAACCTTAAGGTCTTTGAACGAGTCTTTAGCGAACTGCAGAAGCTCCTCTTTAGGGGCAAACTCTGCGTTATCGGTAAGTAAATCATCCAAACCTCCATCGACGCGTTGGAATTTCACCTCGCTCATTTTGGATTCAAAATGTTGGAAAAGGTGGCTGTCAATTGGGGAGGTTGAGCGTAGTACATCAATCTCTTTCTCTTTGAAAAGTTTGAGGAAATGGCTTTCGCTTGTATCGATATGGTAGAAAACTTTAGATTTTGTTTTCTCTTTCATCGCCTCAAGATATCCAGAGATGCTTACCCACTCTGATTTGCTAGTTTCAAAAAGGAGGAGATCTTTAGTTTTTTCGTAAAACTTCTCATCTTGCAGGTTGCCGAGCTTTAGAAAAACCTCCATCTCCTTGTAAAGGGGGATATATGCATCCTTATCTTGGGTATAAAGCTGATTAAGTTTGTCAGAGATTTTTTTCGATAGATGGCTCCCCAGTTGTCTTACCGTTTTATCCATATGCAAATAGCTTCTGGAGACGTTCAAAGGGAGATCTGGGCTGTCTATAGCACCGCGCAAAAGAGTCATATACTCGGGGAGAAGTTCCTTAATATCGCTTGAAACATAGACGCGATTGCAAAATAGCTTTGTAAAACATTTTCCAAATTCTAATCTTTCGGTCACCTTGGGGAAGTAGAGAATCCCTTTAAGATTGAAAGGGTAGTCGATATTCAAGTGGATCCAAAAAATCGGTGCCGGCTCAAAAGGGTAGAGTTGTTGGTAGAAATCTTTATAGTCTTCATCGGTACAATCTTGGGGGGATTTTAGATACAAAGGCTCTTTTTCGTTGATTCTTTTATCACCAACAAAAAGGGGATGAGGGAGGAACGCGCAGTATTTTTTGATGACCGTTTCAAGTTTGCTCTCCTCTAGGTATTCTTGCGACTCCTCGTCGATATGAAGCACAATTTTAGTCCCCATGGGCTGGGTGTCAATACGATTGAGCTCATAGGTATTTGACCCATCGCTTACCCAATGGCTTGAGGGGCAGTCTGCTTTAAACGATTGCGAGATCACCTCCACCTGGCTACTCACCATAAATGCGGAGTAAAATCCTAGCCCAAAATGGCCAATGATCTTATCTTTTTCGCTCGAGGTGTCGTATTTTTTAACAAATTCTTCGGCTCCGCTAAAAGCGATCTGGGCGATATAGGTCTCTACTTCGGTTTCGCTCATCCCGATGCCGTTGTCAGTGATGGTGATCGTCTTCGATTCTTGATCTATTTTTACACGAATTTCAGGGGTGTAATTTGGAAAAGAGGCCTCATTATTTTCGATTAACACCTTTAATTTGGTGATCGCGTCGGAGGCGTTCGAGATGAGTTCGCGAATAAAAATTTCCTTATCAGAGTAAAGAGATTTTTTGATGATCGGCAGGATATTTTCGCTATGAATCTTGAGTGTTCCTTGTGCCATAAACGGTACTTCCAAGTTTGTTTTGTTCAACGTTTGCTAAAATATTTTAAATAGGTCACTTGTATGAGCGGTTTTTATAAAAACTGACCTAATGAAGAAATATTTTGGTTTAGCTTTTCTCGTGTGAAAAGCTAATCTCTAAAAATACCATGCTTAAAGAGTAGAAATCAAGACTCAAAAAGGGAAAAGAGCTTCCCCCTTTCTTTTTAAGCACAAGTTATAATGAAATATTTAAAATTAATGGAGTAGTTTTTGGTTCTTAGAGTTGCTCATCCTAAAAATCATAAAAACAAAAAATAATAAGAAAAGAAGGGCAAGAATTAACGTAAGAAGTAACCAATATTTTTTGCTAGGGAGACATCTATACAGGAAGGCGCTAAGCAGTCCAAGTTGAGCTAGAAGCATTTTTCTCATGTGCTCGATCCACCATCGTTTAATATGCAAGAAGCCCAGTGTTTTGGCTATATCTAAAGCTGCCTCTGCGATACCTCCAACGGCTAAAAAAGCTAAAATGGTGGCGAAGATTTTTTTGTTTAAATAAAAATGATCCTTTTCTTCAATGTAAGATAATGACTCAATACCGACGAGAAAAAAAATACATGATGCGATTATGAGTACTGTAGCTAATGAGATGTTGAAAACTTTATCAAACAGATCGGTGTAGCCTTTGTAGTGCTGATGAGCTATTCTCCAGCCTGAAAGAACCAAGTAGAGGGCAAACGTATTGATCATGGCTGTAAAAAGTATGAAGTTTCTATGCGAATAGATATTTTTATCCAGTGTTGAACTTTCCGCTAAAAAGTAGAAATTTTTAATGTTTTCGTAGTCGAGTATATATCCCGTGATACAGATAGCGACAAAGGAGATAACAAATATTTTTCCTGCGGTTACATGGATAAATGAGCCCTTTTTTGCCCCAATTGCTACCGGGAAAGCCAGAAAAGCTCCAATAATTCCCGCTAGTATATGGATAAACACTACTATATGATACTCAATTGGCATACGACCCAACATTGTTACAAAATCTAAAGGTAAATAGATTTTTATTATTATGGAAGGTGCTTTTTAAAAAAAAGAGTCTACAGGCCTAGACCCACTTATCAAAAATCTTCCCCGAACGCCCCAGTTTTTCCTAACTAACACAAAATAAATAGGGTAGATTTATGGGGCAGGAAACCTCTTGATTCGCCTTATAAAAACTGGCATGGAGGTAGAAAATGGGCTTTTTTGCCTAAAGTTTGAGGGTCGGCTTCATGAAAATCGAAATGTACCAGATGAACCCAGTGATTGGGAATCTTAAGTACAACACCCAAAAGCATCTTGACGCTATCGAAAGGGCTAAAAAAGATCATATAGAGCTTTTGGTGTTTCCGGAGCTATCAATTTGTGGCTACGCCCCTGAAGACCTGCTATTGCACCCCAGTTTTTTAGATGCGATGAGTGTGTGTTTGGATCAGATTGTAAAGGCCTCCAAAGGGATAGCGGTAACTGTGGGGTTAGCGCGCCGCAGTTCAAGATACGGGGAGAAGGGTCTTCTGAATTCGGCCGCGATAATTTGCGATGGTCGCCTCTTAGGGTTTCAGGACAAATGGCTCTTACCCCACTATGACGTTTTTAGTGAAAGGAGGTATTTTTCCCCCGGTCACGATATGCACGTCTGGGAGATATTTGGAAAAAGGGTTGGGGTGATTATTTGTGAGGATATGTGGCAAAACGCCTCCGATATCATAAAGTCCACCTATCCAAGAGATCCGGTAAGAGAGCTTGTTGATTACAGGCCAGAGGTTCTGGTCAATCTGACCGCATCTCCCTACCAGTACATGAAGATAGACACCCGTCTTAAGGTTTGTCAAAAGGCTGCTGAGACGCTCAAATGCCCGGTGGTTTATTGTTGCCAGGTCGGGGCGAATTCGGAGCTGATTTTTGATGGCTACAGCATGTACGTCAGTAAAGACCAGAAGCTGCTTAAGCTTGGCAAAGGTTTTGTTGAGGACCGGATTTTTATTGATACTGAGGTCGCCGAGCGCCCCTTGAATCTTACATTTGACCCTATGCATGATTTATATGAGGCGCTAAAATTAGGGATTAAGGACTATTTTCATAAAACAGGTTTCAAAAAAGCGCTGGTAAGCCTTTCAGGGGGAGTCGACTCAGCCTTGGTAGCCGTCCTTGCAGCCGAGGCTTTGGGCAAAGAGAATGTCACCGGATATTTTTTACCCTCAAAAAAAACACACTCCTCACAAAAAAAGGGGGTGGAGAAGCTGGTGAAAAACCTGGGTATTCAATATTTTGAACTCGAAATTGATCCGATCGTGGATGTGTATAAAAAAGCGATGGAAAATACGATGCACGAGATGAAACCGAAGACCATGGAGAGTCTGAAGTCGAGAGTGCGGGGGGCTCTTTTAATGGCTTTTTCCAACCAATCGGAGGCTTTGTTGTTAAATAATCTTAACAAAAGTGAAATGGCTTTAGGTTTTTGTACGCTTTATGGAGATATGTGCGGCGCTCTTGGGGTGATTGCAGACGTGAAAAAAAGCCAGGTGTATGAGCTTTGTGAGTGGATCAATAGACGTTACGAATGTATCCCTCGTGAAACAATTGATCGAACCCCCACCCATGAGGAGAGATACCATCCCAAACATGGAGAGGAGGGGATCGATTACCTGGTGGTTGACAAGGTTTTGACCGGATATATTGAAGAGTCTAAAACTGTAGAACAAATTGCAAAAGATACCCATATAGAAAAATCGATCGTTGAGGCTTTGGTGAAAAAAATCTACATGGCTGAGCCTAAGCGGAGACAATCGGCGCCCCCTTTGAGGGTTTCGGTGAAATCTTTTGGGATAGGGCGTCGCAAGCCGCTCACTTTATCTACAAAAGAGATTGACGAGATCTACTAGCTTTTAGCAGGAGTGAAAGTCAAACAGAAGGATCGAACTCAAGGTTTCAGCTTTTTCTTTTAAAAAAAGGAGGCGGTCTACGCCAACAGCAACACCGCTTACAGCGGGGAGATCTTCAAGAGAGTTGAGAAATCTAGGGTCGACCTCAAGGGGTTTTTCCCTTTTTTGGTTCCAAGAATCGAATCTTGACTGGATTTCATGAGGATCGTTCAACTCCTCATAGCCATTTGCGACCTCAACGCCATCGATATAAATTTCAAATCGGAGCGCTTCGAAATCCCGAATCTTGGCTAACGCGGCCTGGTGCGGAAGAAAGGTATCAATGATTTGCACCCCTTTTTGGAAGGTAGGTTCGACGAAGGTGACAAAAACGGCGTCTATAAGTTCATCAAATTCCAAATTTTCGGGTTGGTAGATCTTCCCTTCAAGTTTTTGGATCAGGCTTGTGCGATTGGTATTCAGTGGATCTAACCCAGTCGCTTTTAAAAATCTTGTCTGGTAGCTTCCCCTTTCGATTTCCCCAGAGATTCCTAAAAATTGGATGAGTTCTAGCACCTCTTGAATCAGAGATTCGAGACAAAGATCGGTCCTGTACCACTCAAGCATTGTGAAAAAGGGGCTATGGAGCCGGCCGATTTCATTATCTCTATAGACGTGGCAAAGCTGGAAGATATCCCCAGAGCCTGAGGCTAAAAGCCTCTTCATGAGGTACTCGCAAGAGGAGGTCAAGTAGCGTTTCTGGAGCTTAGTCTCGACCGACATGATCTCAATATTTGCATCATTTGGGGGAAAAGAGAGGAGCACTGGAGTATCGACCTCCAAAACCCCCTTCAGGGAAAAAAACGAGCGGATATTTTGGAGAAAATCGGCCCGTTTTTTCACAATCTCTTTTGAGGAGATTTTAGTTAGCCCTTGAGACATACTCTCCGGTGCGCGTATCTATTTTTACAGTCTCATCCTGGTCGATGAAGATAGGGACTTGCACAATAGCTCCTGTCTCTAATTTAGCCTCTTTGGTAATTCTGCCCCCCGTGGCTGTATCGCCGCGGACCGCATCATGGGTCTCAGAGATTTTAAGGTTCATGAAAGTAGGGGGTTGAATTGTCAGGGCATTACCTTCGTAAAAGACAACTTCATAAACGATGTCCTCTTTGAGCCATTGCTGGTCATCTCCAATAATTTCTAGAGGGATAGAGACCTGGTCAAAGGTTTCATCATCCATAAATTCGGCGCTATCGGTGTCTTTATAGGTGAAGCGCATGGAGCGCTCTTCCACGTCCGCAATCTTAATTTTTTCATCGGATTTGAAGGTAACCTCAATCACTTTGCCGTTGCGTAAATTTTTGATGCGTACTCGATTAAAAGCCTGACCCTTTCCCGGTTTGACAAATTGGTTAGAGATCACGTTGAAGGGGTTCCCCTCATACTCAACCTTTGTTCCGGCCTTTAGATCGTTCATGCCAATATCGCTCATGGATGGACCTTTCTTTTTTTAGTTTTTCTCCATAAGAGGGTAACACAATAGAGCTAAATTTACCACGGAAACTCATTTTGAAAAAAAAATCTAAAAAAGGGTGTTGCCAAAGCTTGGCAAGGGGAGAAAAAAAGCCCCCCTTTAGAAAAGGGGGGAAACTTCGTTGAAATCAGCGGCGGTATTGCATCCCGGCAGCTGTCCTAACGACCTGCTGGAACTGCTGCGCCGGAGCCACTCGTGGAGCCTGCTGCTCCTGACGAATTCTCTGCGTAAGCTCCCAGCATTCGCTCAACCTCTTATCCATGGTTTCAATTCGATCTTCAAAAGATTTAAATTTTTCTAATCTTTGCGTTACCGCTTCGAGTCTTGCAGCATTTTCAAGAAATGAAGAACTTAAATTTTCATAATTGCCTCTGTCTTCTCTTTGAAGTAAATCGAATTGTTGATTTACTGCATCGAGGTCCTCTCTAAATCTCTTTAAAGAAGATAATTGATCTTTGAGATCACCTGAGCTTTCCATAAAATTTTTTAGATTGCTACTTATAGAGTTAACTAAATCCCCTAGGATAACATTCTTCTCTTCAAATTTCTTAACAGTAGATGCGAAATTGTCAGTCAGTTCCTGGTGTGAATTTACCTTGGATTCTATAATTAAAATGTTTTGTTTTAATTCATGAGCTGAAATCTTGGATTGACTAATACTTTCTTGCAATTCGGTTACTTGCTTAATGAATGATTCTACGTGATTTTCTAGTTCATGATTTTCTGAAGAAGAGCTGGCTTGAGCTTCTTTAAAATTTTTTCTAATTTCTTCAAGCTCTTTTTGCGCTTCGGCGCTGGCCTTTAGGTCTGCGTGATTGACCAGTGCGCAGGCACCGAGCGTCACGGCGAGGCCTGTAAATAGTGAAATCTTCGCTATTAAAACTAGCGCAACGGCACTCACTATCATCCCAATCGCTACCATGCGGGTCGCGGATGTGGGCTTTGGGGTCACATGATTAAAAAAATTCCATCCCGCCTTGGCAAAAACGGAGATCGAAATAGGGGGTGTTACGCTCATAAAGATTCCTAAAAATAATTAAATTTAAATGTTTAATTAACGTTAAATAATTGCAAGTAAATCATTTAATTAAAAAGAAAACAAGAAATATAGTTTAATTTTCAAAAAACAACTAAAAGAAGATAAATAAAGCGAAAATTTTATCTTGCTGAACCAAAATGGGTAAAACAAATAATGAGAGCCTCGCCTTTACAAAAGAGCTTTTACAGGGTATACAAAAATTAATAAAATTACGGTTATTTTAATCCAAGAATGGACGATCAGGAAGAAATAAGCAGGCTCAGGGCCCATGTTGAAGCAAGCGACGATACTGAACACCATTTTTTGGAGGGGGAACCGTTAGATGAAAAAGAGTACGCCCTGCAGACTTTGGAGCGCTACTCAGGGTGTAGCCCCTCCCTATTTCAACCGCTGGTTCTTTTGACAAACTTCCCCATCTATGTACAACATTTTGCCGAAAAGCATGGATTAGAGGTTTTTGAGGGGAGTATGTTCAAAGTGGCACATGACCCAAAAAACGAGATCACAATTTGCGACTTCAAAATAGGATCACCCGCTGCGGCGCTTGTGGTGGATCTTTTATCTTATATCAAGGTTGAAGCGGCTTTGATGCTTGGGCTTTGCGGGGGGCTGAGGCGAAAATATAAGGTGGGGGAGTTTTTTATGCCCATCGCAGCGATTCGAGGAGAGGGGACCTCCCACCACTATTTTTCCCCCGACGTCCCCGCCATGGCAAATTTTACAGTATCAAGCGCCATATCTCAAGTCCTTGATACCCACCATCTGATGCACCATATCGGAATCACCCATACCACCAATATCCGTTTTTGGGAGTTTGATCCCGAATTTAAAAAGAGATTGATCACCTCAAGGTCCCAGGCAATTGAAATGGAGTGTGCAACAATTTTTATTGGCGGATACTATAGAAAGCTATCTATTGGAGCTCTTTTGCTTATCTCTGATCTACCCCTTCTAAGAGCTAAATCTAACGATTCGGTGAAAGCGCTCTATAGAGAAAAGATGCCACTTCACATCAGCTTGGGAGAAGAAATTTTGCTTAAAGCAAGGCAACTTCTTGATGAAAGGGAAAAAACAAAGAAAAAGAGAAGTTAGCCTTTACTACTCTCAAATATATCGTAATGCTGATTCTTGAGGCGTAACGTTAGGTTTTTACGAAAATTTGGATGGTAAAACTGCTCAATTTTTTGGAAGTCTTTGTCCCTTATATCCAAATTCACCTGGTAGCGGCGATGCAAAACCTCAAGAGCTGAACCGCCTAAAAAAGCTTTATCCTTTTTTATGCTTTCGAGGTAAGTCGTCGTGGCGTAGGAAATCATTTCTTTACTTCCGCTTCCGGTGGAGATGTTGCTAAGCAAAGCCTCCAAAAGAGCCTCTTTCGGATACTCCCTAAAAAGGGGGTTGTTTTGACTACAAGCATCAAAATATTCGTAAAGCTCCATTTTAAAAGGGAGCGCTTTTGTATCGATATGTCGAATAACCTCTTCCCTAAGAGATTGATGGCTGACCCCAAGCTCAAGCCCCTCCCGAACAGCATTCAATAGACAGTTCCCGTCTTTTGCGATCGAGCGAACAGGGGCGTTTATCGGGGTTCTGGTAACCGGGCCGGACTTTACTGAGCGTTTAGCAAAATATTTTTCCTCAGTCTTTAAGTAGCCGGCAACTGTTTGCTCGCCGGTTAGTTGCTGGATATTATCGCTAATAAATTTTAAACTGGCTTTATCCAAAGCCTCTTGCCCGTTTAAAGACTCTAGGGGGGAATTAAGCCCTCCCCTTGAAATGTCTGCTGGTATCATATTCCCCCAAATATTCTCTCTAATTGTAACATATAATAAATTAAATTACAAATAGTGCAAACCCCCTAATTATGAATAAGATAGAACCTATTCACGCAAAGGATGTTAGAGCTTCTATTTCATAAGCTCCAGGTAATTAAAGTGATTGCCGTCTCTTTGAAGGTAAATAGTTGCTTCACCTCTACTATTGGAGCAAGCTTGAGGGTGAGTAACAAACTTCAGCGTATCTTGATCAAAACTGTACACATTGATTCCCACCCCTAATTGACATGCCATGATTTCTGTTACCCCCTGGCCCGCATGAAATTTATCACCGGATATAAGAGTTTTAAATAAATTTAACTCTTCTGGGCCTAACGGACCGCCCTTTGTTGCATAGTCGTTCAAAGCCACAGTCAACCGAGTGAGGTATTCAGTGACCGTTTCTTTTGTTTGTTTCTTAAAATTAAGGAGCTGAATAAATGGTTGGAATTCGGTCACATGCGAAAATTCCTTTTCAAGGTCAATCGCTTGACCCGAAGGCAAGAAGGGAATCACTAGAATAAAATCCTGAATTTTTTCGACTAGCCCTGCAGTTATGTCAGCTAGTTCTACTCTTATTTTTTGGGCGATTTGTTCGGGGAGGGTACGATTCGCATCGAGAAATTGAGGTACCAAACCTCTTAATTCACTATGTGGGATACCAAAATGGTGTGCAAGACAATGAAAAAAGCAATTTCCGTCAGTAGGCATTATTTTTTGTTTAAATTTTGGTTTTTCAGGCGATGCACTAGCGACGGTGCTTAAGGGTTTTGGGTTTTGAAGCAGAGGCGATGCGGGTTCTGCTGGCTTAGGGGAATGAGGGTTGTTCGCAGCGGGTATTGCTGGGGGGGGTAGAACTTTGGAAGCGATTGTAGAAACGGGTGAGTTTGTTTCTAGAGCTTTACCTATTGGGGAAGGATTTAGGGGCATGGCCGGTTTAGGGGCTACTGAGAAAAAAGATCGAAATAAGGAGAAAATGCTGGAGCTGTTTTTCGCTTCAGTCGATCCGTTTTTATTAGAAAACAGAGCGTAAGCTCCCCAACCAACAAGACATAATGCTGCAGTTCTAAACATAGTATTCATCGTATTAACCCATAAAATAATATAGTACTATTTTAACATTTTTGCCGTTAAATTGCCTTTTTTATCGTAAATAATTGCTAGGTAATGATTTGGAGCTCTCAAAAGATCTACCTGGGGATGAAAGGGGTTTCCTAGTTCGCAAACAACAGGCAAAAGGGGTGCGGGATTATGGACGCGGATACGAATTTTCAGAATTTTTGCCATGATATCCAAAGCCACATGACCTACCCAGTAGCCCGGTTTACTGATTTCGTAGCTGAGCTCCTGGGTTTGACGATGGATCATATCAACTAGTTCATGGTCTGTTGTATTAGGGGAAAAACAGCTGGCACTGACATCGCTCCAGAATTCTATACCTTGGGGTAACATCCTATCTTGAGCTTTCTCAAATGCCTGTCGTCTTAGCGCTTTTAAAGAGAGCAATCGTGTTTGCAGCTCCCCTTTTTTTTGATCTGCAATTTCCGATAACTCGAGGCGCAAATTTTGTTCAATATCGGGATCACTACCCAGGTGATTAAAAATGTAATCGGTCATGGCCTCTCTTAGATTTTCAGGAGAGAGATTCTTACATGGATGTTCAATGGTCTGTAGGCAAAGATGCAGAGAGTAAAAAAAGCAGTTTCCGTCTCCGGAAACGTCGTAAACAGTTAACGAGAGCTCCTCGTGTCTAAAAAAAGAAGTCTGATAATACAGGGGAGCAAAAGGGAGATGCCCCCATTTTTTTAAAACGGTTTTTTGGATGAAAGGGACCGAACTGGAAAATGAAACTACTTCATTGACCAAAACTTTTGCCAGATGAGCGATCAGTGAATAGACAATTTTGAAGATCAAAGTGAAGGCCACGGGCATAGAAAAGGCATAACCTGGGTAGGGGGGCAATGCAAAATAAGAGCCGATTTTTACCATGAAGATCTACTCATTGATTCAACCTAACTGAATAAAGAGAGCTTTTGCAGCACAAACTCATGAAATTCTTTAGGGGTTTTGAAAACAGGGGAAAGAAAGCTTAGCGATTTTTTTTCTGTTTCCATCACTAAAGTACAGTTTTTGAGTTTGACAAGCTGCACCCCATATTTAGCGCACTCGGTGCGGATTAAAGCGACCACAAAGAGCCACTTGACCTCTATTGGAGCCGGACCAAAACGGTCAAGAATCTCTTTATAGAGCTCATGCACCTCTTGGGTCTCCACACACTCGCCAAAGCGGTGGTAGATCTCCATCCTTAACCCTTTGTCATCCACATAGAAAGGGGGGAGTTTTGCCTCAAAGGGAATTTCCACCTTTGTCTCAGTGAAGTTCGTCTGTTTATTGGCACGCATCAGGTCTATTGTGCGCTTGAGCAGTTTGCAATAAAGGTGAAAACCTATTGATGCCACATGCCCCGATTGCTGTACCCCAAGAATATCTCCTGCTCCACGGATTTCCAAATCGCGCATCGCTACTTTCAATCCTCCTCCGTACCCTGAGGCATCCACAATCGCTTTGATTCTTTGGGTTGAGGTTTCTTTCATCGTCGCCCCTTTCGGGATAAGGAAATAGGCATAAGCCGATTTATCGCTACGCCCTACTCGCCCTTTAAGCTGGTAAAGGTCAGAGATGCCGAAGGTATCTGCACGATGTATGAATATAGTGTTTGCGTTAGGAATATCGATCCCGTTTTCGATGATTGTCGTGGCTAGCAATAGATCCAAAGCCCCCTTTTTAAAGCCATGAAAAATCTCATCAATATCATCTGGATCCATTTGTCCATGGACAACCCCTATCCGCGCTTTTGGGACTAGCTTTTGAAGCTTATCTTTCATTTCGTGAATGGTCTCAACTCTGTTATAAAGGAAGTAGGCTTGACCACCCCTTTGAAATTCGTTTATAAGGCCATCCTGAATCACCGAATCGCTCTCCTCCACAACAGCAACTTTAACCGGGAGACGATCGGACGGGGGGGAAGAGATCACAGACATTTTACGCGCGTTTACTAAAGAAAGGTGCAAGGTTCTGGGGATAGGTGTTGCCGATAAGGTTAAACAATCCACACCAATCGTAGCTTGCTTAAGCCATTCTTTTGCCCGCACTCCAAAACGTTGCTCTTCGTCAACAATAATCAGCCCCAGATCTTTAAAAAGAACATCTTTGGAGATTATACGGTGCGTACCTATCAAAATATCGATCTTCCCTTCATTCACCTCTTGGAGCGTGTTTTTGATCTCTTTTGTGGAACGAAAGCGGCATACAAGCTCGATGCGGATCGGAAATCCCTCCATACGCAATTTAAAATTTTCGAAATGCTGGACGGCTAAAACGGTTGTGGGGACGAGGACGGCGACCTGTTTTTGCCCATCTAAAACAGCCTTGGCCGCCGCGCGCATAGCAATTTCTGTTTTACCGTAACCCACATCCCCTAAAATAAGCCGATCCATCCCTTCGGTGGAGCACATATCCTGTTTGATATCTTGAATAGCTTTGATCTGATCGATAGTTTCGTCAAATGCAAAAGCGTCCTCAAAAAGCTCCATTTCCAACGAGTCGCTAGGATACTGAAATCCCCCTTTGATTTGTCGCATCGCTTGACGGTGGAGGAGCTCACGGGCGTAACCCACAATCGCTTTTTCGACTTTAAGTTTTGTTTTTGCCCAGGTGTTGGTTCCTAAAGCGTTTAAAGTAACACGATGGTCCTCTTTAGCTCCGATATAACGGCTTACTAAATGGGATTGGGACATCGGAACGTAGAGCTTGGAGGAATTGGCGTATTCTAAAACGATGAAATCATCCTGAACTTTCTGATGGTTACTCATCTGCTCGAAACCAAGAAATTTTCCCACCCCATTGTGATAGTGGACAACAAGGTCACCCGGCTCTAATTCGTGAAATTCGCTTACAGGGACATGGTTATGGACACGCCATCTTTTACGGTGGATCTTTTTTCTTTTGGAAAATTCGGTGTGGGGTAAAAAAAGCTCTTTTTGCCGATAGATGAAACCCTGAGAGAGGTATCCTTTTTGGATCACACAATTTTTGGAGCGATCGGGGAGAAGCTCTTCAAAAAATTTTTCCTCTACCGGGGTTTGCGCCAAAAGGTGTACCGCCATTTTATCGAATGGGGGCTGGTGTAGCAGGTGTCCCACTTTATTGAGATCCAAATGGGCCTCAATAGGCTCGTAAAATAAAAAATCGTGCTGTAGTCGGTATGTTTTTTTAAAAAGCTCCAAATCAATTAGGGGGGTCTGTTTCCCTTGATAAAAATCACGGCCGACGGGGGCGATTTCGGTATCCTCGATTAGAGATTCCACCATTTCGTCAAAGAGAAAATAGACCTCTTTAGCCTTTTCTAAAAAGGGGGCTAATTCGACTTTTAGCTGCACCATCCGATCCTCAAGATGTGTCGGATGGTCTAAAAAAACCCGAAAGGGGGTGGGAAAAAGATCCAAAAGGGTAATAGATCCCTCTGTGGAGGTAGGTAAAAATTGAAACTCTTGGATCACTTTCGTTGAGCGCTGTGACACAGGATCAAAATGGCGCAAAGAGGCGATTTTGTCCCCATCAAATTCTACCCGAATCGGCTCCAGGGCATCTATTGGGAAAAGATCAACAAGACCCCCACGAATCGCATAATCCCCTTTATCCACCACAATTTTTTTTCTGTTTAACCCAAAAGTCTCAAGCTGAAATAAAAAAGGGTCGAACGGAAGCAATTGCCCCTCTTTAAGCGAAAAAAATGCCAGCGATTCGGGATTAGGGAGGGGATCAAAGAGTGTCTGTATAGAGACTATAAGAGGCAAAGAACCGTTAGCGTCTTTAAAAGCCTTCACTACCTTGTAGCGCAAACCCTCCACATCAAGGTTTGCCTCCTTTGCGACAAGCTCCAATGGCTCTTTTTGAAAAAAATAGGTGAGATCGTGAAATAGATCTGGATTCCCCTCACTGATAATCAGGTAGGGGAGGGGATCTTTTTTCTGGATCGCTTCGATGAAGTGGGCTTTCGTACTGGAGGTGAGCCCGTCAACAGCAAACGGCTTCAAGCAATCCTCGTATATGTTTTAGCTGAGCCTCCCCTTTTAAAGGGATCTCAAAAGTTCCTTGGACAAATTCTTTTGTGCCTCCACCTTTTATGGTTAGCGAACCTTTAAGCTCCTCCAAAAGTTTTTTTGCGTCTAATTTTGGTGGAGTAGCAAGCACAAAGCGGTTTTCGTTAAAAAGAAATACCGATTCGCTTCTCCCCTTAGCGAGCGGACAGGCGATATCCACAAGATCTTTGAGATCGAGCGTCAATTCCTGAATCACCATCCCTTTTGGCGCATGGAGAAGGTCTTGGAAAATTTTCCTTTTTTCCCCCTCTTTATGCTCCTCAATCTCTTTTTGCATCTTTTTGTAGTGGAGCAGAACAGACTCTAGGGTATCGAGTGTTTTATCCTGGGGGCACTTTAGCAAAAGATTCGCTTTTTCAAGAGTCGACTCTTTTTGTAGTAGTAGTGCAATCGCCTCTTGAGAACAAATAGCTTCGATCCGACGCACACCCGATGCGATCGAAGATTCTTTGATCACTTTTAACAAGAGAATGTCTTTTGTGTTTTTGACATGTGTTCCACCACAAAGCTCATACGAAAAATCTCCGATTTGGACAACACGCACAATCGGATCATACTTGTCTTGGAAAAATTGTTTGATTTTCGGCTCTTTCTTCACCTCTTCATAGGGGGACTCATAGGCAATCACAGGGTGGTTTTCTTTAATCTTTTGATTGCAGATCCGTTCGATCTCCTTGACCTCGGACTCACTGAGCGGTTTTTGAGAGTTGAAATCGAATCGCAACCGATTGGATCCGACAAAAGAGCCCTGCTGACGCACTGCGGGGCCTGCTACCTGCTGGAGAGCGTAATGGAGTATGTGCGCTGCGGTGTGGTGCTTTTCAATTTCGGTCCTTAGCGAGCTATCGACACGGGCTTCAAGAATGTCTGATAGCACAATCGTTTTTGTTGCTTTACCCTCGTGTAAAATAAGACCTTTTACAGGAGTCTTTGTCGCCTCTACAACAAAAGATCCGATCATTCCGGTGTCCCCGATTTGCCCCCCTTTTTCGGCGTAAAAGGGCGTCTCACTAAGAATCAATGCCCCACTCTGCCCCTCAAGAAGGGTGTCCACAAACTGACCATTGACCAAAAGCCCGATTACGGTAGCTTTCGTTGAAAGGGTTTCAAAACCCACAAACTCAACTGGGCCATGTTTTTCGACGAATTCGAGCAGGGGTTCCATCGAGATTTGCTCTTTGACCTCAAACCCCTTTCTGGAGATCTCTTTTGCCCGCTCTTCCTCTTTAAGATAGCCCGCAGTATCAATTTGGATCGACATGTCTTTAGCCATCAAAGCAAGTTCATCAAAAGGGATTCCGTAGGTATCTTTCAATTTGAAAGCCACCTCCCCATCGAGAATATTTCTAGGTTTAGCCTCTTCAAAAGCTTTTTGTAAAAGTCCGCCGCTTTTTTTCAGAGTCCTTAAGAAGGCCTCTTCTTCATTAAGGATCATCTCTTCAATCACAGCTTGCTGCGACTTGAGCTCCGTGTACGTCGATCCCATTAGAGAAATTAAGGGTAAAACCATTTTGTACAAAAAGGGTTCCTCTTTTCCTAAACGGCGACCAAACTGCACCGCACGGCGTAAGATTTTTCTTAAAACATATCCACGATCGACGTTACTTAAAATGGCTCCATCTCCGATCGCAAAAGATAGGGAGCGGATATGATCAGCTATCACATGGAAAGCCACCCGATTGTGTTCATAGCTTTTGCCCAGTATGGTTTCGGCATCACGAATAAGGCTCTTGAAAAGGTCGATTTCGAAAACGTTATCCACCCCTTGTTTTAGCGCTGCGATCCTCTCCAGCCCCATCCCGGTATCTATTGAGGGGCGCTTGAGGGGGGTTTGGCCATGAGGGCCTTTGTCAAACTGCATAAATACGCAATTCCAAAATTCCAAGTAGCGCTCGCCAGACTCATCTTCGTAGGGGTTTTTGGCAAAAGAAAATCTTTCGCCCCTATCAAACAGAAGCTCGGTGCAAGGGCCACAGGGACCCGTGTCGCCCATTGCCCAAAAATTTTGCTTAGCTCCAAATCGGACAATTTGATTTTCGGGGATGTGACTTTTCCAAAGCTCAAAAGCCTCATCATCGGTTTCAAAGACCGAAACGTAGATTTTTTTGGGGTCGAGTTGGAAAACCTCCGTGGAGACCTCCCAAGCAAATTGGATCGCCTCTTTTTTAAAGTAATCGCCAAAGGAAAAATTTCCCAGCATCTCAAAAAAAGTCAAATGGCGGGATGTGTAACCAACATCATCAAGGTCGTTATGTTTACCTCCGGCGCGGATACATTTTTGAGAGGTAGTGGCACGTGAATAATCCCGTTTTTCTTTACCTAAAAAAATATCTTTGAACTGGTTCATTCCGGCATTCGCAAACAAAAGGGTGGGATCGTCTTGCGGAACCACAGGGGATGAGGGGACGTGGATATGCCCTTTTTGGACAAAATAGTGAATAAATTTTTCTCTTATCTGCGATACATTCATAGTTTTACCTTGCACAGATTGACTTGTAGGGTTAAAAATAAATCAAATTGCAGGTAAAAGCAAGGGGTATTATGGCGCTGGACTCGGGAGTTTTTTTATCAAGCTTTGCGAAATCTATTCGAGCTCTTTCCATAGATATGGTCGAAAATGCGAAATCGGGACATCCGGGAGCACCTCTCGGTTTGGCCGATATTATGGCCTATCTTTTCAAGGAATTTCTAGTCTATTCGCCCGATGATACCCGATGGTTGGGACGAGATCGATTTGTCCTTTCGGCCGGCCATGCATCGGCCATGCTCTACTCGACCCTTTTTTTAACAGGCTATAAATTTACAATCGACGATCTTAAAAAATTTCGCCAAATCAATTCCAAAACGCCAGGCCATCCTGAAGTGGATTTAGACTACGGGATCGAGTGCACCACAGGCCCGTTGGGTCAAGGTGTCGGAAATGCTGTAGGAATGGCCTTGGCTCAAAAAATAATAGCCACCCGTTTTGGCACCCTATTTGATTCAAAAACGGTAGTGATAGCCGGAGACGGTTGCTTTATGGAGGGTGTAGCTCAAGAGGCGCTCTCTTTGGCAGGCCATCTTTGTTTGAATAATCTGATTGTAATCTATGATTATAACAGCGTGACTCTCGACGGTTTTAGAGAGGATTCTGCATCAGAGGATGTTGCAGCACGCTACCGCGCAGAAAATTTTGATGTCTATCAAATCGATGGACACAATTACGAGGATATCCATCGTGTCCTATCTCCATTGAGAGGGGAACAACAGCGACCCGTACTGATTTTGGCTAAAACAATCATAGGGTACGGAGCGAAAAAAAAGGCGGGTACTCATGAAGCCCATGGGGAACCTTTAGGTCCTGAAGAATTGCAAAATGTGAAAGAATTTCATAAAATTCCCTTAGATAAACCTTTTTATTTTGAGGAGGAGGTAACGAAATTTTTCCATTTTGTAAAAAAAGAAAAGCTTCAAAGAAGTGGCGATTGGGCTATACAATCCAAAGCGATTGAGACAGCGATGTTTTTGAATGAAGCGGTTTCCAAAGAGCTCATCGAGGAGATCAAAAAGATCTCCTGGCCACAAGAGATCTCGGGGCGCGATGCATTGAAGATGACGCTGCCTCTGATTGCAAAATATCAAAACAACTTTTACACCGTCTCCGCAGATCTATCTGGTTCGGATCGTACCGCTATAAAAGAGGGGGGGGTTGTCCGTACGGGTAGCTTTGAGGGGAGAGTGTTACGTGCCGGAATTCGCGAGCACGGGATGGCGGCAATCGCTAATGGGATGCGTTTGGTTGGACTGCGGATTCTCACGGGGACTTTCTTCTGTTTTTCTGATTACATGAGACCATCAATCAGGCTTGCTGCTTTATCCCATGTCAACACACTATTTGTATTTACTCACGATTCGGTAGGTTTAGGGGAGGATGGTCCTACCCATCAACCGATCGAACACCTGGCCTCGTTAAGAGCCATGCCTAACCTGCAAGTTTTTAGACCCTCCGACCCGCTTGAAGTGGCTCTTGGATTATGCTTTGCAATGCAGCAGCACGGTCCGGTTGCCGTGATTCTTAGCAGACAAGCTTACAAACGGACTCCAGATTTGGTAGCTGTAGACATCCAAAAAGGGCATAGCGAGGTTTTTGATGGGGCACCTGCTGCAACGATGCTGGATTACCTTTTGTTTGCTACAGGAAGTGAAGTAGCGCTAGCGGTCGACGTAGCAAAAGCGTTGCAAGAGAAGGGGCATTCGGTTCGGGTAATCTCTTTATTTAGTTTTAAGCTCTATGATGCATGGCTTAAAAAACAAAAAGAGGAGAAAAAAGAATTGCGCCATCAGGCAAAAACTACGGTTTCCATCGAGATGGCCTCCAGTTTTGGTTGGTGCCAATACGCAAAAGAGCATATCGCTATAGATACTTTTGGAGCATCTGCCCCGATCAAAGATAATTTGAAATTTTTCGGATTTACTGTTGATGCGATCCTGGATCGGCTTCTTCGTCCTACTGCCCCTTAGTTTAACGGGGCAGAATGAGGCAACGCAATTTGCAAATTTTACGATTACAGTGAACAGTGACACTCAAAAAAGGGTCACTGTTACAGCTTCTCAAAACACCACGTACACGAGCTACAATCCGAATTTAGCCTACATTCTCATTCCGACAGTCTCAAAAACATACTCTGCTACCCAATTAGCGGTAGATCAGAAAATTGAGCTGGATTTTGAAATACTCGTGAGGCCGGTTCAGCAATCTCCAGAAACATTTCAGCTACAAGCGGCAACTTTGATTCAGCGCTTCAATATCATCGGGTTTTTATCCCCCTTTTATTTTAAATCACAATTTTATCCGCTTCAGCTGGGGGCTGCAGTAACTAATTCTACCTATGCATATAGCACTTTTTTTCATCAGGGGAATGCGGTTAAGCTTTGGTACCAAGGTCAAACGGTTATCGGAAACTCCTCCACCCCGCAACAGACCATCTCATTTTTATGGGGAAATTCCTATAATAATTACAATATTCTAGAGAATAAAACAGGCACTACTGCCACACAGTCGGTAAAATATACCTTGTCGATAGAAAAGGCGGCAATTGACTATCTTGCGCAAAATAACCAGGTTCCGGGCAGTTATTTTTTTCAAATCTATTTGACTCTTAACCCCTATCAGATGCCTGTGAATTCTACAACCGTCGATTTTTTGAATAGCACAAAGCTTTTTTTGAGCACCCTTTACCAGCAAACATTCAGCTACAACCTACCGGTCCCCGCCCAAGTTCTATCCAACCGGGCGTTTTTGGAAAAAGAGATCCTACAAGTGGATAGTGCCATCGCTCTTTTAAGCTAGATCGGCAAGCTTAAGCCTTTTTTTTGCCTCTATTTTAAGAGGGGCGATCAGTTTTTGCTGCGATGGGGGGAGTCTGAAGTGAAGGTAATTCATCACCTGGTCAATCATCCCTGGTGAGGTAGGATTTTCTAAGTTTTGCAAATGTTGCATCGCTTCGGGGCTAGAAGCGATCGATTCGCGGATTAGGTTAAGCTGGTTTATGCGGCGCAAAGACCATGCAAAATAGAGCCAAACCGGATTCAATAAAAATTCAGTGATATAAAAAGATAAAAGCTGCCCTGATGATGAGCCAAAAACTGTCGCAGGTAGTATCCCTTTTCTTTGCAGAGAGAGTGCAAAAATACAGAAAAAAAGGCGTAGGGTTTGAAGGGAAACAAAAAAAGTGAGGAGCCCGTTCCGATTTTTTTTGACGCTATGGGATAGCATGAAATAGGTGATTAGACCAGTTATGCTCCAATTCAAGAACAAAAGACAGCTCATGACTAAATAGGGGGAATAGCCGCTATTTTGGACCCAGGGGTGATTGAGGAAAACTTGGTAATCAAAAAGCATTTTACCCATAGGGAGCAATACAAATAGGAGTAGTGTTGTCAGAACGAAGTAGTGCTTGAAAAAGCTCTCTTTAGGATGGTTAAGTAATTGAATTAGACTCATGGCGATATATCCGGGTTGCATAATGGGTAAATTGTTTTTAAATACCGCTCGTTTTTTGATAACTGGGCTAGTGCATTCCACATGTAAGACCTCCTAAGCTTGAAGGACAAACTTTATTTGATAAGGTTCTGTGAGCGATTTTAACTTTTGAAAGGGAAAAAAAGCAAGTCTGGAAGTATTTTCTGAGAAGGAATTATTTGATATCAAGCTTTAGCATTAAGGGGTAACGACTTAGCTTGGGGTTGCTTTTGAAAAAATAGGGATGGAGTGAGGATAAGCCAAAGGGCTGACAAAACTAGGGAGCAGAATTCGAAAGGAGGGGAGTCTAACCAGGAGAGCGGGGAACTCCCTTTCACAATAATCAGGGGCAAGGTTGTGTAAAGCTGCCAAAGCCATAAAGGCAAAAGAAAGAGGACTCTCTTTTTAAAAAAAACCAGGTAGTCAAGGAGAAAAACAAAAAAAAGCCATGAAAAAGGGATCAGGCCGATATCAACAATTACTTTTTTTAATAGCGGGGTAAAATCTCGTGCAAATGGCTCGACATGTTGGGTTTGCAAACGGTACAAATCTAGGCTTTTTGTGACGAAAATGAGAAAAGGGAAATGAAAGAATTGGAAAAATCTCAAAAAATGGTTTAACGGTTTCATCTATCAAAGCTTTTTTTTCTTTATCATAGTAAAAGGGAAAAAAAAGGGAAAGAGAGCCTTAACAGATAACCGCAGTTTTACAGCTCACGATTTTTTTTAGATCGGCAAGAAATTGAACGAGGGTAGACTCCTCATGATCTTGTCTTAAATAAAGACTTAGTCCGTTAGAAGACTCTTTAAGAATCCACCCCTTTTGCAATAGCTCATTTTGATAGATAAGCTTTTTAGAGGTGGTGATATGGAGCGCAAATTTTTGTATAGAAAGGTCGAACCCGAGCTTTTTCACCGATTCAAAAAGGAAGATCGCCTTCTCCAAAAGCTCTTTTTTCTCTTTTTGCAGAGAGGGCAAAAGATCTAACGATGTGTGGATCCCTGCAAGTACGTAGGGGGGCAGAAGGAAGGGGGGGGTGGTATTATAGAGAAATGCGTGAAGAGGATCTTCGACCAGATAAAAATCGGCGAATGGGGCAAAAGTTGTTTGAATTAAAGGGGCTTTAAGGTGCGTTTCAAAGCCGTTTGCTACCAACCCTAGCGGGTCTTTTTCAAAAGTTTGGGTTAAAAAAGTTGCGCTCTCCCCATTTAACCACCTGTTTAATGTCGCGGTTAACGCGGGCATATCTAAAGAGGTGAAAAAAGCTTTTGGGGTAAAGCGTTGGCAAAGAGCGTTCTGCAACTCCAGATGCTCGGCTTGAAATCTTTTCTGAATAGAGCCCACCCCCATTTTTTCGACCCACTTTAGCTGCTCTTTTTGTACGTAAGGGTGGTGCTGCAAACACAAAGGATCCAGACGCGAAAAATCTTTTTGTTCATAACGCCCCTCGAGCGCTTTAAGGAAGTTAAAGCGCTTTTGCTCGTCATGTTTTCGCATTTTCAAGAGCAAATTACTATAAATCGATTCGAGGTGGGATTTCATTAGCGTAAGCGGGGTAGGGGTGTTTAGTTAGATTTAGACTACATGGATTTTTCCGGGCAACACGTCACCAAAAACAAACCCCTGTTTCTTCAGTTCATGGGTATGGGGATCTTTTGGTTGATCAACATACACCATATTATCGCGTCCAAAAGTTACCAAAAGATAAAGCTGATGGGAAAAATCGGGGAGTGGATCTAGGGAAAACGGATGTTTTGAGCTAAAAAAGGTGATGCTTTTTGGGTGCATGGGGAGGGGATGAAGTATCCCTTTTGCATGCTCGATATCCACTAAGGGATCTTGCGAAATCGCCCTTTCGGAAACCAAATGGATCATGCAACCCACCTCAAGCCCTTGAAAACAACTCACGTCGTCAAGGCTTGTATAGTGATAAAACAAAGGTGGAAGAGATTCGTCCGATTCGCTTTGCGTTTTATCGAAGGTGCGCAAAATTTGGGTAAATCCCACTTTAATTTTGTGCAGCCCTGTTAATTGGGAAACAATTTCTAAAAACTTTTTTTGAGTGATAAATTTTTCAAGAAGAGCGCTCTCTTCATGAAGGTTCCATCCCTCTTGAAAGGTTGTTTTTAGTGTCGTTTCGCTGAAAGCGAAATGTTTTTGTTTAAGTTTTAATTTGAGCAAACTGTCGCATTCGCGACTGATTTCGTGGAGCTCTTCTTCGCTTAAAAGATTTTCTAACTCGATGAAACCCTTGTCCTTATAAAAAGAGACTAACTTAGGGGGAAGATCGTAACGCATATCACCGAGAGGTATATTTTGAACATGACAAAAAAGGGTAACTGATCCAACATAAATTCTCAAGATGCTTCCGTATGAAACGATAGAACAGATCCTTTCCTATCCCTTTAAGAACAGGGAAATTTTATTGACTGCGATGATCCACCGCTCTTATCTGAACGAGTGTGGACAAGATCTCGTTTCGTATGAGAGGCTCGAATTTCTTGGCGATAGCCTATTGAATTTTTTTGTTGCAGAGGCCCTTTACCGGCTCCACCCAGACTATAAAGAGGGGGAGCTCTCCTCATTAAGAGCCCGCTTGGTCTCTAAAGAGGCGTGCAGCCATTACCTCTCGACGTTCGATTTGCTACCCTTTTTATTGATCGCCAAAGGGGAAATGGCGATGATAGAGCGTTCCAAAAAAGGGATCATGGCCGATCTTTATGAGGCAATTTTGGGGGCGATCTACCAGGATGGGGGGTTTGATGCCGCCAAAGATTTTTTTGCCCGAAGCGCTCTTGTCCACTTTGCTTACCTTAAAGAGAGTTCCAAAAAAGACTTTAAAGCGCTTTTGCAAGAGTATACGCTGCGCACAGTCAAAAAGCTGCCTAGCTATGAGGTCCTTTTTGAGGAGGGTCCCGAGCATAATAAGAGTTTTTTAGTGGCCGTTTTTGTGGAGGAGCAGGAGGCGGGGCGTGGCCGCGGCACAACAAAAAAAGAGGCCGAACAGCGGGCCGCTATGGAAGCAGTTCTTTATCACGGATGGCAAGATGAGCAAACAAAAACTCGGTTATAGTTGTCGTTCCTGCAATCAGTTTTTTACAAAGTGGAGCGGGATCTGTCCAAAATGTTCGGAGTGGAATACCCTTGAAGAGGACGTATTTATTCCGGTCGAAAAAACCCGGTTTGAAAGCCATAGAGTCTCTCAAAACAAACCCGAGCTAATTCACGAAATCAAGGCTTCGGAGGGGCACCGGGTAGCAACGAATATCACTGTGGTGGATCGGCTTTTGGGGGGTGGTGTTGTCGAGGGTTCCTTAATTCTCATCGGGGGGGATCCTGGGATTGGAAAAAGCACCCTTATGCTACAACTTAGCGAAGCTTTCTCTTTGCAAGGCAAAACAGTGCTTTATGTGTCCGGAGAGGAGTCGAAGGAGCAGGCTGCCCTCAGAGCTTTGCGTTTAGGGATAAAAACTGATAAGATCTACCTTTTTTCTGAAACCCTTTTTGCAGAGATCAAAAAAGCGATCGATTCGATCAAGCCACAGCTTTTAATAATCGACTCGGTGCAGATCGTCTATAAAGGGGAGCTCTCGTCGTTACCCGGATCAGTGACCCAAGTTAAAGAGATAGCGATGGAGGCGATGCATATCGCAAAAGGGGAAAAAATCACCACCTTTTTGATTGGCCACGTCACTAAGTCGGGTGAGCTGGCAGGTCCAAGAGTGCTGGAACATATTGTCGATACCGTCTTGGATTTTGAGGGGGATAGAGAGCATGGTTATCGCATTCTTAGATCGACAAAAAATCGTTTTGGCCCCACGGATGAGATCGCATTATTTCAGATGGGATCCAAAGGGCTTAAAGAGGTATTAAACCCTTCAGAGGCATTTTTAAAAGAGCGGATCAAAGATGTTGCGGGATCGGTTATTGTACCGACTTTGGAGGGATCTAGCGCTTTTTTGGTGGAGGTGCAAGCTCTCGTAGCCCCCACAAACTTTTCCACCTCATCCCGAAAATCGACCGGCTTAGATCAAAACCGATTAAGTTTACTGCTGGCAGTTTTAGAAAAAAGGGTGGGATACTCATTTCAATCGGTGGATGTCTTCGTCTCTGTAGCAGGAGGGATGAAAATTGTCGAACCGGCGGCAGATCTGGGGATATTGATGGCTATTGCCTCCTCATTTTCTAAAAGACCGGTCAATTCCGAAACTGTGGTGATTGGTGAAGTGGGTCTGACGGGGGAAATTCGCTCTGTAAGCCGGATCGAAAGCCGCCTTAAAGAGGCGATTCATATGGGATTCAAATACGCCGTAATCCCCAAAAAAAATAGCCAAGGGCTGCCCGAATCGATCACGAAAAAATTATCGATCTTTGGTGTGGAGCTCGTTGAAGAGGCGATAGGTCAACTCTTGTCGAGAAAGGGGGGAACCTCTACAATACAAACAAAAAAAGTGGATTATGCTGGAACACCCCAACCTTTATAAATTTGCTGAGATAAGGATCGTCGATTTGTCAAAAGATCGTCGATGTGCCATCCGTAATAGGGATATAGGGTGGGAATTTTTGTCTGCGTCGGGATTTTTTGAGACAACACCTTCTAGATCCTATCGCTATTTTCCGGCGACTCTTTTCTCTTTATCCGCGCTCTTTTCAGCCACATCGACCACTCAAACATCAAAACTAGACAATCAGGATTTACAGATGCAAGAACCCTATAAACTTTTCGAGCTTAAGTATAGCTTTGACGCTCTTGAACCCTATATTGACGCCAGAACTGTAGAGCTCCATTACGCCAAACATACTAAAACCTATGTCGATAAGGCTAACGAGGCCCTTGTTGGGTTGCAAAAGCCAAATATCACAGAAGCTCAGGCTTACGAACTCTCTAAACAGTTAGATGATAACGTGGGTGGAGTGTTGACCCATCAGCTCTACTTCAACTGTTTGACAAAATCGAAAGAGACGGGGGGAACCGGGGGAGTATTTCCCACATCTGGCCCTCTTTTTGAGGCTGTTAAGGTCCGTTGGGGTGGCTTCGAGGGGCTCAAAGAGGCTCTCAAGAAAGGGGGACTGTCCCGATTTGGCTCCGGGTGGGTATTTCTCCATCAAGACTTATCGATCACTACCGCCCCAAATCAAGAGTGGCCTAGGGGAAAAAAACCTATTTTGGGGATCGATGTTTGGGAGCACGCCTACTACTTAAAATACCAAAATAAGAGAGTGGAATACTTGGAGAATATTTTTTACGTGATTGATTGGAATTACGTAGAATCTTTGTTTAAGTCCTAAACCCAATTTTCGAGCTTCTATGAATCTGGTAGATCTGATCCAAAAAAAAAGAGAATCGAATACCTTTGAGAGTTTAGCGAAAAAAGGGTTTGACGGTTGGCTGGCTTGCCCGAAGTGTCAGCACTTCATGGACCAAGACCAGCTGAGAGCCCTTGGAAAAGTTTGCTCTAAGTGTAACCATCATTTCCGACTCTCGGCTAAAGAACGGATCGAACTTTTATCCGATCCAGGTTCTTTTGAAGAGAAATTTTCGCACTTAGAATCCAAAGACCCTCTAGAATTCAAGGATACGAAACCCTATAAAAGTCGCCTAAGAGAGGCTAAAATCCAAACAGGGCTCAGTGATGCGGTGATCACAGGAGTCGCTCAAATAGAAAAGGTAAAGTTTGCCTTGGCTGCTATGGACTTTCAATTCATTGGAGGCTCGTTGGGTTCTGTTGTGGGAGAAAAACTCACCCGACTGGTGGAGGAGGCAATCTTAGACCGACTCCCTCTGGTAATTGTCAGCCAGTCCGGAGGTGCCAGAATGCAGGAATCGATATTTTCGCTTATGCAGATGGCAAAGGTCTCCCAGGCTATCAAGAGATTTCATAAGGAGGGGCTTTTTTATATTTCTGTGCTCACAGACCCCACGATGGGGGGTGTAACCGCCTCTTTTGCCTCTTTGGGAGACATTATTCTTGCTGAGCCTAAGGCTCTGATCGGTTTTGCAGGGAGTCGGGTTATCGAGCAGACAATCAAAAAAAAGCTACCTTTGGATGCGCAAACTGCAGAATTTCAACTAAAACATGGGTTGATCGATCAAATCGTTTCAAGAAAAGAGATGAAAAAACAGATCCGCTTGTTGTTTAAACATTTTTTAGGAGTCTAATGGATTCAATGAAGGTTTTGGTCAAAAAAAGGGTTCTTTCCATTCCCGATCCGGTTTACGCGACCAAGTTGGCCGCCGGCGCGGATGTTTGTGCCGATTTAGAGGAGCCGATGGTGATCATGAGCCAACAGACGGCTCTGGTACCTACCGGTCTTTTTTTGGAAATTCCTGAAGGGTATGAGATTCAAGTGCGTCCAAGAAGTGGCTTGGCTCTAAAATTTGGTATTACCGTTTTAAATACACCCGGAACGATCGATGCCGATTATCGGGGAGAGCTAAAGGTGCTACTCATCAACCATTCAAAAAATGATTTTGTTGTAGAGCCAAAAATGCGGATTGCGCAGATAGTCTTAGCAAAAGTTGAGCAGGCTCTATTTTTTGAAACAGAGGCTTTAAGTCTTTCAGAGAGGGGTGAGGGGGGATTTGGACATACGGGCATTTTAGAAAAAAAGGCTAAAACAAACTAACTCAAGGAAAGGGAAAAAAATAGATGCCCATTTCAGAGCTTTACCAATCTTCGCTGATTATTCCCGACGCGATTGTTTTTTTTGAAAAAGCCTCGCAGATTGAGGTGATTGATACCCTTTTTAGTGCGGTTTTGGATCCGCTTCAGGGGCTTGAACCCCAAAGTATCCGCGAAAGAATTTTGGAGCGTGAGGGGCTTTCCTCTACGTGCATAGGGGCGCAGATAGCAATCCCCCATGTGAAGGTTGAGGGTCTGGATCGGTTTATTTTATCTTTAGGGGTACACAAAGAGGGTGTGGACTGGAGTGCATCGGATGGGATGGGGGTCCATTTGATTTTGCTTATATTAGGACCCGATGTCGAGCCCATTTATTATCTAAACTATTTGTCGAGCTTGACGCGGCGATTGAAAAACCATAATCTCAAAGATAAACTTATGAGCTCACAAACAGCTCAAGAGGCATTCGAGATATTTAAGACCGAGGATGAGTCATGGATCTAAAGTTAGAAGAGGTTGCATCACTACTGCATGTCTCTATAAGCACTGTTGAGCGTTGGGTTCAAGAATTTGATCTTCCCTCGTATCGTTTGCAAGGACAACTCCTATTTTCTCGTGCCGAAATCGAAAGGTGGATTTTACAGGAATCGAGCAAAAATGATGATCTTCTCTTTAATAAAGAGGAGAACCAGGAGGGGAGCTGGCAAACCTTTTCTCTGTATCGTGCGATTCATAAAGGCGATGTTGTTTTTATAGAATCAAGCTCCAGAGAGGGGGCTATTGATGAGGTGATTTCCCATGTCGGAAAAGATTTGGGTATCGACCGTGCAACGATGGTGGAGCTTTTAATTGACAGGGAAAAATTGATGACAACAGCTTTGGGTGCAGAGGTTGCTATTCCCCATACCAGGGAGTGCCTTATTAGGGGGCCTCATGATGTTGTTGTTGTCGCTTTGCCAAGAAAACCCATTGACTGGAAAGCTCTAGATAATAAAGGGGTCAAAGCTCTTTTCTTCTTATTTGCATGTGATGATAAGCGGCACCTGAATCTTTTGGCGAAAATTGCCCACCTTACCTCCAATAAAACGCTAATCGAAAAAATCAAAGAGGGAGTAGACAAGAATACGTTGATGCATTGGATTAAAGATTGGGAACAGACTTTGAGCCAAAAGGTGCTGACTCGAGTTTAGGGAAAAAAAATCCGGGTTTTAACCCGGATTTAATCTTTATTTTTTAGCTAACAGCGTCGTAGGTGGTCCTATATTCTCCTCTTCAGCCATCACCTCAAGAGAAAAGTGGACTATCCCCTCTTCCAATGATGCCCTAAAGCGAGTCATGCTTTCGGGTTGCTTTTTCAAGATCAGTTCTGCAAGGGGCTCCTCAATGTGGCGCTCTACAGCTCGTCTAAGCGGACGAGCTCCCTGATCTGGCGAGTACCCTTTTTCGATGATAAAGTCGATTAATTGCTCGGTAAATTCGAGATAAACAAACTTTTTAATACAGCGCTGGTGTAATTTCTCGAGTTCCAAAAGGGCTATCTTATGCAGATCCTCTTTTTTGAAAGGCAAGAAAATGATCTGATCATCGAGTCGGTTGATAAGCTCGGGGCGGAAAAATTTATTTGCAGCCTTTGAAATGCCCTCGCGTATCGCCTCTTCAGGGACCTCATGAGCACCTGCACCAAATCCCAAATTGGATCTATTCGCAAACTGCTCTGAGCCAAGATTTGAGGTCAAAATAATGATGGTGTTTCTGAAATCGACTTTTCTCCCCAAAGAGTCCGTAAGCTGGCCATCCTCGAGAATTTGTAGTAAAATATTTGCAACGTCGTGGTGGGCTTTTTCAATCTCGTCAAAAAGGACTACACAATGGGGGCGTTGACGTACTCTTTCGGTAAGTTGTCCCCCCTCTTCATGACCTACATAGCCCGGAGGAGAACCGATCATTCTAGCCACTGTATGCTTTTCCATGTACTCGGACATATCCACATGGATTAGCGCATCGCTAGAGCCGAACATGTAGTTCGCAATCGATTTGGCCAGATGGGTTTTCCCTACACCGGTAGGCCCTAAGAAAAGATAGGAGCCGATAGGTCGATGGATATCTTTAATATCCGCCTTACTGCGAATTAATGCTTTGCAGCACCGTTCAATCGCTTTGCTTTGTCCAATCACCCATTTTTTCAGGGTGTTTTCCATCAAAATCATCCGTTCATGTTCAGACTCGGATAATTTCTTTAAAGGGATTCCTGTTGTTGTTGCCAAAACTTCGAGAATATGCTCTTCTTTGATATCGATTCGAGCTTCATCTTTCATTTTTTGCCAGTCAGTGAGTACCCTTTTTTGGTCGTCAATGAGATTTTTTTCATTGTCGCGCAAACGGGCAGCCTTCTCATAGTCTTGTTGGGCTATCGCGACCTCTTTATCTTTTTTAGCTCGCAAAATAGACTCATCCAGATCTTTTAAAGAGGAGGGCTGTCTTAACGAGATCATCCGTTGCCGAGCTCCAGCCTCATCGATCAAGTCGATAGCCTTATCCGGTAAAAAACGGCTGTGGATGTACCTCTCTGATAAAGCTGCAGCTGCATGCAGCGCTTCAGTTGAGTAGCGGACTTTGTGGTGACGCTCGTACTTTTCTTTGAGGCCGTTTAATATAAGAATAGTCTCTTCAATAGAGGGGGGCTTCACGGTTAATCTTTGGAAGCGACGCTCAAGAGCCGGATCTTTTTCGATATGTTTGCGATACTCGCTAAAGGTTGTTGCGCCTATACACTGTATCTCACCCCTTGCAAGGGCAGGCTTGAGGATATTTGAGGCATCGATAGCCCCCTCAGCAGCTCCCGCTCCCACAATAGTATGGAGTTCGTCAATGAATAGAATGATGTTGGGGTTCTTTTTGACCTCATCCATCACAGCCTTGATTCTCTCCTCAAATTGACCCCGGTATTTTGTCCCGGCAACCATTAAAGAAAGATCCAAGGAAATAATACGTTTATTTTGTAGCAGTTCGGGGACTTGACCACGAGCGATCATCATGGCAAGACCCTCAACAACGGCGGTTTTACCCACACCGGCATCTCCAATAAGGGCTGCATTATTTTTGCGGCGTCTGCAAAGAATCATCGTGAGCCATTCAATCTCATTTTCCCGTCCAACAACCGGATCTAACTCCATATTTTTTGCCATCTCGGTCAGATCGTAGCCGTAAGCAGACAAAGCAGGGGTCTTGCTACTTGTGGTTTTGGAGGAGTCGGCAATCGGTGGGCTTTTTGGTGGGGTGGAAAAAGAGTTAGGCTCTTTGGGTGCTTGTGAGGAAATAGGGGGAGCTTGGGGGGGGATATTGAGATTGAAGCTATCCAGCTCTTTGAGGATATCTTTACGCATCTCCTTAGGATCAACCCCAAAAGCCTCTAAAATTTGGATGGCTACACCCTCATTCAACCGTAAAAGCCCGAGCAAAACATGCTCTGTACCCACATAGCTGTGCCCGAGATTTTGCGCCTCTTCATGGGCGTACTCGAAGAGCTTTTTGACCATACTTGTCAATGCAGGCTCCCCAGCAACATAAAGATCGGAGCCGTAGCCGGTAAATCGCTCCACCTCTTTCATCAAGCCGTCAAAATCGAGCTTGTAGAGTTTAAGAATGTTGCTTGCAATCCCATGCTCAAGTTGTGCAAGTGCCAGTAAAATATGCTCAGTGCCCACGTAATTGTGTTTCATACGCATTGCGAGCTTTTTTGCAAGGGTCACGCAACTCTTGGCGCGGTTGGTAAAAAACTCAAAAAATGACATCCTTCCTCGTCGTGTTGAAGACCATGACTTACCTGAGGAGATTGGCCGTATTTTAGTTAAATTATCCTATTGTATAATTAACTATCTTTTCGGTTTTCCAAACTCTTCTAGGGGGTTTAAGCTCCTACTTAACTTTTTTCAGAGTTTTTCACAAGAAATCTGCAGAAATCTTTTTTGAAAATCCGCTGACACCTATTTAACCCCATGGCTTTTGGCATATATCTCTTTAAAAAAGAGGGTTTAATTGGTTTGGCTAAACCGCCATTTTCATAACAAATTTTCTTTTCTTGAATTCGTTTGACAACGACGATTACGGGGATTTATTGTAGTAGGCAAAACAGTTTAAAGCAAATTCTTCGTGGACATGCAAGTTACTCTTAGACCCTTTTCAAGCGCAAAACAGAACATGCAATTAGATCAAGAGCTTCTTGAGCAAAAGCCTGGATCTTACCTGGAATTTCACCGATGGGAAAAACCGAGTTTCACTCACGGTTTTTTTATCGACCCTAATGAAGAATTTATTTTTAGTGATCAAATTGACATCGCAAAAAGGGCGACTGGCGGAGGGATACTCTATCACGGCAAAGACCTCTCTTTTGCCCTCTGTTTTCCCGATAACCATCCTCTGGCACATTTTGATACTTTGGAGATGTATAGAAAATTGAACCAATTAATGATGAGAGCAATTTTAGATGTACATCCCTGTGAGATTGATTTTGAACCCGAAAAAGAATTCTCTTTTCAAGACCCTTTTTGCATGTCCAAAGCGACAAAATTTGATTTGACAGTGCAAAAAAAGAAGGTGTTGGGCTGTGCCATTAGGCGTAAAAAGGGGCGTGTTTTATACCATTGTTCTATAGCATTGGAACACCCCAAAACCGACGAGCTTATCCCCTTTTTAAAGAGAGGCGATGCTTTAGTTGAAAAGATCCTCGAAAACACCTATGCTATTGGCTCCGACTGGAACCAATTAAGAGAAAGGATACAGGAGCATGTCACAAAAAATGGATAAAAAAAGGGCCGTCTCTCCAACTCGTCAAGAAAATTATCCCGAGTGGTTCCAAGAGTGTGTAAAAATCAGCCAGCTTGCTGAGCCCTCGATGGTGCGTGGATGTATGATTTTTAAACCCCATGGGTGCGCCCTTTGGGAGGAGATAAAATCCCAGCTCGATAAAAGATTTAAAGAGCTTAAGGTAAAAAATGTCTATATGCCCCTCTTTATTCCCGTCAAAGAGCTCCAAAAGGAGGCTGACCATATCGAGGGCTTTGCAAAAGAATGTGCTGTAGTGACTCACCACCGACTCATAACAGACTTGAAAGGGGAGCTTGTGGTCGACCCTGAGGCAAAAATGGAAGAGCCTTATGTGGTAAGGCCCACTTCGGAGCTTTTGTTTGGGGATGCTATGTCTAGATGGATCCATTCCTATCGAGACCTCCCCCTACTACTGAATCAATGGGCTAATGTTGTTAGGTGGGAGATGCGTACCCGGCCGTTTTTAAGAACCGCTGAGTTTTTGTGGCAGGAGGGTCATACAGCCCATGCGACAAAGGAGGAGGCAAATGCTTTTAGTAAAAAAATGCTTCATGAGTACGCCCGTTTCGTTAGAGAGTCTTTAGCTATTAGCGTTGTTGAGGGGCAAAAGCCCGAGTCCGAGAAATTTCCAGGAGCAAACATCACCTATACTATTGAGGCGATGATGCAGGACACTAAAGCGTTGCAAGCTGGGACATCCCATGATTTGGGGCAAAATTTTGCAAAAGCCTCCATGATCCGATTTACCGATCAGGCAGGGGAGCTGCAATTTGCACACACTACCTCTTGGGGGATGACAACCCGTTTGATTGGGGCGTTGATGATGGTGCACGGGGATGATGATGGAGCGGTGCTACCCCCAAAAATCGCCCCTATCCACATAGGGATCGTCCCTTTTTTAATGAAGGATGGGGATTCGAGTCTAATCTTGGGGTACATAGACCGATTACGCCTCTCTTTAGAATCTGTTCACTACCATGGTGCACCCTTAAGAGTGGAGGTAGACCTGTCAGATGAAAGAGCTGCAGAAAAGGCTTGGCGTTTCAAAAAAATGGGGATACCCCATCTGATCCAAATAGGGATGAAAGAGGTTACGGAAAATACGATTACCCTTGTAGAAAGGGATATCATGGACACCTCAAAAGAGACGCTGCAAGCAGGCCACTATGTCGAGCATATCACTGATTTTTTAGATAGAATGCAGGACAGGATGTTCCAAAAGTCCAAACAGTTTCGAGAAAAGCATACATTCTTTGCCCATAACAAAGCAGAGGCGTTTACGTATTTGGAAAGCGGAGTCGGTTTTGTAGAGTGTTTCATAGCGCAAGATGCTACTATTGAAAAAGAGCTTAAAGAAAAATATAGCGTTACTGTCCGCTGTATTCCTTTGGAAACTCTACTAGAGACGGGGCCCTGCATATTTACCGATAAACAGGCGCAAAAAGCGCTTCTTGCAAAAGCATACTAGAGCCTAGCTTAAAAGAAAGGGGGGGTGCCCCCCCTTGCTATGTTCCCTTTTTTAGCCCATGCTTTGAATAAGATTCAATCTCGCCTCTAGGATATCAGCAAGAGCTTTTTCGGCAGCATCCTTAGGATAGTTTTCAGGAAAGAGTTTTACATCAGCAAAATGATAATTTGCTTGATTCAACTCATCTTTACATTTTTTTTCAGTGGTTGATTGTTTCGGAGTTGTGGCTCTGCTACGGTCTGTTTTATCCAAATTTTCTAGTTTTTGGTTGATCGCCTCCAGAACTATATCCTTATAACTTGAAACACCCAAAAGTTCAACTTCAGCTCGGTAGTTTTCTAAATCATCTCTATGTGTTCCAAGGATAGTGTTGCCCGATATTACTTTATCTCCTCCGAAGTGCTTTTTATTTAAATTTTCTGCTATTGTTGAAACGTCTTTTTCGTCTTCATGGAGTTCTATTTTGTATTTTGAAGCTAAATTAACAAGGGAATCTTTTAGTAAAAAAACCTCTCCACTTCGTTCAACTTTTACATTTAGGCCTATAGAGGTTAGGAAAATGGCTGCAACTTTGGCCCCATGTTCTGAGTTAAATGTTTTATTTTTTAAATTTTTTTGTTGATGTAAATACAGGGCTCCACTAATTTCTGGAGCTTTTTCAGACAGGTTGGTTTTTTCTAATGGTATGTCAACTTTAGAGGCTAGGAATTTAAGCTTAGAGAATCCAGCTCTAATTTGCCCTAAAAGGGTGTCAGGAGAGTCAAGATTAAAAAGTTTTTGTACAAAAAGATCGATTTTATCCCAAATGGATAGCGTCCTGGCTTCAAAACGGTCTCCTATAAGAAGTATATAGCTTTTTTTTCCAGTGAATCTATCGCAAGCATAACTGTTCAAAGCTCTAGTTGAAGAGGTATAATCTATTATTGAGGGCTGCATATATTACCTAAAATTATTTTAACACAAGAGATTATATTATTATAAATAATTTTAGTTATCAAGTTTTATTTTCAAAAAATAGATTAACTCGTTCCTATTAAGTGAGTTAACATTTTCTTCTTTTTCAGGAGCTCGGTGTTTATGTAGAACTCTACAACGAAAACCACTCTATAAAGCCGCAACCTTTATGCAACTTTTGCTCAAGGGCGTCTATCCTGAGATTTTTGGCCCCCTCCCTCTGAAAAGGGGAGAATTTTGTCAAAGAACCCTCCAACATCGCTTACCACGTTTTTGAAGAAATCGGTTGTTTGATCCAGAATATCTGGACTGGGAGGGCGCAATGGTGAAGGGGTTGGATTTTGTTTGTTTGCGGGTCTCGGAGGGTGAATAAAGAAAGGGCTATCTGCAGCAAAATGCACCTGTTTTTTTACCTGTTGTGCATTTTCTAATTTTTTTGGATCCGAGGGGGTGCTGTTTGTTTTTTGCACCAGAAGCGGAGCCGAGAAGTACTCATCAGTTTGTACCTCTATGGAGTTGCGTTTAGGAACAGCAAAAGGGAAGCGTAAAATGATAGAATCTTCAGCGGGGGTATTTGTAGGGTTAGTGCTCTCCTTTGCTTGAGGAGCGGTTGAAGAGGGAGAAATTTCACTCTTTTTTTTAGGTGTAGGTATATGAGCAGGGCTCGACGAAGTGAGAGCGATTGGTTTTGAATTCTCTAAGCTTTTTAAGAGAGGTGGGGTGGCTATAGGGGATCTAAAAGAGCTCTGTTCGATCTCCTTGCTAGCCGTATGTATCGGCTGCAAAGTTTTTTTAGCTAGCTCTTTTTTTTGTTGATTAGCAGAGGAACTCGCTCCTTTAATAGCTATCGAGCTTTTCGCTCCATTTGACGAAGCGCTCTTGTTCCCCTTTTTATCAACCGTCTTTTGTGATTCCAATCTTTGGCTAGAGCCTTTTTCAGGTAGGCTTTCGATCCAAACTGTCTGAAGAATGGAATGGAAGAGAAGCTTTAAAAACCCCGGTTTTTCGGAGGACAGCGGCACATTTTTGCTGTAGGGCAATTTTTTTTGTTCAGAGTGCCCATTTATGGATTGGACAGGGGACGGAAAACCAAGAAAATGGGAAATACACAAAAAAAAGTAGGCCAACCTGGAGGGTTGGGAGATGGATTGCGGGAGTGGTCTTATTTGTAATGACTCTTTATGGGGAATGCCATGTATCATAAAAGTGCGGCCCTTTTGATTGCATTTCTTTTTTGAAGAAAGCATCTCATAAAAATAATTTCTGATAAATATTTATTTTAGTTTCCGTAAATAGGAAGTAAAGGGTTCCCAAAGAGGTAGGAGATTGCGTTTAAAATAACAACAAAACCTAGTAAAAAGAGCATAAATTTGAGTAGGTTTTGTGAGTTTTTGCATACCCAGGTGTCCACATATTTCAAGAAAGGTGTAGCCTTCTCTTGGAAAAGAATATATGCCCCCAAAAGAACCCACAAAGGGAGAGTAACGATTAAATTAAAAGTGATGAGAAAAAGGGGTAATGCATCAATGTTCACTGTGTGAGCTAGGTGCTGCATTAAAAAAAGAAACGGAATGGTAACGGGAATTTGCGCTAAAGTTAATCCTGCTCCAAAAAATAGAGATTTGAAGGGGTGATCTAGTGCTAAGTATTTTAGTTCTTTAGATTTTTTCCCCTTATAGAAAAAAGGGATAGCAATAATCGCACAGCCAAAGAAAAGTCCTATCCACGCCTCGTAATCTTTTGAAAAGGTAAAAATTTGAAAAAAAAACCCGCCAAATCCAAGATAGACTAAAAACCCCGCCAAGGAGAAACTAAACATGATTCCAAGGATGAAAAAAAGGGTGAGCTTGACCGGATGCTTCGTGCTTAATAAGTATATAGTGGTTGCAAAAGTGGTTTGATTGATGGAATCAATAAAACCTACAACCAAGGTTTTTATAAGGAGCGCAACAAGCATAATTGCACCATATAAATACATCTTCGGTTTTGTCAAGGAATTCTAGAAAATACAAAAGCCCTTCACCATTTGACACCAAAGTGTTTCTTAGGATCTCTTAATAAACATTTTCCCCCTTTTCTGGGTGACTCTACTTGTATTTGAACAGGAATTTTTGTAAGATGATACCCTAAAGATCATCGAAGGCGTCGAATCATGCTATTTATTTTTCGTCAGTATCAAAAAAGCCTCTACGCATTTGTAGGAACGCTCCTTTTTTTCTCCTTTCTTCTTACAACCTTTGTTAGAGTGGGCGATCCATCAGGGAGCAGTCCAGAAAAGTCTAAGGTAGTCGGAAAACTTTTCGACGGAACCCCATTCACCGACACCGAGCTCAATAGCTTGCTGACTTTAATAGACATTGAGGAGACGCAAGGGGAAGCGCATCCGGTTCTCAGAGCTATACTGTCCCAACTTTTAGTGGAAGATAGAATGTTTCACCGGGTGTTTAACACCTACAAAGAGAAATTGGATGCGAGCTTATTAGATTGTCAACGCAAAATTTCCCGTTTAAAAACCCCCACAGAATTGTACCATCCCGATCTAAGCATAGAGTCTATTTACAAAAGACTACTCCCCAAGTCGGTAGATGTTGTGGAGAAAATCCGTAGCCAAAACCTCACAAGCCAAGAATATTTTGATCTTGCTATGGACTATTTGGAACTCAAAAATACAATCTCTCCCGGGCTTATTCGCCAGTTTTATGCCTATATGGCTGCAAGCAAAGGGATAAAAGTTGATCCTTCTCTGGATGTATCTTTACTGCAGATCAAAAGAAGCAGCGATCTTTTCTCGAAAAAATTTATGCAGCTTGTGGCTTATACACTATTAAACGGAGCCAAATATGCAGAAAACATGGGTATTACCTACACGAACGAAGAGGTGAAAGCCGAAGTAGTTGCACGTGTGATCAAAATTCTTAAAAGGGAGCAAGAAACAAACCTCCCTTTTCACAAAATTTCGATCAGAAATATTGCCCATGGATTGGGTTTAAGTGAAGAGCGTTTTTTAGAAAGTTATAAAACTTTGGCGCTTTTTAAACGATTTTTAGAGATTGAAAAGACAAAAGACCTTATCGATCCGCTCATGGCGGAAAAAATTGCCGGTTTTGCGAACCAAAAAGCGGATCTGGATCTTTTCAAAATGAAGGATGAGGTGAAACTCCAATCCTTGGAAGACCTTTTTAAGATGCAGTGCTACCTAGAAGCCACGACTAAGGTGATGCAAGATCGGAGAAATCTAAAGCTTGATCTAGAGCCGATTTCTGTAGAGGAGGTTAGAAAAACAGCCCCCGAGTTATTGCAGCTGCACTACGGACTTAACCTCAAAAAGCTGAATTTGAGTGAGGTTTCCCTCTCGATTCCGTTGAAAAAAATGCTCAAATGGCAATTGGAAGATGAGAATTTCTACCTTTTAGCCGATGAGTTTAAACAGGTCCAGGATCTTGGGGCGATCGATGATGTCTCCCGGCAAAATGCCTTGGAAAAGCTAGAGGCGAAGGTAAGATTTGATGTGGATAACTTTTCACGTCGCAAGATGGTGCTGGAGAATAAGGAAATACTGAAATCAGCCTTTGATAAACTCTCTTTTGAACGTAAAGATGTAGAATTTCTTGTCAGTGGCTCTACACAACTATTCATGGGGATTTCCCAATCTCGCGAGGTGATCGACCGTTTGGAAAATTTGGAAGATCAGGAGATTTTCACATTTGATAACGAGCATTTTTACCAGGTTCAGATTCTTGAAAAAAGTCAAGAGCCAACCCTTCTTCTCTACAAAGAAGCTTTGGAAAAAGGGCAGCTTGATCTTCTTTTGGAGCGCTACTTAAAAGCTCGATACCCCCAGGTCCGCATCTTGTACAGAGACCAGTTTGAGAAAGAGGGGGAGTGGCTACCATTTGATCTAGTCAAAGGTACACTTGAACGGATTGTGTTTAAAGACCTTTTGGAGGCAATTGAGGTGAGCGGTGGCTACAAAGGAAAATCCCTTACGGCTCCGCACCAATTCTATGTCGACAATAGATTTAAAACGCATTTGGATTCGATTGTAACGCAATTGGAGCCAAAATCGATGGAAGATCTTAAAGAGAAACTTTTGGCGATTGAACAAAATTCTCTCCCTTTTATTCGACAATTTCAACCGCATATTACTTCAAAACTTTTATCTAAAGCTCAAATGAAAAATGAGCTAAGGACAAAGCTTGAGGAGATTGGGCTGAAAACTCTAGTCGGGCCTCAACTTTTTGATAAAGGGGAACAGGTCTACTTAGCCTTGAAGGAGTGGAAAGATTCGCAAGAAAATGGGATTAGATTAGCAAAACTGCAGGAGAAAGTGGGTGAAGCTGCAAAAGAGGAGGCTCTTGATAATTTCTTTTCTAAGTTAGCGACCGGATCTTTCGAGATTCTTTTTGATCAGGAATCGGTTGAGTTTTAATGGATTTTTCGGTTGAGGATCTCCCCCGCGCATTTGGTAGCGATCTGCTTGAGGCAGAGTGGGAGATCCCTTTTTGTAAAAGCCTTAAGGATGTTGAGGGGCATAAAAGCTCCTCTTTACCCTCCTTAGAAAAATACACGCTTCAAGAGGAGTTTGCCGATGTGTACATGGGTGTCTCTAAAACAGAATTTTTTGCGATCTTTGATGTCCAATCACCTTTAGAAAAAACCCTTTATCCGGAGTTTAAAAAGGGGGATGCTATCGAATTAATTATCGATACAAATCCCTCAAAAATACAAAGTGTAACCACCCGTTTTGTCCACCATTTTGTATTTCTACCGCTCCCCTATGAGGGGATTTTTGCAAAAGAGATTACCCGCTTTAGAGGAAACGAGACGCGGAGTTTGGTAAATGACGAGGAGCTTAGATCGAGCGTCCACCAAACAAGAAATCACTATAAAATTTCTATCACTATTTCCCTAAACTTGTTATACGGAATGAGCGGATCTCTGGAGAAAAAAAAGGCTTTGGGGATCGGTTATAGAGTACATCGTTTTAAAGGGGAGGTGCAAGAGTTTCCCCACAATGGTCAATCGATGCATTTCGATGTACACCCAAACCTATTGGCTACAGGTCTTTTGACATGAATAATAAAACTCTCTCCTCCCATTTCGATCAGAAAGTGCTCGATGATGGTACAATTCTTTTAAGTCTCTCTTTAGAGGCTAAAAAAGAGTTTAAAACGGCACAATGGATCGATTTTCCTAAAGTGGGAGCGCTGGTTCAACCATTTGAGCCTCTTGTATCCATCGAATCGACAAAAGCTATTTTTGAATTAGAGTCTCCGGTAGGGGGAAAAGTTGTTGAGGTTAAAAAATCTGTTGAACATCCCCTTGATTCTACCATAAGGCTGGAGCCGGTCTAGTTGGTGATGTTTCAGAAGATTCTTTACCGTTTTTTTCTTGGTTTTTTAATTTTCGCTTTTACGTTAGTTTCGTCGCTCTCCTATCTGCTAGAGATCAGATTAGACGGAGAGGGGTTACGGATTGGAAAAATCGGTTTAGAGCCCTATTTTTTGATCGAAAACGTCGCTTTGATCTACGAAAGAGATTCACTTTTTATTGATATTGAAACGGCCTATATCCAAAAACGGGTATTAGATTTTCTAGAACCTAAAAGACGCTTTGAAAAGATCGGTTTTTCGATAAAAAATGGGTTTTTAAAAGGGGACGAAACTATTGGTTTCAGCTTAGTTTACCCCCCAAGGATGCCGCTTGAGATTACAGTCGAAGAGGCGTTGCATTTGCATATCGATCAAAACCAGCAGCTCGAACTAGGTTTTGAACGTTTACCTCTAAAAGATCTTAAAAAATGGGTGAAAGAATTTACTTACCACCCCTCATTTGACTGGTTAAGCACGGGTGTGATTGATGGTTGGATTCGTCTGGATCTTCTAGATAAAAAGGTGATAGATAGCCAATTGACTTTGGAAAATATACATGGTGGCAATCAAATTTCCGGCTCAGAAATCTTCATAGAAAGAATCCGTTTGCTTAAAGACCAAAAAATGGATGTGCTTAACGGCTCGATGCGTTTTGTTGAGCCTAATGAGGGGTATGATTTTGGAATTGAAAACTTAGCTGGTGTACTCCGCTGGACACAAGACAACGGAGTTTTTTTCAATCTAGATGGTCTTTTGAGACAAGGGGAGGATACTTATCCGATTTTCTTGGAAGGTTGTCGTGGGGAAAATACTATTTTTGAAGCGGATGCCAGCCTCCTTTTGGATCCTCCCGCAGGGGCTCTGGAAAGAATTCAGGATTTTCGTAAGGGTAAAAATTCCCCAATTGATAGAGAAAAGAGCCGCGAGCCTTTAGATGTTGAGTCTATTGGAATAAAACGCTATTTTCACATTTCTTTAGAAAACCCAAGGGAGGGGCAGGTCATTTTGAAGGGGCTTTTTGACCATGTTGTGGAGAGCGAGCTCCATGCTTTTAAGCAGTTATTTAAGCCCAATATTCTAGAGCTTGACCTGATTCATGTAGAAGAGCTGAAGGCAAAATTTGAAATTAAAGGGGTTTGGGAAAACGGCCATCTCACATCGATTAGTGCAGAAAACATGGAGGGGGATGCTCGGGTGAGCTTTTATGGCCAGCCGGCGGTTCCTCTCGCAATTTCTGGAAGTTATAGCGACAGTAAAATTCTTCAGTGTAAGATTTTGGATAAAACCTCAAAGGGGATTGTCGATCTCCACATTCAAGAGGAGAAAATAGATATTTCGGGAGCGCATCTCTCTTCTTTGCTCCTCAATGCCCTCTTAACCCCCTATAGAGACGGTTGGGTACTAAAGGGGGTGGCGGATGTCTATGGGCAAATAGAAAAGAATTGCACTAAGATCCACCTCTCCTCCTCCGATCTGACCTTCTTTGATGAAAATGTGGAATTTATCCTTACAAATCAGCCGCTCCACGCCGATTTTTTGATTTTAGAGGATCAAAATGTACAGGGTATTTTGCAATGTCAAAACGGAAATTTAGAGATCTCCCATGTTACCGATTCCCCGCTGATCTTCTCTGATCTCAATTCTAGGATAAGCATCTTCAATGAAGAGGTCTATTTGGATGAGATTACCACCTATTTCAAAGAGACTCAGCTTAAGGGAAGATTGCATCTCAAACCAATCAGTACAGGGGGACGACGGTTAGAACTTGAGGTGGACAGCGCCAAGGGTCCTCTACAAAATTTTTCCGATTGGCTCCACCCTGTAGATCCATTCATACATGGGGAGGTTGCTTTGGATTCTAAGGGTTTCCGATTGCGGGCCGATTTAGTTGAAGGGGGAGATCTAGATTATGAGATCGATTTAATGGTGAAAGAGGCTCAACTAGGAAGAAAAGATTCCCCGCATGCAACAATGGATTGCGCCTTTTTCCACTCCACTTGGTCTCAAATCACCCGCTTTGACCTCTCTTTGAAAGAGGAATCGGTGGACTGGCTCCGCTTTTCAGGGCAAATTGAAAATCAGTTTATCTCCTTTGACCCGGATAAAAATCACCTCTTCCACCGCCCTTTCAAACAGATTATCGGGGGAAAAGGCGAGGGGGGAGTAGCTTTATGTCTATCCAAAGAAGATCTCGATGCTGTTTTGACCCTTTTGCGGCTTGATCCATTAAAAAATCTTGAGCAATTCGAATGTTTTTTTGGCTTCAAAGATTTTGGCAATTTCTTGGCTGCAACAATTAAAGCTGACCATCAAGAGTGGAATTTCATCAAAGAAAAGGAGATTCTCACATTGAAAAAAGGGGGGGTTAACTTCGAGGGGTATACCACTCTTTTTGATGATATACATCTTGATTTAACCAGTTTGGAGTTATCGACACCCTCCATTAAGCTTCATGGTCCTGAAACAGATCTAGAGCTAGGAATCGATAAAGGGAATCTTAACATTTACTCAGGAAGGTTCAGAGGAGTTTCTTTTCATTCAATCGATCCCTCTTGTTGTAAATTTGACGGTTTTTGTCTCAAGTTTACCAATGGATCGTACTTGATCGATCAGTCCCATCGCTTTTACTTAAGTAACGTTTCGATCGATCTTTTTTCTCAAAATATCCAATTGAAAAGCTCAAAATTAGACCTAGAACCCCCCACATGGCTGATGTTTAAAACACCTTTGAGCGGTTGGGTTAAGGGGGAACACAACCCTAAAGAGAGCTTTCTTGAACTGAAGATGACCCCTTTTAGCGGGCTGGTTTTTGGCCAAAATATCCAGATGCATCAGATTGGGGGAGTATTTACCAAAGAGGGTTTCAAAGCGCAAATGGAGGGGATGTTGGACCGTTTGCACTTTAAAACTGCCTTAAAAACTCTCAAGAGAGGGTATGAACGGATCCATTGCAGCATAGAGACCGATCTGGGTAAAGCTTTTATTACAGTAGAAAACCATCCTGAGGAGGGTTGGAGAGTTCATGAGTCCAAAGGGGATCTAATAGGTCTTATTTGGAATTGTGCACCCTGTAAAAAATCGATAGAAAAAGAGAAGATCTCCCTTGTGGGTTCTTGGACGTTGGACCCCTATCTTTTTGAAAGTGGTCTGAAAACCTTCAAAATCCCTTTTAATAACCCATGTAAAATCGAAAAACCGATTCGGCTAAATGGAATACTCGATATTTTTCCCAGAGCAGAAATGAAATGGGCTTTTAAAGGGAATGTCATGGGTAAAAACAATAGGCTTGAGGGGATTTTTTGTAGAAACCTCTCTTTTGAAGTAAACTACGAGGAGGGTCAGCTCAATCTCTCAAAAATACATCTGGTCGACGCTGCGTATGAATTAGAGATGGATCATTGCGATGTACTTTTGAACCAAAAAGAGGCTCTTATCGAGGGAATTCGCCTTTTAGATTTTCGTCCGTCGGCTATGAAAAGCGTATCGGGATCTAAACCAGATGACCCGTTTGTGATCAAAGAACTAGTCATACCCTCACTTTGGATGCAGTATGCCAATAAGCTAGAGTGTAAAGGGAAAGGGGAGCTTTATTTCATCAATCGTGAATATCGTAAAAAAAATCTTACCGATCTACCCTGGGATATTTTAGGTGTACTGGGTTTAGATCCAAGCCTTCTTGTTCCGGTTTGCGGCCACTTGGAATTCTCCCTGGATAAGGATAAAATATATTTTGATCGCCTTAAACGCTCTTTTTCAGAGAGTCACCGCTCCTCATTTTTTTTGGATCCAAAAAACCTCTCCTACATCGGCCTTGATGGAAAACTTTTTGTTCGACTCAGGATGAAGCAGTCGGTTATTTTAAAATTGACCGAACCTTTTATGATTGCAATCGATGGAGATATTGCTAATCCAATCTTTAAATTAAAGTAAACTTTCCTTTATTATTCAACCATTGAATTTTTTTGATTTTATCTATCCTAAAAGATGTTTGGGTTGTGAGCAAAAGTTAGAGGAGAGGTTACTGTGTTGTCTTTGCGAGAACCTGTTTTCTCTCTCTTTAGATCCCCCAGGTGTGGAGTGGGCCCTCGAGAATTCTATCTTAATCCAAAAAATTTACCAAAATCCTCTAGCTTGCCAAGAGTGGCTTACCTCTCTTCTGTTACTGTGTTTATCCCACGCGAAATTTCAAGATGTAGAGGTTCTACTGGTAGACAAGAAAGGGCCTCTATGGAATCCGTCAAAAAATGTTGCGAAGATTTTTGGATGGAAGGTAGAGCAAAGCCGTTGTTCACTTTGGTCGCAATTGAAGCAAAAACATTTGTCTTCAAAAGTATACCTTTTAGTTGAGGTTGGGGAGGAAAAAGGGGCTCTTGACCTACGATATATCCCTAGAAAACTCTATTACTTTTCCCTGTTTCTTCAAAAACAGAGACAAGCTAAATCATATCTCTAGATTCTGTTTAGTCATGATGATTTGACGACGCAATTTCTCGTCATTTTCCATCTGCTTTTTGATTTTCGTCCAAGAGTGGATCAGTGTTGAGTGGGTCTTTCCACCAAAGGAGGAGGCGAGTTTTACCAATGAGTCATTGATGAGTTCCTTAGCCAGGTACATCGCCACCTGACGGGGGAATGCGATCTCTTTTGTGCGACTCGTGCTTTTGAGGTCGTTTACACGTACATTGAACATCGAGGCGACGCTTTTTAGAATACTATCAACAGTGATGCGCTTTTTAGGGACAAATTGCAACATCTCGGAAAGGGTTTTTTCCACCACCTCTTGAGTGATATCCATCCCGCACATACGGCAATAAGCGCCTAAGCGATTGATAGCCCCTTCAAGTTGGCGTACGTTGGAAAAGACATGTTCGGCAATAAAAAAAGCGATTGGATTAGGGATTTTAAGCCCCTTTTTATCTGCTTTATGCTGGACGATTGCCACGCGGGTTTCAAGATCAGGAACGCCGATATTCGCCACCAAACCCCATTCCATGCGGGCGGTTAATCGCTCGGAAAGACGCAGCTGGCTTGGAGGTTTATCGGAGGTGATCACTATCTGTTTTCCCTGATTGATGAGTGCTTCAAATGTCTGTGAGAACTCCTCTTCAAAATTTTGTCTTCCCTGCAAAAACTGGATATCGTCGACTAATAACACATCCAACGAGCGGTAAAAGCGTTTCATCTGGTCAATCGATTTCGATTTTAAATGTTCGACCAAATCGTTGATAAACCCTTCTGTTGTGATGCATTGAATCTTGAGCTTCTTGTTATTTTGATGGATAAAGTGGCCAATACTGTGGAGTAGATGGGTTTTTCCCAGACCAACTCCACCGTGGATGAAAAGGGGATTGTACGTTTTTCCAGGGCGCATTGCGACACCAATAGCGGCCGATTTCACAAATTGATTTGAGGGGCCTTCAATAAAATCTTCGAAAGTGTAATTGCGGTTAAGGCGTAGCTCAAAAACCGTATCGCGCTCTTGAACGGGTAAGGGGGCCTCTTCCACAACTTCTGGTTTCTCATCCTGTGCCTCTTCGATAATAAAAAAGAGCGGAAGATTACCACTGTTGTCCGGAGGAAAAAAATTTGCAAGCTCTTTTGCATAATTTTCTAAAAGGTACTCTTGCACAAAAATGTTCGGAACCCCTAGCACAAGCCCTTTTTCGGTGCTTTTTAAAATGCGGATGGGGGCAAGCCAGTTTGTGTACTCAACAATGCTCTGTTTCGTTTTTACGAAATCAAGAAATTCAGACCAAAGAGATTCAAGGTTGAGTGTCAACATTAAAGAACCTTTTTTCAACAGTTTATAAACAGTTTTTCCACATGTGTTTATTTTTGGGGAATAGTTCAACTTTACCACCGTTTCTCGATAGAAGGCAACCTTTTTTCTTTGTTTCAAATGAGTCGAAAAAAGCTTTTATGTTCTATTTTTGAACAAATTATGAATAGGCGAGTTTTAACGCTTCTGCATCAAGAGAAACCGCAGGATCTTTGCAGCGCATTAGTTCAATACACTCTTGAACGCCCCTTTGTCTATAGCCAGAGAGCAATAACGCTTTGGCATAATTTAAGCGAGTTTTAAGATGATCTTTGTGGATTTTTAAAGCCTTTTCAAGAGGATCTATAGCCTCTTTGGGTTCCCCGATCTCCAAAAGAAGCGCCCCAAGAGTTTCCAGGTCCTCGGGTGATTTGTTACTAAGTATGACAATCCCCTTGTAGATTTTCAGAGCAGTCTTGTAATGCCCTTGACGAATGTAGCTAAATGCTAGAACCCGTAAATCATCTAGCTCATTGTCGCTTAGTCCCAGTTTTTCAAGCCAGTTATCAGCCATTAGCCTCTCCCTATACTTACGACAGCATTTTTAATGTATTGGGAGTCTTTTAAATAATTTTTTACTAGATCGAATGTTTGTAAAAGATCCTCTTTTTGCGGGGCTGAAGAGTCATTGGCATTGCTGATTTTGTCCCTCATGCGGTCTATCATATCAATATTGTTGATTGTTTTCATAGATTGAGTGCTTGTTAGAGAAAAAAAGGCCTCTTTAATCCTATTGGGAAAGGAAATATCAGCAAAAGGGCGGTTAAAGCTGTGGGTATTGAAAAGAGTATCTAATTCTGAAAGATAAACCCCTTTGTTGATGGGGATGGAACTTTTATTGTAGATGGATTGCGCTTCAGAGAAGAATTGTTCTGGCGCTAATTGTCTGTTTTCTTCAAACTGTTGCGATTGATCAATTCCAAAATCGGAAATTGTGAGTTTTTCGTCCATGATTCTTCCCATAAACTACTTGGAATTTTTCCCCCAAGTGTTTTTAAAGAGAAAAAAACAGACAAAAATTCTTTTTTCTATTTTTTGGAATAAACTGGGGGTTATTGGGACGTTTTCCCACGTTTTCCCACTATTGCAAGTCATTGATGCTGAACTGTTTAAAAAATTTTTACAACGTTTTTAAATCCAATTCTTGAATAAATCGACTTCAAAGTGGTAGGATGTGGGAAATCGTGGGATTATGGGATTTTATTTAAGCGGCTCATACTCGGGAAAGTTGGATGACAAGAACCGGATGGTTCTTGCTCAAGAGCTTCGCTACGGACTTGTCGAAAACGGCGAGTTGGAGTTTGTCATCGCTTTAGGATCTCACGGCTGTTTGACCATTTACAAAAAAAGTGAAATGGATCGGATTGTAGAAAAATTCAAAGCCAAACAGCACATTGCAAAGTACCGCAAATTTTTTACCCTCTTTTTCGCAACCCTCTTTACAACCGGTTGTGATAAAGTGGGGCGTTTCATGATACCTCAACACCTCAAAGATGCCGCTAAGATTAAATCTGAAGTGGTTCTTGTAGGTGTGATCGACAGGATCGAAATCTGGTCAAAAGAGGCTCACCAAAACGAGATGGCCTCCCTTTTACAGCCTAAAGGGGATGCAATCGATATGGCCTCGTTGATGGAGGAGATCTTTAATGATTCAGAGCAAGAAGAGGAGATTGTCCTATGAAAGAGCCCCACACACCCGTTTTATTAAAAGAAGTGTTGCACTATTTCGAGGGTACACTCAAGAATTTCTTTGAAGGAACTGTGGGAGCTGGCGGACACGCATCCCATATTCTTCACCAACATCCCGAAATTGATCTCTACATGGCGTGCGATCAAGACCCCCATGCTTTAGAAATTGCTCATAAGACACTCAAGCCCTACGAGAAAAAAATTCGTTGGTTCCAAGGAAATTTTTCCAATCTAGACCGCTTTGCCAAAGAGGCTCATGCGGAAAAAGTGGATGGTTTTTTATTTGATCTAGGAGTTTCCTCTATGCAACTCGATCAACAAGAGCGTGGCTTTAGCTTTCAAAAAGAGGCAAAGCTCGACATGAGAATGGATGTTAATCAAGAGACGTCAGCACACACTATAGTGAATAGCTGGTCCTTGGAGCAGCTGGTAGACCTATTTAAAAATGGTGAAGAACCTTTTTATCGACGGGCTGCGAAATCGATTATTGATGCAAGAAGAGCTGGATCTATTGAAACTACAACCCAGCTGTCGAAAATTTTGGAGAGGGCGATCCCAAAAATTGGGAAAATCCACCCTGCAACACTTGTATTCCAAGCGCTTCGAATGGCCGTGAATCGTGAACTGGAAGTGATCGAGACAGCGCTAAAAAAGGCTATGGATCTCCTATCCCCGAGTGGAAAAATCGGTGTTATTTCTTTTCATAGCTTGGAAGACAGGATTGTGAAAAACATTTTTAGAAATGCCTCAGAACCCCAAAAAGATTTTAAAGGGCAAGTGGTGAAAAAAGCTCTTTTTGAGAGACTCACAAAAAAGGCTGTTCTCCCTTCCAAAGAAGAGATGAGATCCAATCCAAGATCCCGCTCGGCACGTCTTCGCGTTTTAGCCAGATTAGGGTTTTGAAAAGAGAAAAATGAGAGGCCATCTTTTTTTAAAGCTTAGCCTTGTGTTTTCCTCATTAGGTTGGAATGTGTACAGCTATTTGAAGGAGATGAATAGTCTTACTTTCAATAGGATGAAAGTTCCCGAGTTAATAGAACAGCTGCAATCGACTGAAGAGGATCTTTTGGAGCTCGAATACACGGTGCGATCTTATCGATCCCCAAAATTATTTGTGCATCTTTTAGAATCGCAAAAAGCCTATTACATACCCACTGCTGACCTTATATTTACGATAGACCTAACATGTCTCGAAAAGAGCCTGAACAAAGAACCGACACTAACCCCATAGAGATCAAAGACCTTGCTCGTTTAAACATCCTCGCTTTTAGTGTCTTTCTCCTTTTTTCCTCCCTGATACTCGCTTTTTATAAAGTGCAGATCCTCGAATTCGCAAAATGGTCTAAAATTGCGAAAACTCAGCATAAAATGGCTGTGGAAGAGCCGTGTAAAAGGGGAATTTTTTTTGGTCGCTCTTTATGCCCCTCTAATCCTAAAGCAGCAATACCTCTTGTTATAGATTTGTACCGGTATCATCTGCATGTTGATCCCTATTTAATACCTCAAGAGCATCGCCTCAAATTTACCCGCGAGATCAGCAAAAGATTTGGACTTGATGCTAACGAGGTGAAACTGGAGCTTTTGAAAAAATCCCGATCGAGGAGATTGTTGAGTTTTTTAACCCGCTCCGAAAAAGAGGCGATCGAATCGTGGTACAAAGAGTTTGTAGCTCTGACAAGGGTCTCAAAAAAGGGGATTTTCTTCACTCAAGATTACAAAAGACATTATCCTTATGGGGAATCTTTAGGTCAGGTCTTGCATACATATCGCTACGATAGCAAAAGGGGTTTAGGGTATCCGACAGGGGGGCTGGAACTCTTTTTTGATCCTGTTTTAAAGGGGGAGAAGGGGAAAAAAATTCTTCTAAGATCACCGAGACAAAAAATCGATCAGGATGAGTTAGTGGAACCAGCCAAGGATGGATTTGATATCCAATTAACCATTGATCCGGTTGTACAAGCGATTGCTGAGGTTGAATTGGAAAAGGGGGTCTTGACTGCTGGAGCCAAAGGGGGGAGTGTTGTAATAATGGATCCCCATTCAGGGGAGATCATGGCGATCGCAAGTTATCCTTTTTTTCATCCAGGTAGGGTGGAGGAGTACTACAATGATTTTAAAAAAATGGATGCGACAAGATTAAGAGCAGTCAATGATTCTTTTGAGCCCGGGTCCATAATGAAGCCCATAAGTGCGCTCGTGGCTCTTTTGGCGAATCAGGAGTTGATCGACAAAAATCGCTCACCCCTTTTTTCCCCTATTGAAATGATGGATGTGACCGATACCTCTTTCCCCGGGCGCTTGAAACCTATCAAGGATGTTAGAAGCCATCGTTTTTTAAATATGCGTCTGGCTCTACAAAAATCGTCCAACGTTTATGTTGCTAGGCTCATCGAAAGGGTCATAAAAAATCTTGGGGAAAAATGGTATAGAAAACAGTTAAGCGATCTATTTTTGTTTGGGAAAAAAAGTGGTATAGAACTCCCGAGCGAGCATTTGGGAATGCTTCCTGAAATTGGAAAAAAATACCAAAGCGGACTTTTGGAGTGGTCGGTACCGACGCCGTTTTCTCTGGCCATGGGATATAACCTGCAATGCAACCAGGTGCAAATTTTACGCGCCTTTGCCTCGATTGTTAATGGTGGATACCTTGTAAAACCGACTCTGATTCAAAAAATAGCGAATCCTACAAAAACTATTTTTGAGCAAGAGACTAGAAAATCCCACAAACTCCCACTCAATACATTTGATTTGGATGAGATAAAAAAAGCGCTTGTTTTTACTACCCAAAAAGGGGGAACGGCCGTCTATGGGAATATTCGAGGGTACACTGAGGGGGGGAAATCGGGAACAACAGAAAAGCTTGTCAACGGCTCCTATTGTGCAACCAAACATTATGCAAGTTTTATAGGTTTTGCTCCGTTCCAAAACACGAAATTCGTTATGATTGTCGGTATAGATGAGCCGCAGTACCAAATCATCCCCGGATTAGGCTATAACCATTACGGTGGGAAATGTTCTGCGCGCGTTTTTTCAAGGATAGGAGAGAAACTCCTCCCTTACCTAGGAGTTGTACCCGATGACCCGACAGATCAGCTTTTAAAAGATGAAGTGGTTCGTTTAACCGAACTATATGATGCATGGAACTCAAGGTAGCGTATGAATCTCTCAAAATTAATCGATCCCAAAGACCCTGTAGTGATTCGCGGGTCTAAAGATAAAGAAATTTTAGGGTTGAGAACCTCCTCAAAAGAGGTGCGTCCCAAAGATCTTTTTATCGCTATTTCGTCTCAAAGAGCGTATATAGATGAAGCGATTTTATCGGGTGCAACAGCGATCGTTGTAGATATTCATAACCCCTTTTTGCCAAAAGAGATCACCCAAATTCAACACGACAATCCTAAAGACTATGCAGGGGTTCTAGCCAACCGATTTTATCAGAATCCCAGCCAGGAATTAACTCTTTTTGGTGTTACCGGAACCTCTGGTAAATCGACAACGACCTGGATGATTCGCCACTTGCTTGGTTTGGATCTTTGTGGAGTTTTGGGAACGCTGGGGGCCTGGATTCACGACCACTGCATAGAGGTGCCCCTCACAACCCAAGAACCTGTAACGACATGTCGCATGCTAAATGAAATGGTTAGAGGGGGATTAAAGTATTGCGCTATGGAGTGTTCCTCTCATGGTCTAGACCAAAATAGGGTGGGGCATTTACATTTTGAGGGGGCAGCTTTTCTAAACTTAACTCACGATCATCTGGATTATCATCTTACGATGGAGGACTACTATCAGGCTAAGAAAAAGCTGTTTACCATAGCAAAAAAAAACGTAATCATAGGTGTGGATGATCCTTACGGCAAGAGGCTATATGAAGAGCTCAATAGGGATGCCAAAACTTTTGGAAAAGACCCCGCAGCTGACTTCATGATTTCCGATATCCAGCTCACCATGACAGAATCTTCTTGTAATCTTGTCCATAGGGGAAAAACCACCCCTCTTTCAATACCTATGATCGGATACTACCACCTTTATAATATGGTGGCAGCTATTGCAATGGTCTATCCTTATGTTTTGGATATAGAGTTGCTTTGTAATAGGGCTAAAACCTTTCCCTCGGTGCCAGGGCGTAGCGAGTTAATTTTGACCCAAAAGGGCTTCTCTGTAATGGTCGATTATGCGCATAAACCCGATGCGTTAGAGAAACTTCTCCTCTCTTTAAAAAAAGCAGGAGCCAAAAAAATCACCACAGTTTTCGGTTGCGGAGGAGAGAGGGATAAAGAGAAGAGGCCAAAAATGGCGTCAATAGCGGAAATGCACTCGGAAAAAGTGATTGTAACCACCGATAATCCTCGTAAAGAGGACCCTTTAGAAATTATGGAAATGATTAGGCAGGGGTTTAGGCATAAAAACCACCAAATCATTTTGGATCGCAAAGAGGCGATCAGACAAGCTTTAAGCGAAGCCCAAGAGGGGGAAGTGGTTTTGATTGCAGGTAGAGGCCATGAAAGAGAGCAAAAATTACGTACAGCTTCGATCCCTTTTCTTGATAGCGAGGTTGCAAAAAACCTTTTAATTGAGATATAACAGGCCAATGGTTCGCCTTTTTCTCCTTTTAACTCTGCTTTTTCCGATGTCAGTAGACGCAGCGCGGCTCCGTAAACACACCTCTTTAAAACAAGTCCCCAAGATAGTCCCTTCAAGGGCAAAAATTGTGATAGACGCTGGCCACGGAGGGGATGATTTTGGGACAAAAGTGGGGCAAACAATTGAAAAAGTCATCAATTTGAAGACTGCCGAGTACGTAGCGGCCCTTTTGAGAAAAGGGGGTTATGAGGTATTAATGACGCGCAAAAAAGATGTTTTTATCTCATTGGCTGACAGGGTCGATTTTGCTAATCGCTCAAAAGCGAGCTTAATGGTGAGTATTCACTTTAATGCAGCCCAATCCAAAGAGGCGGAAGGTCTGGAGATTTTTTACTTTAAAGATCCGATTCAAGAGAGAAAAAACCACTCCAAAAATTTGGCTGATCATGTGATGCGTTTTCTTGTGAGTATCACAAAAGCTAAATCCCGAGGGGTCAAGACCGGAAATTTTTGTGTGATTCGCGATACACAAATCCCCTCTATTCTTGTAGAAGGGGGTTTTTTGACAAATGAAAGAGAGCTTGAAAAAATACGCCAGGATCAGTATTTAAAGAGTTTAGCTCAAGGGATATTTGACGGGATCGAGGCGTATTTAGGGCCAAAAAACAGCTAAAGAAAGCGTCCTCGGCGCGAGTCGAACGCGCGGCCTAGTGCTTAGGAGGCACTCGCTCTATCCTGCTGAGCTACGAGAACAAAAAAATTCTGGAACCATTTTAAATGTTCCACCAACTGTTTGCAAGGGGAAAATCATGGATAAAAAATCGGACATTGGCCTAGTAGGTCTAGCGGTCATGGGGCAAAACCTTGTTTTGAACCTTTCTGACCATGGATTTTCTGTTAGTGTATTCAATAGAACGTATGAAAAAACTAAAGAATTCACTGATGGTGGCGCTAAGGGAAGGGCAATTTTCGGATTTGAAAAAATGAAAGATTTTATCTTATCATTATCCAAGCCTAGAAAAATTATTTTACTTGTTAAAGCGGGAACCGCTGTTACAGATACAATCAATGAGATTCTCCCTTTTTTAGAAAAAGGGGATCTGATCATTGATGGAGGCAACAGCTATTTTAAAGATACCCAAAAGCATTTTACGGACCTTCAGGGAAAAGGGATACACTATATCGGGATGGGTGTATCAGGTGGCGAAGAGGGTGCACGTTTTGGCCCCTCATTAATGCCTGGGGGTACTCCTGAGGCGTACAAAATGATCGAGCCGATGATGACAAAGGTTGCTGCAAAGTTCAATAATGAGCCTTGCGTTACCTATATCGGTCATGATGGCGCGGGGCACTATACCAAAATGGTGCATAATGGAATTGAGTATGGAGATATAGAGATCATCGCCGAAAGCTATGAGCTTTTAAAGGCTTACGGATTATCCAATCAGGATATGGCAAAAGTCTTTGAGGGGTACAACGGCTCCAAAAGACCTTTAAAAAGTTTTTTGATCGAGATCATGGGTAAAGTTTTGCGGTTCAAAGAGAATGGCAAAGAGATGATCGATTTTGTGAATGACGTAGCGGGACAAAAAGGGACCGGAAAATGGACAGCTCAAGAGGCTTTAGATCTTTCTGTTGATGCGGGGGTGATCACGCAAGCTGTTTTTGCCCGTTGTTTATCTGCTAGTAAAGCAGAAAGGATGAAGGCTTCGACTCTATTCAAGAAGCTATTGGACAAACCACAATACTCCAGAGAAGAGATCATTAAAAAGCTCGAAGGGGCACTTTATGTAGCTAAAATTGTATCCTACACGCAGGGTTTTATCCTTTTAAGGGATGCAGCAAAAGCCTACTCTTGGACACTAGACTATGGAAAAATTGCGGCTATTTGGAGACAAGGCTGTATCATTCGTAGCGATTTTTTAGATGAGATTACAAAAGCCTTCAATCAAAATAAAAGCCTAGAGTCGCTGATGATGGCCCCTTTTTTTCAGAAAGCTGTTCAAGAGCACTTGCGTGATCTAAGAGATGTTGTGAAAGAGATGACAGCGATGGGGATACCTGCACCTTGTCTATCGACCGCTTTAGCGTTTGTGGATGGTTACACCACTCCAAAAGGGGTAGGAACGGTGATTCAAGCTTTGAGAGATGCCTTTGGCAGTCATCAAGTAGAGCTCACCTCAAAGCCGGGGGAATATGTCCATATTAATTGGCTAGGCTCTGCTTTTGATGTCTCTTCAACCCATTATAATCGTTAGAAACCTTTAAGAAAAAAACCTAATCGAATTTTTTAGATTTAAAGATAGTGATGGAAGCTTCATCGAAGGATAAGTTCTTAGCCTTTTCTAGTGTGGTTCATGCTACAAAAAATACAGTTTGGATGGCTTAAGAATTTTTCGATGGAGTGAATTATTTACTTAGTGTTTTTTGGTGGCCTATGAATAATTAAGGTTTTAGGATCTTTTAATCGCTCCCTTTTTCACACTTTGCACATGTTCCGCAAGTTCGTTTTTTTTGATTGCTCTTTTTATCAATGCAGTTGCAACTGCTTCGCCGTCATTAGAACCTTTAATTTCTGCTAATTTTTTTAATAAATCTTTTTGATGCAATCTATGTTCTTTATATTTATCTGATTTAAATGAGAAGCCATTTTGATTTGTAATCTTAAATGCTAACTCGCGGTTAACCGTCTTTTCTTGAAACTGAAATGGATCTTTTAAAATGGCAGAGGCTACAAGCTCTTCATAATCTTCTCGAGAT
>Ga0169931_10000521_pt1 | contig 63299 bp, 52 predicted proteins | sample Kivu_15m_20L_FD_129675 | JGI IMG/M metagenome (GOLD analysis project Ga0169931, IMG submission 129675) | Freshwater microbial communities from Lake Kivu, Western Province, Rwanda to study Microbial Dark Matter (Phase II) - Kivu_15m_20L... | ecosystem: Environmental > Aquatic > Freshwater > Lake... | reverse complement strand
GGGATAAACCATATATATTAGCGTTAAATCACCCAACGGCGTTTCTTGAACCTGTTATAATGGCTGCTAATCTGAATAAACCCATTCATTTTTTAGTTAGAGGGGACCATTTTAATAAATCATTTTTTCGATTTCTCTTAAAACAGGGAAATATGATTCCTGTTTTCAGACAAAAAGAATCAGGCTTTGGTTCGCTCAAGCATAATTATGATACTTTTTCTTTATGCTTTGAGTATCTCTCAAAAGGTAAAATCGTCGCTTTATTTCCTGAAGGAAGGACGGAACACGAAAAAAGATTAAGACCAATTCAAAGGGGTATTGCAAGAATTGCTTTTGGGACACTCGCCCAATTTCCAGATATGGAAGATTTATTTATTTTGCCGGTTGGTGTAAATTATGCAGATGCCCTGGCATTCAGAACAACCGCTTATTTGCATATTGGAGAACCTATTTCTGTCCGTTCTTATATAAAGGATGGAAAAATTCCTGAACATCATCATTTACTAAAGGCAGTTGAAATTGCGTTAAAGAAAAACATGGTTATCATCGAAAATGAAAAAGATGACAAACTGGTTGAATTCTTTTTGGAAATGACACGAAATGCAGAGGATTTTCCCTTTTGGCCTTTTTATATTAATCAGGATGTTCAACTCAGGAAAGAACAAAAAGTAGTTTCATTCTGGAATGAGATGGCTGGTAATTCCCTAAAGGAAGATGTTCTTTATAAAATAAAAACTTACGAATCCTTATTAAAAAAATGGCAAATGAACGATAAGGTGATTGGAAAGGTTTATAATAAATCCTGGTCTTATGATAACCCATTCTTCAGATTTATAACCTTTTCAGCCAATCTTTTTGCAGCCCCGGTAACAAAATTTGCTGACTGGATTACGAACAATAAGGTGAATCATCTTTCATTTAAATCACCAGTCAGATTTGCCGCTGGTTTAGGTGCTTATTTAATTTATTTTATTCTTTTTATTTTTTTATCAGTTTTCCTGAATACCTGCATCATTTTTATATTTATTATAATGTCCCTGATGGCTTATTTATCTCTTTTCATCAGAGAAAAACAAACCATACAAAGGGCATATAATAGATACCAACATCTGGATGAAGAAAATAAATTACATCTAATCAGCCTTAAGGAGGATATTTTGTCTGCCTTCCATGCTATCTGAAAAGAGTTAAATCTCCTTTTTTAACGAATTCCTTACCATCCGGATATTTAATAATGATGTAATAAACGTAAACATCACTAGGGGAATCTCCCCCATTATGTTTGCCATCCCAGCCAGTGACTGGTGTATCATTGTTATAAACCTGTTGACCCCATCTGTTAAATATTTTGAAGGTAGTAATATCTATTTTTCCTCTGTAAACAACGTTGAAAAAATCGTTCACATTATCACCATCAGGTGTGAAAGCACTGGGAATATCAAATACGGGGGCTAACACGGTTACAGGTGGCGAATTAAAACTTATCTCACATCCATTTGTATTCTTTATGAGTAAGGTATAAACCGTAGGATTATCAGTTGGTACATGTTCCAGCAGGGGAGTTGTACCTGGAATATCCTTCCCATTTGCTTTCCACGTGTAGGTAATCCCTGCAAGATTTAATGGATTTAGATTGGCTGTGATAATAACTTTCTCACCAAGTGGGACGCCTGTTGTTGTGCTCTCAGCTGGCTCTATTTTAAAATTTGTCAATCTGGGAAGCGGTGCAACAGTAACCGTTACTGATTTTCTTTCACTGCCACAATTAGGACCGTAGGTGTAATCCATGATAAAAGTGGTTGTGTTCGTGAGGCCAGGCAGGGATAGTTTAGGGCCTAAAGTCGTTTGATTATTATAAAGCCATTTATATTGTTGCTCAACACCAACAACAGCATTTCCGATTGCTTCCAGATTTAAAGGAACGCCAGGGCAAATAGTCAGATTTGATGGAATGGTTACGGTTGATGGTTGAATCACTGAAACGGTCAGTGAGGCGGAGGTTGGTGCACAGGTACCCTGTTGTGCTTTTACCGTGTAAGTAGTGTTAACTAATGGTTTGACCTTTATTAAGGGATTTGTTGAGGTGAAGGCTGGATCAGTGGACGAACTCCAGGTATAGCTTACCTTAGGATCATTATTGAGTAATAATTGTAGTTCTTCACCTCTGCAGATGGTTGTCTTTGTGTTAAAACCTATAGCGGGAGGAGGTATGATATTTATTTTTGCGGTTATTGTTGAAGGACAATCCTTTTCTTTTACGGTAGCTTTTATTTCTTTGGACTGGGTTAGAAAAAGGGTAGGATTTTTGCAGCTTTTACATGATACTACATCTTCGGGTTCCCAGGAAACTTCGCCTGGCCCTGAAAAGGACAGATTCAATGTAACTTTCTCTCCAAAACAAACGGTCGTATCTTTTGGTACCAGTTTTAAATCCTTTGGTTTAATAACTGGAATAATGGCGGGTTGTGTGTCACGACATGCATGGTTGGTAGTAGCCCTGAATAATATGATACTGTCAATAGTAGTAATTACCAGATTATAAAGGGAATCGGGGGATTCAAATCCTTTATATGGAAACCATTTGTGTTTAATATCTGGAAAATCTGCCGGATTATAAACCTGCGAAGTTAATTTTACTATAGTACCCTGACAATATTGTTCTTTATTCTCATCTTTAGAAATAATTAATTTGGCAGGAAGGGAATCCACCCTGATTCTAACAGAGTCTTTGACTAAACAGCCGTCTTGTTCGAAACTGGCAATATAAGTGGTTGATACAATCGGTTCTACCTTAACGGAACCACCTCTGGGATTATCAATATATTTGTCTGATGGCAGCCAGTTTATGCTGGCATTATTCCCGGTATTTGTTTCTGCTTTAAGCGTTAATTTACTACCCTTACATATTTCAATGGTATCGCCTTCATTTAGAATTTTAACGCTGGTTGCTTTCACCTGAAATGAAAAGGAAGTGGTAAGTTTGCATGCGCCAATTTGTTGATTTACGGTAACGCTACCAGATTTATTAGGATAAATAATGGCATTTCCATTATTCTGAATACTTATTTTTTCATCAGATATCCAGGTAATACCCTGAGATCCTGTATTGGATTGAATAGGTAATAACAGTGGAGCACCTGCGCAAACAGGATTTTCGTTGGAAACACCTTTTATTAAAGCTGGTTTTATAATATTCAGGTAAACGGAATCTTTCCATATCGTTCCGTTAACCAAAGCGGATAAAAAAACCCAACCCGATTGAGCTGGCTTAGCTAAAGGGTTCTGGATGTTAGCATTATCAAAGATACTGGCTGGTGTCCATTTATGATATACCGCGGAAATTGCCTGCAATTTAACCTGGACATCCGTGTCACATATAAACAACGTGTCAGCCCCCTGAATTAAGGATACGTTATTATTTCCTGTATTGATTTGACTTTTTGCTGTTTCCAGATGTAGGAATAGCAAAGCAGCTAAAATGATTTTGAAAGCAAATTTTATCTTCATAAGTACATTTTTTCCGGATCAATTCCAGATGATTTATCAAAAATAACGAGGTAATTTAGTTTTTCAATACATTTTTTCAAACATTACTGAACATTACAACGATCCAATGATATTTTAACATCCTCAAGGGTTATGTATGGCATATCATTACCCCAGGAGGAGTATATATAATTCATTATATTCGCAATTTCAAATTCTGAAAGGACTGGAATGGCTGGCATTTCCTGATTGTAAACTTTGCCATTCACTAGTATGGTATCTTTAAGGCCATTTCTAATGATACAAGCGGTCTTTAAGGGGTTTTCAAGCAAATAATCTGCCTTAACTAAGGTTGGAATTAATGATTTTAACCCTGAACCATCTGACATGTGACAACTTACACAGAAATTTTCATACAATATTTTACCCTGGGGATAGTTTGTTTTTCCGCAAGATGATAAAGATAAAAGGTATAGGATGAAAATGGCTTTTTTTTTCACCTTAGTACGTTTTTGTCATTTTTTCAGATACCACCAAAATAAAATCAGCTTTATTTAGATTTTCTGCGTGTAATACATCCACTTTATCTTGTTCCACCGTGGAGATATTTAAAATTTTTAATCCTGGTTTGTATTTATTTAAATACCACACCGTTCCTTCCTTTTCATCGGAATGATAGGCGCCATTGTAATGGATAAATAGAAAATCTTTTTTTATGGCTTTTGATATGGAGTATCCCATAGTTGCATCTTTGATAGCCTGTGCCTTGACCATGTTGTCAGATGAATTACCGCCATGGTTTCCCATCATAGATATCATTTTCTTGTAAGTTGGTAATTCCATATCCACGGGAATAGGTAGCGGGGGTAACAGGTTATTTTTAGCTACTTCATTTAAGTCATTTAAACCCTCCAGACCCAATCGAAAAACTAAATTGGCATAGCGTCGGGGTACATTCGTGGCTAGAAATGCAATTTTTTTTGACTTTGCAAATTCCATTAATGGTTTATAATCCGTACTGTAATTTTTCCAGAGTTTAACTTCTTCTTCAAAATTCTTTACATTAATCTGACCAGCCAGATACTCATTAATGACTAATTGATCGTCTGTTTCAAACATTTCAGCGCCTAAAATAAGCTTTCCTTTTTTCAGTTCAAAGACATCTTCGGTAAGTTTTAGTTGTAACCAGTGAGAAATCGGATTATTATGTAATTCACCAAAAAAAACAACATCATTTTCACTTGACGATTTTAATAATTTTTCATAATCCACTTTTTCACCTTTACTGTTGTATAAAAGGAAAGGTACATTTTCCTGACCAGCAAGCTTAAAAAGACTTGCTGAGAAAATCATAGGGTATATCAGTAGCTGATAGATATAGTTTTTCATGTCGATGGCATTTAGGTCCCAATATAAATCATTTTATGATCAATAATTTATTTCTAACTTTAAAAACATACCTAAGTTATTCTTGTTTATCTAAAAACGAATCACTTAACTAAATTTTATGCTTAAGGAAAGGGTCATCTTATGGTTTAGACAAGATTTGAGGTTGCACGACAATGAAGCACTTTGTGAGGCAATACGACAAGCAAAAGAAATCATACCTGTTTATGTTTTAGATGAGAGGCAGATTTTTGGTAAAACTTCATTTGGATTTCCTAAAACGGGGGCTTTCAGACTAAAATTTTTATTGGAAAGCCTTGCTGATTTGAGAAATAACCTGAAAAAGTTAGGCTCGGACCTCATAGTGAGAACTGGACATACGGAAGAGATATTAACCAGGATTGCTGATCAGACGAAAGCCACAGCTATCTTTTGTAACAGAGAGAGGACCGATGAAGAAGTTAAAATTCAGGATAACCTGGAAAAACTTCTTTGGCTTGATGGCAGAGAATTGGTTTATTTCAGAGGTAAAATGCTTTATCATACTGCCGATTTACCATTTCCAGTTTCTCATACCCCTGATGTTTTTACTCAATTCAGAAAGGAAGTTGAAAGGATTATCCCCATTAGGGAACCATTTTTAAGTCCAACTACTACCTTTAAACCATTATCTGTCGATTTGTCAGCAGGTGAGATTCCTTCTATGACCAAATTAGGCTTTCATGATGTTGATAATTTATCTTTATCTGGTTTTGTCGGCGGAGAATCGGCTGCCCTTGATAGATTAAATGAGTATTTGTGGCAAAATGAGGGTATTCTACAATATAAACAAACAAGAAATGAATTACTGGGAAGAAATTTCTCTTCCAGATTTTCACCCTGGTTAGCCATCGGTTGTATTTCTCCAAAAAGGATTTACCAGGAAATCAGAAAATTTGAAAGAGAGAGAAAATCCAATGAAAGTACTTACTGGCTTATTTTTGAATTACTTTGGAGAGATTTCTTCAGATTAATGGGAAAGAAGTATAAAAATCAAATTTTTAAACTAGGAGGCCCCAGGAATCTAAAGAATCCAGCTTTTAAAACAGATATGAAGACCTTTCAAAAATGGGCCGACGGTGAAACAGGTGTTCCATTTATTGATGCAAATATGAGGGAATTGAAACAAACTGGCTTTATGTCTAACAGAGGGAGACAGGTTGTAGCCAGTTTTTTATCAAAGGATCTGAAAGTTAATTGGTTATTAGGTGCTGAATATTTTGAATCATTTCTCATAGATTATGATGTCTGTAGTAACTATGGTAACTGGAATTATGTGGCTGGCGTAGGTTCTGACCCCAGGGAAGACAGGATTTTCAACATACAGACTCAAATGTCAAAATATGATCCTAATGGCTCCTTTGTTAAACATTGGTTGCCCCAGTTGAAGTTTGTCCCGGCAGAAAAATTAATCGCCTTTAATACTATGTCACGTAAGGAACTACTTGATTATCAGGTTGAATTGGGAATAACCTATCCTATGTCAATGCTTGGTTCTCCCAGTTTTTCAAAAAGATTTTAATTTTATTCAATCCCAGCCAACGAATTTTCAACACATTGCGTTATCATCACTGAGAGTTAATTAATGTAACATTAAATCTTTAGGTTATGAAAAATTCCACCGTTGGCTTTTTTATTTTATTTCTCGCTTTTTCCTTACAATCATGTATAAAGGACACCTGTGAGAATGTATATACCTATCAGCGTTTTGACCCCGTTTTCGTTAAACCTGAAATACTGAGGCAAAAAATCGTAGCTGGCTCCACTAAAGAATTAGTAACTACAGGTAAAATTTATGTTTATGGCGATTATTTGCTAATCAATGAACCGGATTTAGGTATCCATATTGTTGATAATAAAAATCCGGCTAAGCCAGACTTTATTTCTTTTGTAAAAATTCCGGGTAATTCAGATTTAGCTGTGAGAAATGGCCTCCTTTATGCGGACAGCTATATAGATCTGGTTGTGTTGGATTTAAAAAACCCGCAAAATGTAAGAGAGGTTTACAGAGTTGAAAATGCATTTCCTTCTTATGGAAAAGATGAAAAACTGGGTTTACTGGTTGCTTATAAGGCTGCCGGGGTAACGGAATCATTTCCATGTTCAGAAAATGCAGGAAATACATTTTTTGAGGGAAATGTTATTTGGACCCGGGATAATAATAGTTTGACCTCAGGTCTTAAAACACCTTCCGGTACGGTTGGTATCGGTGGTTCTACTGCCAGGTTTACCATGAATCAAGGACTACTTTATACCGTTAGTACCAGCAATTTATCTACTTTTAAACTGGAAGATAATGGAGCTACCAAACAGGTAAGTACCCAGAATGTGGGATGGAATATTGAAACTATTTATCCCTTTGAAGGTTTGTTATTCATTGGTTCTCAAACGGGCATGTATATTTATGGTCTGGATAATCCCGAGAAACCCTCTCTCTTATCTACTTTCGAGCATTGGAGAGCTTGTGATCCAGTGGTAAGTGATGGAAAAACGGCCTTTGTGACCTTAAGAGATGGAACGGAATGTGAGGGATTTTTAAATCAACTGGATGTTATTAATATTACTGATGTAAAAAATCCCAAACTTATAAAAAGTTACCCTCTTTATCATCCAATCGGATTATCTATCAATAAGGGGTTATTATTTATTTGTGAAGATGATAGAGGAATTAAATTATATGATACAAAAGATTTAAATGCTTTGGATAAAAATCTGATATATCAGGATAAATCCTTTTCTGCGGTTGATATTATTGTTCTTGAAGATGCCAATGTAGCTATAATTACCGGTGAGGACGGTGTTTGGCAGTTCAGTTATAAAAATCCAGCAAAATGGGTGTTATTAAGTACCATTAAATCGAAAACAGATGATTAGAAAGGTGTTTCTATTACCCATTTTCTTTTCATTTATCTTTTTACCCTTTTTAAAAGGCCAGGAGCTTACAAGTAATCCAACGCTTATTAAAAGAGGTTATCTAACAGGCCAGTTTACCATGGGTCTCGGTTATTACCTGAATGGTGGTGACTTGTTAAGTCCGGGTTTTGAGTTTAAAATGGGTAGGTTCCTTTCCCCTGGTTTTTCCTGGGGAGGTGGGGTAGCATATACTCAGTTTAAACCATTAGATGGATTATATGGCTTATCCTTGTTATCTGAAATAAGATATTTTATTAGAGATGAAAATAAAAATTGGCGATTTTCAGGTGTAGCTGACCTTGGGGTTGGTATCGGTGGCAGCAGATTGCTAACAGGCTGGGGAACTTACAAGCCCGGGCCAAGAATTTATGCCGGAGCTACCGTGTATAAAAAATTAGATGAAAAGATGAAGCTAACCCTTGAATTAGGTTATCTGTATCATTATCTAACTTATAAGGATAATACACCTGGAAGAGGATGGCAAATTTTTCAAACAGAAAGCATCCTGAAATATAATTTCCGAAGGATTCAGGTCAAAGCTGGTTTATTTTTCTGACCCATAAAAGGCATCCTGCGTCTTAACTTTAAGGATGCCTTTTATAATATCAATTTTTTCAATCACTTTTTCCCTGTCATCTCCGGTAATATTTACATGTCCCATTTTTCGGAAAGGACTTGTTTCCTTTTTTCCATATAAATGAAGATGCACCCCATCTATTTTCATACATTCTTGAATACCGGAGTATTCCGCTGTCCCTGTATATCCGGGTTCTCCAATCACATTTACCATCGCGCCGATACTATGTTGTCGGGTGGAACCAAGAGGTAAATCTAAAATTGCCCTCAAATGCTGTTCAAACTGGGAGGTTTCACAACTATTTTGGGTGTGATGTCCACTATTGTGTGGTCTTGGAGCTACTTCATTTACATAAATTAAATCATTATCAGCTATAAAGAATTCAATAGCCAGTAAACCTACCAGATCCATTTCCTTTGCAATTTGATAAGCCAGTTTTGTTATCTTCTCTTTTTGTTCATCGGAGATTTCAGCAGGGCAGATTAAATAAGAAACCAGGTTAGCTTCCTGATTAAAATGTTGTTCAACTGGTTCAAAGTGTTTAATTTCTCCCGATACAGATCTGCAAATAATCAAACTGATTTCCTTTTTAACTTTAATTTTTTCTTCTGTGATATTGGGACAATCCAGCAAGTTAACTAATTCTTTTTCTTCAGAAATTATAATAACACCTTTGCCATCGTAGCCATCTTTTCTTGATTTTTGGACGAAGGGTAAACTTATTTGATTGTTTTTTAAGGCCATTCGAACTTCATTTGCATTTTCAAAAGCCTTAAATGGTGCGGTAGGGATATTATTATCAGCATAAAATTTCTTTTGTAATCCTTTATCCTGAATAATCTTAATAGTTGCAGGTTTAGGAAAGATTTTTACCCCTGCTTTTTCCAGATCTACTAAGGCGTCTGCATTCACCTGCTCAATTTCGATAGTTAAAATGGACATATTTTTGCCAAAATGGTAAACGTCATCATACTTTCGAAAATCACCCTCCGTATAGTATGGGGCATAAGGTACTGCTGGAAAATCATTTTTTTTATCCAGAATATGCAAAGGTAAGTGCCAGTTAGCCGCTTCAATAGCCAACATTTTTCCAAGCTGACCACCTCCCAAAATACCTACGGGTTGATTTAATAAGTTTTTATTATACATTTCATATTGTTATTTAAAGCAAAATTAGGAAATATACGGTAGATTTTTAAGTGTATCAGGGTTATACCATCTATATTTGCAATCAAAAAAATGAAACAACCTTCCAGCGTAATAAGGGATATTCAAATTGTAAACAGAGGTGTTATAAAAACAGCCGACATTTACATTAAAGATGGCTTAATCAATAAGATAGATGGCATTATAACTCATTCTGCAGATATTGAACTGGATGGTTCAGGGAAACATTTGATTCCCGGAATTATTGATACACAGGTCCATTTCCGGGAACCGGGATTAACACATAAGGCATCGATTTATACAGAAGCAAAGGCAGCAGTAATGGGTGGAGTGACTTCATTTATGGAAATGCCAAACACTAAACCACCCGCAATATCCAAGGCTTTACTGGAGGAAAAATATGCATTGGGAGCAGCGCATTCTGTTGCCAATTATTCCTTTTTTATGGGAGCGACAAATGATAATGTGGAGGAAGTGCTAAAGGCTATTTCAGGTGAAGTATGTGGCGTTAAAATTTTTATGGGATCAAGTACAGGTAACATGTTAGTTGATCAACCCAAAGCCTTGCATACCTTATTTTCAGAGATTCCCATTTTAATTTCAACCCATTGTGAAGATGAACAAACCATTAAACGTAATGAAGCTGCTTTTTTAGCTGCTTATGGGGAAGATATTCCCATTTCCTGTCATCCGGAAATTCGATCGGTAAAAGCTTGTTTATTATCTTCAGAACTGGCTGTTTCGCTGGCTAAATCGTATGGAACAAGATTACATATTCTTCATATTTCCACAAGTGATGAATTATATCTTTTTGATAATAACATTCCATTAAAAGAAAAGAAAATTACCTCAGAAGTTTGTGTCCACCATCTATATTTCAACGCAAATGATTATGATTCCTTAGGAAGTCTCATAAAATGCAATCCCGCAATTAAATCAGAAGAACATCAAAAAGCATTATTAAGCGGCTTATTATCTGACCAACTTGATATTATCGCTACGGATCATGCTCCTCATACCCTGTCTGAGAAAAGACAAAACTATTTTTCAGCTCCTTCGGGAGTTCCATTAGTTCAGCATAGCCTTCAAATCATGCTTGACTTTTATCATAATGGAATGATTAGTCTGGAAAAAATGGTAGAAAAAATGTGCCATGCTCCATCTGATTGTTTTAGGATTAAAAACAGGGGATATGTAGAAGAGGGGTATGCTGCTGATCTGGCAGTAATTGACATTGATACACCTTATAAAGTCACAACTGAAAATATCGCATATCAATGCAAATGGAGTCCGTTGTTGGGTAAGACTATGAAAGGGGCTGTATTATCCACCATAGTGAATGGAAACCTGGTTTGGCATGAGGGTAAAATAAATGAAGATATCAAAGGAGAACGATTGGCATTTATAAGATAATGCTAACCTTTTTTAATTTTTTCAATTTCATTCATCACTTTTTCTGACTCCGACATTTTCGCTGCATAGCCTTTTATATCTCCTTTTCTTTGAAGTTGCATAGCCTCCTCAAGTAATTGATTATAAGATTTTTGTAGATTTACAAGAGGGTCTTTTTTAAATAATCCAAACATAAAGTATCGTTTTAAAAATATTGGAAGGAGGTAAAATCCTCCTTCCAATGTTGAACAAGGATTAAGAGGTTTTGTTTTCCTTTTTAATTTTTAAAACATCTATGCCTTTATCCTTCACCGATTTATTGAAAGACTCCATATCAACAGATTTAATAGTCTCCCATTTTTGTAACTCAGCATTAATCAACTTATTTAATTCATCTTTTACCTGAATGGCCTGTTGTGTTGGTGCAAAATTGCCTCTGTTGCTTAGACTTCCCACGTGGGCCAGTTTATTAGTTAACTTAATAGGATAATTCAGCGGATCCTGTCCACTTTTATTTTTAGTCTGATATAATTCATTTTCAATTCTGGTAATTTCTTTATCTATGTCATTTGCTTTCTGGATTAAAGACTTCATTTCAGGGTCATCTTTCCATATAGATTTTAGATGATTTAACTGTTTTTTAGTTTCTCTGATATCCAGAATGGCTTGATGGGCCTCTGTCACTTTATCTCTGATATCAATCAGGAATTGAAATTGCTTTTTAAAATCTTCAATCCCGGATTCTGATCTTGGATCCTTTAATATTTCAAAAGAATGTTCTTGTTTGGTTTTGCCAACACTCAATACTACTTTATACATTCCCGGAACTGCCTTTGGTCCGTTTAAGGCAGCTGCCCAAAGAATCATTCCATCGAATCTGAGGGCACCAGGGTATTGCATGTTCCAGACAAATCGATTGCCCCCTGACTTTAAATCGGTTAATTTGTCCATTCTTTCCTTAGCGCTGGTGGAGAATTCCTTTATTAATTTACCATTGGCCTCATGAAATGATAATTTAATTTCTACAGAATCTGCCGGCACTTCTTTTAGGTTAAAATGGACCATTACGCCTCCAGGATGATTGGCGCCAGCAGTTTTTGTATTAGCTCCTCTCCAACCGGGACCTCCTTCCATCCTGTAACTAGGCATGGGTTTGAATAAATGGAAATCGGCATTTGTTACTCCCGCATTCAATTGATGTAGTGGGGTCAAATCATCAATTAACCAAAAACTTCTTCCCTGCGTTGCCGCAATCAGGTTATCATTTTTAATTGTTAAATCTGTTATGGGAACAATGGGTAAATTCAGCTGGAAAGATTTCCATGAAAGGCCATTATCGAAGGAAATATACATACCTGATTCTGTTCCGGCATAAAGTAGTCCAGCTCTTTTGGGATCAGCTCGAACTACCCTTGTGAAATGATTTTTATCAATGCCGGAAGTTATTAATGTCCAGGTCTTGCCATAATTAGTTGTGTGATATAAATAAGGCGTATAATCACCTGATTTGTATCGGGTTCCAGCGACAAATAAACCTCCTTTCTGAAACGGATCGGGTTCTATAGCATTGATCATCATCCATTCGGGCATACCAGATGGTGTCACATTTTCCCAATGAGTCCCATTATCCTTACTAACGTGTATCAAACCATCATCCGAACCTGTCCATAACAATCCGGGTTCATACGGAGATTCACAAGCGGCAAAAATGGTACAATAATATTCAACACTTGTATTATCCTGCGTTATAGGTCCACCTGAGCTTTTCATCTTTGTTGCATCATTCCGTGTTAAGTCCGGACTGAGGGTTACCCATGATCTGCCACCGTCATCAGATGCATGAAGATGCTGGGAAGCCGCATAAATTCTTTTGGGATTACCAGGAGAAGTAAAAACCGGAAAGTTCCACTGGAACCTGAATTTAGCGCCTTCCGCGCCATATCCCATTGGGTTGTCAGGCCAGACATTTATGCTTTGATTTTGTTTGGTTCTATGGTTTACCCTTTCCAGTAATCCGCCATAGCTACTGCCAAATACTATTTCGTTATCATTAGGGTCAACAGCAAGATGGGCAGATTCTCCGCCGGCAGTCTCTTCCCAGTCTCTTTCACCAATTTCAGAACCCTCTGTCCGATGGTAAACCCTGAGGGTTGAATTATCTTGTTGCGCACCATAAATTCTGTAGGGAAAATGATTATCAGTAACTACTCTGTAAAATTGTGCCGTTGGCTGATTGTGATAGGTTGTCCAATTCATACCACCATCAAGCGAAACTTGTCCGCCACCATCATCACCAATAATCATTTTATTTGGATCTGCGGGTGAAATCCAAAGATCATGATGATCGCCATGCTGCGCATTCGTGGTATTAAATGTTTTTCCACCATCCCCGGATTTGTGATAATTAACGTTTAAAACATAAACCACATCTTCATTTTTTGTATCTGCATATATTCTGGTGTAATACCATGCACGCTGTCTTAAATTTCTGTCTTCATTGGTTCTGATCCATGAATCCCCTCCATTTTCCGAGCGGTAAACACCTCCGTCATTTGCTTCAATAATGGCGTATAATTTCTCTGAATTTACTGGGGATACCGTAATACCTATGATACCCAAAGGACCTTTTGGCATTCCTTTATTAGTAGAAATTTTTGTCCAGTTATCTCCTCCATCGGTGCTTTTCCAAAGATCTGAGCCTTCACCACCACTTGATAAGTCATAAGGCGTCCTTCTAATTCTCCAGGTGGCAGCGTATAAAATTCTGGCATTATTGGGGTCAAGAATCAAATCAACGGCACCGGCATCGGCATTGGCGAATAATATTTTTTCCCAGTTTTTACCACCATCTTTAGAACGATAAACACCTCTTTCCTGACTGGATTTATATAAATCACCCAGAACAGCAGCATAAACGATTTCCGGATTTGTTGGATGAATTCGGATGCGAGGGATATGTTTTGAATCGGGAAGACCGGAATTTTTCCATGTTTTGCCGGCATCTGTACTTTTCCACATACCATAACCATAAGAAACATTACCGCGTACCGTTACCTCACCACCTCCCACATAGAGGACGTTAGGATCACTTTCAGATACAGCAACAGCGCCAATGGAACCGCCAAAATAACCATCAGAAATATTTTCCCAGGTTTGTCCGGCATCTAATGTTTTCCAAACCCCGCCACCTGTTGATCCAAAGTAATAAAGATTAGGTTTTCCTGTTACGCCTGTTACCGCCGCAGATCTACCTCCCCTAAATGGACCGATGGAACGCCAGCTTAATGAATTAAAGGTACTTTCAGGAAAAGAGATAGATTTATCTTCTTTTTCAATCGTTGCCGTGGAAATGGCTTTTTTCTTCTGTCCTTCCAGCCCAATGCTGGTTATAATAAAGAAGAAAAGAAATACGGACCATTTTAATTGTTTCATGTTAGAAAGCATAATCATTTTTTTAAGTAGGAATTGCTAAAAATTTAAAGGTACTTTTACCACAAATAAAGAACAAATTACTACAATTGCAGCAAAAAAAAATAATAAAATGATTCGCCTACATCTATTATTTACTTTTCTAATGCCGGTCTTCTTTTACTTTGGGTGTAACGGGCAAAAAACGTTAATTAACCCCGCCCCTGAATATAATGTTTCTTTAATTCCATTACCTGTTTCAAAAGTAAATATTCCTGTAAACTTAAAACTGACTGTTTTGGAATCAGTCATAAATAGTCAGTTGACTGGTTTATTATATGAAGATAAGGATTTTAATGATGGAGACAGGATGAAAGTAAAGGTCTATAAAAGGAATCCTATACGGTTAAGTGGCAGAGAGAATGAATTGCGATATAAAATTCCGTTGACTGTTCAGGTGGTTTATGATGCTATGGTTACTCATGTCAGTGCTGCTGGTGAAATAGAGCTGGAGGCTAAGACCAGTTTTAAAATCGCCAGAGACTGGACATTAAAAACGCATACAGATCTTACCCATTATACCTGGATTAAAAAGCCAGTTGCACAGGTTGGAGGTATGAATATTCCACTTGGTACTTTGGCTGATGTTATTTTGAATAATTCAAAATCTTATTTGGGAAACCAGATTGATGAATTGACAGCTTCTTATTTCGATTTAAAGTCAATCGTTGCAAGTGCCTGGAGTTCAATATCCAGGGAACTTTCAGTTTCTGAAGAATATAAAGCATGGTTGTTGGTAAATCCGGCTAAAATAACTATGTCACCTATGATTATTCAAGGTGATTCCATTCAGACTTATCTCTCTCTTACTGCAAAACCCCAGCTTAATATCGGGGAAAAGCCTACAGCTAAAGGATTAACAAAGATACCAGATTATACTCAGGTCCTTGGTGATGGCCAAGGTACTATACTTGTACTAAGAACTAAATTACCATTTTCTGAAACTAAAGCCCTTACATTAAAACAGGTGGGTGGACAAACTTTTTCCAGTGGGAAAAAATCGGTTACCGTGGAGGATGTCAATTATTTTGGCATAAAGAATAAGCTGGGCGTTGAATTGACACTTTCTGGATCCTACAAAGGGAAGATATTTCTTACCGGAACACCTCAAATAGATATGACAACAAACCTGATTAATCTTCCGGATCTTGAATTTAATCTCGAAACAAAAAATTTTCTTTTAAAAACTGCAGGCTGGATATTAAAAAGTAATTTAAAAAGAATGATCCAGGAAAATATAAACTTTTATCTCACACTGAATTTAAATGACACAAAATCAGAACTTGAAAAGCAATTAAATGATTATCCGTTAGCAACTGGATTTAAAATGAAAAGTAAAATTGATCAGTTATCTGTTGAAAATATTCAAATTACACCTGATGGCATGCTAATTGATATGGCTATTGGCGGGAATTTAGGTATAACCACCTCAACAATTCCCAAAAAATGACGAGACGATAATGTCAAGAGAGAATCGAAATATTCAATTCTCTCTTGACATTAAAATCATACATTACATTTAGTTATAGGTTTTATTGAATATCATTCTTCGGATTTTTCCGGCGTCTTCCATCAGTAAAACCAAGCGCTTACTATTTAACGATTCAATATGAATCTCTTTTTCCTCCTTCGATTGATTAAATAGAAAAAGCTTATTACTGCTAATCTTAAATGTTCCTGCCTCCCTGTAATTCAAAGTGCCTTGATAGGTATAATGGCCTTCATCGGTAAACTGGAGCATGATAGCAGCTAACGTTTTATCTTTTAATATTTTGTCGTTTTCAAATATTTCATTTACCCGCCAAACACCAACTAATTGATAATTAGCTATATATTCGCAAGAATTAACATGGAGGGTTAAATAACAGAAAACGATAAGTAACTTAATGCGCGACATATGAATAAATGATTAGGAAAGGACGATAAATGCCAAACATCCTCCTATAAAACCTAAGAATGCCAACCAGGTAATTTTTTTAAAATACCAGATGAAATCTATTTTTTCCATTCCCATTGCCGCAACGCCCGCAGCAGAACCAATAATCAGCATACTACCACCTGTTCCAGCAGAATAAGCTATAAAATGCCAGAGATTATTGTCTAATGGGAATTCATCCATGGGATACATACCCATGGTAGCTGCCACCAGCGGAACATTATCAATGACAGCGGATAGGATGCCAATAAAAATGATGACCAGATTTTGATTGGGAACTAACTCCTGAAGCTTATGTGCCAGATTCATTAAGAATCCAACTTTTTCACCAGTAGAAGATTGAACGACTACAGATTCTAAGGCGCCAACAGCCAGAAGAATTCCCAAAAAGAATATAATACTGCTTATTTCAATTCTTGATAATGCTTTGTGCACAGAATAAAGATGTCTGTGCTCCTGATTAAATTCCTCTTCGGGATGTATATATTCTGAAATCAACCACACAATGCCTAAAGAAATCATAATTCCCATATAAGGTGGCAGATGAGTAACAGATTTGAAAACAGGAACAAAAATAAGTCCTGCCAATCCTGCAATAAGCATGGTTTTACTGCTCAAAAGTTTAGTAGTATCCGCTTCATTTTGTTGTCCAGATAAACTTTCAATTTTCCCTTTAAATACGGGGAGTAAAGATGCTATAAAAACAGGGATGACCAGCGATACAATAGAGGGGATAAATAAGTATTGTATGAGTCCAATGGAAGAAACTTTTTTTCCAATCCAAAGCATAGTTGTTGTTACATCGCCGATAGGGGACCAGGCACCTCCCGCATTGGCAGCGATAATAATCATACTTACATAATAAAGTCTTTCTTCTCTGTTAGGTATCAATTTTCTAAGTAAGGATACCATGACTATGGTTGTGGTTAAATTATCTAAAACAGCGGAGAGAAAAAATGCTATGATACTGGTAATCCAGAGAAGGGAAATTTTATTTTTAGTTTTAACCATTGAGGTTATGGGAGAAAATCCCTTATGTAAATCCACTAATTCAACAATAGTCATAGCGCCTAAAAGAAAAAATAGAATTTCTGCGGTCTTTCCCAGAATATGTAACAGGCCATCTTCAAGGGGCGTTACCTGATGGCTGGCATCAAGTACCTCAAGATGTCCCACGGAAATTAAAGCCCAGGTCATGGCTCCCATTAATAAGGCAGGTACTGATTTATCTAATTTTAATGGTTGTTCTAATACAATGATTACATAACCAATAAAAAAACATAGTACTACACTTGTTAACATAAATCAAAAAATTTAAAAGTTTGTTAATAAATCAGGTGTTGGTTTGTAAAAATAAAGTTTTAATTTTCTTTTTATACCATTATTAAAGTTATTTCAAATAATTTTGCTGAAAATTAACACTTAGGTTAATTATAGAAATAAAATGGTAAAAATTGGAAATATTAATATCGGTGAATTTCCGTTAATTCTCGCACCCATGGAGGATGTCAGTGATCCTCCTTTCCGGGCATTATGTAAAGCCCAGGGTGCAGATTTAATGTTTACAGAATTTATCAGTGTAGAAGGCCTTATCAGGGATGCAGATAAAAGTGTCCAGAAATTAGATATATACGATGAGGAAAGACCCATTGGAATTCAAATTTTTGGTGCTGAATTTGATTCTATGCGAAGGGCAGCTGAGATTGTGGAAGAGGCAAAACCGGAAATATTAGATATTAATTATGGATGCCCTGTACAAAAGGTGGTTTGCAAAATGGCTGGTGCGGGTATTCTGCAGGATATTCCTAAAATGATTAAGCTTACGGAAGCGGTCATAAAAAATACCAGATTGCCTGTGACGGTTAAAACCAGGTTAGGTTGGGATCAGGATTCAATTTTCATCGAGGAAGTGGTTGAAAGACTTCAGGATGTAGGAGTAAAAGCAGTCAGTATTCATGCCCGTACCAGAAAACAAATGTATAAGGGAGAGGCAGACTGGCGTTATATTGCAAAAGTAAAGTCAAACCCAAGGATTAAAATACCTGTTTTTGGAAATGGCGACGTAGATTCCCCTCAAAAAGCAAAGGAATATAAAGAAAAATATGGCGTGGACGGTATTATGATTGGTAGAGCCAGTATTGGATATCCATGGATTTTCAGAGAAATTAAACAATTTCTTTTAGATGGAACAATCTGTGAACCACCCTCTTTAACGGAGCGGATTGATGCCGTAACCGAACATCTTACCCGGGCGATTGAATGGAAAGGTGAAAAATTAGGTATTCTTGAAACTCGTCGCCATTACAGTAATTATTTTCGGGGTTTTCCTAATATTAAGGAATTTAGAAAATCTTTAGTAACACTGGATGACAAAAACCATATTTTTGAGGTTTTATTTGAGATGTCCCATTGTTACGCAGGTGTGGAACCTGTTTTATCTGAATGATTCCAATAATAGATTGTGTCTGAAACATATGATTTTACAATAAAGGAAAATGATTTCCTTCTCAGATTAATTGGAAAAGTTTCCATGGATTTGAATTCCCCAGCCTATGTTGTAGGTGGTTTTGTTAGAAATTTTTTTCTAAAAAAAATTTCTAAGGATATCGATATTGTTTGTGTGGGTAACGGTATTCAACTTGCGGAAAAAGTTGCTTCTTTACTTCATCCTATTCCCAGGGTAATAACTTATAGCCGGTATGGTACTGCTATGTTCAGATTTAATGATATTGAATTTGAATTTGTAGGGGCCAGGAAGGAATCCTACAGTTTCGATTCCAGAAAGCCCGCTGTTGAGGAAGGCACCTTGGAGGATGACCAGAAAAGAAGGGATTTTACTATGAATGCCCTTGCTTTTTCGCTAAATCCGGATGAATTTGGTTTGTTTATTGATTCATTTAACGGGCTTGAAGATTTAAGAAATAAGATTATCAAGACACCGCTGGATCCTGGCATCACCTTTTCCGATGACCCGCTCAGAATGATGCGCGCAATCAGATTCGCAGCCCAACTTGGTTTTGTGCTGGATGGAAATACAAAACAGGCATTGAAGCAATATAAAGACAGGATTTCCATTATTTCCCAGGAAAGGATTGCAACTGAATTGAATAAGATTATTCTTTCCCCAAAACCATCCATTGGTTTTTTATTATTATTTGAAACTGGCTTACTGCATTTAATATTTCCTGAAATGGTATTACTTCATGGGGTAGATACAAAAAATGGGAAAGGCCATAAAGATAACTTTTATCATACCTTGCAAGTGCTGGATAATTTATGTCAGGTAACAGACAATCTTTGGTTACGATGGGCAGCTATTCTGCATGATATTGCAAAACCTCAGACAAAAAGGTGGCAACCTGAAATTGGCTGGTCATTTCATGGACATGAAGTTCAGGGTGCGACTATGGCTTATGCCATTTTTAAAAGATTTAAATTGCCAATGGATCATAAGTTGAAGTATGTTCAACAATTGGTAAGACTTCACCTTCGTCCTATTTCTTTGACAAAGGAAAATATCACTGATTCTGCCATAAGAAGGTTGATAGTTGATGCCGGTGAATATCTGGATGATCTTATGCTTCTATGTAAAGCGGATATTACCTCCAAAAATCAGTCCAAGGTTCAGAAATATCTTGAAAATTATGATTTAGTCATGGAAAGAATAGAGGTAGTTGCGTCAAATGATAATCTGCGAAACTGGCAACCACCCATTACCGGAGAAATAATCATGGATACTTTTTCAATCGGGCCTTCAAAAGAAGTGGGAATTATTAAATCAGCTGTGAGGGAGGCTATTCTGGATGGATTAATACCCAATGAATATGAGGCTGCTTTTAACTTTATGCTGGAAAAGGCCAGGGAATTAGGAATTGCCTGATTTGATTATCTCGATAAGACTTTAAATGGGTCTACCTTCAATCCACAGTCAAGGTAACTTTTGCCACTTGAAACATCGGTTACCTTTATGTTCAAAGGTCCTATACTTCTGTTGGTTGCTATTTTAGCTCCACTGGTAGTTTCCCATGATCCCCAGGTACTCTTTAGACCGCCTACGGGTAAAATTTTAACCCACATCTTCATTGATTTAGGAAGGAAACCGGAAGCATTAAACTCCCATAAATAGGTATCACCCGGTGTAACACCACCGGCATAAAAAGTAACTTTTAATGCTTGTTCTCCTGAAGGTAAATGGACTAATTCCCTTTTTGCACCTTTATCAAAGGCCTTTGCTGGAGCAATAAACCAAAAGCTATCATTACAAAAATTTTCCCAGGCTGTCTTTATATATTTGCGTTCAGTATTTCCGCTTACGGATTGACCTTCCTGCCATGCTTTACCTTCTTTTGTTGTTAAATTCATAACAACCCGTTTACCTCCCCATTCGACCTGCAAAAATTGACGGTACTTATCCCAGACATACACTTTATCTTCTGCAAACGTCCAGGTAATCCAATGGATTTTATTCCATGCTTCTTTATTTATAGCTTTCTCCATGTTTAAAGCTAATAAATCGGCTTCTTTTCCAGGGGTACCTTTGGGAACAGGCTCATCAAATACATAGATGGAAACCCCAATTAAAACAATAAGACCAGCCAAAAAGAAAAGAATAAAGTGTAATAATTTCTTTGCCATTTTATTATAAATTCCACCAATAATTTATTTTCAATACAAACTGTCTTTGCTTCAATTGAAAAGATTCTGTTACATAATTATCTGTATAAACAAAATAAAGGTCAGATGCAGGACTGTATCTCCATTGAAGTCTAAAATTACTGTTAATATTATCAATTTGTTTATTATACTGAAAAAAATAAGTAATGAATAATTTATTGGTAAGGGTCAAATCTAATCTGGGACCTGCCAGCCATAAATTGAAATGATTATTTTTTAACTTTTCTGGTAGTCTTTCATCATCAAAAAAAGATAAATAATTGTAGGTTGTTCGAAGAGATATTGAAAAATAAGGTTGAATCCGGTATCCAAATTCACCCTCTATCCGAACTCTCTTTCCTTCTGCGTAATATCCTCCCTGACGGGTTGATAAGCGATATGTTACCAGACTTTGTGGCTTTGAAATAAAGTCAAATCCCCTGGAATTCCATTGATGAATGGTTCCTTCCTTTAAGTAAAAACCTGCATAATTGGTCGGATCAAAAGGAGCGAGTAAGGTAACTTTATTAGTGGCCGTCCAGATGAATAAATCAGCACGACTTAGAAAATTAACCCTGTAAATGACCACATGCTCACTCTCAATCTGTTTTAGATTTTCATTAAAATAGCTGCTAAGTTCAATGGATGGACCATGTGACAATACTTTTCCTGATTTAGGAAAAAACAGATAACCAAAAGTGGGTAACAGCCTTTTGTAACCCGTTCTGGGTACAAAGCCTGTTTCAGCATTTACTTGATTACCAACATCTTCCCATTTTAATCCATAAGATATATTTTTGTTGGTATATTGAATATCAGCCGCTAATAATTGATCTTTATCCGCTTTATTTGCGGAAAGGGTATTCAGATAAAATACTTTTCCTCTCCAGAAATTATTGGTACTTGCCAGATTATATTCTATGCCAATATTTCGGTTTGCCAGACTGGATGGGTCACCAAACCTCTCTCTGTTTACCAGTATGGCACCAATATTTGAACGCTGAAATATTTTTCGTTGAATGGCAAATACGGCAAAATTAGTTCCATATTCTTCTTTTTCATTGGCTTGCATTTGCATGTCCATGACACCTAAACGCCAGTTTTTATTTAATTTACCGCTAAGTCTGGCTCCGGCTGTTATTTTATTTTGCAAACCTATCCTTCTTGAAAAAAAAGGTCTGATATTATTGTATCCAAAATTATTAAACAAATCTCCGTTTTCGATAAAAAACTGCCTTCTTTCAGGAAAAAATAGTTCAAAACGATCCAGATTAGTTTGTTGGACATCTACCTCGACTTGAGAAAAATCTGGATTTAACGTTAAATCTAAATTCATTGAACTGGAGATGGCAACCTTTGCATCAAGCCCAATATCTGCCTTTTTTTTAGTAGCATTTGTAACTTCATTTCCTGAATATGAACCGAGTGTAAATGGTATCACGGAGATATTAGTTCCAGGAGAGGGTGGGGGGTCTGTCCATTCCAGATAGCCGGTATAGGCCAGTGAGGCAGTTGGAAACTGTCTTGGCACCGGTGCCCATGCAGATTTCTCCGTTGTTTTCATATCCAGTCTGCTGAAGTTTACGCCCCATTTATCCGCATTTGCTTTGTAACGCAAGGTGGTGAAAGGGATGGCCATCTCCAGCGTCCATTTATCAGGATCACTTTGAACTGCTGAAACCCATTTATTATCCCAGGTTAAATCTGCTTTGCCACCATCATATAATAATCCATCCCATTGGGCGCCCCTAGCATTTGAGCCAAAAGTAAATCCATTGGTCTGATCGTTGAATGGATCGATAAACAAAAGGAAATTATCATTTTTTCCAAAATTAAAATCTCGTCTCAATGATTCAACTCGGTAAGTACCTTCCAGTTTTTCATAATTGATGGCAAGGAGATAAAGATTTTTATCATCAAAACACATTTTTACCTCGGTCAATACCTTTGCATATCCTGTATCCATAGGTAAAACAGCATAAAAACGAGAGGTTGAAGGAATATCTTTCCATCCATCGTCATCATTGAATCCATCTATCATGATGGAAGCATTAATTTTTTTTAAAGGATAAACCAGGTTTTCATTTACTTTTTGTCCCCATCCACTAATAGCGGAAACTAATAATAGTAAAATAAATAGTTTGATTTTATGGTTTTTATGAGGCATTATAATGTTCTGATCCAAATATTTCGATAACTTACCAAATCCCCGTGATCCTGCAATCTCAACGAACCATTGCCGTGTGCTTTAAATCCGGGAAGTCCGATATATTCTGTCGTTCCTTTTATTTCTGTATGATTTTGAACCAAAATGCCATTGTGTAAAACGGTAATAGCAGGTGGAGAAATCAGGATACCATCTGCATTAAATCGGGGTGCTTTGTAAATAACATCATAAACCTGCCATTCCCCCGGTTTTTTTGTTGCATTTACCAGCGGCATTGATTGTTTATAAATGGATGCTGCCTGCCCGTTGGAATAGGTTCTGTTACCATAACTGTCAAGAACCTGTAATTCATATTTTTCCTGAAGAAAAATCCCGCTATTCCCTCTTCCCTGACCTTCACCCTTTACAACTATTGGCGCCCGCCATTCAATATGGATCTGACAATCGCCAAACATTTTTTTCGTTTTGATATCCCCGGTTTTAGGAACAACAGTCAAAATACCATCTAAAATTTGCCAGGGACATACATTCCCTTTTAAATCTGTCCATTCATTTAAATCCTTGCCATTAAATAAAATAATCGCATCAGATGGGGGTAAGTTATTTTCACCAGGTGTAACTATCCTGGGTTCAGGTTCCCATACTTCAGTTGCTTTGGGATCAGTAATTTGTGAAAAAAGAGTAACTTGAGCGAAACTAAGCGATGAGAAGATGAAAGCCACTCGAAAAGTAGGATAAAAAATGTTCATTTTTTTAGGATTTAGGTACCAAATGAAATACTAATTTAAATCTTTTTAATTATTTATCCTTAATTTATAATCATTATGAATGAATTTCTTGTTTTTGGTTTGGTCGGAGGAGCTATACCTGACTTACTAAGATTGATTAATAACAGATATCAATTACAAATTCCCGCCTACTTAAAATCTGTTAATTTTTATATGGGCTTTTTCTTTTTACTGATACTTGGTATGGTTACGGTTCAATTGCTGGACGCCAAAAGTATAACTGAAGCTCTTTCCTATGGTTATGCAGCACCACAGATAATCTCTGGTTTGCTGGGAAATTTAGCTAAAACGCCCAAAAATCTAAAAACCAGGAGAGACATTGGTCCGGCAGAAAATAAACTTGGAAAAATGGATTTATTTGAATTTTGGAAATATTGAATTTATTTTAATGAAATTGTAGTAAAATTGCGGTTCATTTTAGTTTTCAATCTGTAGTATGAAAATTATTATTGCCGGGGCAGGAGATGTTGGTTTTCATCTGGCACAGCTTCTTTCAATAGAAAACCAGGACATCATCCTTATCGATACTAATCAGGAAGTATTGGAATATGCTGGCGGGCACCTCGATTTAATTACTTTAAAAGGGGACGCTACCTCCTTTGAGGTTCTTGATAATGCAAATGTTTCAAAATCAGATTTGTTTCTGGCTGTTACAACGCTTGAAAATTCAAATCTGATTTCATGTGTGTTAGCTAAAAAATTAGGAGCAAAGCAAACCATTGCCAGAGTTAATAATCCGGAATATTTGAAACCTTTGAACAGGGAAGTTTTTGAAAACCTGGGCGTTGATTTGTTGATTTCTCCCAGGCAACTGGCTGTTGAAGAAATTTACAGGCTGGTAAAACAGTGTTCTTTTACAGATGTTTTTGAATTTGAGGAAGGTAAAATTAGTGTTACTGGAGTAACCATAGAAGAGAAATCGCCACTTCTTGGATTAAGATTGAATGAACTGCCTCTCTTTGCAAAAAATACGGATTTCAGAGTTCTTGCAATCCTTAGAAGTTTTGAAACGATTATTCCCAATGGAGACACGCTTTTTCATAAAAATGATCACGTTTATTTTATTACCAAAAAGGAAAAAATTAAAAGTTTACAAAGTCTAATAGGGAAAAAAGATAAAACTATTAAAAATATCTCTATTCTGGGAGGTAATGCACAGGGATATCTGACAGCAAAAGAACTGGAAAAGGAATATAGAGTAACTATCTTTGAAAAGGATAAAAGCAGATGTAAAGAATTAAATGAGTTATTGAATAATACATTGGTTGTAAAAACTGAATATTCTGATTTTGAAACACTTAAGGAGGAGGGATTAGGAAAAAGTGATGTATTTATTGCCCTTACAGATAATTCAGAAACAAATATTATTGCCTGCCTGACCGCTAAAAGTTTTGGTGTTTTTAAAACTATTGCTCAGGTTGAAAGCAAAATTTATACGCACATGTCTCAGGATATTGGAGTGGATACCCTGATTAATAAAAAACTAATAGCCGCTAATAATATTTTCAGATTTGTAAGAAAAGGTTCTGTTAAAGCTATTACAAGTTTGCATGGTGTGGACGCTGAAATTATAGAATTTTCCCTGGAAAAAGATACCAGGTTAATTAACAAACCCTTAAAAAAGATCAATTTCCCCAAAAATGCATTTATTGCAGGTGTTATAAGGGAAGAAGAAAGTTTTCTGCCCAATGGCGATTTTGAGTTAATCAAAGGAGATAAGGTCATTGTTTTCACTCTTTCTGATGCAATCCCTGAACTTGAACTTCTATTTTTTTAATATGATAAACTGGCGATCTATTTTAAGGGTATTAGGGGTTTTACAAATTTTACTTAGTGTCTTTTTTTTTAGCACTATTATGGTGTCTTTCCTTTACCAAAATAACCCTATACCTTTGCTGATTAGTGGGCTCTTAACTTTAATCGCCGGTATCTTTTTATATTCCATAGGTGGTAAAATCAAGCTGGGAAGTATTCATAAACGGGAAGGTTATCTCATAGTTACTTTGAGTTGGCTCACTATGACGGTTTTCGGTATGCTACCCTTTATTTTCAGTAATGAAATTCCAGGAATAGCAGATGCTTTTTTTGAATCCGTTTCCGGATTTACAACAACAGGTGCTTCTATTTTAACAGAAATTGAAGCATTACCCGAAGATATATTGTTCTGGAGAAGTTTTATTCAATGGATTGGTGGAATGGGGGTCATAGTATTGACTGTTGCTATAATGCCATTATTAGGTATTGGTGGCATTGAATTATTTGTAGCTGAAGCCCCGGGTCCAACATCGGATAAGTTACATCCTCGTATCCGTGAAACAGCCAAGAGACTTTGGTATCTATATCTGGGTCTGACCTTAATCCTGATTTTACTTTTATACATGGGTGGAATGAGTATGTTTGATGCAATCAATCATTCTTTTACCACCATGGCAACAGGGGGTTATTCAACTAAAAACGCCAGTATTGCTGCTTTTCCATCTGCTTTTATACAGTATGTTTTAACCCTTTTTATGTTTTTGGCAGGTGCAAATTATACTTTTTTATATTTCGCTTTTAAACGGAAATGGATGAGTGTCTGGAAAATGGACGAGTTCAGAGCTTATTTATATTTAGTTATCTGTGCCATTTTTTTAGTAACGCTTCAGGTTAAACACATAACTGATCAAGATTGGGAGAAAAGTTTTAGAGATGCGGCATTTCAGGTGCTTTCCGTTATTACAACGACAGGTTTTGTTTCTGCTGATTATTTACAATGGGGAACTTTTGCAATCCTTATATTTTTCTTGTTACTTTTTGTTGGTGGCTGTGCAGGTTCAACCAGTGGTGGAGTAAAAGTAATCAGAAGTCTGGTGTTCTTTAAAAATACTTTTCTGGAATTCAAAAGAATTTTACATCCGAATGCAATTATTTCTTTAAAAATAAATAATGAAATAATAAGAGGTAAAACAATTACGCATATTATGATTTTTTTACTGCTTTATCTGGCGACTTTTTCTGTAGGATCCCTGGTAATGACTTTTATGGGTTATGATTTCCTGACCAGTATTGGTGCTGTAGCAACTTGTCTGGGTAATGTGGGTCCGGGTATTGGAAAAGTAGGTCCTGTATTTAATTTTGGTTGGTTGTCATCTGAAGCAAAATATCTGCTTAGCTTTCTGATGTTATTGGGTAGATTGGAACTATTTACCATGTTAGTCCTTTTTACGCCTCATTTCTGGCGGACTAATTAATGGCAGCGAAATCTTACTTGCCTTCCAAACCATTTTTTTGAGGTATGTAAAAGTTCGTACCTTTAATTTCCTCAGGTAAATAGTCCTGTTCTACATAATTGCCAGGATAATCATGACTGTATTTATACCCTTTTCCGTAATTTAATTGTTTCATAAGCTGTGTAGGTGCATTTCTTAGATGTAGTGGAACAGCAAGATTACCAGTTTCCCTGACTTTTTCCATAGCTGCATCAATAGCTAAATAAGCAGCATTGCTTTTAGCAGATTTGGCAAGATAAATGGCGGCTTCTGATAAGATTATTCTTGCCTCCGGCATGCCAACTGTAATGGCTGCCTGAAAGGCAGTTTGTGCCATTAAAAGTGCATTTGGATTGGCAAGTCCAATATCTTCCGCTGCTGAAATAATCATTCTTCTGCCAATGAATTTCAAATCTTCTCCGGCTGAAAGCATTCGTGCAAGCCAGTAAACAGCTGCCTGAGGATCACTTCCCCGAATACTTTTTATAAATGCTGAAGCTACATCATAATGCATTTCACCACTCTTATCGTAATTCAAAACGATATTGACCGCAATTTTTTCTATTAATTCATTATCAATCCGGATTAATCCATTTTCCTCAGATAAACAAGCCATTTCCAATAAATTCAATAATTTTCTGGCATCACCACCTGAATAATGAAGGATGGCCTCAGTTTCTATCAATTCAACGGGGAGGGTACTCAACAGGTCATCTTTTTCAAGGGCATTTTTTAAAATGATGATTAATTCATCTTTTAACAATGGATGAAGGGTGTAAATCTGACATCGGGATAACAGGGCTGGTATAACCTCAAAGGATGGATTTTCGGTTGTTGCCCCTATCAGCGTAATAATCCCTTTTTCAACCGCATGAAGCAGAGAATCCTGTTGTGATTTAGAAAACCGGTGTATCTCATCAATAAATAAGACTGGATTATGGCGGTTAAAAAATCTCTGTTGTTCTGCTTTTTGAATAGCTTCTCTTACCTCTTTTACACCAGAATGAACAGCATTTAATGATTGAAATGGGATATTCAGGTAATTGGCTATTAAATGAGCAAGGGTCGTTTTTCCAACGCCTGGAGGTCCCCAAAAAATGATAGATGGAATTCTACCTGCATCCAGCCATCTGCGTATCGGCATTCCTTTATCAAGTAAAGCTGATTGTCCAATAAAGGAGTTAATATGTTGGGGACGCATCCTTTCAGCTAAAGGTCTCATTTATATCTTTGTTAGGAAAAATTCATTTCTGATATCTCAAAATTTATTTCCGATAATTCTGGTTTCAACGCTGGCGTTACCGTTCTGTTTTTAGCTGGAATTAATACAGCTGATTTTAATCTGGATAATTTATAAAGAGGTGTTGTAATAGAAGAGGTAGAAAATTGTAAACTCAACCCCTGACTTCTCAAGACTTCACCCGAAAGGTCAAAATCTGCAATTACCAACTTTTTATCATCCTGGACACCATCATATTTCATTTCTATCTCACTATTTTTCTTTTTACTTAAAAAAATGGTGGATTTTTCAGCTTGAATCGTTTCAGAGATAATCAGGTAGTTAGGATCCCATTGATTGGTTAAAGAGAGTTTTTCAAGAAATTGGGCAATTTCAACCTTATTCTTTAGATTTAAATAGGTTAAACCTTGAATTTTAAAATCAATACCATTATCTTTTTTAAAAATGAGTAGTAAGCCGGCTTCATCAGATTTAACCATTTTAAATAATGGATTTACCTCACCTTTAGCCTTTAAGGTATAACTACCTTTATTTTCACTTTTATAAGTAAGTTGATGGGTTGTTTTTGATTTTTCTATTATTAAAGGTATTTTGAATTCATCGAGGTGACCATATTCAGAAAAAACACCTTGATGAATTTTACCATAGGTGCCGATACTCATGGGGCGTTGAGGTTCCCAGGTAGCCCTGTAACCGAGGTTTTTCTGGATCTGATTTAAATAATGTTGCATGATTGATGCCATAAAAATTTTATATTTATAAAGGATGAAAAAAGATTATCTGAAGTAAGAGGCTCCATTCAGATCCAATATAGCACCTGATGTAAAGGTTGCCTCTTCGGATGCAAGAAATAAAACAGCAGATGCAACTTCTTCAGGTTTTGCGATTCGGTTAAAGGGACTCTGAGCAGCAATTTCAAGTTCTCTTGGACCTTTTACAATATCTTCAACTCTTTCGGTATCTGTAAAACCAGGGGCTACGGCGTTAACGGAAATGCCATATTTTCCGAGTAAAAGAGCCAGTGATTGAGTCAGACTATTTAAGCCAGCTTTACTTGCTCCGTATGCTGGCTGGTAAGGTTCTCCGCGATACGCCCCTCTGGAGGAAATGTTTACAATGTGTCCGCCTCCTCTGGTTTTCATGATTGGTGCAACACAGAATGCCAGATTAGCAGGTGCTTCCAGATTGGTAGAAACGGTTTCATGCCATGCCTGTCTCCATGAATCATAACTATCGGTTAATAAATCATGTGCTTTGATGACAGCGGCATTGTTGATGAGAATATCAACACCCCCCATTTTATTACAAATATCTGAAATCAACCATTTTATGGCATCTGGATTAGATAAATCTGCCGAAAACAAAAAGTGGCCATCACCATGAAGAGAGGAAAAGGTAGTTTCAGCTGCTTTTTTATTTTTATGATAATGGAGCGCAATCTTTGCACCTTGAATAGCGAATTTTTTGGCGCAGGCACGACCTATACCCTGAGATGCCCCTGTAACAAGGACAATTTTATCCTTAAATTTCAACATGTACGATTTTTCTTAGGAAAAATACGAAATTATAAGGTATCTAATATTTTTTTCTTTTGCAGATTAAATTCCTCTTCATTTATAATACCTTTTTCCTTAAGATCACCCAACTTTAATAAACTACCATATAAATCTAATTTTTCTTCTTCTACTACTTTTTCTTCTTTTTCAATATTTTCAACCGAAATAGTATCTTTTTGTAATCTATAGTTATTCTCAACAAAAAATTTGAATTTATCATCCAGGCGGATAAATTCCAAGGCATTGTGTTCATGAATTTTGCTCACATTTTCCAATCCGTTGGCTACTGCTTTTTCTAAATGAAAATAGGTCATTTCTGCATCGTGTAACATACTATAGCAGCAAGCCAGATTAAAATGAACCTGGGGTGAATCTCCGAATTTTTCAATAGATTTTAGAAATGAATTGGCAGCTCCGGCGAAATCCAGTTCTCGGTATTTGTTAATACCTACAGATTTAAAATAATCAAACAAAGATTCCCGGGGTTCCACATTAATAGGTTCTAATTCTAAATATTTGGCATTATATTTTTCATCAAATTCCTGTCTTGGCATCGCAAATAACAAAACAGCATCCATAAAGCCAAGGATGGCAGGTAACGCCATAGCCATCTCAGCAACATCTCCATGTCCGTTAGTGGTAATCAACAAAGCAATGAAAAACAGGATAGTGTGAAGTATACCTTGAAATTTTTTCCCTAAATAATATCTGTGAAGGCCAAAAACACCAAAAAAAAGAGCAAGTAATGCAGCAGTTAGTTTCTTTTTCATAGTTCAAAGATGATTAATTTGGTACATTTAAGGGAGTATGCATGTTAAATACCTATAATTATTGGACAAATAGCTTCATTTTTCTGACAAATCACTTTTTATCAAGATATTTATTGCATAAGGTCCCTGGCAGAAAATTAAATCTAAAATACTGCAATTAGGTAAAAAACCTAAAGTACGCTCAAAAATTTGAGGATAATCTATCTCTTTCCAATCAGGGTCATCTTTATGAAATCTTGGTTTTGGAGAAAAAAAATGAGTCAAATCAAGGATATTCTCCGATTGACTGTTTTCAGATAAAAACGTAACATTGGTAGTATCAGCTTTTAACCATGATATAATTTCGACAGTTAAATTTAGGTTCCATTCCCATAAGGTATTAGGCTTCAGCTCAAAAAATTTTTTCAATTTATCACTATAGTGATGAAAAAAAGGAGCACTGCCATAACAGGTACAAATAGATTGCCAATGATTTTTCTGCCATTTTTCTGTATAATCAATGCTTACCTCCTTATATGATTGTCCGGCATGTTTGCCACCAACTAATGGAATACTTAACCGTAACATTCCCTGACTGCTAATGATATGACATCTGTTGCGATAGGTACCTTTTAGATATTTCTCCACATCGTTAAAGATTACATTTTGATGGTATATCAATTTTGACCAATATTGAATAGGACCTACATATAGAAGAGGTAGTAAGATCGGTTGTATATCTTTCATTTTTAATATTTGTTGTAAAAATACAGATTCTACTATATTTCAATAAGCATCTTATCTTTGCTACCAAAATTAAGTATGATGTTTATGAAGTTTTTATCAAATCCAATGTTGAAAATTATTCCATTTTTTTTATTTTTTTTTATCCTTATTTTTTTTCTGCCTGATACGACATTTTTCTTTCCAGGTGCAGAATCTATCGTTTTAGATACTGGATTTTATGGTTTTGACCCATCGATACTCATAAGGTACCGGATAATTAATCTGATTATTTTACTTGGTGTTTTAGGTGGCTTATACGTGGTATTTAAAATCCTTTTTGGTCAAAAAATTGCTATTCCTACCATCATTGTACTTCTTTCTTCCTGCTGGATTTTTTTAACAGGATATTGGTTGAGTTTTGATAATCTTCTTGGTTTTTATCATTGTGCATTATTTTTAACGCTTTTATATTATTCAAAAAATAAAAGCAATGTGCTGCTACTTCTTATTCTAGTCATAACCACTGGCTCTTTATTAATAGATCCTTTGGGAACTACTTTATTTTTAAGTGTATTGTTTTTTGGTGCAGTAAGACAGCAAAAATTGTCGAAAATTGAAAATTATTTCTGGATGATCCTTTTGTTGCTTTCAATTGGCATAATTATTTATCGTTTTTTTAATCCTGGAACCTGGAAAACTTTTTTGGGGATCCAATCAGGTGATTACCTATTGTTTTACAGCTTAGTGCTGCTGGCTTTATGGCCATTTATTGGTTTCATTTTTGCCGCATTCAAAGATGCTGTTAGTAAATGGAAAAAAGGAGATATATGGTCTGTATGGATGTTGACTGCTGCGTTTGCTGGTTTAATTTCCCAATCCCCCGCATTTTTTATACCGGTTTCATTGATGTTAGGAAAGCATATCATTGATTTTGATCTTGAAAATTATCCTTACAGACATATTATTAAATATTGGTCCACTTTTCTATGGGTCATCTGGTTCTTTTTATCCATTCTGTTAATGACCGGAGGACATCTGTTCCAAACCGAGGGAGGATTTAGAATAGGATTTCAATTAGGCTTTGGCATTTGGCTGTTTGGACTGCTAAGTATTGTGGGCATGTATGGAAAACATTTTAATATAATGAGAATCGGTTTAATTGGGGGGAATACCTGGGTAACATATTCATTATTTTTAATCCTCATTCCCTTTTTTGGCGATCAGTTCTTATTACATAAGTTATGGCAATCTGCCTTAGTCAATCAATCTAATATTGTACTGCCGGCGGACCAAAAAAAGGTTGATGGTCTTTCATATACCCTTACTTCTATAGAAAGATTGGATTACAACAAAAAAATCTACTTTTCTACCAGAAAAAAAGAGGATAGTAAAGTAGATTCAATTGTTGGATTTTCACCATACATGAGAAAGGAAGTTTGGTATTTTTCAGCTTCGGCAGAATCAGGGAGCAATAAAATAAAGAAGTAAAATTAAAAGGAGCGTGGTTATAAGGATAACCAGGAAAATGTTCCCATTTTTTTTCTTTGTTTCTGTGTGGTGAATAGCCTTTTGGCTATTTGGATGGCTTCCTTTTTTAGTTTTCATAACTTAATAATTTTGCTTTGGTTAAGTTACTTCTTTTTTAAAAAATTATTCAGAAAAGTTTCTTTTTAATCGGGCCATAAAAAATCCATCATATCCAAAATCCGAGGGAAGCAATGTTTTTTGGCTCTCTAGGCTAAAGCATTTACCTTCCTCCGTATGTAAAAAGGAGTTGATCTGTTTTTCATTTTCACTTGGTAAAATGGAACAGGTTGCATATACCAGTTTTCCTCCTGGTTTTACCATTGAGGAATAACTTCTTAAAAGATTTTGTTGGGTTATTTTAATTTCCTCCAAAAACTGAGGAGTCAATTTCCATTTTGCATCAGGATTTCTTCTCAATACACCAAGACCTGAACATGGTACATCTAAAAGTAATCTATCCGCTTTTTCTTTTAGTCGTTTTATGGTTTTATTGGATTCTATGCATCTTGCTTCAATAATATGAACCCCGTTTCTCCTTGCCCTGCGTTGCAGTTCTATTAATTTTTTTTCAAAAATATCCAGAGAAATAAGTTGTCCTTTATTTTTCATTAAGGCAGCCAGATGAAGTGATTTTCCGCCTGCTCCTGCACAGGCATCAATAACCTTCATCCCAGGTTCAACTTCCAGGAAAGCTGCAATTTGCTGACTTCCAAAATCCTGAACTTCGATGAGGCCTTCATTAAAGGCATTCGTCAAAAATATATTTTTTTTAACGGGAACACATAATCCCTCTTCACTTAGTTTTATAGTATTTATACCTTCTTTTTCCAAGGCTAATTGAACATAATGATGACTGGCTTTTAATGTGTTTACTCTTAAAATCAGGGAAGCTGGTTTATTTAAGGTCTCTAATACTGGGCCCCATAAGCTTCCAAGTTCTTGTTCCCCAAGTTGATCAAGCCAGTCTGGAATACTTTGTGAAATGGCACGATGTTGAACAAATAGCTTATACTTGTTTAACACTTTTTCTTTGGAAAGATATTCAAATTCTTTCCAATCGGGTAAGGCATGCCCTTGAATTATCCAGCATGCACCAATTAAATTGAACCATTCTTTTTCCTTAGTTGGTTCTATGCCAGATATCTGAGTTAATAACCTATACCATCGGACAATTTCATAGATTTGTTCTGCAATAAACGCCCGATCCTTTGACCCTCTCCTTTTGTCTGATTTTAATATCTTTTCGACCGCTTTGTCGGCTTTCATTCCCTCATGGAAAATTTCATGTAAAGCTTCAACAATTGCATTAGCATGAGCTGGAAAGGGTTTAAAACTAGACTTTTCTGCTTTGTTTAACAACATTTTTATAAATAATTAGGCGAAAAACTGGTAGTAATCCAGTATGATTGGATCTGTTTTAAAATCAGTTGGTTTTAAAGGGTGTCTTAAAATGATACCATCTAAGGTTCTGCATCTGCTTAATGCAACGTATGTCTGACCGTGTTCAAAGGCGCCACCAGCTAAATCAATGATTATCTTATCAAAGGTTTTTCCTTGCGCTTTATGAATAGTGACACCCCAGGCTAGTTTTACCGGAATTTGGGTAAAGGTACCTATTGTTTCCGTACTAATTTTATTAGGATTCTTTGGATCTAATGTATATTGAAGTACTTCCCAGCTCAATGGTCCAAGTAATACCGTCGATTGAACTCCATCCTGATCCAAAATCAATTCAATTTCATTGTCCAGTAGTTTTTGAATGATTCCTATGCTTCCATTTACATACTGACCTTCCGGATCATTCCTAAGAATCATAACCTGAGCTCCTGCCTTTAAATTTAAAAGAAGGTCTGTTGGGAAAAAAGATGGCTGAAAATTTCCTGTAACTTTTGCCAGATATGGTTTTGAGCTGGATTCAAGTAAATTCAGCCTGGTTTGATTGATTTTATCTGCTGTATGGTTTCTGGCACAAAGCGTTATATAATGATCGTTTGTATTGAATGTAGGATTATGTCGTTCGTTTAATAATTCAAGTTCATCAAATTCGACTTTACTTAATCGAACAGATTCTAATAATTTGATAAACAATTTATTATCCTGCCTGTATATTTTATGTAACTCATACATTTCAAAAAAATCAGGACAGGTTGAAAAAGTATGCGCTGAAAAAAAATAAGCCGAGGGATATGATCTAAATTTCAACCATTCGTTAGTTTCCTGATTAACTACAGGGGGGAGCTGAAATAAATCTCCAAATACAACCATTTGTACCCCACCAAAAGGTTTATTATTGTTTCTTATTTTTCTTAAAACAAAATCAATAGCGTCCATTAAATCGGCCCTTACCATGGAAATCTCATCAATAATGATAACTTCCACTTCTTTAATCAGTTTTTTGTTTTTACCTGTTTTTATTTGACCCGGATCAAATAGTCTGGGTGGAAAATTAAAGAAGGAATGGATAGTCTGCCCTTTTACATTCAGGGCGGCTACTCCTGTTGGAGCTAATACAACATGTTTTTTATCAGTCGTTTTTCTGAATAATTGAAGTAAGGTGGACTTACCTGTTCCCGCTCTGCCTGTAATGAAAAGATTTCGCCGATCCTTTTCCAGTAAATCCAGGATATTATTAAATTCCTGACTCAGTTCAAGTGGAGACATATTTACTATTTCTGCTTGCCAAGTTAACGCTATTATTCATAAAACCTTGATTTGTCAATCGTAGAGAGTTCATAAATTAGGTTCGCAACCACTAGTGTAATATCATTCAGGTAAATTGAACCCTTTTCAGGCGTAGATTTACGAGGGTCTCCGATACCAGTATCTGCCGTAACCTGACTCCATTTTCTTTCCGCCCAAGCCCAACCTTCTTTAAAAGCGGCTATGGCTGGTTTTTTGCTGGCTCCATTTCCTGCTTCAGCTAAAGGTAAAACAAGATGAGGATATAAATATTGAATAATACTGGTTTCCATTTCATCTGCATGATCCCCTGGATTTTCAAAATAGCTGGATTTATCCAGTGCCTGGAACCAGTTGCAGGTTACTAAAAGCATATTGGGAAATAAAAGACCAAGTTCTCTTAATAGCGTTTTAAAATCATTCCCACCATGACTGTTTAATATCAATAATTTTTGAATTCCCTGTCTGTCTAAAACGGTAATAACGTCCCGTAAAATAGCTAATTGCGTAGATGGATTAAGATTCATATCCAATAAAATATCCGATTGTCCGGTATTGACGCCAAAAGGAATGGTAGGTAAAACAATGGGAAATGCTCCTTTATCCCATGCAATTCCAGCTGATTTTTCAGCGATATACGTTGCTTCAAAATTATCAGTACCATAAGGCAAATGGTAGTTATGAGCTTCTGTTGCACCCCAGGGAAGGATAGCCAGCTGAAAAGGCTGGGCTTTAATTTCTTTCCAGTTAGTTTCAGCTAAAATATAAGGTCTTCTTTGCATATTTGACACTTGGTTTTAACAATCTATCATACTTCTATTCCTAAATTCCCTATATTTCAGACGCGTCGGAAATATAGGGAATTAGGTTACCGGGCAATGCTAAAATAGGAATTAGTTTATGGTAAAATGTAAATCCAGCAAAATAATAAGGACCTCGGTAATTAAAAACAGGGTTAAAAGACTTAGGTTAACAAGGGGCACTTTTCATGAAGAGATTGCCGGACAATTTTGTAAAAACTTATTTTTCAATTGCCTGCATATATCTGTCCTGAATACGTTGACTTAATTCTTCTGAATCACCATATTTTTTCCGGATTTCTACCAACTCTTTTTTCAATTTAATAACAATTTCAGCATATTTGGGGTCATTATATACGTTTTTTAGTTCAAGTGGATCGTTCTTGCGGTCAATAAGTTCCCACTCATTGACATCATGGTAAAAATGGATCAATTTATATGCTTTGGTAACGATGGCATAGTGTCTTTTCACCATGTGAACGGCAGGATATTCATAATAATGATAATAGACAGCTTCTCTCTTCCATCCATTTATTTTCCCTTCCAGTAAAGGAATCATACTCTCACCCTGCATATCATCAGGCGCCTTAATGCCGGCGGCATCCAGAAAAGTCTGAGCATAATCGAGATTTTGAACCATTGCCTCACTGACGGTCCCCGGGTTAATATGTCCTTTCCACTGAATTAATAAGGGTGTTTTAAAAGACTCGTCATATACAAATCTTTTATCATACCAACCATGTTCTCCCAGGTAAAAACCCTGATCAGAAGTGTAAACGATGATGGTGTTTTCAGTCAGTTTATTAGCTTCCAGATAATCTAATACGCGTCCCACATTTTCATCAACTGCAGCAATGGTACCTAAATAATCCTGCATATATCGTTGAAATCTCCATTTCATTAATTCCTTTTCATTCATACCTGCCTTAAACTTACGCTCAAAATTGTTATTTATAAGCTGATAGACTCCATCCCAATTTGCCTTTTGTAAGGCATCCATTCGATTGTATTCTTTTGTAAATCCGACAATATCGCCATCATTTACTGGTTTAATACCAAGTCTATCCATAGTTTCGGGATAAATTTTAGAATCTCCAGCCCAGTTCATATGGTTCAACAGATTCATTTCAGCGGTTTTGGCTGCTGTTGTTCTGCCTTCATAATTATCAAAAAGCGTTGCAGGTTCCGGATAAACCTTTTCTGTATAAGCTTTCAAATGTCTTTCAGCCGGTAACCATTCCCTGTGGGGTGCTTTGTGCAAATACATTAATAGAAATGGTTTTTCTGGATTTCGTTCTTTTTCCAACCATTCTAAGGTCATATCGGTAATAATATCTGTTACATAACCTTTTACCTGAATATTTCCCTGCTGCTTTGTTATGAAAGTAGGATTATAATAAACACCCTGACCTGGTAAAATCTTAAACTGATCAAATCCTTTAGGATTATTTCCGAAATGTAACTTACCAAACATAGCAGTTTGATATCCGGAAGCCTGGAAAAGTTGAGGAAATGTCAAAATTGTCGTGTCAAAAGGAAAATAATTATCTGTTTTACTGTTCAGATGGGAATGCTTTCCTGTTAAAATAGTTGCTCGGGAAGGAGCACAAATAGAATTTGTGACACAAGCCTGAGTGAATTTTATTCCATTTTTTGCAATCCTGTCTATATTAGGTGTATGTATTAATTTGTCACTGTATGCACTTATAGCCTGATAAGCATGATCATCAGACATGATAAATACAATATTAGGTCTGGATTGCTTCGGACTATGTCCACACCATAAGGTCGTACAGGACAACGTAAAAAGGAAAAATCCTATATTAAATCTTTTAATGTTCATTGGTAAAGGTTGTTGATTCCGGTAAATTTATCTAATTTACGGTTTAAAACGATATTATGGGAGAATTGACAGGAAAAAAGAGGATTCAATTTTTTATGAATCTGTTATCAAATAATTTAGATGCGGCAATATTAGCTTATAAAGATAATCCTTCCAAACCATTTGGTTTTTATGTTCATCATTATGATTGCAGGACTCCTTTATTTAAAATTCAGGCCTTAGTCAGATTGCTGGATAGAAGTAAAAAGAAAAATTTGAGAGCCATTTCAGTCATTCTTTCTATTACAAAGACAGTAGAAGATATGATTGGACAATTTGATTTTGCCGCATCTATCTTAAATGGAAATCACAAATGGCAATTTCCTGATGCAGTAAAAAATCAAATTCTGATTCAATATGGTTTTGCTTTAGGTACCCTGGAGGAATGTTTGTTGCAACTTGGCTGGATTACCAGAGGAAAAAATGTCATTCAGTTTGATGATTTTGGATTTGATTATTTGAAATCAGCTTTAAAAGAAATTTCATTTCCCTCTTCTAAAAAAGAGAGAAAGTATATTCTTGGTTTTTTTAACCATTTATGCCTGGATATAGATGAAGAAATCAGAGAAAAAAAACTGGATCTCTCTCATATTGAAGATGGTATCCATGAATTTCGACGTGACATAAGGTGGCTGAGTATTTATGCATCCTCTCTCAGAGGAAAGGTCATTCTGTCTAATAATGAAGAAACAGATCCATTCCAGGAATTTATTACTCCTGAGAATATAGAATCAAAGTATAATATCTTGATGATTAATGAAGAAGAAAAAAACATTCTTACCTTTCCACAAGGTGGTTTTTATGCTTTAGGCAGATTAATTGCAGATTTAGGTGACATTAAGGATAAGGGGCTTGTTACCGAATATATGATGCACTTAGGTTTAAGCAATGGAATGTCAGCAGAAGAAATTGCTTCCCTTTTATCTGATGATTATCAGGATGTTGAAACAACTATTCAGCTGGCAAACTCAAAAATTAACAAATTTGTCCTCGAAGAAGATGGCTTTTTAAAATTAGCCAACCACTTCGAGGCTCAGTTAGCATTATAATCAATGATACCAGGTACATATTGATGGATTGACGGGATATCGGCCAAACTGATTCCCATAAACAGCAACCCCATTATTTGCTGTAATTTTAATCGTTAAAAACCCTTTTTGAAGTGCCTTTTTCAATATATTCATTGGAACAGGCACTTCGATTTTTTCTCCGTAGGTGCCCGCTTCTCTTAATTTTTTATCCATTAACTGGTTGTGCCAGGACAATATTCCTCTGTGATCTGCAGGATCATCAGCCAGTTTTTTTGCAAAAATTTTCGTCCCTTCCATTTGAATTTCAATATCACTTGGATTTTTTACTATATCTGTCATAGGATAAGCATTAGGATTAAGGTGGGGGGAAACTCTTGCTCCGAGCATATAATTCTGATCACCCATGACAACTTTGTCTTTATCTTTATCCAGCAAAGGCCTGGATGAAAGTTCAACCACGAATGCAGCTTTTCTGATTCTGGTAAGTTTTAAATTATTGACTGGAATTTTGTATTCAAAAAATCCCATACCTGTTCCGTTTACCTTCAGGCTGTCCATGACATGCCATTTTTTAATAGTCCAGCCTGCATTGCTGTATGCAATGGGTTTTACACTATGAATGATTAATTTTTCAGGATTAATGTCAGAATGAATTACAATGCTAAAGAAATTATGATGATGTTCTTTTCCTTCTACATCTGTAAGTTTCCAGCTTATTCGCATTATGCCGCCGTAAGGCATAACTTTGACAATCTCAGGTTCCAGCTTTTCATGCATATATGGGTGAAATGCAATTTTTCTGGACCGTTTTTCTAATATAATTTCAACTCCGGCATTATCCATGCCATAAATGATAGTTTCCAAAATTAGATAATCATCTTTCATCCTTTTTCCGCCTATATCAGAAATATAAAGAGGTATTTGTAAAACCTCCCCTGGTTGTGCTGATTTACTAATTTCGTTTCCACTTGAAAGATAAATTTGAGCATGGAAATCCTTATCTGTCATTCCTTCTGACAGATCGGATAATCCACTGAATTTTGGACTGCGGTCAAATCTCCAGTAACCATTCCATTCATTAATAACATCATGATGTTCCGTATATAGCCAACCTGCTACTTTTGGGTATTTCCTGAAAGTGTTTATCATCCTGTGATAGTCCCAACTCCAGTCCACATCACCTGTACTCCCGTCATATCCCCAAACATTTCCGCACTCAGAATTAATATTTGGTTGAGAACCTTGGGTAAAACCTTTTTCAAAATGATGTCCGCTTCCCGGATATGTTTCTTTATCTATGGATGCCAGTTTTTCTTCCCATTCCCAGCCAGCCATATATTCATGCCAGGAATTTATATCAGTCTCAGTGTGCCCTCCACCGCAACAAATGGAATTATCTTCAACCAATCTGGTAGGGTCAAGTGATTTAGCCAGATAATACATGGATGCTACCCAGTGTTGCGTTGATGGTAAATAAACATTTTTGGTTTTATTTGTTTCTTTTTGGGGCATTTTTGTCTGTAAACCCCAGGATTCGTTAAAGACAATCCAACTAAAAATAGCAGGATGATTAAAATCTCGTTCAATCATTTGCCTTAATGTCCGCTCTGCTTCTTGTTGCATGGCAGCATCGGGTTCACCCCAGGAATTTGGTAAATCAGACATAACAAATAATCCTAATTTATCTGCCCAGTATAATTTCCTTGGTATGTCAATCTTAATATGTGTCCTTATTCCATTTAAACCTAAATCTTTTGTCATTTGAATTTCATTTCTCATGAATTCATCTGATGGAAAGGTATAATAACCATCAGGATGGTAGGACTGGTCTAACGTAAGTTGCAGATAAACTGGTTTATTGTTCAGGGAAATGTATGGATAATTTGTTCCTGGCAGGTTGGTAACACTAATTTTTCTCATACCGAAATAAGTATTTACCTCATCCTTCTCATGACTTAATTTTACTGAATAGAGATATGGATCTTCCAGATCCCATAATCTGGGATTGGGAAGCTGGATATCAACCATGCCCATGTTAAGGCCTGGTTTAACCAGTAATTTTTCATTAATTTGACCGTCAGGTGTTTGAATGGTAACTTGTACTATTCGTTCTTTAGAAGAGGAATTAGACAGGATTACTTCTGCTTTAACTTTTTTCAGATCAATATCGGGATGAAATTTAAATTCCTGGATAAAATCTTCCCCCCTGGCTTCGAGATAGACTGTTTGCCAAATACCACGTGCGTTTCCATAGCCCTGTTTGCCATATAAGGTAAATAACCTTCTTTTATCGTCAACTCTGATAGTAATGCGATGAGCTTTTCCCGATGTAATATAATTTGTCAATTCAAAACTAAATGGGGTATAACCTCCCTGGTGACTTCCCAGCAAATGGTCATCCAGCCAGACGCTTGTCTCCCAGTCTGAGGCACCTACCGTTATAAAGATTCTTTTTCCTTTCCATTCCGGATTGACGGTAATTGTTTTTTGATACCAGCCAATATCCCCTTTATCCGGGACTCCCGATAAGGGTGAACCCCATGGAAAAGGAACTAAAATGGACAATGGTAAATTTTTGTTGTCTGAGAACCATTTTTCTTTTACACCAATATCAAGAGAATCAAAACCAAATTTCCATGCACCATTTAAATTTGACCATTCCATTCTCTCAAAATCAGGTCTGGGATGTTCAGGTAAAGGCATAACCTGACTCCTTAAGGTACCATAACATAAGGGTACTAAATAAAAAAGGAAAGTAAGAAAGTTTTTCATAGGTGTTTTCGTTTAAGTAAATATAATAAAGTATTTTGCTAACCAATAATGAATGGCAGCTTTAAAATTTACCTATGAATATTATAAGACCCACCGTACTGTTAGATGAATTTAAATGTAAGGAAAATATCAGAAAAATGCAGACCCGCTGTATGGATATGCAATTATCGTTCAGGCCTCATTTCAAAACGCATCAATCGCAGGACGTTGGTTATTGGTTTAAGGAATTGGGTGTTTCTAAAATTGCAGTCTCTTCCCTTTCCATGGCTCATTATTTTTCAGCCCAATGGGATGATATTCTGGTGGCATTCCCTGCCAATATTCTTGAAATTGATTTGATAAATGATCTGGCAGGTCGTATTCGATTGAGCCTTCTGGTAGAATCAATGGATACGCTGGAATTTTTAGCCGATAAGCTTTTGTTTCCAATACATCTTTTTATAAAAATAGATGCAGGGTATCATAGAACAGGTATTCGCTTTGATCATTTCAATTTAATAGATAAGCTGCTGGAGAAGATTAAAAATTCGGGCAATTTAAATTTCACAGGATTTTTAACCCACAGCGGTGATACCTACCGTTGTTCGGGAAAGCATGAGGTAGATCATGTACATCAGGCAAACAAAAAGCGATTTATTGAAGTTAAAAAGAGATATTTACCCCATTATCCTGACCTCATTTTAAGTTACGGTGATACCCCCAGCGCTTCAATTTCTGATGATTTTGAGCATATCGATGAGTTAAGACCGGGCAACTTTGTTTGTTATGATGTGACCCAGGTTCATATTGGCTCTTGTGGATTTAATCAAATTGCCGTCGTTTTAGCCTGCCCGGTCGTTTCCATTCATAAAGACAGGGGTGAAATTATTGTTTATGGGGGAGCTATTCATTTATCCAGAGATTTCCTGAATTGGAGAGATAAAGGGAATATTTTTGGACTAATTGCAGCGAAAACAACAAAAGGCTGGGGACCACCTATTGAAAATGCTTATGTTTCCTCCATTTCTCAGGAACATGGAAAAATTAAAATGGAAGAAAGCGAGCTTATAAAATATAAAGTGGGGGATATTTTATATATTTATCCTGTTCATTCTTGCCTGCTGATTAGTTCTATGAGGAGTCTTATGACATTAAAGGGTGAAAAACTTAATATGTATGAAGGATTATCATAATACAAGCCTATGATTATTTCTCAGTTAGCCCAATTTTATGATCGGATTTTTACTTTGGACCCGGAAAGGAGGGTAGAGAAAATTACCCTTTACCTCGCAATTATTGGTTTTATCATACACCTTTTCTTTATTTTTTCAATTAACAATATAGATTATTTTGGTTATTTGAATTCAGAAAAGAAAGCAAGTTATCTGGCGGCAATTTATACGCCTTTTAGTATTCTTCTATTTTATGAAGTTTTTTTATTGGTTATCATCATTCCAAATTCCACATCTGCCTTTGTAGGTAAGCAATTTGAAATTATCTCGCTCATAACTTTAAGAAGTTTTTTTCATGATATTGCAGAAATTGATCCTTTTGCACAAATTAAATATGATAATCCAATTTTTTTAAAAATTGGACTTGATCTGGGAGCTGCATTAATTATGTTTGGATTAACTATTCTATACTATTTTTTGTACCACAATAATGCTACTTCTGATTCATCAATTGAAAAAGAACGATTTATACAGGTTAAAAAAATAGTATCTTTTAGTATGATGGTACTTTTATTATTGATGAGTATTTTAAGTATTTACCAATGGACCGGAGATATCTATCAATTTTTCCAGACCGGTAAAGAGACACCTCATCCGGACAGTTTCTTTTATGGCTCTTTTTTTAATATAATGATTTTTGCTGATGTATTCTTATTGATTTTTTCCTTGCTTTACAAGGCTTCCTTCGAGCTGCTGTTCAGGAATGCCTGTTTTGTAATAACCACTATTTTACTCAGATATTCATTACATATTGAAAAGCCAACAGCCTATCTCATCATTCTTTCCGCATTCATTTTTTCAATAACAGCTCAAATTTTATTTCAATTTTCTATTCGAAATAAAAAGCTGATCAAATATTGATGTTACAAATGTTTTATTTTTCCTGCATAAGAAGCATATAATTCTTCATTTGAGAAGCCATCAATATTCTGGCTATGATAAATTGGGAGTTTGGTTCCTTGGAAACTGGCTATTTTCATTGCCTCAGTGGCAATAAGATTAATCAGGAATACGCCTGAAATTGTTGATGCTGCACCTGTAAGATTACCGCCAATAGTCAATAAACCATCACCGGAAGGTACCCGGTTATCGAGTACCAAATCAGCTATTTCATATAATTTTTTACCTGAATGATGTCTGGACGGATATTTTTTTGATTGTTCCAAAGAGGTAATGGCAATGCTTTTAATGCCTTTTTCCTTAGCAATCAGAGCCATCTCAACGGGCATAGCATTTCTGCCTGAATTTGAAATAATGATAATAATATCTTCTGTTGTGAGAGAATGCTGATCAAAAATTATTTTGGCCAGACCCGGAATTCTTTCAATTTCAGCACTTCTTCTTGAACCCTCTGATGTTAGGACCATAGAATCGAGCATTGCATTTACATTGGCCAACCCACCTGCCCTCACAAATAATTCTAAACCAATCATGTGAGAATGACCTGTACCAAAGGTATGAATGATATGATTGTGCATAATGCAGGCTGCCAGTTGACTGGCAGCCTGCATTATTAAATTTTCTTGTCCGGAAACAATAAGGTTAAGCTGATTTAATACTTTTTGCTGATATTCAAACATATATCGTTTTATAACTTAATGAAAATGCTGTTTTTATGAAGAAAATAAAGAGGAATAAAAATAATCATTACGTAGAATAAAGCATATAAAAAGGAAGAAAGTTGAAAAGGTAATCCAATGGTAGTTCCCAAAGCCATAAACTGACCGTTTAAGCCATTGGCAATCCAGGCATCATTATAGAAAATAACAGTTAAAATGCCAGAAAGAACATAAGCTGTTATTGCATTTGTTCCAAAAACGGTGGCTGGATAAATCCATTTATCTTTCCCTTTCAGATCAATCAGATAAATTAAAGCGGCCAGGGTAAGGGTTGCAAATCCTCCCATTAAACAAGTATAGGAACTACTCCAAATATTTTTATTGACTGGAAAAAACCACTGCCATAAATCACCAATGGCAATGAGTATAAAACCCATAAAAAACAAGGATAACAGTTTTTGCTTGATTTCACGCTGATGCAGGATGATATGACCTGCTAACAGACCCAAAATGCCAGTTACGATAGCTGGCAGGGTACTCAAAATACCTTCCGGATCCCAGGTTTTTTGCCACATTCTTCCTGGAAGCAAGAAACTATCCAGATAATGAGCCCAGTTTTTTTCTGGTACACTTAAATCGGGGACTCCAATCCCGGGTATGGGTATATATGCCATTAATATCCAGTAAAATACAAGAATTAGAGCAGCCAGACGCTGCTGAAATTTTTTATCTGTGTATAAAAATAGCAGGGCACATGGAAGAAATACGAGCGCTATACGCTGTAAAACCCCCGCCCATCTTATATCGGTAAAATCAAAAGAAGGAAATAGCCATAAGAAAATGCCAAGAGCAAATATTTTAAATGATCTGATAAAAATTTTAGATACTAAACGATTTCTAGGAATTTCTTTCTCCAATTTAGGCTGATAAGCCAGGGCAATCGAAACACCAACGATGAATAAAAAAAAGGGATATACATAATCTGTAGGAGTTAAGCCATTCCATTCTGCATGAAGCAATGGTGGAAAAACATGGTCCCAGGAACCAGGGTCATTTACAATTATCATGGCTATTAAGGTAAGTCCCCGCATTACATCGACTGCAAGATATCTTTGTTTGTCAGTATTCATCATAGTTTTTAGTTTTAAGAAAATATTCACTTTCAAACCCACTTCTCCCGGTTGAGTTAAAAATTTTAGCTCTGATTTTTCTGGTTTTTGTTTTTATTGGAGCTGTATATAATAAAGCCTTTTCATTAGGCTCAGAACCATCTATTGTATATCTGATTTCCATACCGGGATATATACTATTCATAAAAATAGAATCTCCTCTTTGTAAAATGCCGGGAGCGGGTATTCTGTAATGAATTGGATTTTTCGCCTTATCCATCCTTTTAAACTCTTTTTCTACCACGTGGTGAATAAACTTGTTATAGTCAGCGGATAAATATTTATCCCTCTCTTTTAGATCCTTTTCAGATGACCATACTGGCATACCAGTCCAGGCACGGTAAGCCAGCCCAAGCAGCTTTGGCATGTAATAAAACTCCAGCATCTTTGCACCTTTTATGGTTTCACCCCAAAGTTGACCCTGAACACCCAGGATGTTTGATTTCCCTATCTCATTTAACCGAACCATATTTTTAAAATCATTTTCCATATCAAATGAATTACCCATGTCATCATGTCTGGTGGAGTAGAAAAGATTTTCAGGTAACATAGCAAAGGCATCTTTTTCATTTACAAAACCAGCCCAATACAACCCTGGTTCTCTGGGGTCATTTGAGTATGCCAGATCGAAATAGGTGTTGGTAACAGGACAAAGGACAATATTGTATCCGGTATTGGCAACCTTATAGCCTAGATCCTGCTGACCCCATAAGTTATTCCATATATAAGGGATAACCTTGTTTTTTGTAAAAGAGGCATTAATAGCATGTTTATTTTCTTTATTGTAGAACATGACAATCTCTTCCCAACCCCCTACCTTTATATTTCGTTTCTCAAAAAGAGGTAATAATCTTGAGAATAAATCGGCTTGCAGATTTCTCGTATTTCCATTAGCGGGATTTTCGGACATATATTTTTTACAAATCGGTGAACCTTTCCAGGCATCTGCCGGTACTTCGTCACCTCCTGAATGAAATGTATGCAAAGGTATTCCAGTCTCCTTATACATATTTACAAATTCATCCAGTACCACTTCATAAAAAGCTATTACTGAAGGACGGCAGGCACAAACAATATTGTCAGTATAAAATTGAGCAGACCTGTAAACAGAAGCATCTTCAGGATCAATTAATCTGTATTTCTCTGCTTCTTTCATATTTCCCATTTTCCGAAACTTTTCGTATCTGTTTTCCATGGCTTTGATGGCAGCCCTGGCATGACCCGGAAAATTAACTTCAGGTATAATTTCAATATGTCTTTCGGCTGCATAAAGCAATATCTCTTTAAAATCTGCCTGGGTATAAAAACCATTTCCATGTGATTTGCTGTCATCCGGAAATGGACCAGAACCATACGCAGGTTGTAAGTACAAGTTATCATTTAGGGTGTGACCTCTTCTCGCCCCCACTTTGGTTAGTTCAGGAAATGCTTTAATTTCAATTCTCCAGCCTTCGTCTTCGGTCAGATATAAAAGTAATTTATTTAGTTTATAATTCGCCATTTGGTCCAGCAACCTGAAAATAGTCTCCTTGGTCTGGAAATTTCTGGCTACATCAACGTGAATGCCTCTGTAAGGATAGGCTGGTTTATCTTCTATTTTAAATTCCCTAATATTACTGTTTTCTTCATCAAGAATGGCCAAAATAGTGGTAATACCATAAAACAAGCCTGCTTTTTTTGATGCTGAAATATTAATTTTTCCATTCGTCACCTCCAGTTTATATTCCTCTTCTCCTTTAATTGTCTCATCTTCCTGAAGTAAAACCTTAGCATCTTTAATACTTTTAACCGGAGTTAACTGACCGGGCCAGTATTTTTTAAGGTAATTATACTCCCTTTCAAAAATGGGGGAATAGTAAATAGTAAGATTTTTTGCTGTGGTAAAACTTCCTTTTAGTTGCTGTATTTTAAAAGGAGTTGGTATAAAGGGTAATTTTTCTTCATTTGTAATTGGTTCCATCTTTTCCCCTTCGGCATATAAAAAGGCAGTTGAAGGTGTTGGTTCTTTATCTGATGGTCCTCTTTTGATCTGATTTTCGGCTAATAACGGTTCAATGACGACAGATTTTAAAAGGTGGGCTTTTGCCTTTTCGTCAATCAGATATATACCCATTGGGGCATCTGACTCTTTAATAGCATATCCATCTAACTCAATAGAAATGTTTAAACTTTTTCCTTTCTCTAATTGAAACCCTTTTAAAGGTTTCATTTCATAAAAATCACCATTAATCCATCTTGTTTTAATTCGGGTAGATTTATCCTCAGATAAAATAACTCTGGGGGCCTGGTTCCAGTATAAAGACCAATTTTTGTCGGTTAATGAAGATAAACCCCGATTTTCAAGCGTAATAGTAACTAAATGGCGATCAGTTCCATCTTTTTTAAAGTTTTTTTCTAATTTCCATTTGAAACTAACTTCTGGTTTCAGATGATTTTGACTACAGGAAAAAATTAAAAAGTATAATAAAACAGGTAAGGTGAAAATTCCTGTTTTTTCTGGAGTCAGCTTGAATATTCTCATTTTAACTAAATATTTTTACTAATTTATGAAAAATTGAACTTATATTTCATGTTATTAAAAGAATACCGTTAATAAAATCATTTCAGGATGAGGAAGCTCTTTTTTCTTATACTAGTTTACAACCATATTGTATTTTCAATGCATGCACAAAGTGACCCCAATTTTCCGGTTCAGGTAAAAATTGAAACTGGAATAATAGAAGGAAATTATGATAACAGAACGGGCATTCAATCTTATCTGGGTATTCCATTTGCTCAGGCACCTGTGGGACAGTTGAGATGGAGAGCACCCCAACCTCCATTCGCCTGGTCTGAAGTAAAAATGACAAAACAGTTTGGACCCAGACCTGTTCAGGCTGTTGTATTCGGAGATATGTACTCCCGTTCTGCGGGAATGAGCGAAGATTGTTTATATTTAAATGTCTGGACTCCAGCTGACAGAGATACCAAAGGCTTGCCTGTTTTAGTTTATTTTTATGGTGGAGGTTTTATTGCCGGCGATGCTTCTGAGCCAAGATATGACGGAGCCGAAATGGCTAAGCAAGGGATTGTGGTAGTTTCAGCGAACTACAGACTTTCTATATTTGGATTCTTATCTCATCCTGAGCTTAGCAAGGAGTCAAGTTATGGAGGTTCAGGTAATTATGGATTAATGGACCAAAATTTTGCTTTGCAATGGGTGCAAAAAAATATTGAATCATTCGGAGGAGATCCGAAAAAAGTAACCATTGCCGGTGAATCAGCCGGTTCAATTTCAGTAAGTGCACAAATGACGTCTCCGCTATCTGTACCCTTAATTGCAGGAGCCATAGGGGAGAGTGGCGCTGGTATATTTCCTACTTTATTTCCAATTCCTTTGGCTGAAGCCGAGAAAAAGGGATTGGATGTGGTAACCGCGGCGGGATATCTGGGCATAAATGCGCTTAGGGAACTCAGTACAAGGGATATTTTTGAATTATTTATTGAACCAAAGAAATATTCATTTTCAACTGTGATTGATGGTTATTTTTATCCAAAATCACCATTGGAAATATTGAAAGCAAATGAACAGGCACAGATTCCCTTACTCCTTGGCTGGAATTCGGCGGAAATTCCAGGTCAGGGAATTATGCAGGGACAGCCATTGGAGCCTTCTAATTATTTGAATAAAATAAAATTATTATATCCTAAAAATTATGAAGAGGTATTAAAACATTATCCTGGTAATGATAATAAAGAAGTTTTGGAATCTTCAACAGCACTTGCCTCAGATCGTTTCATCTCATATAGTACCTGGAAATGGGGTAGTGTTCATAATTCAGGTAGTAAACAACCCGTATTCAGATATTTATTTAATAAAATACCACCTCCTGCTATTGGAAGTCCAGCTAATGCTCCCAGACCAACTGGCGCTCCACATGCCTGTGAAATCGAATATTGTATGGGTAACCTGAACTTAATCAAACAAATTAACTGGCAGGAAGAGGATTTTAAAGTGTCTAAAACCATGTTTTCCTATTTTGCTAATTTTATAAAAACTGGAAATCCAAATGGTAATGAACTTCCTAGATGGGAGCAATATATTGGAGCTGAAGAATTAGGAAAAATAATGATATTGGATGTACATTCCAGAACGGAATCTTTGGCTACGGAACATCGGTACAGATTGCTGGATAAACTTTTTGGCAACAATTAAAATCCTTTATTCATGAGGAATTCTTAATAATGTTATTTACTATTCAATTGTTTTATGTTGAAAAACATTAAAATTGACTTTCGTTCCATATTAAAAGGTAAATAATATGTTTTTCCTGAACTTAGAACCATTCCCTCTTGTTATTTTTATAAAAATCAATTATGAACTGGGAAACGGTTATGCTGAATGCAAGTAAAAAACGGGAAGCAGGTAGTTTAAAAGTAGTAAAAACAGAGGAGGAATGGAAACAGGTTTTACCCCCTGAGGTTTTTCATATTACCAGAAAAAAAGGAACTGAAAGACCTTTCTCTAATCAGATGTGTAGTGCGTTTGAACCTGGGGTTTATGAATGTGCGTGTTGTGGTACAGCTTTGTTTGATGCCAATGAAAAATTTGAAAGTGGCACCGGATGGCCATCTTTTACCATGCCTGTGAATGAAAACGCCATCATTTGTTACGAAGATCTTAGTTTCGGCCAACATCGTATTGAAGTGTGTTGCCAATCTTGCGATGCACACCTGGGGCATGTTTTTCCTGACGGACCAAAACCATACAGGTTGAGATTTTGCATCAATGCTTTAGCTCTTAAAAAGGTCGTAGTTAAATAAAAATATATTTTAATGAAATAAGACGTACATTTGCGCCTTAATCAAAAATAATACATGAATTCATTTTCTGACCTGGGTCTTTCACCACAACTACTTGTCTCAATTGAAGGACTTGGTTTTAAACAACCAACCTTAATCCAGGAAAAAGTTATTCCTTTTCTACTTAACGGAAAAGAAGATTTAGTCGCACTGGCACAAACCGGTACAGGAAAAACAGCCGCTTTTGGGCTTCCATTAATTGATTTGGTGGATGCAGGTCAATGTTGTGTTCAAGGGCTTATTTTAGCCCCAACCAGAGAGCTTTGTTTGCAAATAACCGGCGATTTAAATCGCTTTTTAGGTGAGGAACCTCATCTGAATATAGTCGCTGTTTATGGCGGTGCAAGTATTCAGGAACAAGTTAGAGCGCTCAAAAGAAATGCACATATCGTGGTAGCTACCCCGGGCAGATTGGTAGATTTATTGGATAGAAGGGCAATTAATCTTGATGATATAAAGATTTTAGTACTTGATGAAGCGGATGAAATGTTGAATATGGGTTTTCAGGAAGATCTTGATGCCATTATTTCAAATTGCAGCGCTTCAAGGAATACCTGGTTGTTTTCAGCCACTATGCCAAATTCAGTTCGGAATCTTGCCAGAAATTATATGGTTAAGCCAGTTGAAATCTCAGCAGGTGAAAAAAATTCAGGTAATGTAAATATCGAGCACAGGTACTGTATAGTGCAGGAAAAAGACAAATATGCTGCGCTGAAAAGATTACTTGATTATAATCCAGCGATTTATGCTTTGATTTTTTGTAGAACCAGAATGGATACCCAGGAAGTTGCTGATAATTTGATGAAAGATGGCTACACTTCCGGTGCACTTCACGGAGATATGGATCAAAAACAGCGTGAGAAAATAATGGATAAATTCCGAAACAGGGCATTGCGTATCCTGGTTGCTACCGATGTTGCTGCAAGAGGTCTTGATGTTAGTGGCCTTACTCACGTGATTCACATGAACATACCTGATGAGCTTCCTTTTTATACCCATAGAAGTGGCAGAACAGGCAGAGCTGGTGAAAAAGGTGTGTCTATCGCATTGGTTACCAATAGAGACGCCTATAAAATCAGAAATATAGAGAGCCTTTCCAAGATTCATTTTCGTCCTTTTCCCGTACCCAGCGGACAGGAAGTTTGTCAACAGCAGTTATTAGAACTATTAAGAAGAGTTAAAGAAGTAGAACTCAACGATGAGGAATTAGATACTTTTCTCCCGGATGTTTTGCATTTCCTGAAAGATTTGTCCAGAGAGGATTTAATTAAAAGATTTGCCTCTTTAGAGTTTAACAGGTTTTTGGAGTACTATCGAAATGCACCAGATTTAAATCCGGTTTCAAGGGAGAACAGGGATAGAGGCAGGAAACAAACAAGTAGTTACGGAAACAATCCAACACCTGCTGCCTCCTCCTCAACAGTCAGGAACAGTAATGTGCCAATGTCCAGCTTTGTTCTTAACCTGGGAACTAAAGATAATCTGGATAAAGGAGGACTACTGAGAATTATTTGTGAAGCCGGAGGTATTCACAAAAGTAAAGTAGGGCGAATTGTAACCGGAAATGTAACTTCCACTTTAGAATTGCCAATGGAAACATTCCTTTCGATTCAAAAAAAGATTGCCAAAACGCGATTCAGGGGAAGACCGCTTGTACTGGAACAGGCCAGAGCAAAACAAGGTGGAGAGGAGTTTGTCAAAAAATTCGCAACAACTGAGGAAAAGCCTGAAAAGAAAAAAAAACTTCGGGATAGAATGACAATTGTTCAGGATTTATAAAAGGGCTGAATTTAATATCCTAAAATTTTACCTACCTCGCTCTTATAACTTCTGCCAATAGGTAATTCCTGGCCGTTAATTTCAATATGACTGGGTGTAAAAGCATCTATTTTTGAGGCAGAAACTAAAAATGAACGATGTATTCTAATAAAGTTATTTTCCATAAGTTTTTGTTCCAGAAAGCTGATTTTTTGCTTGGTAACCACTCTTTTGTCAGATAAATGAATGATTACATAGTCTTTAAGACTTTCAATATAGATGATGTCTCTCAGATTAATTTTTATCATTTTTTTATCTGACTTTACAATTAAAGTATCCGTCGAAATATAAGGTTCATAATCCTCATTGCCAGTAATATTTCCGGTATGTTGTGTTGAACTATTGATTTGTCCAAATGCTTTACTTAAAGCTTTCAGGAAACGTCCAAATGGAATTGGCTTTAACAGGTAATCTACGGCATCCAGATCAAAAGCTTCAAGAGCATAATCTCTGTATGCAGTTGTGAAAATAACTTTGGGTGGATTTTGTATGGTTTTTAAAAAATCGATACCGTTTAATTTGGGCATCTGAATATCCAGAAATATCAGATCAATGGTTTGATTTCTTAAAACTTCAAAAGCTTTAAGTGCATTTTCGCACCTTGCTGTCAGTTCAAGTCCATCTACTCTTTGAATATAGGATTCCAATACATCCAAAGCCAATGGTTCATCATCAACCAAAACACATTTAATCTTATTCATTTTTGGAAATAAGTAATATCTTTAAGACAATAGTAAAGGAATCCTCTTCTTTGAAGACTTCCAGCTCATAACCTTCAGAACCGTAAATCAGGTCAAGTCTCCTTTTAACATTTTTAAGTCCTATACCTTTGGTGTAATCTGGCTCCAAATCGCCCTCTGAATTAATGCAGCTATTTTCCACTCTGAAAATTAATTGATGCTCCTTTATTTTAAGGTCAATAAAAATAAATGAATTTTCGGTATGCTGGCTAACGCCATGTTTAAAGGCATTTTCAATAAAAGGCAGCATAAGCAGGGGAGGGATTTTGTGCATTTTTATCGGACCGGTTATATTGAAATCCACATCCAGCCGGTCGCCATATCTTAATTTTTCCAGGGTTATTAAATTCTGCATTTGTTCAATCTCTTTTTCCAGGGAAATTTGACTAACATTACAATCGTAAAGCATATAGTCAAGAAAATGAGATAGTTTTAAAACTACTTCTGACGATTGATTTGATTTTTGTAAGGTCAGAGCGTACAAGGAATTAAGGGTATTAAATAAAAAATGAGGATGTATCTGAGACTTTAAAAATTTTAATTCTGCATCTAATTTCTCCCTGGATAATTCCCTGGCTATTTTTTCATTTTGATAATTTCTTTTAATCAGTTTTATGGCTGCTGCTGCAAATACAATAGTATAAACATTGGTGGTTCTTTGTAAAGCTTTACTGAAACTTGTTAAAGGAAAAGTTTGATAATCATAGTTGGGTAAATAAACAGGGACATAAAAAAGATGTAATAAAATTCTATCCAAATAACCAAAACCAATGGCTGTTAATATGAATATAAATGCAAAAGTGATATATTTTTCTTTATCTAAAAATCCGGGAATTAACCAGTAAAGGGTAAAATAGGTGGCAAACATTCGAACTGGCAATGTAACAAATACTTCAACAAAACTTTGAATGTAATTATCCCTGAAACTAGCAAAAGCTATAGTAAAATAGCCCAGATAAATGAGCCAAAAGACGAAGTGTGCTATTATCCTGTTTTTTGGATAAAGCAATTTATCAAACCTGATAATGGACATTGCCGCCATCCCCTTTTTATTAGTTAGACGCTAAAGATATGATAAAGGTGAAACAAAACAAGTTAAGCCCTTAGATTCTGTTAATTTTTATCCTTTTTTACCAAAAATGAAGATAAATTGCATTTGTCCTGTTTTTTCATCTTAATAGCATCGTAAAACCCATGTTTGGCATAATATTATTTTCTTCATCGCAATGGAATGTAACTTTGAAATAGTTAAAACACCATCCATAAGTTTTTTTTAATAGCAACTAATCTTAATTATGCCACTGGGAAACCGGTGGCATTTTTTATCCTAAGGCAACATCTAAAGTCATCATTAATGCAAATCCAGCAATAGTTGCCAGGGTAGCTAAGTCTGTATTACCTGCTAAATGGGACTCTGGAATTAATTCTTCTACAACGACATAAATCATGGCGCCGGCTGCAAATGAAAGGGCATAGGGAAGTAAAGGCTGAATTAATATGACAGCAGTTGCTCCTAAAACGCCGGCTAATGGTTCCACCACGCCGGATAATTGTCCAAAAAAGAAGGCTTTTCTCCTGCTCATTCCCTCTCTTCTTAATGGCACAGACACTGCGGTACCTTCCGGAAAGTTTTGTAAACCGATACCAATGGTTAATGCAACTGCTGCGCCTATGCTTGCGGTATCAAATCCCTGAGCCGCGGCTCCAAATGCAACCCCGACAGCCAATCCTTCCGGAATATTATGGATGGTAATGGCAGATACCAATAATATGCTTCTTTTCCAGGATGAAGGAACGCCCTCCGCTTTATGCATATCAAAACCAGGATGAAGATGGGGTAAATACCTGTCAACAAGCCAAAGAAACAAACCACCTCCTGTAAAACCAATTAAAGCAGGAATCCAAGAGGCTGTTTTTCCTGCTTTTTCTGTCATTTCTATGGCTGGTGCAAGCAACGACCAATAACTTGCGGCAATCATTACACCTGCTGCAAATCCGAGCATTGCATCCAGGATTTTCTGATTCATTTTTTTAAAAAAGAAAACAAGAGATGCACCCATAGCCGTTATTCCCCATGTAAATAATGTAGCAAAAAAAGCCAGCAATATGGGATTTATTCCTTTTAACGATTCAATAAAATGATTCATTTACGGTAAATTTAAGTTAAGGTTTCTTTAACGATTTCTCTGGAACCTGAAATGGTTGGTATTATCTTTGAAAAAGCTATATGTTCCTCTTGAAATCGTCTGTAAATAGCTTCATAAAGATCACATTTTAATTCAAATCCTTTGGCACTATTTTCAGTCCATATCCAGGCTCTGATATTTATGCCAACGGGATTGATCTGAACAATTTTTACTTTCACTGTCGTAAGGTTCTCTTCGGTTTCTTCCTTCGATCGGTTATCCAGTGATAAAGGATGATTAACAGCCAATTGCTCCAGTATTTCTTTCGCTCTTTCTATATCCGTATCATGTTCTAATTGTATTTCAACCCAATTGCATATTCTATCGTCTTCGAAGTCAGAATTAATGATTATTTCATTTCCCATCAAGGTATTGGGTACAATGATTCTCCTGTTTTCAAAATCCCGGATTACCGTGTGTCTAAGGGTTATATCTTCTACTATGCCATTCAGATGTTCTCTTATTCTTAACCTGTCATTTACTCTGAATGGTTTAAAAATCACAATAAATATGCCACTGATGATATTACTCAACGTTTGTTGTGAGGCAAAGCCGACAGCAACGGCCAGGATTCCTGCACCGGCTAGTATTGAATTGGCTACAGTACGCATACTTGGTACGGAATAGATTGCCAGCGAAATACCAATGATGTAGATAAGCGCCGTTAAAAAATGCCTCAGAAACTGGTAGTTCGTCGGGTCATTTTGTATGATTACTGTTGATTTAAGGATGAATCGGCTAAATACTTTGCTGAAGGTATAAGCTAATATAAAAGTACCCAAAAGAATACCAATGAATTCAGCGTAATCTGATAATTTGTACTGATAAAAATGATTAAGCCAGTTTAACATGTTTTTTCTTTTTATTATCTAACAACAATTCAACGGAAAATGGTTTTATATGTCCATAAAAAGTTGGGATGAATTATAAAATTGAGCCTAAATTCAGGAAAATATATAGAATTAAGAGGGTCTTTTACTTTACAATTGGTTTCCTGTTCTCATTCTATAAATTGAAATACCTTTCTATTCTATTGGGTAAATCTTATTATGAGAGAAATGTATCGCTTTTATTGATAAAAAGAGGTGCCCAACTTAAATTATTATTTTCCGATTTAGAGGGGCTTTTTATTAAGGCAGGTCAATTTCTCTCAATTGCAGGTTTTTTTCTTCCTGAGGTTTTTAGAAATCAGCTGGAAGGTTTGCAGGATGCTGCATCCAAAAAAGATTTTTCTGAAATTGAAAAATCGCTTTTTCATCACTTTAATGCTCCCGTGGCGTCTATTTTTAAAAATATTGAAAAAGAACCATTGGCTGTTGCTTCGATAGGTCAGGTTCATAAAGCCTGTTTGTTGGACGGTACTCCTGTGGTTCTTAAAATCCAACATGCACATATAGAGAAAATCGCGGTTATTGATTTAGCAATTATTAAAAGAATCATCCTGTTGACAGGCAGATTTTTTAAGATAGACGGATTGGATTATGTATATAAACAAATTGAGGAACTTATTTTACAGGAGATTGATTTTGAAAAGGAGGCTGCTTCTTTAACATCCATTTCAACTTCTCTGTCGGATGAACCTTATTGGGCTTTTCCAACAATTTATCCTTCCCTTTCCGGAAAAAAGGTATTGGTGATGAGTTGGATTGAAGGCAGGAAAATTACAGATAAAGAAAATTATAAAAAAGATGCTATGAATGCTGCCCTAATAACGGAAAGGTTATGGAATGGTTTCTGCAGGATGATTTTTACCAATGGATTTTATCATGCTGATCCACATCCAGGGAATATTCTGCTGGATAAAAACGGGCAAATCTGTTTACTTGATTTTGGTGCTGTCAGTTCAATTTCTCCTTTATTTAAAAGGGAAATTCCCAGCTTAATTATAGCTTTTACAACACTGGATATTCAAAAATTAACAAAGAAACTTATTCTGCTGGGTTTTATTAAAGATTCACCATCTGCTGAAAATCTGGCTGTTAATCTGGCCAGTGCTTTCAATCAGTTTCTGGAAAATGATTTAGACCAGCTTTTTAATCCTCAGGGCGCTTTAAATTCCTCTTTCTGGAAAAACCCAGTCAGTCATATAATGTTAAACACAAGCCTGAAAGATCTATCAAGTTCTTTTAGGATTCCCAAAGATTACATACTGCTGGGAAGAACCTTTTCTTTACTATTAGGCATTTCTTTAGTTTTACGTCCGGGAGAAAATCCCATAAATTATTTGAATCCGATTTTTAAAACATACGTTAATGAAAACAGTAATATCAGCACATGGCTAAAAGAGGCTGGAAATTTTGGTAAGGATATTATTAGTCTTCCAAAATTAGCTAAGGAAACAATATTACAGTTTCAAACTGGTCAGAGTAGCTTAAGAACTCCAGATATCTGGAGAAGCGCTCAGCTTTTATATGTGCTAGGGCAGCAATTTGCTTTGCTTATGGTTACAGGCAGTTTATTATTTTTCACTTTTTATGATAATAAGCTTGCGTCTGATTTTTCACAATTGGATTGCGTTTTCCTTTTTTCTTCCTTTATATCTTTTACCTTTTTAATAAGAAAAATCAAATCAGGAGATAAATTAATACAAAAATGAAAGGATCAGGTTAATAATTGAAGACTTTCATTTATTGTTGTCGGTTTTATTTTATGGTGGGAAGCAGAAAATATGGCTTTACCATGATGCACCAGGATTATTTGCGGGGATTGATGATGTACGTCAAAGGCCGTGGCAATTTCATTTGAAACAGTTCTGAAATTTAATAAATCCAGGTAATAAAAATGAAATAATTTATCCCCATTTTTCGTGCCAATTTCAAGATTTTCCTTTGCCTGTGCACTTATCCCGCAGGTAACAGAATGTTTGAAAATAAAAACAGGACTGGTATATGAAAGGGATACTATGGTGTCTATTTGCTTCACTTCCGTTAAATTTGTCCAGTTTTCACTCATGATTTTTTCTTTTTTTAACAATTCTTATTTTGTAAAGGTTTAACACTGCCGTTTTAAATATGAAAACAAATGCCATGAGATTGCTGGATCAGCATAAAATAAGTTATGAAATTTTTTATTACAGGATATCAAAGGAGGATTCAGATGCCACTCAAATTGCGGTTCAACTTGGAATTCCTGTTAATTTATTATATAAAACCTTGGTTTGTATTGACTTAAACAGCCATATTTGTATTGCTGTTTTACCATCAAACGAACAATTGTCAACAAAAAAACTTGAAAAAATAACCCAAAGTAAAGAACTTGTATTATTGCCCGTTGAAGCACTACCAGTTAAAACAGGTTATATCAGAGGCGGATGCTCACCACTGGCAATGAAAAAAAGTTATCCAACCTATTTTCATTCTTCCATACCAGAAGAGGAAGCTATATGGGTTAATGCCGGAAAAAAAGGAATATTGTTAAAATTAAAACTAAAAAATTTGTTGCAACTGACGGGGGGTAAACTGGCCGATATTATTCGTTAAAAAAGCCTTTTTCAGGGGGCTTGTTTTCTTGGTCTCATTAATCCTTCCTGAGCTACAGAGGCAACTAATTTACCATCTCTGGTAAAAATATTACCTCTGGTAAATCCTCTTGAATTGGAAGCACTTGGACTGTCAATGGCATAAAGTAACCAATCGTCCATTCTAAAAGGTCTGTGAAACCACATTGCATGATCCAGGCTTGCCAGTTGTAATTTGGGAATACTTCCCTCTTTTCCGTGGGGTAAAAGCGCTGAAGTAAGTAAGTTGTAGTCAGAGGCATAGGCTAAAACCAATTGATGCAAATTTGCATTTTCCGGCATTTCTCCAATAGATTTCATCCAGATATGTCTGAAAGGTTCTCTTTTCTCAGGAACTGCAGGATTATATAATTCTACAGGTCTGAATTCAATGGGCCTGTCCAGATTTAAGAAATCATACATATTTTGTGGCAGGAACTCACCAAAATGCTTTGCCAGGTCTTTCCAGCTTACCAATTGTTCCGGAGATTGAACTTCGGGCATAGTAATTTGATGATCAAAGCCATTTTCGTCAGATTGGAAGGACGCGGACATTAAAAATATTTCCCTTCCCTGCTGGATCGCTTTTACTCTTCTTGTGGTAAAACTACCGCCATCTCTAATTCTATCTACTTGAAATATAATTGGAATATCTAAGTTTCCGGGCAGTATAAAATAGGAGTGAAGGGAATGTACCTGCCTGTTTGACGGAACTGTATTAATTGCCGCACTCAATGATTGAGCAAGTACCTGTCCTCCGAAAACATTGGTACTTCCAACCGTTTTGGAATGACCTCTAAACAAATTTTCTTCAATTTGCTCTAATTTCAGTAAATCAAGTAATTCACTTACTTCTTTCATGATAAAAAGGATAAAATTTGTTTAACTTTTGAACTCAGTATCGCAAAATCTTCCTCTGTTTTAAGGGATCCTGCAAATAACTGAGAACCCATTCCCAGGTAATCTGCTCCAGCGCTTAGCCAGGATTGAATACTCTCCTGGGTTGGTTCAACACCTCCTGTAACCATTACTTTTACTTGAGGCAATGGCGCTTTGATAGCTTTAACAAAACCAGGTCCTAAAACATTTCCAGGAAATAATTTGACTACCGTTGCTCCTGCTTCTTTGGCATTCCATATTTCATTTAGTGTTGCCGCTGCGGGTAACCAGGGAATTTGATGTTTCTTGCATACCTCTCCTACTTCTAACGAGGTTATAGGCTGTACGATAAAGTCTGTACCCATATTTATATAATCCAATGCATCTGTGGCATTAAAAATAGTGCCTATTCCAAGGGCCATTTCAGGACAAAATGAATCAACGAATGTCCTTAATGCTGAGAATACAGCGGGTGCCTCAACGCCTCTGTTGGTAAATTCAAAAACCCTCATTCCTCCATCGTAACACGCTTTTACAATTTTCTGAGAATATGTAATATCAGGATTAAAGAAAACGGGAGCAATTTTAGTTTGTTCCAGTAAAAAAAGGACTTGTGCTGAATTCATTGAAGCCATTTGTTTTGATTTATTACTTTTTGCCGCAAAATAGGCATTTTAATATATATTGTAAACAATAAATTGCTAATTTGCATTCAATTTACTCATTTACTTTATGATATGTTTTAAATGTATCCCCATGAAAATTAATGTTTTTCTTTTTTCAGGACTTTTATCATTATTCTTGAATTCTTGTGCTGTGATGACATCAATGGGTTTAAATAATAAAGCTTCCTGGGACAATCCAAAACCAGCTGTGCCTGTGGAAGAAACAGCATGGAAAAAAGCCCAGACTTTGAATACAGAGGAGGCATATTTAGACTATTTAGGCCAATTTCCTTATGGAAAATTTAAATATGATGCAAGACTTCAATTGCAATTAATGGACACAGAAACAGCATGGGAGAAAGCCAGACTTGCAAATACAGAAGAAGGATACAAAATATTTATGAGAGATTATGCTGGTTCAAAATATAATGCTCAAGCCTTTGCCAATATCACTAAAATCAGACAGGAAGAAACATGGAACCGAACTAAAGCTATTAATACTGCGGAGGCTTATAATGACTTTATCATGCGTTTTCCACTTTCTGTTTATATTCAGGATGCAAAAACAAAATATACGTCTATTCAAAGTGAATCGGAATGGAATAGAATAAAAAATTTTAGTAATATCAGCATTTTCGAGAATTATTTGAAAAATTTTCCAAATAGTGCTTTTAAAAATCAGGCGATGGCTAAAATTCAAACCTTGAATAATCCGGTTTCAGTCGCTTCATCACCTGATAATTTGCCTGTATTAGCTGCTAATAATACAAGTTCAAAACCTAAAAATGTGCGTACCGCCATTTCTGAACCTAAAAAAACTGAAAAAGTGGTAAAGCAGGATGTAGGTGCAGAAAGATGGTTTGAATTGAGTGCTCAGAACACGCCAGAGGCATACCAGACTTTTTTGGCAGAATTTCCAAGGCATAAATTTTCATCTTTAGCAAAAAAAGAGTTGGCTGTCCTGGATGAACAGGCCTGGATGAGAACAAAAACATCTAATACAAAAGAGGCTTACGAAAATTACCAACAGGTTTTTCCAACGGGAAGATATGTTAAAGAGGCTAAGAAAAAGAGCATAGATCAGGAGGTTGCCACTATCCTTGCCGGTGATTATCAGTCCCTGCCTGCAATGAATAAAAGCGAGTCTTTACCAGGTTCAAAATTAAATGAAATTACTATTAAAAATATAACAGGATTTACACTGGTTATTTTATATAGTGGTCCGGTAAGTGAAAAAGTTGAGGTTAAGGATGGAAGTACTTATATGGTAAAACTTCCAAATGGCCAGTATAATATCACGGCTACGCTAAACTCAGATGTAATAGGCAGCTTTGTGGGAAAAGAGACGTTGACCGGGGGAAAATACGAAACCAGATTTTTTCTGGGATATTAATTTATTTATTCTACTGATCTTTTGCTAATTAACCTTTGCTTGGCAAAGTAGGTGTCGTCTTCCGCCTGATCGCCGTCCCAGTCCATCAGACTGGTCATTAGAATTTGTCCATTTTCAATGGTAATTTTATATTCAAGCGTCTGATCAGATTGTGTCAGCGTTAGTGTATCCCCATTTAATTTCCAGATGCCATAATATTCACTAATCAGAGAATTATCTCTGCCTCTGAAGGTTTGATGATACTTTTGGTCTTTATCAAAATACATCCTGAAAGGTTTAACCTGAAACTGGTTCTCCCAGGTTTCTTCTCTTGCTTCAAATAAGGAATCTTTTCCAGCCGTTTGATAAGAATCAATATTTACACTCATATAGGTTATCTGCCAGGTGCCTGGCATTTGTTCAGTTAAAGCTTGTGAGGTTTGCTTTTTCTTTTCTTCGGCACTTGGTCCACAGCTCAATAAGGTTAATAACATTAGGATATTAAAGGAGTTTACAATTAATTTCATCAGATTTGTCCGTTTTGATGCAAAAATACTAATTATGTTGAAAAAGGGTTAAAAACAATTTTTTGAATTTTAAAAACCCCTCAAAACATTTTCCTGCAACTTTTGGTTATTAAATTTTCAAAATCATTACGTTGAATATTACCAGAAGTTTTCTCAATTGTGGTAGCTGGAATCTTGTAGAGTTGCATAAATCAATTTTTTGTACCTCTGAGAGTCAGTTGAATTCTCACCGTTTTTCTTTATTTGAAAATCTAAGTGAATTGGCTTCCAAATGGTCTATGATAGATGCCAATAAACAGGTAAATCCATGGTTATCTTATGATTTCCAGCAAAATATGAAAACCTCAATGCCAGAAAATATCAAAGTGGTGTATGGTTGTTATACGTTGGATAATGAATTGAAGGGCTATTTCCCTATTTATTTTTATAATTTTTCTTTAGAAAAAAGCCTTAAGGAGAAAAATCTTTTCAAAAAAATCCTGGGTAAACTCATTAATGCAAAAATTTTGTTAATGGGTCAGGTTTTTTCTACAGGCAGTAATTATCCATTTTATGAACATTTAGGTGACAGGCAATTTCAAAAAAATCTTCATAAATTTTTGCAAAAAGTAGCCTCAGTTCATAATGCAAAAGCGATTCTCTGGAAAGATTTT
>Ga0169931_10000520_pt1 | contig 63299 bp, 53 predicted proteins | sample Kivu_15m_20L_FD_129675 | JGI IMG/M metagenome (GOLD analysis project Ga0169931, IMG submission 129675) | Freshwater microbial communities from Lake Kivu, Western Province, Rwanda to study Microbial Dark Matter (Phase II) - Kivu_15m_20L... | ecosystem: Environmental > Aquatic > Freshwater > Lake... | reverse complement strand
TACACTTTGGCATGGCGAAGCCTCCTCCCAAACATCTCTCAAGTGCTTGGAAAGCCTCAGGCTTTGGAGGTTTCGCCTCCTGTCTCATGAAATTTGCGGGTTAACGTGATTCCCGGCTCCAACCCGCTGTTCGGCCTGAACACCCTCGGCGGCTCGCTGTCGCTGCAGACCAAGCGCGGATTTTCCTTCCCGAGCACGTCCTTCGAGGCCTCGGCGGGCAGCTGGGGGCGCAGGAACGCCAAGTTCGAGCACGGCGGCGCCGACGGCAACAAGGACTACTACATCGCCGGCAACTGGTTCAAGGAGGACGGCTGGCGCGATTACTCGCCCTCGGACATCAAGACGTTCTTCGGCAAGACCGGCTTCCGCGACGCAAGCACCGACCTGAGCCTGTCGCTCAATGTGGCCGACACCGACCTCATCGGCAATGGCGTGGTCCCGCAGAGCATGATGTCGCGCAACCGGAGCCAGATCTTCACCCGGCCCGACCAGACCATCGCCCAGACCGCGATGCTCAACCTGGCGGGCAGTCACTGGATCAACGACCGCGACATGATCCAGGGCAACGTCTATCTGCGCGGCAGCCGTATCAAGACCCTGAACGGGGACGCCAATGACGGGTTCGAGGGCGATCCCCTGGTCGATGGCGAGGCTGGGGCGAACGGCGGTGTTGGCTTCAACCAGCAGACTGCCGCCAACAACCGCACCCGCACGTCGGCACGTGCCTTCGGCGCCACGCTGCAGTGGACCCGCGTGCAGGACAACAACCAGCTCTCGGTCGGTGGCGCCTACGACAACGCGCGCGCGGATTTCCGCATGACCCAGACGCTCGGCATCTTCGACACCACCCGGCAGTCGGTGGAGACCGATCCCCTCACCACCGAGGCCTCGCTGGTGGGCCGCACGGTCACCAAGAGCCTGTTCGTCACCGATACCTGGACCTTCGCACCGGACCTGCACCTGACCGGTTCGGCGCGCTACAACTACACCCGGGTGAAGAACAACGACACCCTCAACCCCGGAACGCCGAACAACCTGGACGCCAACTACCTCTACACCCGCATCAATCCCGCGGTCGGACTGAACTGGACCCCGGCGCAGACCTTCACCGCCTACGCAACGGCGAATCAGGGCAACCGGGCGCCGACGCCCATCGAACTGGGCTGTGCGAACCCGGCCGTGCCCTGCCGCCTGCCGAACGCGATGGCGGCCGATCCCTACCTCAAGCAGGTGGTGGCCACCACGCTGGAACTGGGTGCCCGCGGCATGATCAACGACTGGCTGGGTTTCGACGGAGCGCTGTTCCGTACTCGCAGCCGGGACGACATCCTGTTCGTCAGCGTCACCAATGCCGGTCAGGGTTATTTCACCAATTTCGGCAAGACCATGCGCCAGGGCCTGGAGATGGGCCTGTTCGGGGATACCGGACGGTGGAACTTCCGCGCCAACTACACGTACCTCCGCGCGACCTACGAGTCCCAGGCCGACATCCTCGCCGAGAACAACTCCACTCGTGGTTTCGGCGGCGTGGCTGCCGACGACGAGATCCGCGTGACACCCGGTGATCGCATCCCGGGCATCCCGCTGCATCAGGTGCGTCTGCGGGCCGACTATCGCGTCAGCGACGAGTGGACCATCGGCGGCAACATGCTGACCATGTCCGGGGTGTTTGCCCGCGGCAACGAGAACAACCGCCACCTGCCGGGGAGTGCGACCGATCCGATCGGTGGCGATACCCGGACCTTCCTGGGTGAGGGCAAGACCAGGGCCTATACGGTGTTCAACCTGCTGACCTCCTACCGGGTGACATCGCAGTGGACGGTGTTCGGTCGCATCAACAACCTGTTCGACACGCGCTTCAGCACCGCGGCGATCCTGGCGGAGAATCCGTTCAACGCGGCTGGCAGCTTCCAGACCAACTCCGATGACTGGAGCCGTGAGACGTTCTACGGCCCGGGTGCACCCCGCGCGGCCTGGATCGGCGTGCGCTATCTGATGGACCGGCCCGGGCGCTGATCGTCGCGTGGGGGGCCCTTGGGTCCCTGGACCTCGGCGGGTAGTTCGCCGGGCTCCGGCGTTTCCGCTCCCGGGTATCGATCCGCCCTGCCGCAGGCGAGCCTCCCCCCGCTCTGGCAGAGAGGCTTACGCCCGCGCGGGGGGCGTCAGGAACACGCTCGCCCGTCGCGGCGTGGCCAGTAGCCCGACTGCCTCCCCGATTGCGGGTGCTGCGTGTCGTCCCGCCCGCGCCATCACCGTGCTGCCGCTGGGCAGCGAGAGGGTGAGCAGGAAGGCTTCACCGAGAAAGCGGCGCTCCAGTACCCGTGCCGTCACGCCGCCCGCGTCCGTGCGGATGTCTTCCGGGCGCAGCAGCACTTCCACAGCGGCGCCCGCGGGACCGGTCGCGAGCCCGCCAAGGGCCTGCCACTCCAGGAGGCCGAGTTCGGTGCGCACGCCTGCGGTCTCGACCGCGCCGGGCAGAAACGCACCCTCGCCGACGAAATCGGCGACGAAGCGCTCGGCCGGTGCCTCATACAACTGCGCCGGGCTGTCCCACTGGACGATACGGCCGGCGTGCATCACGCCCACGACATCGGCAAAGGCGAACGCCTCGACCTGGTCATGGGTGACCAGGATGGCCGCGGCACCCTCGTGGACCAGGGCACGCCTCAGGTCGGCGGCGAGACGTTCGCGCAGGGTGACGTCGAGGCTGGAAAACGGCTCGTCGAGCAACACCAGCCGGGGACGCGGCGCCAGTGCGCGGGCCAGGGAGACCCGCTGCTGCTGGCCGCCTGACAGTTCATGGGGGAAACGCCCGCCGAGCCCGGCCAGATCCATGAGCGCCAGCAGGTCGGTGACGCGGCGCTGAGCCGCCGGCCCACCCCGATGCGCGAGGCCGAAGGCGATGTTGTCGGCGACGCTCAGGTGCGGAAACAAGGCGAAGTCCTGGAACACCATGCCCACGCCACGCCGCTCGGGAGGCAGGTGGCTGCCAGCACCCGAGACCCGTTCGCCTGCCAGCAGGATGCTTCCGTGTTGCACGGCCTCGAAGCCGGCGATGAGTCTCAGCAGGGTGGTTTTCCCACAGCCGGACGGCCCGAGCAGGGCTGCGAGGCCACCGGCGCCCAGAGCGGCAGAGATGCCGTCGAGGACGGTCTGGTCACCGAAAGCGTGACGCACCTCCCGGATCTGCAGGAGAGGGCTGTCGGCGGCGGCGGGCTGGGCAGATGTGTGCACGGGCGGATTATAAGGACGCGGCCCATCCCGGAGGCAGCGGGCTGATCCGGGTCACGCGACGCCGTGCCCGACCGGCGGTCGCAAGGTCAGGCACGACCGGTTTCAGCCCGGATTTCTCATTCGGCGAGGGGGTGAGGGCGAGGCGGGCCGGGCATCCCGCGCCTGTCACACCGCGGGGTGCCGCATGACCGCAAGGCGCCCGCCAGCGCCCGTGGAGGCCGGCAGACCAAATCGTACCGATAGCCGATTCGCTGCAAACCCAATGGACATGGGTACGCAGCTCGTTTTTGGGGCCGACCTGGTGAAATTCCCGGGCTGCTAGTGGAGGCCGGCGCAGCAAGCCGTCACGACTGCCGGGCAGCCGCTCATCCAGTCCTCTTGTCGACCCCGTGTACGCTTGGGGCCGACCCGACGAAGCATTGGGTTAGCATCTCGCCTCGCTTTGCCTGGATCTCACGTGCCCCGTCCCACCATCCGCTTCACGGCGCTGCTGCCGCTGTTCATTGCGCTTCTGGTTGCCCTGCCCCTGCTCGGGCTGGCATGGACCGCGATCGGGGGGCTGGCAACCGGCGGGCTCGCCGGCCTGTCCGATCTGGCGCTCGGCGACTATGCCGGCACCAGCGCGCGACTGGCGCTGCTGGTGTGGGTCGGTACGGTGGCGCTCGGCACCCTGACCGGCTGGATCACGGCGAGCTTCGCGTTCCCCGGCCGGAGAACCCTGTCGTGGTTGCTGGTCCTGCCCCTGGCCATGCCGGCCTACGTGATCGCCTATGCCTATGCCGACCTGCTGCAGTTCTCCGGGCCGGTGCAGACCTGGCTGCGCGAGAGCTTCGGCTGGCGCCCCCGCGAATACTGGTTTCCGGAGATCCGCAGCCTGGGTGGTGCCGCGCTGGTCTTCTCGCTGGTGCTTTTCCCCTACGTCCACCTGCCGGCGCGGGCTGCGTTCGAGGCCATGCCGCGCAGTCTGCTGGAGGCGGCGGCGCTGTCCGGGGTGACCGGTGGCGCCTTGCTGCGCCGGGTGGTGGTTCCCATGGCCTGGCCTGCGATCGCCGGCGGCAGCCTGCTGTGTGTGATGGAAACGCTGGCCGACTACGGGGCGGTGTCGCATTTCGCCGTCGACACCTTCAGCGTCGGCATCTACAAGGCCTGGCTGGGCTACGGCGACCGGGTCGCGGCGGTGCAGCTGGCCATGGTTCTGCTACTGGCGGTGCTGGTGTTGCTCGGGATCGACGCGATGCTGCGTGGCCGGCGACTGTTTGCCGCCAGGCGTTCGGGCGGCGCGACCCGGCCGCCGGTGGCGTTGCGGGGCGGGCGGGCCTGGGCATGCGTTCTGGCCTGCCTGCTGCCGGTACTGCTGGGCTTCGTTGTGCCCCTGCTGGTGCTGGGGCGGCTGGCCTGGAGCGAGTTCGACCCGGATGCCCTGCCGCGCTACCTGCGCGCGGCGCGTGCGAGTTTCCTCACCGCCGGTACCAGCGCCCTGGTGGTCATGCTGGTCGCACTGCTGCTGGTCTATGCCGCGCGCGCCCAGCGACAGCCCTGGAACGCGGCGCTGCACCGCGTCGCCTCGCTCGGCTACGCCGTGCCGGGCGCCGTCCTCGCCCTGGGCATTCTGGTGCCGCTGGCCCGCTTCGACAACTGGCTGGATGCCTGGTGGCGCACGGCTTTCGGGACCGGTACAGGCCTGCTTCTGACCGGGAGTGTGAGCGCACTGATCTACGCCTACGTGGTGCGCTTCCTCGCCATCGGCATCGGCAATCTGCAGGCCGGGTTCGAGCGCATCACGCCGCACATGGACGAGGCGGCGCGCTCGCTTGGGGTTGGGGGAGTGGGGCTGCTGCGCCGGGTACACCTGCCGCTCGCCTGGCGGGTGATGGCGCTGGCTGGGCTTCTGGTGTTCGTGGATGGTCTCAAGGAACTGCCGGCGACGCTGGCGCTTCGTCCCTTCAACTTCGACACCCTGGCCACCCAGGCCTATCACCTGGCCAAGGACGAGCGGCTGGCCGAGGCTGCGGTACCGTCGCTGGTGATCGTCCTGATCGCGGTGCTGCCGGTGGTCCTGGTGACCCGGGTGGCCTCGCGGCGCTGAGGCGCCAGCGACGCGAGGCCTGGCAGCGCCTGTGTCAGCGCCAGCCGGCGCGGTCCACCAGGCGCTGTGCCAGGGGGGTACGGGCCGCGATCTCTGCGATGGTGAGCTTGTCCGCCTTGAACGACCCCAGGGACTCGAGTTCGGCATTGCGGGCCACGGCCGTCTTCACCACCGGCCACTCGTTGTTGCCGTTGGCGAAGTAGGCCTGGGCCTCGTCGCCCGCCAGGTACTCGAGGAACTTGCGGGCCGCTTCCTTGTGGGGCGCGTTCCTGAGCATGCCGCCGCCGGAGATGTTGACGTGGGTGCCCCGGTTGGCCTGGTTGGGCCAGACCACGCCGATCTTCTCGACCACGGCCCGGTCCTCCGGCTTCTTCGAGCGCATCAGTCGCACGAGGTAGTAGGAGTTGGTCAGCGCCACCGCACATTCTCCGGACGCGACCGCCTTGATCTGGTCGGTGTCGCCGCCCCGCGGCGGACGGGCCATGTTGGCCACCGTGGCCCGCGCCCACTGCTCCGCCTTCTGTTCGCCGTCGTGTGCGATCACCGAAGCCACGAGGGACAGCATGTAGGGGTGGCTGCCCGGCCGCGTGCAGACCCTGCCCTTGTTGCGCGGCGCGGCCAGATCCTCGTAATCCTTGACGTCCTGGGGAAAGACCTGCGCCTTGTTGTAGACGATGATGCGGGCGCGCGTGGAATAGGCGAACCACGCGTCGGTGGGGCTGCGCAGATCGACAGGGATGCGACTGCTCAGCAGTTGCGACTTCACCGGTGCGAACAGGCCCGCCGCCTCGGCGGCGTGCAGCCGCGATGCATCGACGATCAGCAGCACGTCGGCCGGGCTGTTGGCACCCTCGTTGCGCAGTCGCTCGAGCAGGGCCTCGTCGGCCATCTCGATGCGGTTGATGCGGATGCCCGTCGCCTTCGTGAAGTTGGCATACAAGGCCTCGTCCGTGTCGTAGTGGCGGGCGGAGTAGAGGTTCAGCACCTGAGCCTCGTCGGCACGCGCCCAGGGCAGGCAGGCGAAGGCGAGAAGCAGGCTGGCGGCGATGCGGCGTTTGAACATGGGTGTTCCTGGCGGAAGGGCTCAGTGCGCGGCAGCGCCGGAGCGGGTGTTGCGGACGAAGATGAAAACGATGAGCAGCACCAGCCCGAGCTGCAGCGCAAGTCCCTGGACGTTGGGGTAGAGACCCAGCCAGGGCACCGCGGGCAGGGGCAGGGGGTCGAGCGGGAGTCTGCCTGCGGCCTGGAGTGCAGCCACCCCCCGGCCTGCGAACACCACGGCAAAGGCTGCGAGCAGGGCGGAACTCACGACGAACACCAGGCCGAGCGGCAGTTTCGTGCTGGAGCGCACGATCACCCAGGCCAGGATTGCGAGCGCTACGCAACCCGTGGCGAAACCGGCGGCCACCGGTGCCGGGTCACCCTGGGCCACCAGCGCCTGGTAGAACAGCACCGTTTCGAATACCTCGCGATACACGGCGAGGAAAGAGATAGCGGACAGGCCCCAGAGCGTGCCCCGGCCGAGGGCGCCCGACACCTGGGTGCGGATGAAGGCCGACCAGCGCTGGCCGTGGCTCTTCGAGTGCAGCCAGAAGCCCACGTACAACAGCACAGCCGAGGCCAGCAGGGCGGTCACGCCCTCGGTGACCTCGCGTTGCGCGCCGCTCACGTCGATGAGACGGGTGGCCACCCACCAGGTGAGCACACCGAGGGCGATGGCGGCAATCCAGCCGGCGTGGAGATGGCGCAGGCCGTCGCGCCGGCCGGTGCGCACCAGGAAGGCTGCCATTCCCGCGAGCACCAGCAGGGCTTCCAGCCCCTCCCGCAGCACGATCACCATGGCGGAAACGAACTGGCCCTGCACCGAGGGCGCCGTGCCGGCGATGCGGCTTTCCACGGCATCGAGGTCGGCCAGGATGGCATCGTGGCGCTGACGGATCTGCGCCAGTGGCAGGCCCGCACGCACGCCATTGCGGTAATCCAGCATGGCGGCTTCGATGCGGCGCCGCGCTGCCGGATCTACGCCGTCGATGCGTGCCTCCGCCAGTTCGAAGCCCTCCAGATAGGCGCCGATGGCGTGCTCGTAGGCGGCGGAAGCGTCGCCCGCCTCATAGGCGGCGAGGCTGGCCTGCATGCCGCTGCGGGTTCGGGTGATCGGCGACGATGCCGCCGTCCCGCCCATCGTGAGCGCACCGGGTTCCGAGCGCAGGAACGCCAGCATGGCGGCCTGGTCGGCGCCACCCGCGGCAGTCATGGCCTCGGGGGTGGCGAGCACCAGATCCGACAGGTTGCGGAAGCGGTCCCGCCCCCGTCCCTCGGCCCAGAGCGCGCGGCCGCGCTCGACGACGACCTGGTCGGTCGCCAGGCGGCTCACGTGGAAGGCCAGCGCCCAGCGATCGGCCTCCGGGATATCTGCGAAGCCCGCCATGGAGGTGCCGTCCACGCCCTGGGAGATGACGCCATGGAGTGCCTGGACGCTGCGCCGCGACTGGCGCAGCGGATCGGTGAACGCCGTGGGCCGGGGGTCCAGCCCGCTTGCGGCGGGGCCGTCTCCGCCGCCCTGGGCGCCGTGGCATTGCGCGCACCGGGCCGCGTACAGGGAGGCGGCAGCCGAGACATCTGGCGCCGCTGCCGGCCCAAGGACCAGACCATGGGTGGTGATCAGCGACTGCTTGAGCTGGCCGGCAAGCTGCGCCACCGCCGCGCCGTCGGCCCTGGCGGCGACGCGCGCCGCGAGCGCCTCGGCATCGCGCAGAAGCGTGTCGTGGCCCGGCCGGGGCGGCAGGGCCTTCAGAAGGGTGACGACCCGTCCGGAAAACTCCACCTGCTCGGCGTACTCGTCGGGGTCGAGCACTTCGCCGTCACGTACGAACTGCGGGTACTCGACGGCGACGTAGTCCAGCAGCGAGAGGGCCCGGTCGGCCTCGGTCGTGGCCGCCCAAAGGGGCCGCGCGAAGACCAGTGCGAGCGTCAGCAGAAGCCGTGAGAGCAGGAGGCTGCGAAGAATGATGGGCACGAGGCAGGGCCGGGATGGCGTGATGAAACGACGCTGCTGTGGCAACGACGGGCTGGCGAAGTTCGCCCGCCATTGCCGCCAGCCGCGTCAGAAGGTCCAGCGCAGACCGGCCTGCAGCAGTCGGGGGGCGCCCGGCAGCATGCCGCGGGTACGGTCGACGATGTAGACCCTGTCGGCGAGGTTCTTGATGGTGAAGAACAGCGTCACACCGTACTGCGGCAGGGTGTAGTTCACCGCGGCGTTGAAGATCGTGTAGCTGTCGATCAGGCCGAACTGGCCGCTCTGGCGGTTGCGTGTCACATCCGCCGGATTCGTCCCCGTGACGTTGGGATCGGTGGCGGCGTCGCGCACATTGGCGAAGTCGGCGTATTGCTCGCCCACGTGCACCATCTCCAGGTTCACGTCGAGACCGCTGTTGTGCATGTAGCCCATGCCGACCGTTGCCGTGGTCTTCGGGGCGTAGGGCATGCGGTTGCCAGCGCGCGAGTTGGCGATCACGGCGCCACTGCTGACGCTGGTGAAGGCCGTGGTCTGCTCGGCAGTGGGCAGCCAGGTCAGTGCGAGGGTGGAATAGACCCCGCTCGGGTCACCGTAACGGCCGCCCAGTTCCAGCCCCTGGTACAGCGCCTCGCCCTGGGAGAGCGGTGTGTTGCCGCCCGCGATGCTTCCCACGGCCAGAAGGCGCTGGAAGTCGTTGCGGAAGGCGGTGGCCTGCAGGTCCAGGCGATCCGTGGGGCGGGTGCGGGTGCCCAGTTCATAGTTCCAGCTGCGCTCGGCGCCGACGTCGGTGAAGGTGGCGGTGCTGCCGACGGGCGTGATGATCAGGTCTTCGGTACGGGGGGGGGCGAAACCGCGGTGGACGCCGGCGAACACCGTGGTGTCGGTGGAGACCTTGTAGTTGGCACCCAGGCTAGGCACCCAGGCACTCAAGCGCTCTGAACCGCTGGCACCGCCCGGAAGGCGGTTGTTGCGGGTGTTGTCGATGTTCTCGTATCGCAGCGCCGGTGCAACAGTGAGATCGCCAAGCAGGAAGCGGTTCTGGACGAAGGCCGACACCGCCGTGGTGCTGCGGGTCTGGTCCTCGGCGACGGTGCCCGAGTGGGTCGTGGGGCTCAAGGTGTTGACCTGTTTGCGTTCCTGATGCTCGCGGTGCAGACGTACGCCGGTCTCCAACTCCCCGGCAATGCCCAGCCACTGGTGGTTCATGCGCAGGCGCGGCTCGATGCCGAACATCTGGTAGTCGCGCAGACGGCCCTGGTACGAGTTGCACGCATCCACGTTGACCGCCTGACCGGCCAGACGCGCGTCCCGGAAGCCATTGCCGCACTGGGTGTCCGTGGTGGTGCTCGACTGCCGCCACCAGTCGCGGTTGAACACCGAACCGTAGAGGTTGGTCAGCAGGGTGGTGCTGGCGTCGATGGCATATTCATGGGTGGCCGACAGGCCGATGCGACGCGTCTCGAACTTGTCGTTGCGGAACGGGTTGTAGCGGGCGCCGAAGTTGGCGTACTCGGCGACCGTGAGGCCGGAGTAGGTGACCGTGGAGTCCTCGGTGTAGAAGTTGCCGCGCAGGATCACGGACTGGCGGCCGTCGATCTGGAACACCTTCTTGAGGTTGAGGTCCCGCAGTTCGCTGTGGGTGTTGTCGCGGGCGCCATCGCTCTGCTTGTGGAAGGCATCGAGCAAGAACCCCGCGCCGGACAGACGGGCGTGCAGGTTGCTGTAGTCGCGGTTGCCAGCTGCAACGCCCAGGAAACCGGAAAATTTCTCCGTCGGCGAAGGCGTGATGTAGTTGATCACCCCGCCGATGGTCTGCGGCCCGTAGATCACCTGACCGGCCCCCTTGAGCACCTCGATGCGCTCGTAGCGTTCGATCGGGGGGTGGTAGTAGCTGGCGTTGTCACCGTAGGGCGCATAGGCCAGGGGGATGCCATCCTCCAGCAGGGTGACCTTGGTCGAGCGTGTCGGGTTCAGGCCGCGGATGCCGATGTTCGGGCGCAGCCCCAGGCCCTCCTCGTCGCGGACGTTCACGCCTGTCACCTTGCGCAAGGCCTCGTTGGTCGTGAACACGCGCGAGCGCTCCAGGGTGTCGCGGTCGACCACCTCCCCGGAGCCTGCTAGGCGCTCGAGGTTCTCCGTCTTGCCGATGATGTCGACCCGCGGGGCACTCACTGCCGGAGCGCTCTGGGCGAGCACGGTGCCGGGCAGGGCACAGGCGAGCGCGACGACGGTGGACATCTTTGCGCGATTGAACGGAGGGGTGGGCTGCGGAATCCGGGGCATGGTGTCTTCTTCCGAGGAGCGTGAAAGCATGGGAACGTGAACTCAGAAAATGCAGGCGCAAAAGATAAAAGAAATCATTCTCGTTTGCAATGAGAGCATGATCCGTCCGGCGCTGTTTTCACGCGAAGCCATGCAAAACAATGTTTTGAGTGATTGGCTCCAGGATCTGGGCGAGCCGGGGATGTGTATGGACGCGGATGACAAAGAGGTTGACAATCATTCTCATTTCCGTTGTACTTCGTTCGTCGAGTGCTTTTTTGACTGGAGTCCGCCATGTACGTCTGCGTCTGCGAAGCCGTGACCGATGGACAGATCCGTCGTGCCGTGGGTGAGGGTGCCTGCTCGATGAGGCTGCTCCGCGAACGGCTCGGGGTCGCGGCGAACTGTGGTCGCTGCGCTCCCTTCGCCAAGCAGGTGCTGGACGCCGTCCGCGCCGAAGAGCGAGTCCCCGAACTGACGCCGGCCTGAGAAGCGGATTCGCAAGGCGGGATCGCCTCGTTCTGCTTCCAATTCGCGTTTTGCGCCATCCGAAAATCCCGGGGGCAGGCGCGATTGCGCTGACCTATACTCGCGGCCATCCTGAAACCGCGAGGGGTATCCCATGAAAGGCGACAAGACAGTCATCAAGCACCTGAACAAGGTGCTCATGAACGAACTTACCGCAATCAACCAGTACTTTCTCCACGCCCGCATGTTCAAGAACTGGGGCCTGAAGAAGCTGGGTGACTATGAGCAGCACGAATCCATCGACGAGATGAAGCACGCCGATAAACTCATCGAGCGGATTCTTTTCCTCGAAGGTCTGCCCAACCTGCAGGATCTGGGCAAGCTGATGATCGGCGAGTCGGTCGAGGAGTGCCTGAAGGGTGACCTGGAGATCGAGATGATCGCCCACCCGGACCTCAAGGCGGCCATCGCACACTGCGAGAGCGTGGGCGACTACGTGTCGCGCGAACTCTTCGAGCACATCCTCGAGAGCGAGGAGGAGCACATCGACTGGATCGAGACGCAGCTCGGCCTCATCGGCAGCATCGGCATCCAGAACTACATGCAGAGCCAGATGGGAGATGCCTGAGGCATCGCCCCGACGGTCGGCAGCCGGGTACCCAGGGCCGCGCAAGCGGCCCTGGGCATTCCTGTCTCGGCTCTCGGCCGTACCCTTGAGGGTCGCCGTGGCGGGCGTGGCCGTCGCGGCGCTGGCGGGTTGCGCGGCGACGAAGACGGCGACGCCGACTTCATCGGCGCCCGCGGTCCCGGTGGTGTCTCCCGCCGTCCAGCCCTCCGATCCCTCTGCGGTCGGAGCTCGGCCCGACCCAGTCCCCGAGATCGTGGTACCACCCCCCCGGATTGCCCTCGTGCTCGGAGGCGGCGCCGCGCGTGGCTTTGCCCACGTCGGGGTGATCAAGGTGCTGGAAGCGCAGGGGCTGGCGCCTGACATCGTGGTCGGCACCAGCGCCGGCAGCGTGGTGGGCGCGCTCTACGCCTCCGGACTGACTGGCTACGAACTGCAGCGCCGCGCCATGGAACTCGACGAGAAGTCGGTCAGCGACTGGGCGCTGCCGAATCGTGGCTTCCTCAAGGGCGAATCCCTGCAGGGCTACATCAACGAGGCCGTGAAGGGAAAGACGATCGAGCAGATGCCGCGCGCCCTCGGGGTCGTCGCCACCGACCTGGGCAGCGGCCAGCAGACGGTGTTCCGTCGCGGCAACACCGGCATGGCGGTGCGCGCCTCGAGCAGCGTGCCCGGCGTGTTCCAGCCGGTAACGATCTCCGGTCGCGATTATGTGGACGGCGGTCTCACCAGTCCGGTGCCGGTGCAGGCGGCGCGAGACATGGGCGCCGACATCGTCGTTGCCGTGGACATCGCCAAGAACCCGGAACGAGCGAAGGTCCGGGACACGATAGACGTGCTGCTGCAGACCTTCCTCATCATGGGCCGGGCGATTGCCGCACAGGAATTACGGTCCGCCGACGTGGTCGTCCTGCCAGCCACCGAAGAACTCGCAACTGCCGATTTCCAGAGCCGGCACCTGGCGGTTCTGGAGGGGGAGAAGGCTGCTCTGCACGTCATCCCGGCGCTGCGCCGCAAGATCGAGGAGCGGGCGCAGCGCCTGCGTCGGGAAGCGCGGGCGGCCTCGCGCTGACAACTGGTCGGGGTCCCGCCCGACCGGGGTAGGTCATGCCGACTCAACGATGCGGTGGTGGCGGCATGAGGCTCTTCTTGCGCTTGTCCAGCCACCAGCCGTATTGCACCGGCCAGTCCGCGAAGCCGTTGTCGATGCCCAGCGCAGCCTGGGCGTGCAGCGCCCAGTTGGGGTTGTGCAAGGCTTCCCGGCCGATGGCGATCAGGTCGGCATCGCCCGCCTGGAGAACGGCCTCCGCCTGGGGCCCGTCGAGGATGAGCCCTACCGCCATCGTGGGCAGTCCCGCGTCGCGCCGGATGGCGGCGGCGTAAGGCACCTGGAAGCCGGGGTAGCGGGTCACCCGGGCCGCGGTAGCGGAACCCATCAGCCCGCCCGAGGAGCAGTCGATCACGTCGATCCCGACCTCCTTGAGGGCGCGGGACAGGGCGACCGAGTCCTCGAGCGTCCAGCCGCCGTCGATGCCGTCCACCGATGACACGCGGAAGAATACGGGCCGGTCCTGCGGCCAGAGCTCGCGCAGGTCGCGGGCGATCTCCACAGCCAGACGGATGCGGTTGTCGAAACTGCCGCCATAGTGGTCCTGGCGCCGGTTCGAGAGCGGCGACAGGAACTCGTGCAGGAGATAGCCATGGGCGCCGTGCACCTCGATGACCTCGAAGCCGGCGGCCTGGGACCGCAGGGCTGCATCGCGGAAGGACTTGCGCAGGGCATCGATGTCCGCCATGGACATCTCGTGCGGCAACAGCCAGCCGTCGTCGAGCGCGACGGCGCTGGGCGCCTTGACCGCCCAGACATCCTCGCCGCGGGCGCGATCGCTGTCGTCGAGCGGACCGTTGCCGTGCCAGGGGCGTTGCATGGACGCCTTGCGGCCGGCATGCCCGAGCTGCGCCGCGGGTACCGCACCCTGGGAGCGCATGAACGCGTTGATCCGGTGCAGCGGCTCCACCTGGGCGTCGTCCCAGAGACCGAGGTCGCCGTGGGTGATGCGTCCGTCGCGCTGCACGGCGATGGCCTCGACGAACACCATGCCGGGGCCGCCGCTGGCGAGCTTGCCCAGATGTACCAGATGCCAGTCGTTGGCCAGACCCTCGTGCGCCGAGTACTGGCACATCGGCGAGATGACGACACGGTTGCGAAGCTCGAGGCCGCGCAGGCGCAGCGGCGTGAACAGAAGCGGTTGGGTCATGAGGTATTGTCGAACCTTGGGGTTGCGGTTTCCGGCGAGGCCGGCGGGTATTCGTTCAGCTGCGCGGGCGGGTGTGCACGTGCCGGTAGATGAGGCGGTCGCCGTCAGGGTGGGCGTCCTGTGCGTCCTGGTGAGGGTGGTGGTGTTCGTGGCTGCGGGTATCCACGTCCACCGGCACCAGGTTCAGACGACCATGGCGGACCTGAGGCTCGGCGGTGAGGGCATTGGCGAAGGCCTGAACGGCCCCCGTGGGCCCGCGCAGCATCACGGTCTCCAGACAATTTTCGTGGTCCAGATGCACGTGCATCGAGGACAGCACGAGGTCATGGTGGTCGTGTTGCAGGCTGGTCAGGCGCTCGGCCAGATCGCGGGCGTGGTGGTTGTAGACGTAGCTAAGGGCGGCCACGCAGAAAGGTGCCTCCTCGCGTTCCACACTCTGAGTGCTCAGCAGGTCGCGCAGCAGGTCGCGCACCGCCTCCGAACGGTTGCCGTAACCCTTGCCGCGGATGTGTTCGTCGAACTGATGCGCCAGTTCCTCGCTGAGCGAGATGGTGAACCTTTCCATGCCTTCCCCTGAGCCAACGCCGGGCGCCTTGCCCCAGCGCAGTGCGTTTCTTGTGGCCGTCACATTTTGCGCGTAGCCTGCGTGAGAAGTTTTTTTTTATTTTCTCATCTCCTGCCCGCCATGTTCAGCGCGGTGTCGGGCAGGTGGCCCCGGCAAGAGGGCCGCATGATTGGAGACCATTCGCATGACATCCAGACGAGTCCGGGCGCCCATGGGCGCCTCCGCCAGCGCTGTCGGTGGGCTGTGCCTTCTCATGGGAGGCGGCGCGCCGGCCCAGGCCCACCAGGAGGTGGCTGCCCCTACCGTGCACGTGATCGGCCACTACGAGACCGGCATCGGCACCTCTGATGCAGCAAGCGAAGGCGGTGTGACCGCAAAGCGCGTAGAGACGCGCCCGTTGCTGCGCACCGGCGAGATCATAGAACTCGTCCCCGGGATGATCGTCACCCAGCACAGTGGCGATGGCAAGGCGAACCAGTACTTCCTGCGCGGCTACAACCTCGACCACGGCACCGATTTCGCGATCTGGGTCGACGGCATGCCGGTCAACAAACCCACCCATGGTCACGGACAGGGCTATGCCGACATCAACTTTTTGATCCCGGAACTGGTCTCCAAGGTCGGCTTCCGCAAGGGGCCGTACTTCGCCGAGGAGGGGGATTTCTCCAGCGCCGGTGTGGCCCGCATCCGCTATTTCGACCGCTTGCCGCAGGCGCTGGGGTCGATCACCCTGGGGTCCAATCACTTCCTGCGCGGCGTGGTGGCCAACTCCGTGGATGCCGGCCCGGGCAGCCTCACCTACGCGTTTGAAGGCGTGAGCAACGACGGGCCCTGGGACCTGCCCCAGGATCTGCGCAAGTTCAACGGCGTGCTGCGCTATGTCCAGGGCGGCGAATCCGAGGGTTTCAGCCTCACCCTCATGGGCTACGACTCGAAGTGGAACGCGACCGACCAGATTCCGCGCCGGGCCGTGGATGCCGGCCTGATCGGCCTGTACGGCAATGTCGATCCGACGGATGGCGGACGGTCCTCGCGCTACAGCCTGTCGTTCTCCGGGCGGCATCCACTCGGCAGTGGCACCGCCTCGGTGGACGCCTACCTGATCAGCTACTCGATGGACCTGTGGTCCAATTTCACCTACTTCCTGGACAACCCGTTGCGCGGTGACCAGTTCCAGCAGTCCGACCGGCGCACCGTGCTGGGCGTCAATCCCAGTCACGCCTTTCCCACCCGTCTGTTCGGACGTGACGGTGTGACGACGGTGGGGCTGCAGTCCCGGCATGACGCGATCGGTCGCGTGGGTCTGTACAGCAGCGAGGCGCGGCAGGTCTATGACACCACCCGCCAGGACAAGGTGGGGCAGACCAGTCTCGGTCTGTACGCCCAGAACTCGACCCAGTGGCTGCCCTGGTTGCGCTCCCTGGTCGGCGCCCGCCTGGATCACTTCCGTTTCGATGTCGCGAGCAGCATCCCGGACAACTCCGGGACGCGGAACGAAAGCCTGGTTTCGCCAAAAGCCTCGCTGGTCTTCGGACCCTGGCAAAAGACCGAGTATTTCATCAATGCGGGCGACGGCTTCCACAGCAACGATGCCCGAGGGACGGTGATCCGCTACGACCCGCGCGACTTCCAGGCCGGTACGCTGACGCCGGTCCAGCGGGTCGATCCCCTGGTGCGTACCCGCGGTGCCGAACTCGGGGTGCGCACCGAGATCGTTCCCGGTGTGCAGAGCTCGCTTGCGTTGTGGATGCTGAAACAGAACTCCGAACTGCTCTTCGTCGGCGACGCCGGCACGACCGAAGCCAGCCGTCCGAGCCGCCGCCACGGCCTCGAGTGGATTACCTATGCCCGTCCCGTGGACTGGTTGCTGGTCGACGGCGAACTGTCGCTGACCAAAGCGCGGTTCGACGATGGGGACCCCGAGGGTGTGGGCCGGCACATCCCCGGCGCGCTCAACCGTGTGGCGACACTCGGGTTCACGGTCGACCAGATGGGGCCCTGGTTCGGTGCCCTGCAGTTGCGCCACTTCGGTCCGCGTGCGCTGGTGGAGGACAACTCGACCCGGTCCGCCAGCACCACGGTGACCAATGTGCGGGTCGGCTACCAGCTGGACCGCCATTTCCGGCTCCATGCGGACATCCTCAACCTGTTCAACAGTCGTCGTGACGACATCACCTACGCCTACGAGTCCTGCCTCAGGCAGGAGGTCAACGTGAACCCCAACTGTCCGGCCGGCGGTGGCGGGCCCGGTGTCTTCGGGCAGCACTTCCACCCGGTGGAACGGCGTCAGATCCGGTTCACCCTGAGCGGACGTTTCTGAGGCGCGTCGATTCGCCGCCGGGCCTGAGGCGGAGGCGGCTGTCCGGGTTTGCTACCATCCACCCGAGAGGCAGGGCAAGGGTGCTGGCGCATGAAAATCCGAGGCGGGTTGGCTGGTCTGGTCGTGGCTGCGTTTGGTCTGTCGATGTCTGTCGCAACAGGCGGCTGGGCGGGTGCTTTGCCGGTCACGGCGGAGGGGCGGGTGGTGAGCCTCGCCCCGGTCATTCAGCAGGTGACGCCGGCGGTGGTCAACATCGCCGTGCTCGCCGGTGGCGACGGCGCCGACAACCCGCTGTTGCGCGATCCCTTCTTCCGCCGTTTCTTCGAACTGCCCCAGCGGCAACGGCCCCAGGCCAGCGCCGGTTCGGGCGTCATCATCGATGCCCAAAAGGGCTTCGTGATCACGAATCACCATGTGATCAAGAACGCCCGAGAGATCATGGTGAACCTGAAGGACCGGCGCCAGTTTCCCGCGAAGCTGGTCGGCGCCGATGCCGGCACGGACATCGCCCTGTTGCAGATCCAGCCGGATGCACTGACCGCCCTGCCTTTCGGCGATTCCGACGCCCTGTCGGTGGGAGATTTCGTGCTCGCCATCGGCAATCCCTTTGGCATCGGCCAGACGGTCACGTCGGGTATCGTCAGCGCGCTCGGGCGTTACGGGCTCAAGATCGAGGGGTACGAGGATTTCATCCAGACGGATGCCTCCATCAATCCCGGCAACTCGGGCGGTGCGCTGGTGAACCTGCGGGGCGAGCTGATCGGCATCAACACGGCGATCATCGGCCCGTCCGGCGGCAATGTGGGCATCGGCTTCGCCATCCCCAGCGCCATGGCCCGGAGCGTGGTCGCGCAGTTGATCCGCTTCGGTGAAGTGCGGCGTGGCCGCTTCGGCGCATCTGCTCAGGACGTGTCCCATGAACTGGCCCGGGCGCTTGGCGTCTCGCCCAATGAAGGGGCGGTGCTGGTCGAGGTCGGCGCGGGGGGGCCGGCGGAGAAGGCGGGCCTGAGGCGCGGTGACGTCGTGGTGGCAGTCAACGGACGGCCCGTCCGCGGTTCCGCCGACCTGCGCAACCAACTGGGCCTGATTCCGGTCGGGGACGTGGCCGAATTGCGTTATCTGCGCGACGGTCGGGCCTCGACGGCACGTGTCACCATCGAGAGCCCGATGGCGGGTGTGGCCGGGGGGCGTGTTCCGGTACCCGAACTTACCGGTGCGCGGATCGGGCAGGTCGACCGGCCCGGCAAGCCGCCGGTCGTCGTGGTGGCGGAAGTCGACCCCGCCAGTCCGGCATGGAGCCACGGTCTGCGTGCTGGTGACCTGATCCTGGGGGTGAATCGCCGTGTCGTCACCCGGGTCGATGATCTGGTGTCGCAGTTGCGGGCCAGTCCTCGTCCCCTGATCCTGAACGTCCTGCGGGGCGATTTCCAGATCACGCTGGTGATCCGGGGCTGACGGTCCGCGGCGCATGCGCTCGGTCCTGCTCGGCAGCCTCGCCGGAGCCTTGTTGCTCATGGCGGCGGCTGCGACTGTCCTGCTCTTCGCTCTGGAGACCGTCCCGCGGGTCGACCGGCCGGTGGTACTCACCCCCGAGCATGTCGGTCGGGCCAAGGCGCTGCTCGACGGACACCGCTACCGGGTGAGGCCCGGCACGCTCGCGTCCGCGCGCGTGGTTGCCGAAGATGTGGACGTGGCGGCCAACTACCTCGCCAGGCGTTTCCTCGGCGGAGGCGCGGCCGTCACCCTGGAGCAGGGTAGGGCACACGTGCGGCTGAGCCTGCCGCTCGGGGCACGCCCCACCTATCTGAATGCGCAAGCCACGCTGGTAGAGACTGCCGGGGTCCCACATGTGGAGGGCTTGAGCGTCGGTGCGTTACGGATTCCGGACCGGGTCACCGAAGTTCTGGTCCGCGTTGCATTGGTGATGCTGGGACGTGATGCGCAGGTGCGGGCCCTGATGAATTCCCTGCAGATGGTGCGGATGTCGGATGAGGAAGTGAGCGTCGTGTATCGCTGGACCGGCGGGTTCCACCGGGATGTCCAGGCGGTTGCCCTGTCGGAGGCGGACCGCCTGCGGCTGGAACACCATCAGGAGTTTCTTGCGCAATGGGTGCGGACGGCAGGGGCGCGGGATGCATCGCTGTCGGGCCTGCTGCAGTCGCTTCTGGTCGAGGCCCGGGCTCGTGCTGCCGGTGGTGATGCAGTGGCCGAGAACCGGGCAGCCCTGCTGGTGGGCATGTTCCATGTTCTCGGCCGTTCACCCAGAGTGCTCATTCCGGATGCCAGGGCCTGGCCGCGCGTGCCGCGACGCACCGTCACCCTGGATGGACGCGTGGATCTGGCGATGCACTTCATGGTGTCGGCGGTGATCGCTGCGCATGCAGACACCGCGCTGGCGGATGTTGTAGGGCTGTACAAGGAGTTGCAGGATGCTCGCGGTGGCAGCGGGTTCTCCTTCCCCGATCTGGCTGCGGATCGCGCCGGTACGCGCTTCGGCGAGCGCGCCGTCGCGGATGACGCTTCCGCCGCACTGTTGCAGGCGCGGGCAAGCACCGGCTGGCAAGACAATGGGCTCATGCCGGCGTGGCGGGATCTGCCCGAGGGCTTGCAGGAGGACGCGCTCGCCCGGCGCTTCGGAGGCCAAAACGGCGATGCATACCGGGAGGTCACGAACCTGATCGAACGTAGACTCGAGGCGTTTTCCTGGGCCAGATGAGGCCAGGGCAGGCCGGAATACCCGTTCCGTGATGTCGGTACAGCGATTGCTGAATGGACCTCGCTCCAACCTGCAGAGTCGAGGATGAATCATGCAGCACCAGTGGGCTTCCCCATTCGAATACACCCGATCCGAACGGACCGACATCCGCCGGACCTTCGAGCGTTTCGGCTTCCGGCCCACCACCGATGCCGAAAGGCTGGCCAGGCAGAGCCGGACGGACCGCGTCGGGGCCGGTGCCCAGGTAACTGGCGCGGCAGGTGCCAGGTATCCAGAGTCCTGAGCCTTCAGCTCGGGGCCGCTGGCTTCAAGTCCGGAATCCCCATCATGCCGCGGCATGACCGCAACGCGCCCGCCAGCGACGGTTGATGCTGGTAGCTCAGCCCGTACCGATCGCCCATCCTATGGAACCCCCTGGGCATTGGCGCGCGCCGCATTCCCGGGGCCGGCCTGGTGAAGTTTCCGGCCTGCGCGTTTCGGCGACCCGTCAGCGGTCTTGGCTTTCGGAGTACATCACAGGTCCAAGGGGCTTCTCCGTCCCGTGTCGACTTGTGAATCGTGCTCCCCACAGGCTGATACGATGGAATCAGCCTGGGAGAGTATGCCTTGCCTCGCATGTCAACGGCCGACGAACTACAGGCGTTCCGCCGCATATCCCCCGGCCGTCAGCCTGATCCGCGGTCATCGGGGGCAACAGGCAGGATCACTAGGGAGGATTGCATGAGCATCACCACGCTGGCTCGCTTTTTCGCAGCTACGCTGTGCCTCGTGTCGGCGGGGGCCTTCGCCCAGCCCGCGGGCGAGTCCCGAAAGCTCCACCCGAACGGTCGGGTGAAGGAACTGGTGGTCAAGGCCACCATCGCCAACGCTGCCGGGCTGCGCCAGACGGAGTACTACGAGGACGGCAAGGTCAAGCACGAGTTCGAATGGGTCAACGGCCGCCTCAACGGCATGGCGCGCTCCTACCTGCCCGGCGAGGTGCTGGCGAAGGAAGCGAGGTTCGTCAACGGTCGCATCGTGGAATACACCGCTTACAAGGGCGGGCGGGTAGAGACCCGCATCAGTGCCGACCGCCGCAGCTTCGTCCACCGAGGCACGCCCCTCAAGCCACGCTGGGACAAGTACTACGAGCGGATTCCAGGCAAGCGGCTGTTGGGTCTGACGCCGGCGGCATTGGTGGACGTGCTGCTTCAATCCTACGTGCCTGAGTCGGTGACCAAGGCCGTCGCTGACCTCAATGGCATCCTGGACAGCAAGACCGGCGGCCGCGTGTCGCAGGCCAACGACATCGTGGCCTGTGGCCGTGGCCGCGCCGAAATCGCGGACGATCTGCAACTGCAGCAGGCCACGCTGGTGCAGGCGCGGGCCGGTGGCAGGGCGGGGGTCATGCAGCCCGGTTCGACAGCGCCGCTCACGCCCCTGGCCAGAGCACAAGCCGCCATCAGCAACATCTCCCGAGCCTGTGGCAGCACGTCGGTCGCAGCCGGCAAAGCGGGTGTCGGTGGGCCCAGCGCGCAGCAGTCCCAAAATGCTCGGGCCGAGCAGGCGCTCAACGAGGCTGCAGCGAGTTGCCGGTCCGGGGTGGGGCGCTCATCGTCCGATCTGGTGGGTATCGGTCCGGGCACCGGCTTCATCTCGTTAAAGGTGCTCGATGCCGTCCAGGCACTCGAGTTGGCCGACGCCGCGGCGGTGGCAAATACGGCAAGGACTGCGGCCACCGCCCTGGCCGCCGAAGGCTCCGCGGTGGCTGAAGCCACCATTGTCGAGGGGCTCGCAGCCTCTGCCGTCACCGAGTCGGCAATCGTGGCGACCGGCCTCAGTGTGATGGCGGTCGCGGCGGTCGCGGTGGCGTCCTGGGAGATCGGTACAGCCGTCAACGACAGCCCGGTCGGCCAGGCACTGACCAACGCGATCAGCACTTGGCAGACCACCAACGACGCCAACTACCAAGAGCAGGCAGCGGCCGCGCAGCGCGCTCAGGAGCAGGCGGCAGCACGTCAGCCGGCGCCGGCGCCCCAGAGCCAGCCGGCCACGCCCACCGGGACGCCAGTCGCCCGCCCCGATCCCGACTCTGCGGGCCGCAACAGGTGCGACTATCTGGCGTCCTTCAAGGACTTCTGCGTCTCGGTGCGCTGGAACGACCGCAAGTGCTCGGCCTATTCCGGCATCGTCAACCGCTGCGTCGCAAGCGTGACGCAGATACAGGTCAACCCGCACGACGGTGATCCCTTCGCCGTCGCCTGCCCGCGGAATCACGCAGACCGGGATGCGCTCGCCCTGCAGCAGCGTTGTGATCGCCTCGGCATGATCTCGAGGCCGGGGCCGGACGGCGGCCCGGGATGCGGCGAGCGACCCGCTGTCGGCGCCGGTGATGTTCCACGGGGGCCGAACCCGAACCAGATCAACCCGGCCCGCGGCAGCCCGTGAAGTTGAAGTCATGAGGCGCAGTCGGAGGGCGGTTCCCGAGTCCGCCCCCCGGCAAGCAAGGGTCCCATCCGACTGGTCGGTACTGCCGGTCATCGCGTTCCGCCGGAACGTGTCGCGCCATGCCGCTGCGCCCGGTCTGGCGGGTCGTCGCGGCAGCCGAGGCAGGACCGACAAGAGGCGGGAACGCATCGACGGACGGTTGTCTCACGGACGTGTTGCCGTTCCCGCGCCCCTCTGAGCCTGCAGGAAGGCGGTGCGCAGGACAGGGTCGCGGAGATCGCGCACCGACACATCATCCGCCGCCGCGCGGGTGAACAGCCGCATGGCCTTCATCCTTTCGGCGAGCGGCTTGGCCCCCATCCTGGGCTCGATCAGGGTGTCCCAGAGCTGCACCAGCTGGTCCACCGCGGTGTTCCGGTCGACCGTACGCGCCACGGTCACGGGAAGAGAGGGCGTCACGAGAATGATCGCCGAGCGCTTGCGGTTGAGCTGCGAGCGGTTCTTGAACAGCAGATCCACTCCGGGGATGTCGCCCAGGAAAGGGGTGCGCGAACTCTGCCCGTCGATGACCGACTCGGTCAGGCCGCTCAGGATGAGGGTCTCGCCGAATTTCACGTCCGCCGTGGCGGCAACGCTCTGTCTGAAGGTGCTCACCGCCTCGCGGAAGGAACCCACGTTCTGATCGCTGAAGAACGCCCGGTCCACCTCGACCCGGAACCGCGAGCCGTCCGCACGCACCTCCGCAGGGGTGATGCGCAGGGTGACGCCGACGTCCAACTTCTCCAGCTGCACCACCTGCACGCCGGAGATGGTGACGTTCAACTGGTCACCGACGAAGAAGCTGGACTGCTCTCCGACGTAGGCGGTAAGGCTCGGGCGCGCGACCGCCTCGTAGTAGCGGTTCCTTCGGTTGAAGATGTTGAGGTTGTACGTGATGTCAGGGATGCGTATGGCCCGCGTGATGGTCTTCGTGGCGGAAACCCCGATCCCGGTCGTGTCGACGCTGGTGGTGCTCTTGCCGAAACCGAAGACGCCCTCCAGGCCGTCCAGCAGGTTCACGCCCTGGGTCCTGGTCTCGCGCTCGTCGGCGAGGATGACCGTGACATCCACGGTGAGCTGGTTGCCCACTCCCGGTGCCGGCTCTGCCGCAGGCGGGACTGACGCCGCTGCAGCGGACTCCGCGACCGGTGCTTCGATGCCTTCCCGTGCCGGGTCTTGACCGGGCGGTGCGGCAGCCTGGGCCGGCACCGCCGGACCGTCGAGCTGGACAGTACGAAGCAGCGTGCGCGATCTGTTGCGTACCCAGTCGCGCTGAGAGTTGGGCAGTGCGGGAGGGCTGTCCCGCAACAGCGCGGATACCTGGTCCGCATCGCCTCCCGCGGCAGCCGTCAGGGTCGCGATGCGCCACCCGGGGCCGGAGTCGGGCATGAGTTCGCGGGCGCGCTCCGCCGCCGCCTGGGACAGAGCCAGATTCCCCGAGGCATACGCGGCGGCGGCGAGACCCTCGAGGGTGAACGGGTTGTCCGGGTCCGCCATGACACCCTGTGCGAAGTACTCCATGGCCTGCCTGGGGCTGCGCCTCTGGAACGCCGCAGCGCCCGCGAGGTAGTTCGGCCAGGGATCACTGCCCGCGAACTGGCGTGCGGCGTTGTAGCCCGAGCCCGCGAGCTCCAGGGACGCGGGGTCGCCGGCGAGGTGATATCCCGCCGCGAGCAGCAGGTGAGACGAAGAGGACTGCGGGTCCATCGAAACGAGATCCGCTGCCAGATTGGTGGACTTGTCGACGTTGCCCCTGCCCAGCGCTTCGATCACCTTGCTGCGCTGGCTGGCCATGGCAACACCGGAAGCCTGATCGCCCGACAGAGCGGAACCAGAGGCTCCGGATGGCGTCGTCACGGAACTGCAGGCGGCGAGGGAGAGCGCCAACGCGAGGCAGGGCGTTACGGGCAGGAAGGGGCGCATTGGATACCGGGACACCAGGTCCGTCACGTGGAGGAGACTGAAGGTACCTCAGCGCCCGCACACCGTCCACAGCGTCAAGTCTTCGGCTCGACCTCGGTCCGGACCTGCAGGAGCGCCCCTGCAGCGTGTCATTCACCCGCGGCGCAGAGGTCCTGCGGCAACGATGGGCCAGTGCCGCGGCAATGGCAGGCCACAGCCGGGCTCGGGAGGTCGATCCCGGCCCGGGTGCACCTGATCGGATCAGTCGGAATCCCCGCCGGACTCGAGCCGCCGCACCCCGCGTTGCGTGAACACGCGATCCAGCGTGCCGTCCTTCTGCAGGCCTGTCATTGCCTGCTCGATCGCAGTGGCCAGATCCGCATCCTCCCGCCGCGTGGCGATGCCGATGGGCCACTCGCGGACGTTGAGGCCGGCGCCGGTGAAGCGCGTCACAGGATAGCGGGGTGAGGTGGCGCCCAGTGCAGCCTCCATGTGCGCGCGGGCTCCCATGACGATCTGCACCTCGCTTTCGCGCATGCCGCGCACGGCGTCGGCCACCGAGCGGTAGTGCACGACGTTGTTGCGGAACCGTCCGCCGAGGGCGCTGAGGAGGTAGTCGTCCGCGAGCGATCCTGTTTCGACGCCGATCTTCACGCGCGTGAACTGGTCGAGGCCAAGGATGGGCGGCACGTGTTCCGCATCGCGCATCACGGCGATCTGCTCGACGTGGTATGAGGAGAAGATGCGCACCTGGGGAGCCGCTTCGGCCAGCACCGGGTCCACGGGCACGTGCAGCATCACGTCGCACACGACATTGCCCATGTACCCGCCTTTCCAGAGCCAGATGCGCAAGTCGTCGCGCATGTCCTCGCCGGCGTCGAACAGCGTGATGTCGGCGCGCAACGCCAGGCGGCGTGCAAGGGCGTGTGCGATGTCGACGTCGATGCCTCCGGTGTCGTCGGAGTAGGGGGCGAAGTCGTCGTACAGGGCGAAACGCAGCACGCCCCGTGAGCGCGCGTTTTCCAGGGTGTTCGCAGCTGCGATGCCGGCCCAGGGCAGAAGTGCCGTGGCTGCGAGGAGGCGCCGGCGCAGGTGGTCAGTCATTCGCATACTGGGTGTCGATGTAGGCGCGTATCGCCCACATGGCTTCCTGGCTCAGGATGCCCTCGAAGGGCGGCATGTAGATGGCGCCATTGCGGCTCTTGCCGCGACGGACGGATTCCATGTAGTACTCATCGGTCTCGGCATCGAGCGGCAGGCGACGCAGATCAGGTGCGATGCCACCCGAGACGACCTCCAGGCCGTGGCAGCGGGCGCAGTTCTGGTTGTAGCCGGACTTGCCGATCTCGACGGCCTGGACGTTGCCGCGATAGGGGTTCTCGGTACGCCACTCTTCACCGAGCGGCGCAAGGGTGCTGGTGTCGACCACCTGGGGAGTGACGTCCCCATGGCCGAGCGCTATCGGGGTCGCAGCCAGGGAGCACAAAGCTGAGGCCGTCAGGGAAAGCAGCAGGACACGCGTCGATGACATGTACGGTTCTCCTCGAACTTGTGGGCGGATCTGCCGGATGCCGCCGGTCCGGGCATCGATGCTCCGCAGTCGCGGTTTCGTGGGCCCGGCACGCGATGGCAGCGCTGATGAACCCTGAACTGCAACGCTCATGCCCGGCGCGACAAGGTGATCGCGCACGCCTTCGTGCCAGATCCGGGGCGACGGGTCCGCCGATCCGGTCCTGGCCATTGCTGCGAACGCGACCTGCCCCTCCGCACTGCCGGAACCGGGCAGCCCCCAGGCATGGCTGCCCTGCTCTCGCCGCAGGCGTGGGGGCTGTCCATCCGCGCTCCATTGCGCCCTCGTGGAACATTCCTTAGAGTACTGTTCCATAAAGAAACACCCCAGGCGGGCTGATCGTGCTGTGTGGCGATGTGTCCGGCGGTCGATGGGAGGGGAGCGGGGTGAAGCAAAACCAGACGGTCGACGTCGGCATGATCCGGCGCGCCCACGGTCGTTTTCTGGAGGCAGGCTCCGCGCCGCGGGGTCTGGTGCCCGAGTTCATCGAGAACTCCTGGGCACGTTCGCATCGTGCCGGGGTCGAGGCAGACCGCGTGAGGGAACTCGCCCGTCTGTCCGAGATCGAGTTCCGTCACGCCGAGCAGGCCCAGGTGGACTTCATCACCGAAGCCACGCCTGTACTCGAGCACCTCTACGAAGAGATAGCCGACACCGGCAGCATCGTGCTGCTTTGCGGGCCGGACGGCCTCATCCTCAAGGCCATGGGCGATCCCGCCTTTCTGCAGCGTGCCGAGCGGGTGGCGCTGGCGCCGGGTGTCAACTGGGCGGAGAGCGCCAAGGGAACCAACGCGATAGGCACGGCCATCGTGGAACGGTCGCCCGTGACGGTTTATGCGGCGCAGCACTACGTGCAGCACCATCACTTCCTTACGTGCTCCGCCTCGCCCATTCTGGATGCGCGAGGCGAGGTGGCGGGTGTCCTCGACATCACCGGCGACTACCGCGCGCATCAGGTGCACACCATCGCCCTGGTGAAGATGGCGGCGCAGATGATCGAGCGGCAGGTGTTCCGTCGCCAGTACCGCAATGACATCGTGCTCAGGATGCACAGGCGCGCCAATTTCCTGGGCAGCATCTACGATGCGCAGGTGGCTTTTTCCCTGGACGGCAGTTACCTCGCCGGCAGCGTCGCGACCGCCACCGTGCTCGGGCGCAGCGACCTCGGCACGCATCTGTGTTTCCGGGACCTGTTCGACACCCATCTCGATCACGCGCTGGCGGAGATACGGCGGGCGGATCACGCCATCTGCCGCCTCAGGTCGCGGGATGGGTCTCTGGTTTACATCAGAATCGATGTCGCCCCCCCGTCGCGCTCGGCGATCCGCTCCAGCGGTACCGCGTGGATCCCTTCGTGCATCGGGGCGCCGGCTGGCCCGTCACCGCGGCCCCGAGCCACGGTCGACCAACTCCGGCAGGCGGATCCGGCGATGTCTGCCCTGCTCGACAAGGCGCGTCGCGTCATCGGCCGCGACATTCCCATCCTCATAAAGGGCGAGACCGGCAGTGGCAAGGAGTGGGTGGCGCGCGGCCTGCACGACGCCGGTCCGCGGGCGGGACGCCCGTTCGTCGCAGTCAACTGCGCCGCCATCCCCGAGGGTCTGATCGAATCCGAATTGTTCGGCTACGACGAGGGAGCGTTCACGGGTGCCAGACGCAAGGGCATGCCGGGGCGTGTGCTCCAGGCCGACGGTGGCACACTGTTTCTGGACGAGATCGGCGACATGCCTCTATCGCTCCAGACGCGGCTGCTGCGGGTGCTTCAGGACCGCACCGTGTCTCCACTCGGGGCTGCCAGGGCGGTGACGGTGGATATTGCCGTGATGTGTGCCACACATCGCAACATCCAGGGGCTGGTGGCCGAAGGCCGTTTTCGCGAGGACCTCTACTACCGGCTCAACGGCATCACCCTTCAGTTGCCACCTCTGCGGGAGCGGCGGGACCTGAGGGCGCTGGTGGAGAGTCTCCTCGAGGCCGAGTGCCTGGGGCAGGCGATGCCGGTCATCGATGAGCGGGTCTGGGCGGTGTTCGAGTCCCATCCCTGGCCTGGCAATATTCGTCAATTGCAGAGTGTGTTGCGCACGGCCACCGCCCTCATGGAGGAGGACCGGACCATTCGCCTCGATTGCCTGCCGGATGGTTTCGCGGACGGTTTCGCCTTGCCGGTGACCCGGATGGCGGCGCCCGCATCGGCGTGCGCGGGGGGCGGTTGCCCGGAGCCGGTGTCGCTCGAGGCTGTCGAGAGGATGGCCATTCGCCGGGCGCTCGAGGCGCACGGCGGGAATGTCTCTGCGGCGGCGAGGGAACTCGGGATCGGACGCAACACCCTGTATCGCAAGCTCGGCACTCGTCCTGCGGCAGGGTGATGTCCTGGTCGGCGCCGTGTCGGCACGGGTCGCGTTTCCGGTGAGCCTGCGGCGTTGCAACGCGCGCCTGCGCGGCGACGGCGCAAACAACGACGCCCGCGGATGCGGGCGTCGTCCTGGGATTGCGACCCTGCCCTCAGGCCGGGTCGCGCTGGGTGGAGCCGATCAGTTCGCAGCCGTCTGAGCCTTGAACAGCTTGAACACCCAGACAGACCCACCCTGGTTCAGGTAGTTGACCTTCTGGGCAACGTCCCCGCCCCACAGGGGCACGGCGCCGCCCCATCCTGTGACCACGGCGACGTACTGTTCGCCGTCCTGGTCCCAGGTGATGGGCGGGGCGACGACACCGGTACCGGTCTGGAACTTCCACAGTTCCTTGCCCGACTTGGCATCGAAGGCCTTGAGGAAGCCCTCGGGCGTGCCGGTGAATACCAGATTGCCCTTCGTGGTCATCACGCCGCCCCAGAGGGGCGCGTTGTTCTTGACCTCCCAGACGATCTTGCCGGTCTTCGGGTCCACGGCGCGCAGAGCACCGATGTACTCGTCGTTGATGGTCTTGATGGTGAAGCCCGCGCCGAGATACGCCGCGCCCTTGCGGTAGGCGATGGGCTCGTTCCAGATCTCCATGCCCCACTCGTTCGCTGGCACGTAGAACAGGCCCGTATCGGGGCTGTAGGCCATCGGCATCTGGTTCTTGCCGCCCAGGAAGGAGGGAGCGGAGAAGACCACATTGCCTTTCTTGCCGTCACCGGAAGCGGCCGGATTGCCCGGGCGGTTCGCGTCGTCATAGACCGGACGGCCGGTTGCCAGGTCGATGCTCTTGGCCCATGTGATCTTGCGCACGAAGGGGAAGGCGTTGACCAGCTTGCCGGTGGTGGCGTCGTTGACGTAGAAGAAGCCGTTTCGGTCTGCCTTGCCGCCATAGGTGCGGCCGTCAGCTCCCTTGTAGGTCACGAACTCGTTCACGCCGTCGTAATCCCAGCCGTCGTTCGGGGTGTTCTGGTAGTGCCACTTGATCTGCCCCGTGGCGACGTCTATGGCCACGGTGGAACAGGAGAACAGGTTGTCTCCGGGACGGGTGTGACTGTTCCAGGGAGCGGGGTTGCCGGTGCCGAAATAGGCCATGCCGGTTTCCGGATCGTAGGTGCCGCCCAGCCACGTGGCCGCGCCGCCGGTCTTCCAGAGGTCGCCCGGCCAGGTGGCGTTGGTGGTGCCGCTGATTCCGATTTCGGTCTGTGCGCCGGCGGCGTCGAACTTGTAGCCCATGTGTCCTTCGACCACTGGACGGGTCCAAACCATCTTGCCGGTCCGCGCATCGCGCGCGTCGACCCGACCGACGATCCCGAACTCGCCGCCCGAGACGCCTGTCAGCACCAGGCCTTTGGCGATGATGGGTGCGGCCGTGTAAGAGTAGCCTGCCTTGTAGTCGTCGAGCTTTTCCTTCCAGACCACCTTGCCGGTGTTCTGGTCGAGCGCCACCAACTGGGCGTCGAGGGTGCCGAAGATCACGAGGTTGTCATAAAGGGCTGGTCCGCGGTTCACCACGTCACAGCAGGGCATGATGCCCTCGGGCAGACGGTGCTCGTACTGCCACAGCTTCGCGCCGGTCCTGACGTCGAGGGCGTACATGCGCGAGTAGGACGCCGACACGAACATCTTGCCGTTGTGGACCAGGGGTTGTGACTCCTGGCCGCGCTGCTTCTCGCCGCCGAACGAGAACGACCAGACCGGCACGAGGTTCTGGACGTTGGAGGCGTTGACCTGGGCCAGCGGGCTGTAGCGCTGTCCCTGGGTGCCCATGCCCCAGGAAAGCACGTTGCCGGTGGTCGTGGCATCTGCTTCGATGTCCCGATCGGTCACCGCGGCATGGGCGGATGCGACCAGGCCGGTGGCGATCAGGGCGATGGTGGTTTTCTTGAGCAGCATCGATTTCTCCTCTCCTGAGTGAACGTCCCGCAGGGCCGGGGGGCACGCCGACGGCGACCCGACCTCACCCACACGGCGCAGGGGGAAACTGCAAAGGGCGGGCCATCTACCTCAGGCGCTTAGCCCGGAAATTTCATCAGGCCACGGGATGATGGCGAGGTGCGTTGCGAGGCAGGCCGCGCATCCCGCGACAAGCCAATAGCCGAGCCTATTGGCGCGAAGCGGGGGCGCGGGATGACCGCAAGGCGCCCGCCAGCGCCCGTGGAGGCCGGCAGACCAGATCGTACCGACAGCCAATTCGCCGCAAACCCAATGGACATCGGCGCGAGGCTCATTTTCGGGGCCGACCTGGTGAAATCTCCGGGTTAGGGCGCACACGTGCCGGTCTGAACATCGGACCATCGGGTTTCCGGGGGGGGCCTCACTTCGTCATGTCCGTCATGCATTCCCGTGTGTCTCGCGGAATGAACAGGCCGGGCAGGGCGTCTGGCGGAGGATCGGCCGGATCACCGTTCCTGAACGGAACACCCGGCCCAGGCTGTTCCATTTCGATACGGTGCCGGAGCCGGAAATCCGGTCAATCCACCATCCCGCGGGTCTCGATGGGGGCTCGCCACGCAGCCGATGGCTGCCCCATGCGCGGCGTGCTGCAAGGCCGGGCCGTCGCTGGTTCAGGGCGTCGGCGAAGAGGCGGGGAGGTGCCTCCGTTCGACCTCGGGGAATCGCTGCATCACGGCTCGCGGGTACTCTGCCTCGATCACGGCGAGACCGCGAAACCGCGCATCCACGGGCCGCGCCAGCAGATCCGTGGCATCCAGCCCATCTGCCGCAGCCGCGTCCAGTGTGGCATCCAGCCAGCGCAGGTAGTCCGCGGTCTGTTGCAGGGGAACGGCGTCCCGGGAAACCGGACCATGCCCGGGAACAAGGACTCGGATGGGCAGGGTGGCGAGTCGGTCGAGCGACGCCTGCCAGGCGGCAAAGTCGGCGTGCGGGACCGTCGGTGCCCGGCTATTGAAGACGAGGTCGCCGGCAAACAGCACGCCGGTGCGGTGATCGAACACCACCAGATCGGCGGCCGTGTGCCCGCGCATCAGCAGGACCTCGAGCGGGTGGTCGCCGGCATCGGCGCGGCCGCCCTGGCTCGGACGCGTGGCGGGTTGCAGTTCCGTGCCGCTGGCCCAGTGCTGCAGCAGGCGGTACATGTTGTCCAGAAAGGCGGGGCCTTCCTGTTGCTGCGCCGATATCGAGTCTGGCGCCGCCTCGATCAACCCCGCCGGAAATGCCTGATTGCCGAGAAAGTGATCCGGATGGTGATGAGTGTTGTAGACCCGGATAACGGGCAGGGGGGTGATATTGCGTATGAGGACGCGCAATGCCTGGCCGAAGTGCGCGCTCGGCCCGGTGTCCACCACCACCACGCCGGCGCTCGTGACGACGAAGCCGACGTTCACCACCGCGCCACCGTTCGCCACCGAGAAGTCCTCGTTGCGCCCCTCCACCACGTAGGTGTCCGGCGCGATCTCCCGCGCCTCGAGCGGGTAGTCCGCGCCGCCCGCCACGTTCGGGACAAACGCCATGTAAATCAGAAGCATGGCAAGCCGCGGCATCAGCGCAGCTCCGCGCGGACACGGTTGCCGTTGTTGTCCACACCTGTGAGTCTGATTGGGTGGGGGGTGTGGCCGGCCGGCAGCTCCAGGGTGAACATCGGGTTCTCCGAGACCGGCTCGAATACCTCGATGCCCATGAGTGCCCGGCCCCCGGTATCGACGAGATCCAGGCGCTGGAGGAAGAAGGCGGGAATGCCGGGGGCGAGTCCCGTATCCATGGGGTGAACGATGCGGAAGCGGACTCGCGTGTCGGCGTCCGTCCGGGTCCAGAGGCGGCCCGCGACCTCGTTGAGCCGCGTTTCCCATTCGGCGTCCGTGCGTCCGAGGGCGGGTAGTGTGCAGCCGCCGCCCGTGGTCACCACCCAGGTGTGGCCCACGTGCCACACGCCGTCGGCACCCAGGGCGGCGGCACGCACCGGCCCGGATTGCTGCATCTTCACGCGGAACGCCAGGTAGGGACGCGCGGCCCCGGGCTCGAAAGCCAGGACCTTGAGGATCGGGTTGTAGTCGGCGAACACGAGCACGCGCGAGGCCCTGATCGCGGGATGCACGTTTACTGCAACGGGCACCTGGAGGGGGTTCTCGGCGACCGCTGGGGCGAGCACTGCAACGCGCGAATCGAACACGGCCGGAGTTCCGGCGAACAACTCGGCACGTCGCGTCTCCCAGGAGGCCGTGCCCATCGGGTCGATCTGGTCGCCTCGGGTCTGCGGAGCCACTGCGAGGGCGCAGCACAACAGGAGCGTGCGGAACATGGCGTACTCCAGTTCGGGAACCTCATGAGCCGACGGCAAGCAACGCGCCAGGGTCTGCTGTGCGGGGAGGAGGCCGCCCCAGGGCACGACTCCGCGGGCGCGGCGGGGACGTGCGAGGGGAGCCAGGCAGGCCGATGCCGGCGCCGCGCACTATCCCGGCTGGAGGCACGTCCGCTGTGTCGGGCACGACCAAGCGATTGGTGCCGGGAGGGGGAATCGAACCCCCATGACCTTGCGGCCGCGGGATTTTGAGTCCCGTGCGTCTACCAATTCCGCCATCCCGGCCGTCGGAGCCGGGTACCTCGCAAGGCAACCCGGCGTCTGAACACCGCAGCCGCGATTATCCCCGACTCGGGCGGGTGACGATAGAGCGCCGGCACCTTCCTGTCTCGCCACCGCCAGGGCGTGGGCCGATTGGCCCGGGCGTCCTGACGGCCCATAATGCGCGCGCCATGCAACTCGACGACTTCGACTACCCGCTTCCCCCCGACCTGATCGCCCAGCATCCGCCCGAAGAACGCGGGGCCAGCAGGCTGCTGCATCTCGACGTGCCCGGGAACACGCTCCACGACGCGGCCTTCGGTGACCTGCCAGCCCTGCTGTCACCCGGCGACGTGCTCGTGTTCAACAACACCCGGGTGATCAAGGCGCGGTTGCGAGGCACCAAGGCTACCGGCGGCAAGGTGGAGGTGCTGGTGGAGCGTGTGCTGGGGGACGGTGAGGCGCTCGCCCAGGTCAGTGCGAGCCACAGCCCCCAGGCCGGTGCCGTCCTCACGCTGGGGGCTGGCCTCGAGGTCGAGGTGGTGGGGCGCGAAGGCATGTTTTTCCGTCTCCGCTTCCCGGATGGCGAGCCGGTGCTTGCCCGACTCGAGCGCCATGGCGAACTGCCGCTGCCGCCCTATATCGAGCGCGCGCCCGAGACCCGGGACGAAGGCCGCTATCAGACGGTGTACGCCAGTCGTCCCGGCGCGGTAGCGGCGCCGACGGCCGGGCTGCATTTCACGAAGGAGATCCTGCAGGCGTTGCGACGGCGCGGCGTCAAGACCTGCGAAATCACGCTGCACGTCGGGGCTGGCACCTTCCAGCCGGTACGGGTGGACGACATCTCGCAGCACCGGATGCACAGCGAGTGGTACGAGGTCCCCGAGCCCGTGGTCGAGATGGTGCGGGAGGCGAAGCGGGCCGGCGGACGGGTGGTGGCGGTGGGCACCACCAGCGTGCGTGCCCTGGAGGCTGCGTCACGCTCCGGCGAGCTCCGGCCCTGCACCGGTGACACGGAACTGTTCATCACGCCGGGTTTCGAGTTCCACGCGATCGACGCGATGATCACCAATTTCCATCTGCCCAAGTCAACCCTGCTGATGCTGGTCAGTGCCTTTGGCGGCATCGATCTCATGCGCCGGGCCTACGCTCATGCTGTCGAGCAGCGCTATCGTTTCTTCAGCTACGGCGACGCCATGCTCATGGATCGCGCCGGGCGGCGGTTGCCGTGAGCGCCGCCCTGGATTTCGAAGTCCTGGCCAGGGACGGGGCCGCGCGCGCCGGCCGGCTGCGGCTGAACCACGGGATGGTGGAGACACCCCTGTTCATGCCCGTGGGCACCTACGGCGCGGTGAAGTCGCTGAGTCCGGCGGACCTGCGTGAAGTCGGCTCGCAAATCGTGCTTTCCAATACCTTCCACCTGTGGCTGAGGCCCGGCCTCGATGTCATTGGACGCCACGGCGGGTTGCACCATTTCATGGGATGGGACGGCCCCATCCTGACCGACTCCGGCGGTTTCCAGGTGTTCAGCCTGGGGGCGTTGCGGCGCGTCTCCGAGGAGGGTGTGCGTTTCCAGTCGCCGGTCAACGGCGATCGGCTGATGCTCACGCCCGAGGAGTCGATGCGTATCCAGCGCGTGCTCGACTCGGACATCGCCATGATCTTCGACGAGTGCACCCCCTACCCGGCCACGGTCGGGGAGGCCGAGACCTCGATGCGCCTGTCGCTGCGCTGGGCGGAACGCAGCCGTCGCGCATTCGAGGGTTGCCGCAACGCGCTGTTCGGCATCGTGCAGGGAGGCATGTATGAGCACCTGCGTGACCAGTCACTGGCGGCGCTCGTCGGCCTGGATTTCGACGGCTATGCCATCGGTGGACTGTCGGTCGGCGAGCCAAAGGCCGACATGCGGCGCATCCTGGCGCACACCGCGCCCCGCCTGCCGGCGGACAAGCCGCGCTATCTCATGGGTGTCGGAACGCCGGAGGATCTGGTCGAGGCGGTCGAGGCGGGCATCGACATGTTCGACTGTGTGCTGCCGACCCGCAATGCGCGCAATGGCTGGCTGTTCACGCGCAACGGCACGATCAAGCTGCGCAACAGCCGGCACCGGGACGCCATGGAGCCGCCCGATGCGGAGTGCGGCTGCTACACGTGCCAGCACTTCAGCCTGTCGTATCTGCACCATCTGCAGCGCATGGACGAGATCCTCGGGGCGCGGCTGAACACCATCCACAACCTGCATTACTACCACGAACTCATGTCCGGTCTGCGCATGGCCATCCGAGCGGGCGAACTGGGCAGCTTCGTCCAGGAGTTCAGAGCCGGGAGGCAGGCGCAGGAGGCGTGACCGCGGGGCGGGCGCCAGAAGCTTGCGCGAGCCCACATGCTAGAATCGCAGGCTGTTCGTGAGGTCTTCGTTGCAATGCATGCGCGGTGCCCGACGGCCCGCAGTGGCCGGCTCGCGAACCCTTTGAACCAGTGCCGGTCCAGGGCGGGCCGGATCGAGACCTGACAGGAGCGTAAAGAGATGATTTCCCAGGCGTGGGCGCAGAGTGCCGGTGGTGCGCAGGGCATGGACCTCATGGGCCTGCTACCCATCATCCTGATGTTCGTGGTGCTCTACTTCCTCATGATCCGGCCGCAGGCCAAGCGCGCGAAGGAGCACAAGTCCATGCTCGCGGCGCTTGCCAAGGGCGACGAGGTGGTCGCGGCGGGCGGCGTCCTGGGCAAGGTCTCGAAGGTGGGTGAGGCCTACGTCACGATCGAGATCGCCACCGGTGTGGAAGTGCAGGTCCAGAAAGGTGCCATCTCGCTGGTGCTTCCCAAGGGTTCCCTCAAGAACGCCGGGTGACGACGGGGTATCCCCTGGTGCCCTTCCTCCCGCCGCTGCGGGTTTCCAGCCAAAGCGCCTGACTCCACCATGAACCGTTTCCCGCTCTGGAAGTATCTGATCATCGGCGTGGTGCTGCTGATCGGGCTGCTTTATTCACTGCCGAACATCTTCGGCGAGGTTCCAGCGGTCCAGGTATCCCCGGTGCGCGCCGGCCTGACCGCAGACCCGGCGCTTGCCGTGCGGGTCGATGAGTTGCTCGCGAAAGAGGGTGTCAGGACGACTGCGGCATTCCTCGAGCCGAGCGGGGTCAAGGTCCGCTTCGCCGACCCCGACACGCAGCTCAAGGCCAAGGACATCCTCCAGACCGCGCTGGGCGAGGACTATGTGGTCGCCCTCAACCTGCTCTCGAACGCGCCCGGGTGGATGCGTTCCATCAACGCGCTGCCCATGTATCTCGGGCTGGACCTGCGCGGTGGCGTGCACTTCCTGATGCAGGTGGACATGAATGGCGCACTGGTGAAGGCGGCAGACCGATACGCCGGGGACGTGCGCCAGCTGCTGCGGGAAAAGGAGGTGCGTTATGCGGGTGTCAGCCGCGAAGGCCAGATGGTGGCGGTGCGTTTTCGTGACGAAGCCACGCGCGACAAGGGCCTCGAGGTGCTGGAGCGCAATCTTCCCGGGGTGATCCTCAAGACCCGCGCGGAGGGCTCGGACCAGTTGATCACCGTGGCCCTCAAGCCCGAGACGCAGAAGAGCATCCAGGACTTCGCGGTGCAGCAGAACATCACGACCATGCGCAACCGCGTCAACGAGCTTGGCGTTGCGGAGCCGATCATCCAGCAGGCGGGTGCCGACCGCATCGTCGTGCAGTTGCCCGGGGTGCAGGATACTGCGCGCGCCAAGGACATCCTCGGGCGCACCGCCACGCTGGAAGTGCGCATGGTGGACGAGGATGCAACCCGCGCCGGCCAGCCTGGCATAGGCAGCGAGGTATTTGCCGAGCGTCAGCGCGATGGTTCGGTGAATCAGGTGATCGTACGCAAGCAGGTGGTTCTCACTGGCGAGCGTATCGTCGATGCGGGCCCCACCTTCGACCAGAATCAGCGCCCTGCGGTGTCGGTGTCGCTGGATAGCGCGGGCGGCCGCATCATGCGCGACCTCACCCGTGAGAATGTCGGCAAGCTCATGGCCATCGTCCTGTTCGAGAAAGGCAAGGGAGAGGCGGTGTCGGTAGCGCGCATCCAGAGCGAGTTCTCGAACCGTTTCCAGATCACCGGCATGTTTTCCGCCGATGAGACCACGAAACTGGCCATCCTGCTTCGGGCCGGATCGCTCGCCGCGCCGATGGAGATCGTCGAGGAGCGCACGGTAGGACCCAGCATGGGGGCGGAGAACATCGAAAAGGGCTGGAAGTCCACGCTCATCGGTTTCGCCGCCATCAGCGCCTTCATGATCGTCTACTACATGGTCTTCGGCGGCATCTCTGTGGCGGCGCTCGCGGTAAATCTGGTGCTGCTGGTGTCGCTGCTGTCGATGTTGCAGGCGACGTTGACGCTGCCAGGGATCGCCGCCATCGCACTCACCCTCGGCATGGCCATCGATGCGAACGTGCTGATCAACGAACGCGTGCGGGAGGAGTTGCGCAGCGGCACCACACCGCAAGCGGCCATTGCCGCTGGCTACGAGCGCGCCTGGGGCACGATCCTGGATTCGAACATCACTACCCTGATTGCGGGTGTGGCCTTGTTCATGTTCGGGAGCGGGCCGATTCGCGGCTTCGCCGTGGTGCACTGCCTTGGCATCCTGACCTCCATGTTCAGCGCCGTCATGGTGTCCCGCGCCATCGTCAACCTCGCATACGGCAGCCGGCGCAAGCTGGAGCGTGTGTCCATCGGCAACACCGACTGGCACAAGCGCACGCCCGCGACAGCCTGAAGCGCGCCACTGCGCGCCGGCAAAGACTCCGAGGACCAAGCACATGGAATTCTTCCGTATCCGCAAAGACATCCCCTTCATGCGGTATGCGCCGGTGTTCAACGTGATCTCCCTGGTCACGTTCATCCTGGCGGTCGTGTTCCTGCTCACCAAGGGACTGCACTTTGGCGTGGAGTTCACCGGCGGCACGGTCATGGAGGTGAACTACGGTCACGCGGCCGACATCAACCAGGTGCGTGATGTGCTGGCCAAGTCGGGCTTCGCCGATGCGACGGTTCAGAACTTCGGCAACGCCCAGACAGCGTTGATCCGCCTGTCGACCAAGCCCGGCGTCTCCGGCGCGGTCATGTCCGAGCAGGTGCTCGCGGCGCTCAAGGCGCAGGACGGCGCCGTGGAACTCAGGCGCGTCGATTTCGTCGGTTCGCAGGTCGGCAAGGAACTGGTGGAGAACGGATTGATCGCGATCGCCCTTGTGGCGATCGGCATCGTCGGCTATCTGGCGCTGCGGTTCGAGTGGAAGTTCGGTCTCGCGGCGATCATCGCCAACCTGCACGACGTGGTCATCATCCTCGGCTTCTTCGCGCTGTTCCAGTGGGAGTTCTCGCTGCCGGTCCTCGCGGCGGTGCTGGCGGTGCTCGGATATTCGGTCAACGAGTCTGTGGTGGTGTTCGACCGCGTGCGCGAGAACTTCCGCAAGATGCGCAAGGCGGCGGTTCCGGACGTGATCAACAACGCCATCACCAGCACCATCTCGCGCACCATCATCACCCATGGCTGCACGCAGCTCATGGTCACGTCCATTCTGTTCTTCGGCGGCGACACGCTGTTCTACTTCGCACTGGCCCTCACCATCGGTATCCTGTTCGGCATCTATTCGTCGGTGCTCGTGGCCAGTCCGCTGGTCATGTACCTCGGCATCAAGCGCGAGGACCTGGTCAAGCCGGAGCGCAAGCGCGAGGAGGCTGTGGTCTGATCGGGAGCCGGCCATGGAGTGGGTCACCCAGTTCGCCGGTCTGGTGCTGCATCTCGATCAGCACCTGTTCCAGTTCTCGCGTGATTACGGCAACTGGATCTACGCGCTGCTGTTCCTGATCGTGTTCTGCGAGACCGGGCTGGTGTTCACCCCGTTTCTTCCGGGCGATTCCCTGCTGTTCGTGGCCGGTACCCTGGCCGGTGCCGGTGCCCTGAACGTGCACCTGCTGGTGGTCCTGCTGGTGGTTGCTGCCGTGGCAGGCGATTCGCTGAATTTCAGCATCGGCCGCTGGCTTGGTCCGCGGGTCTTCCGCATGGAAGATTCGTGGTTCCTGAATCGCGCGCATCTCGAGCGGGCCAACGCCTTCTACCACCGCCATGGTGGCAAGACCATCGTGATTGCCCGCTTCGTACCGATCGTGCGCACCTACGCGCCCTTCGTGGCCGGGGTCGGAGCGATGGACTACCGACGCTTCCTGGGCTTCAATGTCGGGGGGGCACTGCTGTGGGTGGTTCTGCTGTGCTACGCCGGCTACCTGTTCGGCAACATCGCCTGGGTCAAGACCAACATCACCAAGGTCATCCTGGGCATCATCGTCCTGTCACTCGTCCCGGTCGCTCTCGAGGTGGTGCGCGCGCGCCGCTCGCCCTCAGTTTAGGGTGGCCGCCAGCAGTCTGCGGTAGCGCGACACGAGCGGGTTGCCGCTTCCCAGAAGATCGAAGGTCTGTAGCATCTCCCGGCGGCCTGCGTCGTCGCCGAAACGCCGGTCTCGACGGACCAGTTCGATGAGCTGGTCCAGACCTTCCTCGTGCCGGCCCTCGGAGATCAGGCGGCGTGCCAGCATCAGCCGCGCGTCGTGATCGGACGCGTCGGACGCGAGCCTCGCCTGCAGGGTCGCATCATCCGGGCCGCTGGCTGCCGACAACGACAGTCGCAACGCAGCCACCCGTCTCGTGACCGCGGGATCGTGGGTGGCGAGCCGGCTCACGGCGCCCAGCATCGCGCGCGCCTCATCGTGTTGGCCCGCCTGCAGCAGGACCTCGCAGAGATCGATGCGGGTGATGTCATTGCGCGGGTCCGCAGACAGCGCCTCGTGCAGCATCCGCCGGCCCTCATCGGGCTGGCCCGCCGCGATCGCCTCCATCGCCTGACGCCGCAGCAGTTCAGCGGGTGTCGGCAGCAGCCGGTCGATGAATTCGCGGACCGAGGACTCCGGCAGCGCTCCCATGAACTCGTCGGTGACCGCACCATCGACGAACAGCTTTACGCTCGGGATGCTGCGCACCGCGTACCGGCTGGAAAGCTCCGGGTTCTCGTCGGAATTCACCTTTGCCAGCAGAAAGCGCCCCCCGTACTCGGCCGCCAGTTTCTCGAGCACAGGCTTGAGCACACGGCATGGACCGCACCAGGGGGCCCAGAAGTCCACCACGACCGGACGGGCGCGGGACTCATCCAGCACATCGCGCTGGAACGAGTGCTGGTCGACATCAATGCTCGAGACGCTCATGGCGGGCTCCGCGAATTCACCACGGGGAGAGGTGCGGTCTGCAGTCCACGGTTTCAAGGGCGAAGATGCCCCGTGCCCGTGGCGCGGGGCAGGCGATCAGGCCTCCCGGGCGAGCTTCGCGGCCAGTCCGGTGTACAGCGCTGGCGTGAGCGCAAGCAGCCTCTGCCGATCCGCTGTGGGCAGGTCGAGACCTTCGATGAACTCTCGGAGATTGTGCTGGTTCAGGCCGCGCTTGCCGCGCGTCAGGGCCTTGAGCTGTTCGTAGGCCTCCGGGACGCCCTGGCGACGCATCACGGTCTGGATGGGCTCCGCCAGAACTTCCCAGTTGTGTTCGAGATCGGCGGCCAGTCTGGCCGGATTGGCCTCGAGCTTGCCAAGCCCGCGAAGACACGCGTCCCAGGCCAGCAGCGTGTGGCCCAGGGCAGTGCCAAGGGTGCGCAGCACGGTCGAGTCGGTGAGGTCGCGCTGCCAGCGCGACACGGGCAGCTTGGTCGCGAGATGCTGGAGAAGCGCGCTGGCGACCCCGAGGTTGCCCTCCGAGTTCTCGAAGTCGATCGGGTTGACCTTGTGCGGCATGGTCGATGACCCGATCTCGCCCTCCTTGAGCTTCTGCTTGAAGTAATCGAGGCTGACATAACCCCACAGGTCACGGTCCAGATCGAGCAGGATGGTGTTGACCCTCACGTAGGCATCGCACAGTTCGGCGATGCAGTCGTGTGGCTCGATCTGGGTGGTGTGGGGATTGAAGCCGATGCCCAGTCCCTCGACGAATGCGCGGGCGAAGGCGGGCCAGTCGACCTCGGGGTAGGCGACGACATGTGCGTTGTAGTTGCCCACCGCGCCGTTGATCTTGCCGGTGAGCGGCACGGCTGCGAGCCGCTCCGCAGCCCGCTTCAGGCGCGCGACGACGTTGGCGAGTTCCTTGCCGAGCGTCGTGGGGGTCGCCGGCTGGCCATGAGTGCGGGAGAGCATCGGCAGGTCGGCCAGATGATCCGCCAGGGCAGACAGGCGTTCCACGATGGCGTGCAGTGCCGGCAACATCACGTCTGCGCGCGAATCGCGCAGCATCAGGGCGTGGCACAGATTGTTGATGTCCTCAGAGGTGCAGGCGAAGTGGATGAACTGGTTCGCCACGGCAATCTCGGCGTCAGCGGAAAAACGGTCGCGCAGCCAGTATTCCACCGCCTTTACATCGTGATTGGTCCTGGCCTCGATCGCCTTGATCGCCTCGGCGTCCTCCACCGCGAAGCTCTGTGCGCACTGGTCCAGGAGCGTTGTCGTGGCAGCCGAGAATGGCTGCAGTTCGGTGATGCCCGGATGCGCTGCCAGGGACTTCAGCCACTCGATCTCGACCCGGACACGGTAGCGTATGAGTGCGAATTCGCTGAAGTGGCCGGACAGACGCGCGGTCCTGGCGCGGTAACGGCCATCGACGGCGCTGACGGCAGTCAGGGGAGAGAGTGACATGGGAGTGCGGGGCAAGTTAAAAGCGGATTCTAAGGGCAAGCAGCGGGGGCAAGGGCATGACGAACGGACAGCGGCCGAAGATCGGGGAGTTTCTTGCCGAGGTGCTGGCCTGTCGTCTGTGCGCGCACGTGTTGCCGCATGCGCCGCGGCCGGTGTTGCGGGTGGATCCCCAAGCCAGATTGCTGATCGTGGGTCAGGCTCCAGGCCGCCTGGTGCATGAAACGGGCATCCCGTGGAACGACCCCTCCGGCCAGCGCCTGCGCGACTGGCTGCAACTGTCGCCCGAGCGCTTCTACGACGGGGCGCGTGTCGCGATCGTGCCGATCGGTCTGTGTTACCCGGGCACGGTGGACGGCGCCGACCTGCCCCCCCGCCGTGAGTGCGCGCCGGCGTGGCAGAGGCGCATCCTGGAATGGTTGCCGGAGGTCCGTCTCACCCTGTTGGTGGGCAGCCACGCGCAGGCTTTCCATCTCGGTGCGCGGCGCCGTGATGGCATGACGGAAACGGTGCGTTCATTCACCGAGTACCTGCCCGACTTTCTGCCTTTGCCGCATCCGAGCTGGCGCAACAGCGGCTGGCTGAAACGTCACCCCTGGTTCGAGCTGATGGTGCTACCCGAGCTGCGCCGACGCGTCCACGAGGTCCTCCGCGACTGACGGCGTCGTCGCCCCCGTGGGCGAGGGGAGGGCGGTCTCTATCACGCCACCGCCCAGACAGGCCGGACCATCGTAGAACACCACGGACTGCCCGGGTGTGACGGCCCACTGTGCTTCTGGGAACCAGGCGTCGAGTCGGGTACCGTCATGGGTCATCGCGATGGTGCATGGCGAGTCGCCCTGGCGATAGCGTGTCTTGGCCCCGAGGCTGACTGCCGCCGGCGGGGCACCCGCTACCCAGGACAGATCGACGGCGCGCAGGCCGTGGGTTCGAAGCGCGGGATGTGCGTGTCCCTGGACCACCACCAGCACGTTGCGCCCAAGGTCCTTGCCGGCCACGTACCAGGGGAGTCCGGCCCCGCCGATGCCCAGTCCCTGGCGTTGGCCGATGGTGTAGAAGGTGAGCCCCATGTGACGCCCGACCGTGCGGCCGTCCGGCGTGAGCATGTCCCCCGGGCGGGTCGGCAGATAGCGGTTGAGGAACTCCCGGAACGGACGCTCGCCAATAAAGCAAATGCCCGTGGAATCGCGCTTGGCGTGGTTGGGCAGCCCGATCCGACGCGCGAGTGCGCGCACGTCCGTCTTGCGCCAGGAGGCCAGTGGAAACGCAGTCCGGGACAGTTGCACCTGGTTCAGACGGTGCAGGAAGTAGCTCTGATCCTTGCTGGTGTCGGCAGCCCTGAGCAGACGGTAGAGACCATCGCGCTCCTCGACGCCCGCGTAGTGGCCGGTGGCGATGCGGTCCGCGCCCAGCGACAGCGCGTGTTCCAGGAAAGCCTTGAACTTGATCTCGCTGTTGCAGAGGATGTCGGGATTGGGCGTGCGTCCCGCCTGATACTCGGCGAGGAAATGGCTGAACACCCGCTCGCGATACTCGGCGGAGAAGTTGATTGCCTCGATCTCGATGCCGATGACGTCGGCCACGGAGACGGCATCCACCAGATCCTCGCGAGAAGTGCAGTATTCGTCCGTGTCGTCGTCCTCCCAGTTCTTCATGAAGACACCGATCACTTCATGCCCGGCGTCCTTGAGCAACCAGGCGGCGACAGCGGAGTCCACCCCCCCGGACAACCCGATGACGATGCGCTCGCGTTTCGCGCTCATGCGGGGTCTGCCGGATCAGAACACATGGTGGAGAAGTCCGAGCGGATGGCGTTGCCCGGCGAGGTGATCCTCGAGGCAGCGCAGCACCAGCGGGCTTCGATGTCGTGGAGCCTGGGAGCGGATCTCGTCGGGCGTGAGCCAGACCGCACGCAGGATTCCGCGGTCGAGGGCGTGCTCCGGGTGGTGGGCCAGGACCCGTCCTGCGAACGCGAACCGCAGGTAGGCCAGATCGCGGCTCGGATGGTCCCATCGGTAGATGCCGACCAGGTGGCTCAACTCGACATCGTAGGCCGTCTCCTCCAGGGTTTCCCGCACCGCGGCGGCGAGCAGGGATTCGTCGCGTTCCAGATGTCCTGCCGGCTGGTTGAACCTCGGTCCGTCCTCTGTCTGTTCCTCCACCTGCAGGAACCGTCCGTCCTGCTCGACGATGGTGGCAACGGTGACGTGCGGTGCCCAGTCCATGTCAGCCTCCGAGCGCGGGGAAGAGTTCCTGCAGGCCCTTGACCATGAACTCGACCGCCAGGGCCGCCAGGGTCAGGCCCATGAGGCGGGTGATGATGTTCATGCCTGTGGTGCCGAGACGGTGTGCCATGCGGGCCGAGACCATGAGCACGGCCCAGACCACGGCAGCGATCACGGCCGCCGGGATCAGCAGTTTCACCTTGAACATGAGGCCCGGGACGCTATGGCTGGCGATGATCATGGTGCTGATGGCGCCCGGGCCTGCAAGCAGGGGGATGGCCAGCGGGACCACCGCCACCGCGTGCCGCTCCGCGGTCTCCTCGGATTCCTGCGGCGTTTGGCGCAAGCCGCTCTCCCGCGCCTGCATCATGGAAATGGCGAGCAGCAACAGCAGGATGCCTCCACCGACCTGGAACGAGGGGATGCTGATACCGAAGAATTCCAGCACCCAGGTACCGATCAGCGCGGCAATGGAGAGAACGATGAAGACGGTCAGGGCCACGGTTCTGACGGTCCGGTGGCGATGCGCCTGATCCCACTCGCCGGTCGTGGAGAGAAACACCGGGATGCCACCGACGGGATTGACGATGGCAAGCAGGGCGATGGTGATCTTGAACAGTGCGTTCCAGTGATCCATCAGGGCTCGAAACGAAAAAAGGCGGGAAGCCCCCGCCTTTTCGGAACCGCCTGGTCCGGAGGAGCCTCAGTCGGCCTTCTTGTCCTTGGCGGCGTCTTCCGCAGCGGCTTCCGCCTTGGGCTCCTGCGTTTCCTTCTTGCTGGAGACCTTGGCGCCGGATTGAGAATGCGATCCACCCGGGGCACCGGGATTCACGCCGGCCATGGCGGCCGTGGATGCGAGCCCGAATGCGATGCTGAACAGGACTGCGAGTGCGGATTTCATGTGGCTGCTGCCTCCCTAGGACACGTGCACGTTGCCGTGATCGATATCGGAACTCATGCTGCGAAGGATAACGGGCCGCGGCATCCGGCGTCAAAGCGGCTGTTTTCGGGAAGGGTTGCGGAATGCGTCGGGCGGTGGTTCCTCGCGCCACGTGCCGGACGAGATGCCGTCGAGGCTCCAGCCGGCGATCCGGCACCGGATCAGGCGAAGAGTGGGCAATCCCACGGCTGCCGTCATGCGCCGCACCTGACGCTTGCGGCCTTCCGTGATCTCCAGCTCCAGCCAGTGGGTGGGAATGCTGCGACGTTCCCGGATGGGCGGATGTCGTGGCCACAGGCCTGGTGGTTCGGGGATGACGCCCGCGCGTGCCGGCCGGGTCATGCCATCCTTCAGCAACAGGCCGCGCTGCAGCGTTGCCACGGCCCCGGCGTCCGGCTCGCCTTCCACCTGGACCCAGTAGCACTTGGGCTGCTTGAAGCGCGGTGACGACAACCATGCCTGCAGGCTGCCGTCATCCGTGAGGAGAATCAGTCCTTCGCTGTCGGCATCGAGCCGGCCCGCCGGGTAGACCCCGGGAACCGGCACGATGTCCTTCAGCGTCGCAACGCCGGGTGGTCCGGTGAACTGGCTCAACATCCCGTAAGGTTTGTTGACCAGTATCAGCCGTGGCAAGGCGCCTTCCTCAACGATGCTCGTGGGCGATCACGTAGTCGTAGGCAGGCAGTGTGAGGAAGTCCGCGAAGTCCTCGGCCAGAGTCAGCTCCTCGAACATGCGGGCGCCTTCCTCGTACTTGCCGGCAGCGTACTGACGCTCGCCCAGGATTTCCTTCACGCGCGCCAGTTCCTGGGGCACGAGGGCCTGGAACAACTCCCTGGACACCTTGCGCCCGTCGTCGAGCACGCCCTTGGGGCTGCGGATCCAATGCCAGATCTGGGCACGTGAGATCTCTGCCGTCGCGGCGTCCTCCATCAGGTTGAAGATCGGAACGCACCCTGTCCCCGCCAGCCACGCACCCATGTACTGGATGCCGATGTTGATGTTGGTGCGCAGCCCCTGCTCCGTGATGGGGGCCTGGGGCTGGAAGTTCAGAAGATCGGCCGCCGTGACCTTGACGTCGTCGCGCTGGCGGTGGATCTGGTTGGGCGTGGTCATGACCTTGTCGAACGCTTCCCTGGCAACAGGTACGAGGCCGGGATGCGCGACCCAGGTGCCGTCGTGGCCGTCGGTGACCTCACGCTCCTTGTCGGCGCGCACCTTGGCGATGGCGGCCTCGTTCGCCGCAGGGTCGTTCTTGATCGGGATCTGAGCCGCCATGCCTCCCATGGCAAAGGCACCACGCTTGTGACAGGTCTTGATGAGGAGCAGGGAGTAGGCGCGCATGAACGGACTGGTCATGGTCACCAGGCCTCGGTCTGCGAGGATGAACTCGGGCTGCTTCTTGAACTTCTTGATGCACGAGAAGATGTAGTCCCAGCGGCCGCAGTTCAGTCCGGCGGAGTGGTCGCGCAGCTCGTACAGGATCTCTTCCATCTCGAAGGTTGCCATGATGGTCTCGATCAGGACCGTTGCCTTGACCGTGCCCAGCGGCAGCCCCAGATCCTGCTGGGCGAGCACGAATGCGTCGTTCCACAGGCGGGCCTCGAGATGGCTCTCCATCTTTGGCAGATAGAGGTAGATGCCCGATCCTTTCTGCACGCGGCGGGCGGCGTTGTGGAAGAAGTAGAGCCCAAAGTCGAACAGGCCGCCCGACACCGGCTGCCCGTCAACGCGCATGTGCTTCTCGGACAGATGCCAGCCTCGGGGGCGGACCAGCAGGGTCGCGGGCCTTTCTCCCAGGGCGTAGTGCTTTCCCTCCGGGCTGGTGAAGGAGATGGTTCCGGCGATGGCGTCGCGCATGTTGATCTGCCCCTGGATCTGATTGTCCCAGGTGGGCGTGCTCGAGTCCTCGAAGTCCGCCATGAACATGTTCGCGCCCGAGTTCAGGGCGTTGATGACCATCTTGCGGTCCGTCGGGCCGGTGATTTCGACGCGGCGGTCCTGGAGATCCAGGGGGACAGGCGCGACTTTCCACTCCCCCTCGCGGACATGCTGCGTCTCGGGCAGGAAATCGGGCAGTTTCCCGGCGTCCAGTTCCGCCTGTCGGGTCCTGCGGCGGGCCAGCAGTTCCTGGCGGCGCGCCTCGAATGAACGGTGAAGCTTCGCAACGAAAGCCACCGCCTCAGGCGTCAGGATCTGGGCAAATTCCGGTGTGACGGGGGCCAGGATTTCGATACCCGGGCCGTAAGAAGGCGCGCTCATGGGATGCTCCGTTTGGGAAAAAGGGCCGAAAAATCCCGGATTATGGCATCAGTTCCTGCGGATTGGCTCGGGAAACAAAAAAGCCCGGGGCCGAAGCCCCGGGCCTGTCATGCCTTGCGGGCCTCAGGCGAACTGCTCTTCCTCTGTCGAGCCGGTCAGCGCGGTAACGGACGACTGACCCGCCTGGATCACCTGGGTGACCTCGTCGAAGTAACCGGTGCCAACCTCCCGTTGGTGCTTCACGGCGGTGAAGCCGCGGTCTGCGGCCGCGAACTCCTTCTGCTGGAGTTCAACGAAGGCGGTCATGTTGTCCCGGGCGTAGCCATAGGCAAGATCGAACATGCCGTAGTTGAGGGCATGGAAGCCCGCCAGCGTGATGAACTGGAACTTGTATCCCATCGCACCCAGCTCGCGCTGGAATTTCGCGATCGTGGCGTCGTCCAGGTTCTTCTTCCAGTTGAAGGACGGCGAACAGTTGTAGGACAGCAGCTTGCCGGGGAATTTGCGGTGTATCGCCTCGGCGAACTGACGGGCGAACTCGAGGTTCGGCGTGCCGGTCTCGCACCAGATCAGGTCGGCATAGGGGGCGTAGGCCAGGCCGCGGGAAATCGCCTGCTGCAAGCCGTTCATGACGCGGTAGTAGCCCTCGGGGGTACGCTCGCCTGTGCAGAACGGCTTGTCGTTCTCGTCGAAGTCCGAGGTGAGGAGGTTGGCGGCTTCAGCGTCGGTACGGGCGAAGACCAGGGTGGGCACACCCATGACGTCGGCCGCAAGGCGCGCAGCGACCAGTTTCTGCACCGCCTCCTGAGTCGGCACGAGCACCTTGCCGCCCATGTGCCCGCATTTCTTGGCGGCGGCGAGCTGGTCCTCGAAGTGCACGCCGGCGGCGCCGGCGTCGATCATGGCCTTCATGAGCTCAAACGCATTGAGCACACCGCCGAAGCCCGCCTCGGCATCCGCGACGATGGGGGCGAACCAGTCGATGGAGTCTTTGCCTTCGGAATGATGGATCTGGTCTGCGCGCATCAGCGTATTGTTGATGCGGCGGACGACGTTCGGGACGCTGTTGACCGGGTACAGCGACTGATCGGGGTACATCTCGCCGGCGATGTTGGCGTCGGCGGCCACCTGCCAGCCCGACAGGTAGATCGCCTTCAGCCCCGCCTTAACCTGCTGCATGGCCTGATTGCCGGTCATGGCGCCCAGCGCGTTGATGAAAGGCTCGTTGTTGACCAGATTCCAGAGTTTTTCCGCGCCGCGCCGGGCGAGGGAATGCTCGATGTGGACGGTGCCGCGCAGGCGATCGACGTCCTCGGCGCTGTAGGGTCTGGTCACGCCTTTCCAGCGCGGGTTCTCCGCCCAATCCTTTTTCATCTGGGCGATCGTCATTGCGTTGCTCATCCTGTTCTCCAGTCCGGTAGGGTTCAAACGCGGGCTGGGCAGGGTGCCCGGCGACCGCTCTCATGAAGCGATGCCCCGAACGACCCGGACACCTCGCCGCGCGGGAAGGTGCCGGCAGAACCGATGACGGTGCTGCGCCCAGAACGCACTCGGCTGCCAGAGATCGAGTCTGGACGGCCAGGAGGGCGGGCCTGATCCGGCGCACCCCCTTTCGCAAAGATGCCTGTCCTGAAGGCATCTTTGTGGTGACGTCCAGAGTATCCGGTGCGTCATGCGGCGTCGCAACATTGGTTGGGTATCATAAAAAAACAATTCAAAAACAGTGATATAAAAATTACTTCCGTCGCGTTTCTCGCAATACGGCAAAGCGTATGGGATCGCGATATGCACCGCGGTGTGCGGCGGGTCTCTGCGTGCGGGAACGCGCGTGAGGATCGCCATGCGGGTAGGGTGAGCGCAATTCGTGCTTGTGCCCTTGTCCGACAAGTCGCAAAGTAAGGTGTCGTCGACTAAACTTCGAAAGTTTTCGGGCCCGCCGGCGGCCCGCTTCGAGGTGGCGCTGCGTGACGGTGCGGACCGAGGATGGGACGACCCGGCCGGCATTTCTCTCCCTAAAGCTCGAAAGGACATCGATGTACAAACACATTCAAGTGCCCCAGACAGGCGAGAAGATCACCGTCAGGAACGACTCCACGCTGGATGTTCCCGACCGTCCGGTGATTCCCTACATCGAAGGGGATGGGACTGGCGTCGACATCACTCCCGTGATGAAGAACGTCGTCGACAAGGCGGTGTCGGTAGCCTACGGCGGCAAGCGCCAGATCACCTGGATGGAGATCTTCGCCGGTGAGAAATCCACCCGGGTCTACGGCGAGAACGTGTGGTTGCCTGATGAGACGCTGGAGGCGGCCAAGGAGTACGTAGTGTCGATCAAAGGGCCGCTTACGACCCCGGTCGGGGGCGGTATCCGCTCGATCAACGTCGCTTTGCGCCAGGAACTCGACCTCTACGTCTGCCTGCGCCCGGTGCGGTATTTCACCGGCGTTCCCAGCCCCCTCAAGAATCCTGAGAAGACCGACATGGTCATCTTCCGGGAGAACTCCGAGGACATCTACGCCGGCATCGAGTGGCAGGCTGAAAGCGAGGCGTGTCGCAAGGTGATCCGGTTCCTGACCCAGGAAATGGGCGTGAAGAAGATCCGCTTCCCAGATACCTCGGGCATCGGCATCAAGCCCGTGTCTCGCGAGGGCACCGAACGGCTGGTGCGCAAGGCCATGCAGTACGCGATCGCCAACAATCGCAAGTCCGTCACCCTGGTGCACAAGGGAAACATCATGAAGTTCACGGAAGGTGCTTTCCGTGACTGGGGTTACGACCTCGCCAAACGCGAATTCGGCGCCGAGTTGCTCGACGGCGGGCCATGGATGAAGCTCCCCGGTGGCATCGTCATCAAGGATGTCATTGCGGATGCCTTCCTGCAGCAGATCCTGCTGCGTCCGGATGAGTACGACGTCATCGCCACGCTTAACCTCAACGGGGACTACATCTCTGACGCTCTGGCCGCCCAGGTGGGGGGTATCGGGATAGCGCCTGGCGCGAACCTTTCGGACTCCGTCGCCATGTTCGAGGCAACCCACGGCACGGCGCCCAAGTATGCCGGCAAGGATTACGTGAACCCCGGCTCGCTGATCCTGTCTGCTGAGATGATGCTTCGCCACATGGGCTGGGTCGAGGCTGCGGATCTGGTCATCTCCAGCACGGAAGCTGCGATTTCTGCGCGGACGGTCACCTACGATTTCGCGCGCCTGATGGAGGGTGCGACCCAGGTGTCATGTTCAGGCTTCGGTGAAGCAATGATGGCGAAGATGGGGTGAGTCCGGATTCGCCCGCTGCGTCGGTGCGCGGTCCGGCGTGGTCAGGCGATAAGGCGTGCGCGGTGAAGGCGTGTGGCTACGTGTCCAGCCCCTGTCTTCACCCCGCTGAATGGGGGGCGGCGTCATCGCGCAATGCGGGCGGGGCGCCACTTGTAAATTTTCGGACAACGCGCAAAATAGATCGGGTCTTGTGTGCTTCCCGAAAGCAGCGAATTGATGGTGGTGTGGTCATGGCGACAGGTCCTCGCGAAAGCGGCGTCCTAGAGGTCGAGAAGCAGAAGGTCAAGCCGCCTCCGCTCTTCAAGGTTCTGCTTCTCAATGACGACTACACACCCATGGATTTTGTCGTGGGCGTCTTGCAGAATTTCTTCGGAATGACGCGGGAGCAGGCGACCCAGGTCATGTTGAAAGTGCATCGGGACGGAATGGGCGTGTGCGGGGTCTATCCCAAGGACGTGGCTGCCTCGAAGGTCGAGCAGGTTTTGTCCTATTCCCGCCAGCATCAGCATCCGTTGCAGTGCGTGATGGAGGAGTCATAGATGATCGCCCAGGAACTTGAGGTCAGCCTCCACATGGCGTTCATGGAAGCGAGACAGAAGCGGCATGAGTTCATCACCGTGGAACACCTCCTTCTGGCGATGCTGGACAATCCCTCCGCATCGGAAGTCCTGCGCGCCTGCGCCGCCAACATCGAGGAACTGCGAAAGCAGTTGACGGATTTCATCAGTGAACATACCCCGGTGGTATCGGGGGACGAGGTCGACACCCAGCCGACCCTCGGCTTCCAGCGGGTGATCCAGCGCGCAATTCTGCATGTGCAGTCGTCTGGCAAGAAGGAAGTGACCGGCGCCAACGTGCTGGTGGCGATCTTCGGCGAGAAGGACTCTCACGCGGTGTATTTCCTGCACCAGAAAGGTGTGACCCGCCTCGACGTGGTGAATTTCATTTCCCACGGCATCAGCAAGGTCCCGCAGAACAACGCGCAGCCGGCAAAGCAGGAGGCGGAGAGCGAGGGTGAGCAGGAGGCTTCTTCCGGGGGCGCACTCGAGGCGTACACGCAGAACCTGAATGCGCAGGCAATCGCAGGGAAGATCGACCCCCTGATCGGGCGCGATCGTGAGCTGGAGCGGGTCATCCAGATTCTGTGCCGGCGTCGCAAGAACAATCCTCTGCTCGTCGGCGAGGCTGGCGTGGGCAAGACCGCCATCGCAGAGGGGCTGGCGAGGCGTGTCATCGAAGGTCAAGTGCCCGAGATTCTGAGCCACTCGGTTGTGTACGCGCTCGACATGGGGGCCTTGCTTGCCGGAACGAAATACCGCGGAGACTTCGAGCAGCGGCTGAAAGCGGTACTCAAGCAACTCACCGAGAACCCGAACGCGATCCTCTTCATCGACGAGATCCATACCCTCATCGGTGCGGGGGCTGCTTCCGGGGGCACACTGGATGCCTCCAACCTGCTGAAGCCGGCGTTGTCGTCCGGGCAAATGAAATGCATCGGTGCCACCACCTACAGCGAGTTTCGTGGAATCTTCGAAAAGGACCACGCGCTGTCCCGGCGGTTTCAGAAGATCGATGTCACCGAACCGAGTGTCGATGAGACCGTGGCCATTCTGAGAGGCCTCAAGACGCGCTTCGAGGCCCACCACGGTGTGCGCTACACGGAAGCAGCGCTCTCCTGCGCCGCCGAGTTGTCGGCGAGGTTCATCAATGACAGACATCTCCCCGACAAGGCGATTGACGTGATCGACGAGGCTGGCGCCGCTCAGCGTATTCTGCCGAAGTCCAAGCAGCGCAAGGTCATCGGCAAGCATGACATCGAGGAGATCATCGCCAAGATCGCGCGAATTCCTACTCAGAACGTCTCCTCCAGCGACCGCAACGCGCTCAAGACCCTGGATCGCGACCTCAAGGCAGTCGTGTTCGGGCAGGACAAGGCGATCGATGCGCTGGCTGCAGCGATCAAGATGTCGAGGAGCGGGCTCGGGAATCCCCAGAAGCCGATCGGGTCCTTCCTTTTCTCCGGTCCCACGGGGGTCGGCAAGACCGAGGTGGCGCGCCAGCTTGCCTACGTGCTTGGCGTCGAGCTGATCCGGTTCGACATGTCCGAATACATGGAACGCCACGCCGTGTCGCGGCTTATCGGCGCTCCACCCGGCTATGTCGGATTCGATCAGGGCGGTCTGCTCACCGAGGCGATCAGCAAGCACCCCTACGCTGTGTTGCTGCTGGACGAGATCGAGAAGGCCCATCCGGACATTTTCAATATCCTGCTTCAGGTCATGGATCATGGCACCCTGACCGACAACAATGGCCGGAAAGCAGATTTCCGGAACGTGGTCATCATCATGACCACGAATGCCGGGGCGGAGACGCTTGCGAAATCCGCCATCGGGTTCACCCTCGGCAAGCAGGCTGGGGACGAAATGGCGGAGATCAAGCGCCTGTTCACGCCGGAGTTCCGTAACCGGCTGGATGCGGTCATTTCCTTTGCGGCCCTGACCTACGAAATCATTCTGAGGGTGGTCGACAAGTTTCTCATGCAGCTCGAGGAGCAGTTGCATGAGAAAAAAGTCGAGGTGTCCTTTACGCCTGCTCTGAAAGACTACCTGGCAAAGAACGGCTTTGATCCCCTCATGGGCGCGCGTCCAATGGCTCGGCTCATTCAGGACACCATACGCCGTGCCTTGGCCGACGAGTTGCTGTTCGGAAAGCTCGTCAATGGTGGACGGGTGACGGTTGGTCTGGACGAGGCTGAGAAGGTCGTGCTGGATTTCGATCGAGAAGCACCCGCTTCCTCGGAGCGCCCGGAGGAAGAAAGCAGCGTCGCCTAGTCGGGTGATTGTCTCAGGCGATGGGATGATGGTGCGCTGCAAGGCCTGGGCTGCCACGAGTTTCAGGCCTGGCCGATGCCCGCCTCTATTCTTGAGAGGTATCTGGGCCGAGACCGAGGTTGGTACCGGTCAGCCGGCCAGAGGCTTTGATCGCCCGGCGGGGTGACGGCCGGAGTCAATCTTGCAGATGGCCGTTGACCCTGGCCTGGGTCCGTGGCGAGGTGGCGCCATCGAGCCGGCAGCGCTCCCAGGCGACGAGGCTAAGCTGTACACGAGGCTGAGCGGTACGGAGCTGCGCCGGACTCTGGCTCTCCTTGCCCGAGCCCGCGCCATTTAATCTTCCAGGCAGATGGCGCATGATTCAACGGGCGCTGGGGTCTTCCGGGCGCTGCCCTCAGGCAGTGCGGTGAGGGCGCGTTGGGGCCCCTACCAAGATCGCTGCACTATGGCCGCCAATGCGGCAACACCCAAAAAAAACCGGCCTGACAGCGGCCGGCTCTCGTGGCTGGACGTAGCGCGTCCGTCCACTTCCGCGCTCACTTCGCGTCTGGATCCTTCAGGCCCTTGATGTACTTGGCCAAGGCTTCGATCTGCTCTCTGGAGAGCGTCTTGCGGAATCCAGGCATCGGCGACTTCCCCTTGGAGATCTGCTCAATCACCTGTTCTTCGGTGAGGTGCGTACCTGCGAGCTTGGGGCCATCCGCGGCCTTCATCCCGTAGTCCTGGTGGCACCAGCTGCAGTTCGTGGCAAACAGCTTTCGCACGTCGATCTTGGGCTTCTCGGGGGCTGGTGCGGCCTCGGCGGGCTTGGCTTCGGCAGTAGGCTCGTCTGCGGCGCATACACCAGTGGTCACGCCGATCGTCAGGGATGCGACGAGCAACGCCACGCGTCCGCCATTAGAAGCGGCTGATTTCATGTCATCTCCTTGGTGATTCCTGCCGCGGGTCATCATTTCCTGACCTGCATATCGCGGCGTCCTTGCTCTGCGTTCCATGCGTCACGGACAGCTTGTGAAAAAACGGGCGAGGATTTTGGTCCCCGCCCGTCGGATGCATCCTCGAGATCACCACGAAACACCAACCGTCATGCTTCGTGGTTCACTGCGAGACGGACATCAGGGGAGTGCGAACACCAGCAGCTGGCCCGAATCGGTGGGCATGCTGCAGAAGGGCTCGCCGAACAGCGGGCAATAGTTGCCGGCCACGTGGCTGCCCCAACCGGTCACGACGGCGATGTACTGCTTGCCGCCGGCCGTGTAGCTGATCACACCACCGTGATGACCGACACCGTTGTTGTGTTGCCACAGGGTGGCACCGCTGCGCGCGTCCAGAGCCTCGAACGTGCCGTCGGCACCGGGAACGAACACAAGGTTACCCTTCGTGGCCAGCAGGCTGGCGAGCGGCGGGTACTTGTATTCCTTCTCCCACTTCAGGTTGCCGGAGATGGGGTCACGCGCGGACACGTGTCCGAAGGACTTGCGACCTTCGGGGTGCACGGACGTCCAGCTGGCACCGAAGTAAGCCTGACCGGAGAACGCCGGGGGCGGATCAGCCTTGACCACCTCGATGTCGAAGCACCACTCCTGGCCCACCTTGTAGAACAGACCCGTGTTCGGGTTGTACGCACCGGTGTTCCAGCTGATGGCGCCATCGATCGCCGGGCAGACGTTGGTGTGCTTGCCTTCCGGAAGTTCACGACGGCCGATCAGCTGGCCGGTCTTGGCATCGACGCCCTTGATGTAATTGAAGGTCTTGCCGATCATGTAGGCGTTTTCGACCTTCAGTGGGGCATGGGACGGATCAGCGTTGTACACGAAAATGATGCCGCCCTTGTTCGGGTGGACCATGTAACGCTTGCCACCACGCTCGATGGACATGAACTCGCCGACCGCGCTGTCGAAGTCCCAGGCATCGTGAGGCATTTCCTGGAACCAGGACTTCAGTTCACCGGTGTCGGCATTGAGGACGACCACGGAGGAGCTGTACAGGTTGTCGCCGGGACGGGCCCCGTCGGTCTGCCAGTTCTCGCCGACCCAGTCGTAGTCAGGAGCCGGATTGGCCGTGCCCCACCACACCGAGTTGGTCACCGGGTCGTAGCTGCCGGTCATCCAGCCACCGCCACCACCGGTCTTCCAGGAATCGTTGCCCCAGCTGTCGCGCGAACGCTCGTCACCACCGATGGTGTCGAACTGCCAGCGCACTTCGCCAGACTTCGCATCGACCGCGAAGATCGGGCCGCAGCAGCCCGACAGCTCGCCGCCGTTGGAGCCGATCAGGACCATGTCCTTGACGAGAAGCGGGGCGCCGGTGAAGCCCTTGTTGCCGCCCTCGACCGTGAGGATCATCTTGTCCCACACAACCTTGCCGGTGGCCGCGTCGAGCGCAATCATGCGGCCGTCGGTGGTGCCCATGTACACGTTGCCGTGGCCGATGGCGATCCCGCGGTTGTAGGGGTTGTAGAACGTCCCTTCGGAACGCTCCTGGTCCAGCTTGGCGGTGTACTTCCACTTCATCGCACCGGTGGCACCGTCCAGAGCCCAGACCTGACCGGACGCGCTCGTGTAGTAGAGCACGCCGTCAACGGCGAGGGGGAAGGACTGCACGCCGCGCTTGCTGGCGCTGGGGGTGTGGATCCATGCCACGCGCAGGTTCTTGACGTTAGACGCGTTGATCTGGCCCAGGTCGCTGTAGTGCCACGCCTTGTAGGAGCCGTGATAGGTGATCCAGTTGTTGGGATCCTTGTCGGCGTTCAGCATGCGCGCCGCGTCAACAGCGCCAGCGCTGGTGGCCACGCTCACCAGAGCTGCGGCCGCCAGTGCCTGCACACTACCCGCCAGGGGGGTGCTCCATCGTTTCATGACTCTCTCCCGAGTTTGAGATGCTTCGGTTCAACTCTCTCATTGTGGCCTTAGGCAGGCTTTTTCCACTCCCGCAATCCCCTGGGGGATGGTCAGCAGGGAAAGTCACCTGTTAAAGGACGGGAGGAATGTAGTCTCAGCAATGGGCATTTGCAATACGACAAAACGAGATCGTCCAGGTCAGACTGCATGGCCGGTATGTTGCGTTGCAACAACCTTCAGCGGTGCCGGCCTGCAGGTGCGCATGCGGACTGATGCGGTGACGCACATCACGGAGCAGGTGGAGGGGTACAGACTGCATGTTGCGGTGCCGAAAGATGAGCCTTTTTCGCATCCATCGTCCGGTCACCGAGGCGCGAAAGTTTCAGAGCCACCGCTTGCGGACGAAGAAAAACGCCATCAGAGCACCGAGGCAGAGCATGGTTGCAAGCGTTGCCAGGAACCCCCACTCCCACTGGAGCGCGGGCATGTTCTCGAAATTCATCCCGAAGATGCCGGTGATGAAGGTAAGGGGCATGAATACCGCCGAGAAGACCGCCAGCACCTTCATGATCGCGTTGGTGCGGTTGCTTTGAGTGGACAAATACACCGACAGCGTGTCGGACAGGAGGGCGTGGTATGCATCGACCCCCTCGATCACCTGTTCGATGTGGTCCTGCAGGTCTCGCAGAAACGGTTGCGTGCCGCGCGCGATGAGCGGGGAGTCGTAGTGCCGCAGGCTGGTGATCGTCTCCTTGACCGGCCATATCGCCTTGCGCATGAAGAGCAGGTCACGCTTGAGTCTGTGAATCTCGCCGAGGGTCTCGCGGCCGGGGCGGGTCAGCACCGTGTCCTCGATGCCTTCGATACGGGTACCGAGCTTTTCCAGTACCAGGAAATAGTGATCGATCACCAGATCGATGATGGAGTAGGCCAGGAAGTCCGGCCCCAGGCGCCTCACGCGCCCCACCGCGTCACGGATGCGGTTGCGCAGTGGATCGAAGAAGTCCCCCGCGCGTTCCTGGAACGAGATCACGTAGTGCCTGCCGATGACCAGTGACAGTTGCTCGGCTTCCATGCTGTCGCGCCCGTCCGGCCACTCCAGCATCCGGAGCACGAGATAGAGGTGATCGCCGTGATCCTCGACCTTGGCGCGCTGGTCGGTATTGAGGATGTCCTCCTGCATGAGCGGGTGGAATCCGAACAGCCGACCGAAGCTGGCCACCAGGCCAGGCTCGCCGATCTCGTCGACATCGATCCAGGAAACGGTGGCGCTGTCCTTGAACTCGATGCATTCGGATACCGCGCCGACCTCTCGCTTCGTGGATCGGCTCTCGTCGTAGTCGAGGACTGTGATGCGCGTGTTCTGAAGGCGCGGGTCTCCGACGTAGACCAGCGCTCCCGGGGGCAGCCCCGCCTTGGCGGAGCGCGCTTTCATGAGGCGGCGTGCCATGCATGACCTCTGTTGCGATTCGATGGGGCGGTGGCAGGCGCTCGGCCGTTAGCGGACGTATCATTGCGTCCAACCCTGGCCTGCGATCGTCGGCGAATGAGGCATGGCCACGGTCCGGAGCCAAGCGTCATGCTAACCACAAACAGCCACGGGCGGGACGAGCCGGCGCAGGCGCAGGCGCAGACGCAGACTTTGCGTGTCCGCGTCTGCTGTGCTCGTCCCGCCGAAGTCAATATTCAGCCAGGCGGGCTGCTGCTTGAGGGCCTTCTCGTCGCTGGCGTCCCATTCGCCTATGCCTGCCAGGCGGGCATGTGCGGCGAGTGCCGCTGCCAACTCGTCTCTGGCGAGGTCGAGGAGTTGCCTTGGTCGCCTGGAGCCCTGGAGGCGCGCGATCGCGCGCAGGGGATCATCCTGGCGTGTCGCGCTCGCGTGGTCTCGGATCTGGTCATCCGGGCCATTCCTGGCCGTGCGTCGGAGGGCGCTGTTGCCAAACTGCCGTGGGCTGATGCCCCGCGCGGGTTGCATGATGCGGTGACCAGTGGCTGATCCCATTCCTTTCGACGTTCCGTCGATTGCCGATCTCGATGCCCAGCCCCCAGCCTATCGTGATGCGCTGGAGTACATGGTTTGCTGGCTCGCCATCAACGAGCTGCACGGGGCCATGTCTTTCGACGAGCCGGCGATCGCCCTCGCGCCGACGCCCTATGCCAAGTGGCTCAGCTGGCGTCTGGCGATGGAGGGGGTCGAGCATCACCGGGCCTTCCTGGAGCTCGCCCGACAAATCGGCATCTCCGAGGGCCGGCTGGATCCCGGGCGCGCTCGCCTCCCCGTGTTCGGATTCGAACTGAGGACGTGGCCAGAGTTCTGCGTCATCAAGGCGATCGCGGACAGTGCCCAGGCGCTGCAGGCGGAAGATCTTGCTTCGTGTTCGTTTCACCCGCTGCGCAACATTGCCCGCGCCCAGCTTCCCGAGGGGCGTCTCCATTCACTCCTTGGGCGCGAACTGTGTCTGGAGCTGCTGCAGTCCGGCCTCGCGAGCGACGTGCAGGATGCGTTGGACCGCTGCTTCCCGTTGGTTCCGGCTGTCTTCGGAGGCATGGAATCCGACATGGAGACGGCCTGCCGCCGCTTCGGGCTGACACGGCGCTCCGGTGGGGAGATGCGCCGGGAGTTCCTCGCGCGGTCCGGGGCGCTGATCGTCAAGGATTTCGGCCTGAGAATGCCGTCGCTGCACTGAATGCCGGCGACGCCGCGCGAGCTGCTCGCTGCCATGCGGTACGTGCCGCGGATGGCTGGTGAGCCGGCATCGATGTGGTTATCCGGGGCAGTAGGCGCCTTGGGCCACTCTGGAGGGATTGTGGTGACTGACCTGTCTGTCTTCTCCGAGGCCGCCTGGTTTTCGGCCTGCGGCCTTCCGCTCGAGCGTAGCGACGTCACCGACGCAAGAGCCTATCTGGATGCACTTGGGGTGCACCCCTCGGTACGCATCGAGGCGGTCGCGTCCTGGGAACACGCCGAGCGCGTGTTGCGCAATCCCCGATGGGACCCATCATGGTGGCAGCGTGAGGACTCGGAGCGTCGCCGTCTCGCGTCCGGCCTGAAGCCGCAAGCCGGGACGAGCGGGGTATCTGCCTTGCTCGGGATCGGGGTCGGCCCCGGGCATGAGATCATCCTCGGGGCGGCGATGGCGGCTGCGGCGCGGGCTGGCGTTCACGATGCCGCGCTGATCCGCGTCGCGGCGGGTGCGGCTGGCATGGCGGCGCATGATCTGTTGCTCGCACGGTCGTCGGAGCTCGGGGGAGGGCAGGTCTTCATGCGAAAATATGAGGTGTTCGCCGGGGGGCGCTGGCCTCTCGGGTTGCTGGGAAGCGTGTTTCAACTCTTCTGAAAGGGCGACGCCCGGGGATCTGCATGTCTTTCGTTTTCTCGCCACAAGCCGTCACCGGCGTTCCGATCGCCGGAAGCCCTGCTTTGTTTCCGGTGCGTCGTGTCTATTGCGTCGGGCGCAATTACGCAGCTCACGCGCGGGAGATGGGCAAAGACCCGGAAAAGGAGGCGCCGTTCTTCTTTCTCAAGCCCGCCGACGCGGTGGTCCCTGCCGGTGGAGACGTGCACTATCCTCCTGGAACCCACAACCTTCATCACGAGATCGAGATGGTGGTTGCTCTCGGGGGCGGGGGTAGGCGCGTGCGGCCCGAGGAGGCCCCCGGTCTCGTTTACGGCTATGCGGTTGGTCTCGACATGACACGCCGTGACCTCCAATCCGTGGCGAAGGATGCCGGCCGGCCCTGGGATTTCGGCAAGGCGTTCGATCAGTCCGCACCGCTGGGCGTCATTCACCCGGTCAGCGCGGTTGGGCATCCGGCCTCGGCCACCATTGCTCTGGACGTCAACGGTGTGACGAAACAGACGGCTGACATCGCCGACATGATCTGGTCCGTGCCCGAGATCATCAGCTATCTGTCGGACTACTACACCCTGGCCCCGGGCGACTTGATCTTCACCGGAACGCCGGCCGGTGTGGGTGCGGTTTCCCCCGGCGACGTGCTTCGCGGCAGCGTGGACGGTCTCGGGGAACTCATTGTCACCATTCTTCCAGCACTCTGAATCCATGGAAAACCGAGCTCATGAGGAGTCTGCCGGGTCTGGTACCTGGCTCGAGGTTGCGCTCAACGGGCCGTGGGGCCGCGACCGGCAGCCCGGCATCCCGATCTCGGTCGAGGACATCGTTGGGGAGGGCGTGGCGTGCGTCCGGGCTGGAGCCTCCATCGTTCACGTGCACGCCTACGACGAAGCCACCGGGCGGCAGCGCGACGACTGGCAGTCCTACGCCCGCATCATCGAGGGCATCCGCTCCCAGGTGGACGCAATCGTCTACCCCACCATCCCGTTCGCGGGAGACCGCGACGCCCGGGGCGGCATGACCCCGGAAGAGCGTTATGCGCACACGGCCGAATTGGGAAGGCGCGGCCTTCTGGAATGGGCTGTGGTCGACCCGGGTTCGACAAACATCACGCACTGGGACCAGTTGAACCGGGACGAGGCAGGCTTCGTGTACGCCAACCCCGAAGAGCAGATCCGGCATGCGCTCGGGCTGGCGCGGCAGTTTCAGTTCCATCCGGCCTACGCGATCTACGAGCCGGGTTTTCTGCGCCTTGGCGCGGGTCTGCACTGGCGCTGCGGCAGCCCCGCGCCGGTCTACCGCTTCATGTTCACGTCCGACTACAGCTTCGGTTTCCCGCCGGAGGATTTTGCGGTTACTGCTTACCTGAATCTGCTGGACAAGTTCGCGCCGGGTGCCCAGTGGATGATCGGTGGGTTGGGGGTCGATATCCTGCCTCTGATTCCGCGGGCTGTGATGGAGGGCGGGCATGTTCGCACCGGGCTCGAGGATGTCTCCTTCGGCGAGGTCAGAACCAACGCAGCGCTCGTCGAGGCGGCCGTGCAGCGCATCACCAACATGGGGGCGAGCGTGGCCTCGGCGGCCGACGTCCGGGCGAGGCTGAATCCGCCGGATTGACCCGGCTCCCGGGCGTCGCGAGCATTGTGGCGTGCCCTTCCCGGCCAGCCCCGCGCCGATCGCGGGCCGACGAGGTCGGGGCGCTATAATCCGGCCACATCTCCTGGGTGATCCGGGCGATCTCGACGCAGTGGCGGCGGGTGGATGAGGCAGGAATCCGGACCGTCGTGTGCTGCAGGACTCCAGACCACCGTCGACAAGGTCAGCCTGCCGCCAGTTCGCTTCCCTGCGTTTTCGCCGCAGCGGGCGGCACGCGGGGACGGTCGGTTGTGCGCCGAGCCTCCGCCTGCCACCGGCTGTTTTCGACTGCAGCAGGTTCGGCGTGCATTGAAAACATCTTCCTGAAGACAAGACACACGGAATCGCGAGACCCCGATGAATGACATTCCAATGCTTGGCATCACCATGGGCGACCCTTCCGGAGTTGGTCCGGAGATCACCGTCAAGGCGCTGGCGGGCATGTCGGCGGAGCTTCGCAGCGCCACTGCCGTGATCGGGAACCTGCGGTTTCTGGAGCGTGCCGACCGGTTGCTGGGTACCGGGCTGACCTTTGCCGCCTATCCTGGCGAGCGGCGGCCTGGCGATGTGCCGGTCATCCATGTCGATACCGTCGGGGAGTCGTCGATCCGTGACGGTGAACTGACCGCGGCGGGGGGCGAGGCGGCCTATCGCTATGTCGAGCGTGCCGTCGGGCTCGCTCTGGGGCATGAGATTGCGGTCATCGTGACCGCCCCTCTGAACAAGGCGGCGCTTCATGCGGCCGGCCATCATTACGACGGTCACACGGAACTGCTCGCGACGCTGACGAACACCCGCTCGTCGTTCATGTTGCTGGCCTCGGACAAGCTGGCCGCGATCCATGTCTCGACCCATACCAGCCTGAGAAATGCCACCGAGCGGGCCACGACGGCCCGGGTTCTGGACACCATCCGCGCCGGGCATCGGCATTATCGTGGGCTCGGCAATGACCAACCCCGCATTGCCGTGGCTGGTCTCAATCCACACTGCGGCGAGAACGGCATTTTCGGCCGGGAGGAGATCGACCAGATCGATGGCGCAATAGAGGCGGCGCTCGCGGAGGGCATCGACGCGCGCGGGCCGATCTCGGGGGACACCGTGTTCTACCGCGCGCTCAAGGGCGAATTCGATCTGGTCGTCGCCCAGTATCATGATCAGGGGCACATCCCGACCAAGCTCGTCGCGTTCGACGAGACCGTGAACGTCACTCTGGGTTTGCCGATCCGTCGCACCTCCGTCGACCATGGCACCGCCTTCGACATCGCCTGGAAGGGCGTTGCGGACCACACCAACATGAAAGCTGCGATTGCCTACGCCCGGATGATGGCGGATCGCGTGCGGACGTAGGGCGGATCGCCAGATTGTCGATCGAAACAAATGACGGGCTGTCGGCCCGTGGTGGGCCGGAGGAGGGCGCGCGCGTCCTGATCATCGCGGATGATCTGACCGGTGCCATGGACGCCGCCGGCCCGTTCGCCATGCGCGGGATGTCCACCTGGGTGGTGGCCCTGCCGGAGGCCTGTGACCCGGCGCGCTTCTCGCGCGCCGACGTGGTCGCCATCAACACGGATTCGCGGCACCTGCCGGCGGCGGAGGCGGCGCGCCGCGTGGAGCGGGCCTTCGCGCTGATTGAGGGCGAGCGCTTTGCTTTGGTCATCAAGAAGATCGACTCGACCCTGCGCGGGAACGTCATTGCGGAGACGGAGGCTTTGATGCACGCCACCGGCCGTACAACTGCACTGGTCTGCCCGGCCTTTCCGGCGCAGGGCCGGGTGGTGCGGGGCGGGGTGGTGCATGTGCACGGGACACCCCTGGCGCAGACGGCTTTTGCCAGCGATGCCTTGTCGCCGGCGTTTTCGGGCTTGTTGCATGAGGCCTTCCAGGTGGGTGGCCAGCACGTCGGCGCGGGTGGTCTGCGCGCTGAACTGCTCGATGTCCGCGGAGTGGTGGTGGTAGATGCGGAATCGGATCAGGATCTCGATGCTTTGGCCAGGCTGGCGGGCTCACGCCCGCAACAGGTTCTTCTGGTCGGTGCAGCCGGACTGAGCGCGGCGCTCGCCGCACGGATCGCCCCCGGCGTCACGCGTTCCGATCCGCCAGCGGTGCTCGGAAAGATTGTCTACGTCATCGGCTCGCGCTCGTCCGTGTCTCGTGAGCAGGCTGAAGGCCTGCTGGCCGATGGGGCAAAACTTGTGGAGGCGGTGAATGGCCGACTCCGGCGGGAGCCTGTGCTGACCCCGGGAGCCGACGTGGTCCTCGTCTCCGTTCCCGACATGCAGGGGCGGGAAGGCGACGCGTCCGAGGTTGCCACCATGCTCGCCCGCCATGCGATGCGTCTGGCAGGGCCGGGAAACGCCCAGGCCGTGGTTGCCACGGGTGGCGACACTGCGCTGGCCTTCCTGCGCACCAGCGGAAATCCAGCCGTCTGCGTGGGCGGCGAACTCATGCCCGGCGTCGTCTATGCGCGGTTCATGATGGGGTCCCGGCCAGTTTGGCTGGTGACCAAGGCGGGAGGCTTTGGTGACGCGGACACCTTGCGGCAGATCGGTCGGCTGATCCGCGCGAGCAGTCCCGTCGGCAACCCGGAGGCATGACATGAAGCTCCACGGTTATTTCCGCAGTTCGGCAACCTACCGGGTCAGGATCGCGCTCGCGTTGAAGGGGCTGGGTTGGGAGCAGGCCACGGTCCATCTGGCCAAAGGGCACCAGTTCGATCCGGGTTTCCAGGCCATCAACCCCCAGAGCCTCATTCCGGTCCTGGAGGATGGGGGCCGGGTCATGACCCAGTCGCTGGCCATCATCGAGTATCTCGACGAGATGCATCC